>Ga0210390_10004283_pt1 | contig 12057 bp, 8 predicted proteins | sample IncBWH11OmetaG_FD_161050 | JGI IMG/M metagenome (GOLD analysis project Ga0210390, IMG submission 161050) | Forest soil microbial communities from Barre Woods Harvard Forest LTER site, Petersham, Massachusetts, United States - Inc-BW-H-11-O ... | reverse complement strand
GATGTACCGGACCGGGGATGTGGCGAGATGGGCAGCGGATGGCACCCTGGTGTTCGCGGGCCGGGTGGATGAGCAGGTCAAGATCCGCGGGTTCCGGGTCGAGCCCGGTGAGGTCGAGGCCGTGCTCACCGCTCACCCGCGCGTCGCCCAGGCGGCGGTGATAGTCCGGGAGGACGTGCCGGGGGATAAGCGGCTGGCCGCGTACCTTGTGCCCGCTGGTGATGGCGATGCTGATGGTGATGCCGGCCTAGCCGCCGCGGTGCGCGCGGACGCGTCGGCCCGGCTGCCGGAGTTCATGATGCCCGCGTCAGTCACGGTACTCGGGGAGTTGCCGTTGACGCCGAGCGGGAAGGTCGACCGCAAGGCGCTGCCCGCCCCCGACTACGTGGCCGCCAAGGGACGCGAGCCTGTCACGTACCTGGAACGGGCACTTTGCAGCGTCTTCGCGGAAGTGCTTGGGCTTGACGAGGTGGGCCCGGATGACAGTTTCTTCGCCCTTGGCGGGCATTCGCTGCTAGCGGTGCGACTGGCCGAGCGGATGGGGGAGCGGGGAATCCGGATCGCGCTGAAGGACTTGTTCGCGGCTCCTACCGTGGCCGGGCTCATCAACCATCTTGAGTCGCCATCCATACGAGACGCGTTCGGCGTTCTTCTTACCATCCGGCAGTCCGGAAGTAAGCCGCCATTCTTCTTTATTCACCCGGCTGGAGGGCTGAGCTGGAGCTATATGCCACTGGCCCGGTTCGCTTCAGCGGACTACCCGCTGTACGGCCTGCAAAGCCGTGGCCTCGATGGGGGCGAGCTTCCCGGGTCTATCCAGGAAATGGCGGCGGACTATATTGACCAGATCCGCGGAGTGCAGCCGACCGGTCCATACCACCTGTCAGGAGTGTCCTCAGGAGGGATTGTCGCGCACGAAATAGCCGTTCAGTTGCAGGCCGCTGGTGAGCAGGTGGCGGCCCTGATCACAATGGATGGGATTCCGTCTCGGCGGCACCTCCCTGACCCGAGCGCCGAGGCCGATCAGGGTCCCGCGCAGCCGGACGTTCCCGACCTGGACGCTGAAATAGCTGACCTGCGTCGCCAGTTCGGTGGTACGGATGGAACGATCTCGGACGGGTATCTCATGAATGCGGCACGCGTATTCCGTAACAACGAAAGGATCACGGTTTCGCATGAGTTCGGGAGATTTGACGGAGATCTCCTGCTCATTTCATCGGCCGTCAGCAAGGGCACGGCCAGAGATGCGTGGGAACCGTATGTTTCTGGGGAGATATCCGAGTTCGCTCTTCCTTGCACGCATCTCGAGATGACGCGGCCTGACATGCTCGCCCAGGCCTGGAATGTCATTTCTGCATGGCTGGCCGGGCGAAGTTGAGTGGGGTGCGAACAAGAATCCACCGGAGCCCCGGGCCCAGACTCTGCTCCTGCGCGTGACCCCCTCCGTAGCAGCCCCCGCGAGACCTGGATCTCCGAACGCGTTCAACTGCTTCGCATCGCTAGTTGAACTGAATCGAATGCAGCCGACCGAGTGAGTGAGTGAGTGAGCGAGCGAAATAACCGTCGCAGCTAAAGCAGGCTCGGCCGCAGGGAGGATTTTGTTTTCCTGTCTTGTATGATGAGAGTGATAATAGTAGATTACCAGCGGATATCTATGTGAGGCTGCGGGTGCGCTTGCGCCACAGGTAACGCCCGTAACAATTTTCTACTTGCGGTCCGGCTGTATGCGTTCCTGTCCAGTTCGCAAGGAAGGCAGGCTCTCCCGCGTGTCGAGCGAAAGGTCCCCCATCGGGACGGCTGTTGCCCCGGTACATCATGGCGAGATCCTGCAAGGCATGTTCGCGGCTGACGGCCAGGTGAAGCGAGGGCTTGTATCGCTGCCCTGTGATATGTACATCGTACGGGCCAGTTTCGCAATCGCCGACAGCGCGGAAATTACCGTATCACCGGGCTGGAAGGGAAAGGCGAAACGGGCGGCCGAACTAACCACCGCAACGCTGCAGAAGCACAGCGGAGCACTCCTCGGCGGTCATCTTGAGATTATCAGCAGGGTTCCCCTGGGACAGGGATTTGGCTCATCTACCAGTGACGTCCTCGCTGCTATATGGGCAGTCGCCGATGCATTCTCAGTACGGCTTCCCGCTGCCAACGCAGCCAAGCTCGCTGTTGCCGCGGAGACGGCATCGGATTCGCTCATGTTTGAGGATAGCTCGGTACTTTTCGCGCATCGCGACGGCGAGGTAATCGAAGATTTCAAAGATCATCTTCCCCGAGTGCGGGTACTCGGTTTCTTCGCCCGCCCCAAGCATGTACGGATCGACACGCTCGCCCTTTCTCCCGCGCGCTACGCACGGCGCGAAATCGAGATATTTCACGATCTCAGATCCGATCTGCGCGAAGCGATAATCGACGATAATGCTCAGTTGCTGGGCCGTGTAGCGAGTGCGAGCGCAGAGATCAATCAGAAATATCTGCCCATACCTGAACTGCAGAAAATAAACGAAATCGGAAGAGCGGCTGGTTCGGTAGGAATTCAAATCTCGCACAGCGGGAATATCGCTGGACTGCTCTTCGACGCGGGTGATCGGGATGTACTCCAGCGGATCGATTTCTCTGAGAAAATGCTGGGAGAAGCTGGCTTCAATGAACAGTGGCAATTCAGCGCTGGCGAGTGCGGTGCCGCACGCAAGCGAGACACGAGCCTACAACTCGATCGTGGAGGCCACGGAACTGCCTAGGATCATACGGTTGTCGGAGAACCTATTCGCCGCGGCATTCCGTCTGATGAAGCTTTTGCCGGCGCGCCACATGATCGACAAGGCCGAGGAAGCGGAACTCCTGCGTCCTGGCGGTACGGTAATCGAGACGTCATCTGGTAGCCTCGCTCTCGGTCTCGCAATCGTTTGCGGACTGCGCGGGTATGAGCTCATAATTGTCAGCGATCCGGTTATCGATCGCAATTTCAGGGCTCAGCTCGAGTTGCTAGGCGCGACTGTGGAGCTAGTCGATAGCACAGATCAGCCCGGCGGCGTTCAACGGGCCAGGCTAGACAGGGTGGAAGAGCTTCGCGCGGGCATTTCGAACAGCTACGTGCCGGGCCAGTACGATAATCCCGAAAATCCGGCGGCGTATGCTCCCGTAGCGGATTTGATCTGTGACGCGCTCGGTAAGGTGGACTGTCTTGTTGGGACAGTCGGCTCGGGCGGGTCGACCGGAGGTGTTGCCAAGACCATCCGCCGGCGCCAGGGAGACATGCGACTGGTAGGCGTGGACAGCCACGCGAGTGTGATATTCGGGCGCGCGGACGGGCCTCGGCTATTGCGCGGGCTTGGCAGCAGCATCCGGCCGCGGAATGTGACGTACGACGCCTACGACGAAGTTCATTGGGTAATGCCGGGAGAGGTCTTCCATGCCACCCGGGAGTTGTATCGAGCTCATGGCCTTTTTATGGGGCCAACGAGCGGCGCGGCATACCTGGTCGGCTCTTGGTGGTCGCATGCCAATAGAGACGCCAAGACCATAATCCTGCTTCCCGACGAAGGGTATCGCTATCAAGGTACCGTCTATGACAATGACTGGCTCCGGGATAATCGCATGCTGCTGGCCGAGTCGGCAGCCGGGCCCGCGACGGTCGGCCACCCCAGCCAAGCGGAAAATAGCTGGTCAAGGATCGACTGGTCGCGGCGGACGCTGGACTCGGTGTTGGGGACGCGGGGACACTAATGCGGGGAATACTCATCCTGGTCGAAAGCAATACAACCGGAACGGGCCGGGAGTTCGCCCGCCGCGCGGGCGAAATGGGTGCCGAGCCGGTACTGATCGCGGCGGATCCTGGACGCTACGGCTACGTGGCCGCGGACGGCGTCCGGTGCGTCGTCGCTGACACGTCGGACAACGCGGCACTGCTTGCCGCCGCGCGTCTGCTCGCGGCGGACTCCGAAGTGGCGGGGGTGACGTCTAGCTCGGATTACTTTGTCCTGGCCGCGGCGGTGCTGGCCCGTGCATGGCATCGTCCTGGTCCGTCACCCGATGCCGTGCGCGACTGCCAGCACAAGGGCACTCAGCGGCGGCAACTGGCGGCCGCGGGCCTGCCGGGTCCGCGGTACGCGATCGCGGAAACCGAAGCCGACGCGCTCGTATCGGCGCAGCGCATGGGGTTTCCCGTGGTGGTGAAGCCCGTGCAGGGATCAGGGAGCTTCGGCGTGCGCTTGTGCGAGACGGGCGATGAGCTCGCGGAACATGTCCGATCCCTGCTGGCGCGCACAGTGAACGAACGCAATATGAAGATCGCCCCAGGCGCGCTTGTCGAGGAATACATTGACGCGCAGGAGTTTTCTGTTGAGATCTTCCACGGATCCGTGGCGGCGATTGTCCGTAAGCACCTGGGGAGTTTGCCGTATTTCGTGGAAATAGGACATGACATCCCGTCGGGCCTCAGTGCCTCTGATGAGGCAAGGCTCGGAAAATTCGCGATGGAGGCCGTTAGTTCCCTGGGACTCACGTGGGGCGCGGTACACGTGGAGATCAGGATGCGGGGGGGCCGGATCGCGATCGTCGAGGTCAACGCGCGGCTGGCCGGCGGAATGATCCCGGAGCTGGTACGACGCTATTGCGGGGCCGACCTCGTGCGGCTGCAGGTCGGCGCCGCCCTAGGGCGTTCCGCGGAAGTCGGCCGCGTAGCTGATATCCGCGCCGCGTCGATCCGGTTCCTGGTAGCCGATCAGGACGCAACGCTCCGGGAACCTGGTCATGCCATTGCCAAGGTGCGATCACTGCCTGGCGTGGCCGACGCGACAGTATATAAAGCGGCGAATGAATATATGACGCCGCCTGTTGATTTTCGCGGTCGTATCGGGCACGTCATGACGATCTCGAACGATGCGGCCACCGCGTGTCGCGCCGCGGACAAGTACGCGACGATGCTGCGAGACGAAATTCTCGTTCCTGTCCCGTCGCGGAGCGCCGAAACCTATCAGGAAGCATGAGGCAATAGGCATGGAGTCGGTAATTGGGCAAGCGGCATGACTACGGTGTTGACACCGGGCGCCTGAATACGGCCTTGGCGGAGGCGGCCCAGCAGATCGTTTACGCTCGCTATCGGGATGACCGTCCCGATGAGTTTGGGGCCGAGCTACTCGCGATCAGCGAGATCGACCGGGCTTACTTGGTCATGCTCGCGGAGGAGCACATAGCCGACGTCACCGCTGCGCGGCGAATGCTGCGGCAGATAGACGAATTGCGCGGGTCCCGCTTCGCGGCCGTACGGGACCGGCCGATGCCTAGGGGGCTCTACCTCGCCTACGAGTCCTACCTTCGCGAGGTGCTGGGCGACGAAGTGGGCGGCATCGCTCACGCTGGACGGTCAAGAAATGACCTCAACGCCGCGGTGCTGAGATTGCGCGCGCGGGAGCCGTACGCCGCTCTCGTGACGGCGGCCGCTCGCTTGTGCGAAGAATTGCTTGCCGGGGCCAGCCGCTACCGTGACGTGATCATGCCTGCCTATACTCACGGACAGGCCGCCGTTCCCGTCACGTACGGTCACTATCTAGCCGCCCTCGCCTGCCCGCTCACGCGTGCCATCGACAATTTGCTGCTGGCGGGTGCGGAACTGGAAACCAATCCGCTCGGCGCGGGGGCGGCAGGCGGCACGTCCATACCGGTCAACGCGCGGCGCACGACTGCGCTGCTTGGTTTCGCCCGGCCCGCAGCGAACTCGATCGACGCGGTCGCCTCGCGCGACTTCGCACTGCAGATGCTATCGGCGGCGACGATCCTCGGAGTCGCACTCACCCGTGCGGCGCACGATTTTTCTGTGTGGTCGACGGAGGAGTTTGGCTTCCTGCATGTGCCGGACGATCTCGTCGGCTCTAGCTCGATGATGCCGCAGAAACGAAATCCCTTCCTGCTTGAGCATGTGCAGGGCAAGGCCGCGGGCTGCCTAGGCAGTTTCGCCGGTGCCGTATCAGCGATGTTGACGGCGCCATACACGAATGCGATCGCCGTCGGCACGGAGGGAGTCACGCATCTCTGGGCTGGTTTGCAGAACATAACGGATGCGACGGATTTGCTGCGTCTTCTCGTGGCTGGTACCGAGCCAATGGGAGAGCGGATGCTGCGGCGAGCCGAGGACGGCAATACAGTGGCCACGCACCTGGCGGAGCTTCTCGTACGTAGCGGGGTGGCGTTCAGGACGGCGCACCATCGGGTGGGAAAGATGGTCACCGTGGCGCTGCGCAACGCGGAGTCCTTGCCCACCGTGGCAGCGGAGAGTCTGCGCGGAGAGTTCGACGGTACGAGCATCGACGCGAGCGGTCTGACCCCAGCCACAGTGGTGCGGGCGGCACGGTACGGCGGCGGTCCCGGCTCGGCGACGACACCAGAACGGCTCGGTGAGCTTGGGTCCGAGTTGCTGCGCCTGCGCCGCGTGCTGACCGGCCGCCAGGAGCGCTGGGAGCGGGCCAGGTGCCTGCTAAACGAGGCCGTACAGCGAGCGGAAATTCCCTGACGTAAATAATTCGTCGTATCGGTATACGAAGTCTTCGCGGCAAAAATGTTCAACTGCGACACGGCATTGGTTGAACGCGTCGTACGGCATTGACATTGCATGCGGTCCGCGATCTACTTGCTGCCGTCGTATGCTCAGGATTCCTTCGCAGATCGGGAGCGATGCGATGTACGCATACCCTATCGGCCTGATACCGTCCCGCGTAATCGATGCGGCTGTCGCGGATGCCCTGCGTCTTGAGCTCGATGGGTACACCTCTGCTTACGTTGAATATTCTGTCGGCGGATGGGCCACGGCCCCGCTGTGGGTTAACCCTGGCGATCGGCCTGGGGAAGAGGTGCGCGAGAACGACGAACCGGCGCAGCCGATCGCCTCCGTACGAGATATGGATGGCCTCAACGATCTGATATCTACGTACTTCGATGTTTCATTTCTAAGGTCAGCCCGCCTGTTCCGGGCGTGCAATGGTGCCATCATATTGCCACACCGCGACTACCTTGAACATAAACATGGATTCACCAGAATGCACGTCCCGCTAATAACAGACGTCATTCAGGCGCGGAACTCGGAGGACAGCAGCTGCTTTCATATGCGGCGGGGCGAGGTATGGTACCTGGAGGCGCGCAGGATTCACTCGGGCGGGGTTACAGGTTCCGCCAAGCGAGTGCATCTTGTTCTCGACTTCAGTCACAAAATCGGGCCGGGTGAAACGATTGTTTCGAAGCTTGAGCCGCCGCGCGAGCCGCTCTTGGTACAGCGTCCGGATCTTCCGCCGGATTTCCTCCCGAGCTATCAGGCGCTGGCCCCATTCATTAACGCCGCGGCGTGGCGTGAGCTGTTTCACATCCTCGCCCGAGTGCACCTTCGCTACAACGTGGATGCCGCTGAGGTCTATGAGTGGCTGGCCAAGATCGCGGCGGAGAGTGGGGAAGATCGCGACCTTCTTGTCCGCGATGCCGACCGAATGAAGAGGTATTATCTTTCAGACGGCCCGGCCGCTACTCCCACCTTTGATGCTATGTGGGTTAATTCAGGTACCCGCGATGGCTGACGACTGGACGCGGTCTCGGTCGGCGCCGCTATCGCAGGCCCAGCGCCGGCTGTGGTTCCTGTACCGGCTAACGGGGCCGGGCGCCGCGTATAACCTGCCGCTGGCCATCCGGCTGTCCGGAAGGCTGGACGAAGAGGCGCTCGACTCCGGGTTGCAGGATGCCGTGCGGCGCCATGCCGCGCTGCGGACGGTGGTTCGCGAGCTGGACGGAGAGCCGTATCAACAGGTCATGCCGGCGATGCGTGCGTGCCTTGCGCTGCACAAGGAACAGGTTGCCCAGGCGCTGCTGACGGCGGCCGTCTCGCGCGCCGCCCGGCACGGTTTCGACCTCACCCGCGATCCGCCCGTGCGGGCATCGCTGTTCACGTTGTCCCCAGACGACCATGTGCTCCTGATCGTGCTGCATCGCATCGCCGCCGATGAGTGGTCGCTGCGCCCGCTGGTCCGGGATCTGGCGACGGCCTACGCCGCCCGGTGCGACGGGCGAGAGCCTCCTTGGGGCCCGTTGCCGCCAATGCGCGATGACGCGGGCCAGAACGGATCCATGTCCCCGCACGTGGAGTACTGGAAGTCGGCCCTCGCGGACTTGCCGACGGAGTTGACGTTGCCAACGGACCAGGCACGCCCATCGGTGACCACCCACCGGAGCGGGTCGGTTCCGCTGTCGCTGGACGCGGATCTGCATCTGCGGCTGCTCAGGCTGGCCAAGGAGAGCGACACCACGCTGTTCATCGTGCTCCTGGCTGGACTCGCGGCGCTGTTGACCAGGCTCGGTGCGGGGGCGGACATCCCGGTCGGCACGCGAGTCGCTGGTCGGCGCCGGGGGGCCCCCGACGGAGCGCTCGACGACCTGGTGGGGAGCTTCGCCAACACCCTGGTGCTGCGCGCCGACACCTCCGGAGATCCCGGCTTCCGCGAGCTGCTGCGCCGGGTCCATACAGTGCATAGGGCAGCGCACGCACACAAGGATGTGCCGTTTGAGCACTTGGTGGACGTGCTCGGCCCGGCCAGGTCGATGGCTCGACATCCGCTGTTCCAGGTGACGCTGGCGGTTGAGGACGGTAAACCGGACACGCCGCGATTCGCCGACCTGGCGGCCCGGCTGGTGCCGGTTGACCTGGCCGCGACCACCGTGGACCTGAGCTTTAGCCTTACCGCGCGCGTCGCCGCGGACGGCAGTCCGGCCGGCCTGTCCGGAGATCTCGTGTACAGCGCTGACCTGTTCCGGCGGGATACCGCCGTGCTGATCGCGACCCGTCTCGCCCGGCTGCTGACGGCGGCCGCCGCCGATGCTGAGCTGCCGGTGGGTGAGCTGGACATTCTTTCTTCAGCCGAACGGCGGGAGCTGCTCGTCGCGGGCACCGGTGCCGCGTCAGAGGTCATCGGGGCAGGCGTGACCGAGTTGTTCGCCGCGGTGGCCGCGCGCGATCCGGACGCGGTAGCCGTGGTGTACGGCGATTCGGCGCTGACATACCAGGAGCTGGCGGCGCGGTCCTGGCGGCTCGCACGGTGCGTGCGCCGCCACGGCGTCGGGCCGGATGCCCTGGTCGGGCTGTGCGTGGAGCCGGGCATAGAAATGATCGTGGGCGCGCTGGGGATCCTGGCGGCGGGCGGTGCCTATGTGCCGGTAGACCCTGACTATCCCGCTGAGCGGATCGCTTTTATGCTCCAGGACTGCGATCCCGCGCTCGTGCTGACCGTGCGGCGGCTCCGGGACCGCCTGCCCGCTGGCGACTGGTCGGTAATCAGCCTTGATGAGAGCTGGGACGCGGCGACGGGCGGGGTGGGCGATCTTCCGTTGCCTGTTCCGTATCCCGCCAGCCTTGCCTACGCCATTTATACCTCCGGATCAACCGGCATCCCCAAAGGCATCGCGGTTACTCACCGCAACGTGGTCAATCTGATCTCTGACCACTACTGGCGTAACGGGAACCATCAGCGAGTGCTGCTCCGCTCGGCGTTTTCATTCGACGCTTCCACCTATGAGCTGTGGGTGCCCTTGCTATCCGGGGGACGGATAGTAATGGCGGCCGAGAGCCGGGTCGATGCCAGTGAACTGGGTAACGAGATCGCCCAGCACGATGTTACTGTCGCCTATTTCACCACGGCACTTTTCGAGGTAATGGCGCAAGAGGCCATAGCCGTGCTGGGACAGCTGCGGGAAATCTGGACCGGTGGGGATGTGCTGTCACCGGTCGCCTTGCAGCGCGTTCTTGACGAGTGCCCGAATACCACGGTTATCCACGAGTACGGCCCCACGGAGACGACCGTCTTCTGCAGCTTTCAGCGGTTCGACGAAGTGCAGCGCCAGGTAGGCGTTCAAACGTTGGGCAGTCCCATGGATAATGTCCGCACGTATCTCCTGGACAGTAGATTGCGCCTCACGCCACCGGGCACGGTAGGGGACATATATGTGGCGGGCGAGGGGGTCGCGCGCGAGTACCTGAAGCGGCCGGCGCTGACGGCGACGAAATTCGTAGCTGACCCATTCGGCGGTCGTGGCACGCGGATGTACCGCACCGGCGACCTGGCGAAATGGGGGACTGTCGGGCAGTTGGAATTCGTCGGACGAGCCGACGACCTGGTGAAGGTGCGGGGGTTCCGGGTGGAGCCCGCCGAGGTAGAGGCCGTGCTAGCCCGACATCCTATGGTGGGGCAAGTCGCGGTGGTGGCACGGGAGGACCCCTCGGGCGGCAAGCGCCTAGTCGGGTATGTGGTTCCGGGTGTAATTGGCGAGGCCGACGTGCGGAAGCTGGCGGGCTTCGCGCGGGAACATCTGCCGGATTACCTCGTCCCGTCCGTGTTCGTAGCCATTGACCGGTTGCCGCTGACGCCGAGTGGCAAGCTTGACCGGCGGGCTCTGCCGTCGCCCTCGGGACCGGACGCAGAAAGCGGCCCGGGGTTCGTGGCTCCGCGGACCAGGGCGGAAAAGGCGATGGCTCAGGTATGGGGCGAATCCCTAGGCGCTCGCCAAGTCGGGATCCACGACAGCTTCTTCGACCTGGGGGGCAACTCTTACCAGGCGCTCCGGGTCATATCGCGGCTGCAGGCCCTGTTCAAGACTGAAATTCCAATTCGCACCATATTTCGATTCCCGACTATAGCCGAGCTTATGAGCCAGATACAGACATTCGTTGGCAACGCCAAGACCAAGGAATCAGCGTTATCGAGAATCGGGAGGTGCCTGGCCGGGACCGGCTTGCACAGGAAGGATATATCATGCCCCAGGAAGCGACCCTCTATTCGCCGCTCATTGACACGAACGGGGACAATGTACGTGTTATATTCGCAAAGGGTCATCCTGGATTTCATGACCTGGACTATCAGGAGCACCGCGGCAGGATCGCCCGGCTAGCTCTCCAGTATGTGCCCGGCCAGCCGATTCCTGATGCTGACTACACCGAGGATGAACACGAGCTGTGGCGGATCATCAGCCCAGAATTGCGGGAGAAGCACCAGCGGTACGCGTGCAGAGAATTCCTGCGTGGTGCTAGTCTTCTGGAGCTGCCCGCAGAGCATTTGCCGCAACTCAACGAGGTGTCAGGACGGCTCGAGCGGCTGACCGGCTTCCGTTTCTCTCCAGCGGCCACCCTGGTCGAGATGCGCGACTTTTACGGATCCCTGGCTGAGCCCCGATTCCAGGCTACTCAGTACGTCCGGCATAACTCCATGCCCATGTTTTCTCCAGAACCCGACATGATCCACGAGGTCATCGGACACGGCACCGCGCTCGCGAACAGTAAATTGGCGACGCTATACCAGCTCTTCGGGCAGGCCGTCGGCCGGTTCCAGGACCAGGAGATTCTCAATATCCTCTCCCGCGTCTTCTGGTTCACGCTGGAGCACGGGCTGGTTCGTGAAGACGGGGAAGTCCGGGCGCTGGGCGCCAGCCTGCTGTCCTCATGCGGGGAGCTCGAGCAGTTTCACGATGCGGATATCCGGCCTCTGGACCTAGCGGTCATGGTCCACCAGGAATACCGGGTGGAGGAATACCAGCCGGTTCTCTTCTGCGCGGACTCGTTCGAACACCTGGCCGGGTTCATGACCCGCGTCCTGACCAGCGACGCGCAGGGCATCAAAGCTGCCGCGTCCCCGCACACCCCGTAGAGCGCAGTGCGCGAGGCAGTGTCTAGTTTCTCGCTATTCCTTCGCCCGACCGGTCCAGTAAGCGAGGTTGGCGCGGGTGCCGAGGGTGTCGGGGTGGTCGGGGCCGAGGACGCGTTCACGGATGGGGAGCAGGGCGGTGAACTGGTCGCGGGCTGCGGCCGGGTCCCCGGCCGCCCCGGTCCAGCGGGCGAGGTTATGGCGGGCGTCCAGGGTGTCGGGGTGGTCGGGGCCGAGGATCCGTTCGCGGATGGGGAGCAGGGCGGTGAACTGGTCGCGGGCTGCGGCCGGGTCCCCGGCCTCCCCGGTCCAGCGGGCGAGGGTGTCGCGGGTGGCGAAGGTGTCGGGGTGGTCGGGGCCGAGGACGCGTTCGCGGATGGGGAGCAGGGCGGTGAGC
>Ga0210390_10004282_pt1 | contig 12059 bp, 11 predicted proteins | sample IncBWH11OmetaG_FD_161050 | JGI IMG/M metagenome (GOLD analysis project Ga0210390, IMG submission 161050) | Forest soil microbial communities from Barre Woods Harvard Forest LTER site, Petersham, Massachusetts, United States - Inc-BW-H-11-O ... | reverse complement strand
CGACAAATGGACTCGCAATTCCCAAAGAATCGTCTGCTACCACCGAGACCTGAGTTATTGGTTCCACGTGGAACCATTTTGCGGCTTGCGCGTAAGATTCCCGGATTCCACAACGAAATACTTGCGCGTTATGTTCCACATGGAACAAAAGTGCGGAAGTAGCTAAGTTCCACGTGGAACGAGGTGGTGCGCAAGCGACTCACTGCGCGATAGAAAATGGTGCACCATATTGTTTCGCGCGGAATAATTGGCCGCTGGCCGACGCAAGTGAGGAACTAAGTCCAGACGGTTGTGATGCCTAGAGGACGATGTTTCACGTGGAACAACTTGGAATCCACAGAAAATCCGCAGAGCAGGCCGCTGTTTCACGTGAAACAACTTGCGCCACAGAATCGGCTCTGCTACTTTGCTTCTGTTTGGAGCGTGTCTTGGCCCGGGTCATTGCTGTCGCGAACCAAAAGGGTGGAGTAGGAAAAACCACCACCGCTGTGAACCTCGCTGCCTGTCTCGCCGCTGCAGAACATTCCACATTACTTGTCGACTGTGATTCCCAGGGCAACGCTACGGCTGCCATAGGATTTCCGAAGGATCCTTCGCGCCGAACTATCTATCACACATTGATTCTGGGCGAGTCGTTCGACCGAATTGTTCAAAAATCGCAGGTGGAAGGACTTGACGTTCTGCCTGCCGACAAGAATCTCGTTGGCGCCGAAGTTGAGCTGGTAAACATGGATGGGCGCGAATATAAGTTGCAATCCTTGCTTCAGCCACTTCTTGATCGCTACAAATTTATTGTTCTGGATTGTCCTCCAGCATTGGGGCTACTCACTTTGAATGCCTTGGTCGCGGCGGACTCCGTTTTGGTTCCTATCCAGTGCGAATACCTAGCGCTTGAAGGCGTCTCGGAATTACTCGATACTCTCATGCGAATTCGCAGGACGCTGAATCCCAGCCTGGAGATCGAAGGTATCCTGCTCACGATGTATGACGAGCGGACGACGTTGTCACGACAAGTGGCTTCCGACCTTCGCAGCTTCTTTGGCGCCCAGATCTTTCAGAGCCTGATTCCGCGGAACGTGCGTCTGGCGGAGGCTCCGAGTTTCGGTAAGCCTATTATTTTCTATGATATCCACAGTAAGGGTGCCGAGGGATACACACAACTTGCGCAGGAGGTAATTGCCAATGCCGAGAAACGCGTTGGGGCGGGGGCTCGGAGCGCTCATTCGGGAGCCTGAACCGCAGGTCCCAGTCGTAAGTCCAGTTGGGGGTCACGTCCCGGCAGTTAGCGCGCCAGCAGGTGGCGGATCGGCTGCGGCCGCTGCTCCAGCGATGAGCCCAGCTGCAATTTCTTCTGGGCCATTGCAGATCGACATCGATCTGATCGAACCGAGCCCGTATCAGCCAAGAACGCGCTTTCGGGAAGAGGCTCTCGATGAGCTGGCACGCTCTATCCAATCAAGCGGCATTATCCAACCGCTTGTCGTCCGCCAAGTCGGCAACCGCTATCAACTGATTGCAGGAGAGAGGCGCTGGAGAGCGGCGCAACGTGCGGGACTGGCGAGCGTCTCCGCCATCGTCCGCCAGGTGCCCGACGAACTGGCGTTGGAAATGACGCTGGTTGAGAACATCCAACGCGAGGATTTGAATGCCATCGAACAGGCCCGAGCTTTCGAGCGATTGATGGACGAGTTCAACACGACGCAAGAAGCCGTGGCGGAACGCACCGGCAAAGATCGCGCGACAGTGGCCAACGCAATCCGGCTTCTGAAACTCGAGCCCACCATCCAGGATTGGATTGAAGAGGGAAAATTGACTGCTGGACACGGCCGTGCATTACTAGCGGTTCTGGATTCGCAAATGCGCATGCGTTATGCACAACGCGCCGCACGCGGCGGATTGACTGTGCGGCAAATTGAACGGCTGGCTTCCCGCCGCTCGCGCGGAGCGCGAAATTTGACTGAAGTTGCGGTCGACCCAAACATCCGACAGGCCCTCGAAGAACTGCAGCGGCACCTCGGCACAAAGGTTCTCCTGCGGAACAAAACCAAGATTAGGCCGGGACAACTTGTGCTCGAATATTACGATGAAGCGCAATTGATGGGCATTTACGACCGGCTGATGAAGTAACGTTGCGCGACGGGAAGCCTGAACCAGTGTTCAGGAAGTGCATTCGACAACTTTCATTTCCATGACGTTGACATCCTATACGCAGGCATTAAATTGGGAGTAGATCCTCGGGGGTAGTCCCATGGCTTGGAAGTGGCCCGGCTCGTCGAAAAATGGTGTGAGTGAAGAATGGACTGGCTTCATCGATCAGGGAGTGTCGCTTGAGGGGACGTTGACGCTGACCGGAACATTCCGGATCGATGGGCACGTCAAGGGCAACATCATTTCTGAGCAGACGGTTGTTCTCGGCCAAAATGCCAAGGTAGAGGGACAGATCGAAGGCAACCGAGTGGTGATAGCGGGCCGCTTCGACGGTGTGATCTTCGCGAAGGGCCGAGTGGAAATTCAGGCAAAAGGCGTGGTCACTGGCGAAGTGCACTCTCCGTGTATGGTGATTGATCCTGGTGGCATCTTTGATGGTCGATGCCACATGTTGGCCTCTTCGGACGCCGCGGCCGGCGTGACGATTCCTATTCGGGCCGTCGCGAGTATATAACCGATGTAACGCAAGATGACGGTTAATAAGTATCTGGAGCGGGACATTGTCAACTGAGCCTGCGGCGGACGGTCGGGATTTCCACGGAACGTCAGCTAAGTAGCGGATATTGTTCAAGAACACAGGGTGCGAGGCGATCTAATCATGAAGATTCTGGTGATCGGCGGTGGCGGACGCGAGCACGCATTGGTGTGGAAGTTGAAATCGGGCGACGGCGTCGAAAGGATCTGCTGTGCGCCAGGAAACGGTGGGATTGCCGAGGAGGCGGAATGCCTTGCGACAGATGTTGGGGACGTGGCTGGGCTGGTGGCGATGGCCGAAAAGCTGAGTCCAGACTTAACGGTCGTTGGACCCGAACTGCCTTTGGTGAATGGTCTCGTGGATGCGTTTGAACAGCGAAAATGGCTGATTGTTGGCCCGACCAAGAAGGCCGCGCAGTTGGAAGGCAGCAAGATCTTCACGAAAGAGTTTCTCGAGCGGCACAACATTCCGACGGCAGCGATGTACGGAGCCTACGATTCGCCAGGCGGCGCTTACGGGGCACTATGTGAAGTGGATTGGCCGGTGGTGATCAAGGCCGATGGCTTGTGCGCTGGCAAGGGAGTTCTTGTGGCTCCGAATCCGGATGCGGCGACGGATTTTATAGAACGGGTGATGGAGAGAAACGAACTTGGGCCGGGCGGAAAACGAGTGATGTTCGAAGAGGCGATGGAGGGAGAGGAGCTGTCGTTCATACTGCTGACGGATGGCGAGCGATACGCGCCGCTGGTGCCGACGCGAGACCATAAACGGGTGAATGACAATAATGAAGGGCCGAATACCGGCGGCATGGGCGCCTACTCCTCCGATGAGCTGCTGCCGGACGGCCTACGGCGCACGCTGACCGCAACGGTCATTGAGCCGACGATCAAAGGACTGGCGGCCGACGGCATTCGCTACCAAGGTTTCCTCTACGTGGGGCTGATGCTGACCAAAGACGGCCCCAAGGTGCTGGAGTTCAACTGCCGTTTGGGCGATCCGGAAACGCAAGCAATTGCCGCTCGGATGGATGTTGATCTGGCCGAAGTGCTGAGCAACGCAGCAGCGGGGAACCTGCAACCGGAAAAGTTGCGTTGGCAACAGGGAGCAAGCGCGTGCGTGGTGCTTGCTTCGGGAGGCTACCCGGGGAGCTTTGAAACAGGGAAAGAGATCCTCGGATTGGCCGATGCGGCAAAAATTCCGGATGTGAAGATCTTTCATGCAGGAACGAAGCGGGAAGGCGACAAGATGGTTACCGTCGGTGGACGCGTTTTGGGTGTAACGGCGACAGGAAGCACGCTGGACGGGGCGCTGCAGAAGGCCTATCAGGCGGCAGAAAAGATTCATTTTGACGGCATGCATTACCGCCGAGACATTGGACGGCACGGTCTGAAGAGTTCGGCTGCGGGGGATTAGATACCGGCCACGCTTAGCGATTCGGATTGGGCTTGCGCATCAAGGTCGGGGCGTCGGCCGGGCGGTCTTTGTCTTCGCCGCGTTTGGCTTTTTCTCTTGGCTCGTCGGGCGGAACGATCCACTGAAAGCCGCCGTTCTCGCCGACTTCTCCTTCGACAAAATGAGCATTGCCAGCAACGAACGGTAGCGCGGCGCGCAGGAAATCGCCGGCTTCTTCCATGAGGGCTTTGTTGGCTTGGCCTTTTTCGATAAGCCCGGCGACTTTGTTGAAGCGAGGATCGGACGAGCGGACTTGCGCCATCCGTGGATCATTTGCCTGGATGAGGCCAACCAGAGGAATCGCCTCGAGCGAATTGGGGAAGCGCACCTCGACTATAGTTTTCGCCTGGTGCTTTTCGGGCGGGTAGATCTGGTTGAAGCTGGGGCGCAGAATGTGCGTCTGCCAAAAATCGCCGGTGGCGCCCACGGACTCCTGTTCCGCGCGATAATCGATGAGCCACACTTCCGGGCCGTAAGCTTGCGGCGCGTAGCCAATGAGCACAATCTCAACCAGCGGCTCGTCGGGTTTCAACTCGATCTTGTGATGGAGTTGGGAGACGAGCGGGCGCAGTTTCTCTAGGAACCCGGTTCCGATCACCTCCAGGTCCGCCTCGCCAGAACCGGGTGGGCGATAAGTGTCGTGGGGGTTGCCGGACCGAATGTCGGAGATATTGCGGTCCAAGCGAATGGGCTGGGGCTGCGCCGGAACCTGCCATTCGGAAGCACCAAAAAAAATGCCGACGTGAGAGGAACCGATGGCGGCTACGCGAGGGGGGACGGATTTGGCTTCGAGGGGATGATCGATGGCCGCGAAGACGATGCCGTCGCTGGCGACATGGATGATGACGCGGCCGCCGGCGAGGTTGGCGACAATTTCGTCTTCCTGCGCGGAAGCATGCATGGCCGCGAAGCTCATGAGAAGAAAAATTGTGGAGAGTGCGCGGATGCTATCAGTGCCCACGATGAGCCGTCCCTCGTCTACGAAAAATAGCATACTCCGTTCTAAAGCCGAGCGCAGCGGCAGCAGCAGCAGAGGTTCTCCGGCAGACCGCGGTCGGATAAAATGGAAGATTGGTTAAGGAGAGAGAAGAGCTATGGGACTGCGCAAGCTGAGTAGCCTGAGACACAAGGGAAAGAGGCTGACGGAGATTCTGGAGGAGCACGAGCGCTTCTGGAAAGGCGCTGGGGTCCGCGCGGACCTGACGGGCGCAGACCTTTCCGGTGCGAACTTGAGCAAAGTGAACCTGGCGGGGGCGATTCTGCGACAGGCAAATCTCGAAGGCAGCGATCTGCGGGGGGCGCGGCTGCCAGGTGCGGACTTTGCTGGCGCCCGTCTGCGAAAGACGGACCTGCGGAATGCGGATATGACCGAGGCAAGCCTGACCGGTGCCGACCTGACGGAAGCGCAGGCGAGCGGGGTGGAGTTTTTTCGCTGCGACCTGACAAACGCCAACTTTCACAAGGCTCTGCTGCGGAACACCAATTTTCGTGACGCACACGTGGACGGAGCGAAATTTGTTGGCGCGGATATGGGTATTGCTGTTCTGAGAGAGACGGATCTCAGCAAGGCGGATTTGACGGACGTGGATCTTTCCACCGCGCTGCTGCCGCCGGGGTATGCCGCCAAGAAGCAGGGACCCTAGCCCGCGATCACGCAGCGCATTGGAATCTTTGCTTGGGGCTTTGTTACAAGGCGAGGATGGAAAAAGCGCAGCGTGCGTGTTAGCCTCACGCGAAGCGCCGTACTGAAGGCAAACTTGGCCACAACCTCGACTCCAGTAGATTTACCTGGCTTGCGGGAGCGCGTGCTGAACGTGCTGCGGGAACTGCTTCAGGAGCTCGGCAGCCATGGCGCTCTCGAAACGCTTTCGACTTCCTCAAATCTTGATCGTGAACTGGGATTGGGCAGCCTGGAGCGCGTTGAATTGTTGACGCGGCTGGAGGCGGCGTTTTCGGTGCGCCTGCCGGATACGCTGGCAGCCGAGGCGACTACTCCGGAGGATTTGATTCAAGCGATACGGAAGGCTCCGGGGGTGTTCGAAGGCGAGGAAGAAGAACCCGTTTCGTTGCAAGCCGCTGCCGCAACGCCGCTCGCGCGAGAAGAGGTTTCCGAATCCATCGTGCAAAAAGCGGAGACGCTGGTTGAGGTCATCCGCCACCGGGGTGCGCAGGATGCCGGTCGAGCCCACTTGATTATCCTCGAAGATCACGAGCAGCGAGAACATTCCCGCACGATGACCTTTGGCGAATTGGCATCGGCAGCGCAGAAGTGTTCAGAGGAATTGGCTCGTCGCGGTGTGCCGGCGGGCGGTCGCGTAGCTTTGATGCTGCCGACTTCGCGGCAGTTTTTCGTTTGCTACGCGGGAATCTTGCTGGCTGGCGCGGTGCCGGTGCCAATCTACCCGCCATTTCGCGCGGACCGAATCGAAGAATATGCAGAACGGCAGTCGGCGATTCTGAACAATGCCGGCGTCTGCCTGCTGCTGACGTTCCGTCGCGGGGAAGCGGTGGCAAAGCTGCTGAAGCCGCGCGTAAAATCGCTCGCGGAAGTCGCGGACGCGGAACGGTTGCTGGACGCCGCGGAAAAGGAGCCGCCGCCGGCACCGGGAGCATTGTCCGCACACCTAAGTGGGAGCCGGGTGCGAAAAGGCGGCGACCTTGCGCTGCTGCAGTACACGTCCGGGTCGACAGGCGACCCGAAGGGCGTGATGCTGACACACACGAATTTGCTCGCGAACATGCGCACCATCGCCGAGGCGGTGCACATGGCGCCGTCCGACGTCGGCGTAAGCTGGTTGCCCTTGTACCACGACATGGGCCTGATTGGCGCGTGGCTTACATTGTTGCTGCACGGACTTCCGCTCGTGGTTATGTCGCCACTGGCGTTTTTGACGCGGCCGGAGCGCTGGTTGCAGGCGGTGTCCAAATACAGGGGAACCATAGGCGCGGCGCCGAATTTCGCTTTTGAACTTTGTGTGCGAAAAATTTCGGATAAAGCCATGGAAGGCGTGGATCTCAGCTCGTGGCGCGCAGCGTTGAACGGTGCGGAGCCAGTAAATCCGGAGACCCTTGAACGTTTTGTAAAGCGATTCGGCCCATACGGCTTTCGACCGGAAGCAATGCTACCAGTGTACGGCCTGGCCGAGGCTTCGCTGGGAGTGACATTTCCGCCGTTGTACCGGGGACCGAAGATCGATCGCGTGGAGCGGGAAGCATTCACGGCGCAGGGGCGGGCGGTGCCAGCCGAATCGGAAAATGCGATCGCGTTTGTCTCGTCGGGCGTGGCACTGCCGGAGCATGAGGTGATGATTGCAGATAAAGAAGGAAGACCGGTGACCGAGCGAACGGAGGGGTTCTTATGGTTCCGCGGGCCGTCGGCAACGAGCGGGTATTACCAGAACGAAGAGGCCACCGCGAAGCTGTTCGCGGGAGGACCTGCGATCGCCGCGGGCGAATATCCGTGGGTGAATTCGGGCGATCGTGCTTACCAGGCAGACGGCGAGATTTATATTACCGGGCGGGTGAAGGACATCATCATCAAGGGCGGGCGGAATTTGTATCCGCACGAGGTGGAAGAACTGGCATCGCGAGTACAAGCAATCCGCAAGGGGTGCGTGGTTGCATTCGGATTGCAAAGCCAAGAAGACGGAACGGAAAAGCTGGTTATCGTCGCGGAAACGCGGGAAGAGAACCGCGCTAAGCGCACGGCTCTGGCGGCTTCGATTAACGAAGAGGTTTCCCGCGGATTGGGGATGCCGCCGGACCGTGTGGAGCTAATTCGGCCCGGAAGTATTCCGAAAACGTCGAGCGGAAAGCTTCGGCGCGAGGAAACAAAGCAGCTTTATGTTGCGGGAAGGCTGGCGGCGGCAAAACCGCCGGCGTGGGTACAGATTGCGAAGCTGGGCACCGGTTCCGTCTTGAAAGGCGTGGCAAGCACTGTGTTCGAGGGGATCCGGACGGCTCTGGAGAAGATTTACGGCGTATATTTCTTTGTGGTTTTTATTTTGTGGATTATCCCGGCGTGTGCGATCGTGCGGCTGTACAAGGATCACCGGGCGGCAGGGCGCTACACCTCGTCGGCTTTGAAACTGTTGTTTGCGTTGGCGGGAATCCGCGTGAAGGTCATCGGGAAAGAGCACATGGACCTGTCAGGCCCAAAGGTCTATGCCTCGAACCACGCCAGTTATTTTGATGTGCTTCCTCTGATGATGGGATTGGGTGTGCCGTATCGCTTTGTGGCCAAGGGCGAAGTAAACGACATGATCTTCATTGGCACATTCCTGAACAAGATGGGGCACCTTTCCTTCAACCGGCATGACGCCAATTCACGGCTGCGCCAGGTGGACGAGATGGAAGAGTATTTGAAGAAGGGCGAATCTATTTTTGTGTTCCCCGAGGGCACGTTTACGCCGGAAGACGGGGTGCGGCCGTTTCAGTTGGGAGCATTCCGCGGGGCGGTGGAAACGGGAGCGCCGGTGATTCCGGTGTCCCTGGCCGGTACGAGGAGGTTTTTGCGCGACCGGACATGGTTGCCTCGGCCGACGAGGGTGACCATCACGGTTTCGCCTCCGATTTATCCGGAGAAGGTAGCAAGCAATGATCCGAATCAATTACGCGAAATCGTGCGCTTGCGAAACCGCGTTCGCGAAGCAATCGCGCGCTATTCGGGCGAGCCGTCGCTGTAAAGTACGCAAATCCGTGCGCCGCGGTTAGCCCGCAAGAGGCGCCCGCCTCCCTTCCTAGCTCAGGCCAAGCAGAAGGCAGCCGCTACAGGAAGCAATGCCATGCCGTTAGTTAGTGGTTAAGCGTGTAGATCACGGTGATTTGGGTGTCGACTTCGATGGCCTGGCCATCGAGGATCGTTGGGCGATAGCGCCATTCGCGTACTGCGGCGAGAGCGGACTGGATGAAGAGCGGGTCGCCGCTAATTATCTCGAGAGATTGAATCGTGCCGTCGGTCGCAATGACCGCGTGGAGTTCGACGCGGCCTTCGCGGCGAAGTTGGCGTGCCAGCGCAGGATAAGCCGGATCAACGCGGTGAATGAGCATGGCGTTGATCACGGGCTCGCTCATTCGGCGGCGTTCAATGGCGTGCGGGCGAGTCGGCGGAGGTGGTTGGCGATTCGCGTCGGTCGACGGCAGAAGGCCGGTTATCGGCGGGCCACCCGGAACCCCGGGAATTTCGGGACCGTCGGAGACGCCGAGTTGCTCGGCCGTGCCAGGATCGTGGGTGTTGATGATAGGCGGAATCGATGGAGGTGCGCAAAACCGGCAAATCTCGGAGTGACCCCGTGGCGGCTGCGGCGTGTTTTGTGGGCGATGAGGTCTTCCTCGCGAGTACGGGACCGCAGGAACAAAGGTGGCGCGCCCGGCAATGTTTTCGCCTTTGCTGAAAAGCGGAAACAGTACGATCGCTGTGACGATCAAGATTTGCAGAATAATCGAAACAAAAAGAGAGCGCCGTTTGTTGCAGCGGGCGCGGGCTTCTTGCGCGGGATCGCCTTCGACGAGGCAGGTGCGGAGAAAGCTCTGCTCACAGTTGAGGGAAACAACCATCACACACCTCCGGAAATTTCACTGCGAGCTTTGAGATTTTGCGACGCCAGCTTCCCGGGTTGCCTATCAGGAAACTGGCGCCGCTCTCGCAGGGATGTGAGGTGCGCGCGTCCTCTGCAGCGTTTGACACCATGCAAAGGAACAAGTTCCCCGCGCTAATAGAAAAGAATTAGACGGTTTTTGAATAGTGAATCGAGCTAGCGAACGCCAAGCGAACAAAAAGCCGCTTCCGAGCATCCGCGCCAGTTTGATGCGCATCTAAATTCTCGAAAGCGGAGGAGAGGAGGTTCGATGGAAAGGAATATTCCGGAAGTCGTCGGGGTACGCCGCACTGGCTGGGCGGCCCTCGAGCGCGATCCGCAGAAGGACGTGGTGGAATTCACCTGTCCACATTGCGCATCGAAGGGCCAGAAGAAAGCACGGCACGAGCGAGCCGAGTACCGGTTCACAGACGGATTTCTGCAAGACCTGCAGGGAGAAGGCGTGCAGTGCCACTATTGCAGGCAGTCGATGCGGGTAGTGCCGATCGTCCTGGTGCACGACCAGGATGAGGTGAAGCGGTTCGAGGCTATCTTTACCGAGGAAGCAGAGCTCCTTGTAGCCAAATCATAAGCGGTACGGCATAGATATAAAACGGGGCGTCACTTTCGACGCCCCGTTTTTATTTTTGAGAGGGACACTGCGTTGTTTTTAGCGGCAGCGAGCGACGGCTTCGTGGCGTTCGAAGGCCCAGTGGCGCGCCGCAGGACTGTACGGCCCGAAATGGTTAACGGCCTCGCGGTAGCGCATGCTGGTGTAGGCCACGCGGCGATTGCAGTCCCGCCAGGTATCGGCTTGCGCGGCGGGAGCCACGGCGAAGGAGAGAAATCCGCCGAGCGCAACAGCGGCGATCGTAGCCTTGCCAAGAAGTGAACGGAAAAACAGAGCAGGCAGTTTCATAAGATCCTCCATGGGATCGCACCCGGGCTGGCTTCAGGATGACGTCCTGAGAAATCAAACACCTGTTTGGTAGGAAGGTTGCGGCTTCACAGTGGTCTTAAAAGGAAGGAAGGGTGCAACGCTGAAGCGGCGCTGCACCCCTTGGGGTGTTTGGTCAGGTAAGAACGGATAGACTAGTGGTCGTGATCGTGATCGTCCCAGTTATGCTCGCTACGCCACTGGTGGGCATCTTCGTCCCACCATCGCTTGTCGTGTTCCCAGCAGAAGGAGCGGGCCGCAGCCAATTCTTGCCGCCAGTGTTGCGCGTCGGGACTATCGGGCCCATGCTTCTTGATCGCTTCGTGAAGATTGTGATCGGCCTTTGCAGTGCGCTTCTGACAGTCGTCATCCGCGCGAACAATGTTCGCGGTGGCGAACACTATAGCGCCCGCACACACTAATGGCGCCAACACAAAACGTACGATTCGCATCCGACTCTCCTGTGGACTTCTCGTCTTAGATTTTCCTATGACGCCAGGATGGGAGTTGGCGTCTTAAAACGCTTGCATGAAGCAACGTAGTTTAGAAATGCACGGCACGTGCCATGAGCCGGTTATTGATAGAAAAGGTACTTACAGGTAGTTTTAGAACGCAAAAACTTCAATAGGCCTGTAAGAAAGGGTCGACTTCCATGTGGTACTTCTCAAGGCCGGTGCGGATGAGTTCGAAGGCTTCATCCACGGTATCGGCATACTGAAGCAGGTCGTATTCGTGCTGGCTGATGGTGCCCCAGCGGACCATGTTTTTGAGATTGAGAACGTCGTTCCAGTATTTGCGACCGTAGATCAAGATTAGCGTATTCTTCGCCATCTTACCGGTCTGCGACAAGGTCATCATTTCCCAGAATTCATCCATGGTGCCGAAACCGCCAGGAAAAACGATCAGCGCTTTCGCGATCTGGGCGAACCACAGCTTGCGCATGAAGAAGTAGTGGAAATTGAAACTGAGCTCCGGACTGATGTACGGATTTGCAAACTGTTCGTGGGGGAGCTCGATAGAAAGGCCTATCGATTTTCCGCCAGCCTCGTAAGCGCCGCGATTGGCAGCTTCCATGATGCCCGGGCCGCCGCCGGAACATACCACAAAGCGCCGCGGACGAGGACCGAGAGAAAGCGCCCAGGTGGTGAGCTTGTGGGAGAGTTGCCGCGCTTGTTCGTAGTAGCGGGACATCTCCAGCGCGCTCTTGGCCTCGCGTAATGCGATGTGATGGTGTTTCAATTTCAGTTTGCTCATGCCGCGCGTGTTCATTTCCTTCAGGCGCGTACAATGAGCAGCGGCGGTTTCGTGCGACGCGATGCGCGCGGAGCCGAACATCACGATGGTGTCGCCGATGCCTTCTTTTTTGAGCTGAGCGAGCGGATGAATGTATTCCGCGAGGATGCGAATCGGA
>Ga0210390_10004281_pt1 | contig 12061 bp, 3 predicted proteins | sample IncBWH11OmetaG_FD_161050 | JGI IMG/M metagenome (GOLD analysis project Ga0210390, IMG submission 161050) | Forest soil microbial communities from Barre Woods Harvard Forest LTER site, Petersham, Massachusetts, United States - Inc-BW-H-11-O ... | reverse complement strand
ACGAGATTCCGTGGAAACGTTCGGTCAAATGGTAGCTGGGGTCCGCGGGGTCAAACAGACGGCGCAGTGACTGATAGGCGGCAGCGTAATTGCCTGCGCTGAGGTGGCCGTAGCCGCGGGCCAGCTGGACGCAGGCGAGGGGGGGATTCAGCCCACTGCCTGCTGCTAGTTGCTCGGCGTCCGCGGCCAGCTGCTGCGCCTGCTGGTTATCGCCGCGCAGGCCATGCGCCATGGCGTCGAGGGCGAGCGCGCCGCTATGCCAGATGGGCTGCTGGGTATCCACGGCCAGACGCCGGGCCTCTTCCGAATCTATCCTGGCGCGCTGGAAGTCGCCCAGCTCCAGCCGGGAGTACAGAGCCATATTGAGGACGTGGGAGAGGCGGCCCAGCTGGCCCCGCTGGCGCAGCCTGGCCTCGGCCCGGTCGAGGAAGCGAACGGTGCGTACGGGATCCCCGATGGCGTGAGCAGCTTGGCCCAAGAGGATCAAGGCCTCAACGTCGTCGGCGCCGGGACCGGCCTGCGAGAGCAGCGCGTCAACCAGTTGGCTGCAGGTGACAGGCTCGGCGATGGCCAGGGCGGCGACATAGCGGGGATCGGCCGACATGCCGGTGATCTGTCCCGTCACCGCACTGACCATCTGACGCGCCTCGGGTCCGGTGTCCGCCCAATAGCAGCGCAACGACGCGGCCAGGAGCAGGTCCAGCGCCACGTCCCGCTGTCGGGCGTGCGCGGCCCGTCCGGCCAGGCGGCACAGTTCCATGACCCGGGCGGCGTCGCCGGGGACCCCGTCGTGAAAGGCCTCCCGCAAGACCTCCACCCGGGCCTGGTCGAGTTCGGTGAGCGGATTGCGCATCGCCTCCGCCAGCAGCCGCTCGACTACCTCAGGACGCCCGATACTGAACGCGTACTGCGCTGCGCGCAGCAGGCGGCGCACCCTGGTCGCAGGCGAACTGCTCAGCTGGGCCGACCGTTCGAGAGCGGCGATCGCCCCGCTGACCGAACCGCGGCGGACGCTGATGTCGTGGTTGTGCTCCAGGTCATCGGCCACCTCGTCATCCGGGCCGATGACGGCCTGCGCACGGTGCCACGCGCGCCGATAAGGCTGGCCGGCCAGGACAACTGCCAGGGCAGCGTGCGCCTGCTGGCGCCGGCGCGCGGACTCCGACCCCAGGATGGCCGACCGCACCAGGGGATGCCGGAACTGCAAGCGCGCCTCGTCACGGGTGAGAAGCCCTGCAGCCGCCGCGGCGTCCAGGGCATCGACGGGCACCTGGACCCCGGCCAGCTCCGAGGCCGCCGTCAGTATCTCCGCCAGCGCGGATTCGCTGTCGGTAGCAGCGATGAGCAGGGCATCTCGCGTAGGCGAAGCGAGCTCGCCCAGCCGCCCGGCGAAGGCGTGCTCAAGTCGCGCGCTCAACGGCACCGGTGATCCAGGAACGGGGCCTGGCCCGGCGGAACCTGCCCGCCATGTCCCGGGAAGCTCGGCCAACGCGAGCGGATTCCCCCGTGCGAGCTCCAGAATCTGCTCGCACCCCGCCGGGTCAAGGTACGGGGCGCAGGCGCGCAGCAGGGCACGCGAGGATTCCTCGTCGAGTGGTTCGATGTTCAGGACCTGCCCGCTGGCGGGCAGGAAAGAGGTGGCGTAGCCAGTGCGGATCCCGCCCACGACGATGACGGGATCGTCGTGGATCCGTCGCGCCAGGAACGCCACTGCGTCCTGGCTGGGCTGATCGAGCCACTGCAGGTCATCGACGATCACGGCGACCGGCTGACGGGCAGCGACACCCGTCAGCACGTTGAGAGCCGCCAGGCAGATCAGGAAGGGCTCGGGCGAACCTTCTTCCCCGATTCCGAAAGCCGACAACAGCGCGCGGCGCTGCGGCGGCGCCAGGGCGTCCGCCGCTCCCAGGACGGGGCGTATCAGCTCATGGAGTCCGGCGAACGGCAGCTGGGATTCGGCTTCGACGCCGGTCGCCCGTAGGACAAGATGCCCGCGCTCCTGCCCGCGACGGGCCGCCGCTTGGAGCAGAACTGACTTGCCGATGCCAGGCTCACCGTATACGGCAATGGCGCTACCGGCCGAGCCCGCCGCGTCGATGGCCGCAAGCAGGACCTCAAGCTCGTGCTCACGACCGACGATTCGCCGCACAGGTCCGGTCATCGCTGGGACCACCCTCCGGGCAGGATCAGCGGAGGGGCACCGAGATAGTGTCGCCGTGATCCGCAGCGCAGTTCTGGAACACGACGCCTGCCTTCGGGTGGCGTCGCGTCTTCGAGCACGACCCCGGCCAGTATAAGACGCGCTCGCGGACCCGACGCGCCATTGCCGATGGCCTGCTTGTTCAGCTCAGACCACTCCTGCACGCTGAGGTGCTCGCGTATCAGCCACAGAAGACGCAGCGGCTGCCGCCCCAGTGAGGAGTCTGGTCACGAGGCAGGATCTCGTCCTAACGCAACGTCGCTCAGCTTAAGTTGATCATGAAGGTCAGCCCGGCGGTGAACGAGGTGTATCTGGGCTTCCACCACGTTAGAGCGAGGTGAAACCCGGGGTTCATTCGGTTCCGGCCGGTCCGGAGGACACCGACTGCGGTGCTGGCGGAACCAGCGTGACTGAAGTCCGGTTTCCGGGGCCCGCGGCGCTGACCGCGACCATCAAGCTAAGCGGCATTGTGCTCTGGCGGCGTGGTGACGGATGAGGAGGTATGGCCGGTAGACTGCACGGGTGAGACCTGGTACGGAATGGGCGCCAGCGATGGGCGGCGGGCACTGAGCTCAGCCAAGTATTCAGGCGGCAGGCCCGCGCTATGCCCGGCCTGAATCAAGCTATCAAGATAGTCGCGGTCGGGGAGGTCTGGCTGGTCGGGGATTGCAAGATAAACGTGGCAATCGTAAGGCTGCCCTCGAAGCGAATAGACCCTAGCGTTTTCGCGGCGATAAGCATGCGGGTCTTCCGTGTGATCCAGACGGGTAAAGTCGGTGGTGGCCATTTTCCACAAGATGCCGTAGACGCGCTCGCCGGCTGAAGGCTCAACGTTGGCGACTCCGCCGGGGCGGTAAGTGCCGCTGCGGTTGAACACCAACCGATGCTCTGGCAGCATGACAGGGCCGATCATCATGGCTGAAGGGCACCGGGCAAGCATCTGGGGTGCATCCATATTGGATCCGTAGGCGAAGTAGTACTCACCGCGGAAAAACCCGGCGGCCGCCTCCCCCGTGCGCAGGTGACGGGCGATAGACGGGTCGGAACCGAGCTCGATTATACGGTCGCGGAAAATACGGGCGAGCATCTGGTGCCCTTCCACAAAGACTGCTGTCGTGGCCGCGTGGTGCCGCTGAGTTCCGAGAAACCGTGGCATCTCGATCATCATCTCGGCAACGTTTCTGCTTGTGTCATCCACATCGATGGCGCATACGTTCGCCACTTCCGCTGGCGCTTGATCCAGAAACACCCGCAGCTCGAATAGTTGTGGAAACTCGGCTACCAGTGCCGTAAGATGTTCGTGCCAGAAGTCGCTGACCACTGGGCGGGTCTGTAGGCGGACGACGGGCACGTCCCGGCGCAAGGCGGATCGCATTGCGGTCACTACCTGGGAGGCCATTCCTTCTGCCCGGGGAGTGGCATCGAACCCTTCCCCCGATAGATACACCCCGTGCCGGGCCGCTCCAATCTTCGTGGCCAGATATTCATAGAAGCCAGACATGTACGGGTCTGGCCCCGCTGTGAACACGATCGTGCGCACTCGCCGGGAGGCCGCCCTCGACAGCAGGCGCCGCCGCACCCTCGCCGCCCCCAACCCGGCCAGTGAGGTTCCCAGACCGTCGAACATCCACGACACGACATCCACCGGCCGCCCCCTAAAGCGTTAGACGTAACCCCTGCCGCACTGTCACCTTCTGTTTTCCAAAAACCTTCTCCAGTCAAGCATACGGGGATGCCGATGCGCGGTCACGAGCCTGTCCGGAGAAGAAAAGCAGGTTCTTGCACGAGGCACCGGGGAATGCCCAGCCTCCGTAGTCGCATCTTATTAGACGCAGTTACCGCCTTCTGGCCGTTGACAGGCAGAATGCCAGATTGCCCGATCTGACGCGCCCGGCAGCCCGAAAGCCAATAGGCCCCTCGCACCAAGGCGGATACTTGCGCACTGGCCCCGGATACGGGCGCAGTCGCTGAACGTGATCGGAACGCTGGCCCGCTGAGTTCCTTACGCCGAATATTACTGCTTCCCGTCCGTAGTGTCTGTGCTTGGCGCAGAATACAGATCATCCAGTTCTGTTTCTAGGCTAGGAATATGACCTCATCTAACTGGAATCCAGATATCTGGCTGCCATCATTGAACGGGCTTGCTTAAGCAAAGTAGGATGCGTCTCAGGAATCTGCGAATCCGCGACTTTCGCCATGAGAGACCCAGGGTCTTCCTCGAACAGATGAGTGTGTGCGACGCCGTCCCTGTGCAAGATCAGCCATGCCAGCAAAGCTGCCGGGAGGCTATGCTTCCGCATAAGGGACAATACGTCGGCGACTATTTGCGTCAGCATTTCACGTTGATCGTCGTCCGCCGATTCCGCACGCAAAGCGGATAGCGCGCCTTCCAGTAGGAGCTTGAGTATCGTATCATCCTGGTCTGGAATCTCCATGGCAGCTTTTAGGTACCGGATCGTTGTAGCTACCGGAAGGCTTGCTGCGTCAAGCTGCAGGAAGTCAAGGATTAGCTTGGCCGCGCCGATCTGCATATGCGCATCCCATAGAGGGCGAGCACCCAATACTATCGATAGCCGATCATACGAGGCGGCTAGCTCGCTATCATCTGCGTCGAGGACACGAGATAGCCACAGATGCATCAGGTCATGCGCTATGGAGGAGGCCTGTCCGCTTGCCGAACCGTGGAAGGTCGTGATGCTGGCCCCAATCCGGCGGAACATCGGCTCGAGCGCATGACGTACCCCCGAGTCATTTGTGCCGCTAGAGATGTCCATCTTATGGAAAATGGCAGCCCAGTATGGCCGGTGCCATTGGGCTTGGTTCCGGTCTTGGTCAGAAGGCGGATAGCGGTAATGCCAGTATGGGTCAATGAGTTCTGGGTTCTCGCGAGGAGTTGCGGAGAGGCTAATCTCGAGATCGCGCGTGTTTCCAAGCCAGGTATGCCGGATAGAGAGAGCGAGAGCGAGGTCCGTCCAGTCAGGTTCAGTCATCGCGGAACGCCAAAGAAGTACCCGGCGATGCCACATACCCGGGGGGTCGTTATATGCATGCGAGGCGCGGAAGAGCCGGGCGGCCGAGACGGCCGGTTCGAGGGAGAGTATGAGGAGAACCAGATTAGCGCCATAGACGCCATGCCTGGACGAAGTCGGAAGCGGAGTGGGATGGTATGCGCTGTAATGGTGTTCCGTCCGGTTCTCGCTCGCCGCAAAAACGTCGATGAGAAGGTCGGCGAGCCTCCGGCGGTCAGTTTCGGGTACTTGCCGTTGGCAGATGCTCTTGATGAACCGAAGTATTTGCCGGGAAGACAACGGAGCGAAGGACAGAAGCCCGTAGAGGAGATCGTCGTCGGCCATGGCTGTGTTAACGATCAGCGAAGAACGACGCCTTAGCAGGTCGGTTGCCAGCTGAACCGTTAGACGGGCGGCTAGGTACTCTGCGAAGGTGGCGTGCAGGAACTCGAAGGTCTGCATGCGTGAACCTTCGAGCACAGCCTGCGCGCGCTGCACGAAAAAGAACCGGCCGATAGCAATCTCTGCTTGCGTCAGCGGTGTCCTGAATCCGGCATGCTGTGCCGCGGACTGACCGAGCAGCGCGGCGAGGTCCGCGTCCAGTTCGGTCTCGGTGACCCACTGCCGCCGACGGTTAATGATGCTGAAGGCAATCAGCGACAATCGCTGAAGCTCTTGTTCCACGAGAGCCGGCAGATCAGCAGCTGACGCGCTATCGCGGGACTTCGCGATCTCCCGGGCGGCGAAAGAGGTGAGGAGCTCTTCATACAGGCGGGTCTCGTCGATACCACCTTCCTCAGCTGTCCCGCTTCCGCGCTGCAGCGCGTTCGCGTCCGCGTCGTACATCGCGAGCATCAGAAGCAGCAAAGGCTCTGACGCGAGCGCCCGGTGGCGAGACAAGACCTCGGCGGTGAGAGGCTTCAGGCCGCGGGCTGTGATGAGTTGCTCGTTGCAGGCATTCCAGGTCCGCAGCCAGCTCGCTACCTGGTCAGCGCGGAATGGTTCAAGCCGCAACGCTACCGTCCCGCCGGGATAGCGGACCCGGTCGGAGACGGCAATCCGGCTGGTAACAAGAACGATCACGGGTCGACCCTGGTCAGCCTCACGTTGCTGAAACCTGGCGAGCTTAAGAAGGTAGTCAGACTGACTCACACCGGTGGCCTGGAGCAGCTCATCGAAGCCGTCCAGTAGCACTACCGGGACAGCAGCACCCGCAGCCCGCGCTACCTCCGGCCACTCCATGCGAAGACCCGTCGCTGCGCGGATCGCATACTCGATCTGATCTTGGACCTCAGCCTCGGCGGGCACCTCGCGCAGTGCTACTCGCACTGGCAAGAAGCCCCTCGGCGGCAGCCTCGCCGCCAGTATTTTCGTCAGAACCGATTTCCCCGCTCCCGGCTGGCCCAAGACCACCAAAGGTGCCGTCGCGGCCTCCGGCGATGTCAGGAAGTCGCCAAGATACTCCGTAAGATCACGGCGAACCGGAACCGCAGCCCACCAGTCTTCATCAGAAGACAATTCCCCCGTCCGGACCGCGCTGACACGGAAGTCGGGATCCAAGTAGCTGTCCTGCAGGGTCGGTAGCCGTACGCCCGTCAGAGTTTGGTCTTCGGCCAGGATCGGTCGTCCCAGCACCGCGCGGTATGCGTCCGACAGAGCCAAGGTAATATCGGCCGGCTGCCGCCCGGACGACAAAGACAGCAGCGACTCAATGTCGGCAAGTGAGCGGCGAACCCCCGAGCGCGTCGCCCGCTGATCGACTTGTCCATACCAGGCCGCCTGATCCGGCAGGCAGATCCAGCCGGTCGTCGTGGTCTCCTTCACCGCCACCTCGACCGGGCGATATCCGGGCGCGGCGCCGCTATGCCGCACCACCTCCTCGAAGAACCACGACGAGACGATGACCGCCAGCACGCCCGAGGAGCTAGCCAGAGCCGCCTTGAGCGGACGTGCGTCCAGCAGTCGGAACGCCAGGTTGACCGCCACCGCGGTCACCCCGTGCTGGTCGTAATGGACCTCGCCGGCGTGTAGCACCATCCGCAGCCGGATCTGCTCCGGCCCCGGATGGCCGCCGTTATGAGTGCGTAGCGCCGTCACCAGCGCAGGCGGCAGCGATTCCGCCAGCAAGGCCTTCGGCACTTCGGCAGGGACCAAGACAAACACCCCGTCGCCGCGGTCCTCGTGACCGCACTTATCCCACGGGATTCCTGCACTGCCGAACGCATCCTGCATAGCGCGATACAAACCATCGCGTACTGCCACCTGGTGCGGATTGGTCCGGCGCTGGTCGCCGAACCCCTCAACGTCGACGACGACGATGGCTCGGTGAACCGCCGGCCTCTGATCCTCCATCACCCTCACCTGCTATAACAAGGCAAAAGCAGCTCCAACTAGTCTCAGCCTAACCGCGAGCGACGCAGCCATTTCGTTGAAATCCGCAAGACCGCGACACAGACTTTCTCCTAGCACCGAGCCGCACGCCGGAGGACCGCTCCATAGCAGATCCGGGCACCGGTCGGCCTGTTCGGCTACGCACGCTTCGGCGATCTGGATCAGCTGGTTACCCGCGTCGATGACCGGGGCAACGGGGTTAAGGTCTATCTCCGGGCATGACGAGCACGCCAGCCCCAGCCATGTAGCGCTTGCGACAGAGCGTGACAGGTCCCGCCATGCAGCAGCAACCCGAACGATGCTCTATGAGCTCCTGGTCTGGCTGATCCGCTGTCGGAGCGCAAGCTGGCCCGGATGTTCGGATGCACTTCCCGCCGCTGGGCCCGCACGAGAATCGCCGAGGCACGGCAGCTACCGTGGCCAGAAGATATCGATGGCTCAGTAGGCACCACAAAGCACCTGAGCTCTGGAAACACTCCGCTGCACCCCCATGCTTGCCTATGCCCGGGAATGCAGCGGCGGCAAGGCCCAAGCAATGCATGCTGGCCAATCCCAGCAGCCAGGCCTCACGCAATGTAATGAGCAGAATAGACATGCAAAGGACATAACGCCGATTCCGCGCGGCTGGAAGGGCATCTCGGCCGTGCTGACCGGAGTGTGCAGATTGCCTGGTTCTGATCGGGCGACCTGCGGATCGGCGTTCGAGGGCTGTGACGTGGCCGGGGTGAACCTGGCGGGGTATAAATGTCTGGTGGTGACGTGTCCGCGGTGCGGCGCGACCCGGGGGAGCGGCGACCGGTTTTGCGCCGATTGCGGGGCCTCGCTGGGGCGGTGCCCGTCATGTGGTGAGCCCGCCTCCCAGGGCCACCGGTTCTGCCCGTCGTGCGGATATCCGCTGGCGACGGCCGGGCCCGCTTCACCGGTAACGGCCCTGGCGTCATCGGCTGCCGGGCCGGTGGCGGAGCGGCGGGTGTGCTCGGTGCTGTTCTGCGACGTGGCCGGTTTCACGCCGCTGTCGGAGGCGCGGGATCCGGAGGCGGTCCGGGAGCTGCTGTCCGGCTATTTCGAGATCGCGCGGACGATCATCGGCCGCTATGGCGGGGTGGCGGAGAAGTTCATCGGCGACGCGGTGATGGCGGTCTGGGGCACGCCAGCGGCGACCGAGGGGGACGCGGAGCGGGCGGTGCGCGCCGCCTTGGACCTGGTAGGCGCGGTAGCCGACCTGGGGAGTCAGGCTGGCGTGCCGGATCTAGCGGCGCGAGCGGGGGTGGTGACCGGCGAGGTCGCGGTGACCTTGGGCGCAGTGGGCGAGGGGATGGTAGCCGGGGACGCGGTGAACACCGCGGCCCGGGTGCAAGCGGCTGCGGAGCCCGGGCAGGTGCTGGTGGACGCGGCGACGCAGCGGCTGGCGGGCGGTGCGATCGGGTTCGCCGATGCCGGGGAGCATGTGCTGAAGGGTAAGGCGGAGCCGGTCCGGCTGTGGCGGGCGACCCGGGTGCTGGCCGGGGTAGGCGGCAGCCAGCGGATCGACGGGCTGGAGGCGCCGCTGACCGGCCGGGATGTGGAGCTGCGGACGATCAAGGAACTGTTCCATGCCGTGGTGGAGCGCCGGGTGCCGCGGCTGGTGCTGGTGTCCGGTCCGGCCGGGGTGGGGAAGTCCCGGCTGGGGTGGGAGTTCGAGAAGTACGTCGACGGCCTGGCCCAGGAGGTGTGGTGGCACCGGGGCCGGTGCCTGTCGTACGGGGACGGGGTGGCGTTCTGGGCGCTGGCGGAGATCGTCCGGCAGCGATTGGGCATCGCCGAGGAGGACCTGGCCGGAACCGCCGCGAGTAAGTTGCGGGAGGGTCTGGACCGGTTCGTCGGCGACCCGGCCGAACGAGGCTATGTGGGTATCCGGCTGGGCCGCCTGCTCGGCGTCAGCGCCCCGGACGCCGACGAGGCCATGCTTTCCCGGGAGGAGCTGTTTGCCGGGTGGCGGCTGTTCTTCGAACGCCTGGCGGCGGAGTCTCCGGTGGTACTGCTAGTCGAGGACGCCCAGTACTCCGACGCGGGCCTGCTGGACTTCCTGGACCATCTCATCGACTGGACCCGGGACCTGCCGATCTACGTGCTGGTGCTGGGCCGCCCCGAGCTCGGGCAATCCCGGCCGGGGTTCGGGGCCGGCCGGAACCGGGTCATGCTGACGCTGGACCCGCTGGATGCGGCGTCGATGGATACGCTGGTCGATGCCCTGGTGCCGGGGATGCCAGCGGTCGCACGGACGAAGATCACCAGCCAGGCGCAGGGCGTGCCGCTGTTCGCGGTGGAGATGGTGCGGTCGCTGATCGACCGGGACATCGTGCGGCCGGTCGAGGGGGTCTACCGGCTGGCCGGCGACGTCGGTGAGCTCGCGGTGCCGGATAGCCTGCACACCCTGCTGGCGGCGCGGCTCGACGCACTGGACCCGGGTGTGCGGCGGCTGGTGGCCGACGCGGCGGTACTGGGGGCGACGTTCCCGGCTGAGGCGCTGATCGCGGTATCCGGGCGGGATGAAGCCGGCGTACGAGCGGCTCTGACTGAACTGGTACGCCGCGAGGTATTCACCGTGTCGGCCGACCTGCTGTCCCCGGAGCGGGGCAGCTACGGGTTCGCCCAGCACATGCTGCGCCAGGTCGCTTACGGCACCTTGTCCCGCCGCGACCGCAAGGCCCGCCATCTGACGGTAGCTGCTCACCTGCGCACCGCCTTCCCCAGCGACGGGGAGGAAGTGGCCGACGTCATCGCCTGGCATTACCGGGACGCGCTGGAGGCTGTGCCCAGCGACCCCGACACCGGCCAGATCCGCGAGCAGGCGATCGCCGCGCTGATCCGGGCCGCCGAACGCGCCGAGCGCACCGGCGCACCCGCGCCCGCCGCGGCCAGTTACGCCGCGGCCGCGGACCTGGCCCAGGCCGGCCTCGCGGGCGGCGCGGACGCGGAAGCTGGCCAGCAGTCGGCTGGCCAGCTGTGGGAACGCGCCGCCAAGGCCGCTGACACCAGCGCCGACTGGCCCCTGGCCGTCGAGCTAGCGGGCCGGGCCCGTGAGTACCACTTGCGGGCCGGGCAGGCCCGGGCGGCGGCCAGGGCTCAGGCCATCGCCGGGCGGACGCTGGGCCGGTGGGGCCGACACGCGGAAGCACGCGAGCAGCTCACCGCCGCTGTTGAGGTGCTGCGGGCGGATCCGGACATCGACACGGTGCGCGCCCTGCGGTCCCTGGCGGCGGTAGAGGTCCTCGCCGACTCGGCCGACGCAGACAACCTGTCGGCCGAGGCGCTGTGCCTCGGCCAGGCCCTCGGCGTTGGCGACCGTGAGCTCAGTCCTCTGTTCCAAACCCGCGGGACCTACATCAACCTCACCAACCGGCGCCCTGAAGCGGCTGCCTACTACCGCGAAAGCGCGCGGCTGGCCAGCCAGGCCGACGACAGCAGGCAACTGGGAATAGCCTTGGTTTCCCTAGCGGACATCCTAGCGGGGACCGACCCCGGGGCTGCGGCGGAGACCGCCCGGACCGCCGCCGAGTACCTGCGCCGGGTCGGCGACCGGGACACCCTGGCCATAGCGGTCAGCAACCTGGCCCAGGCACTGCTGATGCTCGGTGACTGGGACACCGCCGAGGCAGAACTCGCCCAGGCCGCGGACGCCGACGCAACGGCTGACTACGAATTCCTCGCCTGCCACCGCGGCTGGCTGGCGGCCCTGCGCGGCGACACCGACGCCGCCCGGACCATGCTGGCAGGACTGACGGACCTACGGACCAGCGAGGATCCCCAGGACAAGGCGCTGGTCAGCATGGCGGCGGCCTTCACCGCCGTTGCCCGCAGCCAGCCGCAGGCCGCGCTGCGCCACGCCCAGGCCACTCTCGATCACGCCGACGCCATCGGGATCAGCCATGACTGCATACGCTGGACGTGGCCGCTGGCCGCCCGCGCCGCCCATGACCTAGGAGACACCGCCGCCCTCGGTGAGCTGCTCACCCTGCTTGACTCCTTCCAGCCAGGGCACCTGGCCCCGATCCTGCGCGCCGAACGCGACCTGGCCCGCGCCCGCCTGGCCGCCAGCGCCAGCGACCCGGCCGCCGCGGCCGCCTTCGCCGCAGCGATCGAAAGCCTGCGCGAGCTGAGCACCCCCTACCACCTCGCGCACGCCCTGCTCGACCACGCCCAGAACCTGACCCGCCTGCACGACGCCGAAGCCGCAGACCTGGCGATCGCCGAAGCCCGCACCATCGCAGGCCGCCTGCGCTGCCAGCCGCTCCTAGACCGGGCCGCACACCTGACCGCAGCATCTCCGGTAACGGCACAACAAGCATGACGCCACGCGCCGGGAAATGCCCCGGCGACGGTCACGTCCCCCGATCGCGGGTGCCCAACGTGGAAACTGGATACGCCCAGAATAATTGTTATGCATGGCCGCACGGGGTGATAGTGAGCGGCCCGAGCCAGA
>Ga0210390_10004280_pt1 | contig 12061 bp, 14 predicted proteins | sample IncBWH11OmetaG_FD_161050 | JGI IMG/M metagenome (GOLD analysis project Ga0210390, IMG submission 161050) | Forest soil microbial communities from Barre Woods Harvard Forest LTER site, Petersham, Massachusetts, United States - Inc-BW-H-11-O ... | reverse complement strand
GCCAGATCGTCGGCCACGGCCAGCCTGCTCATCACCGCAGGGCCCGCACCGGCCAGGACCGCAGCGCGCACCGCTGCCGCGGACGACAATTCCAGCGCCGGACTCGCCTGTGCGAAGTCGTCGCCCAGGGCGTTGCGCAACGCCGACAGCGCACCGGGGCTTTCGATGAATCCAAGGTCTGCAGCGCCGTCGCGAACCGCCGATATCGCGTGCCCGCTATTGGTGGTGGTGAGAATCACCTCCGGAGCCTTGCGGCCACTTCGGTCCGCCGTCGCTTGCAGTGACACCAGCCAGAGGGGCATCAGCTGTTCAGCGACGGTAAGGCTCGCAGCCACTTTCAACTTGCTGCGGCTCTCAGTGCGAAGCGAACCCAGCCCGGCATCGACCTGCTGAGCGACATCCGGCAACTTGTTGGCCCACTGCGCTACAACGACGCCCGCCGTGGTCAGCTGGGTACCCCGCACGGTGCGGACCGCTAGCCGCACGCCGGTCTGGGCCTCGATCGAAGTGAGTCGGCAGATACTGCCTGCTGCGTCAGTCCAAGTTCCCGTCCTGCGGCGCCGAGGCCGGCTGTTCTGGCCACCGCCAGGAAGACTTCGAGCGCGGACAGTTCGGGCATGCGAGAACTCAGTGCAATGGTTTATCCAACCACAAGCTCGATTTGTGGCTCCACAAGAACAAGCCTGCTACCGACGCTGATCTACGGGGCGCAGCATCAGAATGTGATCCATCGAACCAAGTCTGAGCGCGACTACCGCTTTACCCTCGCCCAAAAGCACGTCTTGCCTGCTCGGGAGCACACAGCACTCAGCCTTCTAGCAGCAGCGGTTGCACTGCCGAAGATCGTTGCTGCCAACGTCGCTGAGCTCAGCTAAGGAGTTGTTCAACAATGGATTTCGCTATGCTACCGCCGGAGATCAATTCCGGGCGCATCTACACCGGCCCTGGGTCGGGGCCGATAATGACTGTCGCAGCGGCCTGGGACGCCCTGGCCGAGGACCTCTACGCCACCGCGAACTCCGATCAAGCGGTGATCTCGGAGCTGACGGGCCAAGCGTGGTCGGGGCCTGCGGCAGCGGCGATGGCCAGCGCGGCGGCGCCCTTTACGGCATGGGCGGCCGCGACGGCCGCGCAGGCTCAGCGGGCCGCCACCCAAGCCAGGGCAGCCGCAGCAGCCTATGAAGCCGCCTTCGCGCTGACGGTGCCCCCGCCGGTCATCACGGCTAACCGCAGCCTGCTGCAAGCATTGATAGCGACGAACTTCTTCGGGCAAAACCTCCCGTCGATCGCGGCCACCGAGGCTGACTATGCCGAAATGTGGACACAAGACGCCACCGCGATGTACAGCTATGCCAGCGCTTCGGCAGCCGCGTCGAAGTTGACACCGTTCACCGAGCCACAGCCGGTCACCAATCCAGCTGGCCTGGCCGGACAAGCTGCCGCGGTAGCTCACGCCGCCAGCATGCCGGCAGGCACCGCCAACACCCAGGCCGTCGTCTCCGGCATGTCGCGACTGCTGTCCGCAGTCCCCGGCGCACTTCAGCAACTCGCCCAGGGCACAGCATCTGGCACGGCGACTTCCGGAGGTGGGCTGTCGAGCCTGCTAGCAACATCGCCACTGGAATACCTAACATTGCTCACGCCCTACGAGGCGAGCACCGGGACCGCCAGACTGGGTTTGCAAGCGGCGTCGTTTACCAAAGCCAGCGCAGAGAGCGTCCCCAGCACTCAAGCCTTCGGGTTGGCCAGCCTGCCACAGCCAACCGCTGCATCAGGCTTCACCACGGGTGCCGCCAGCACGCAGGTCGTCGCGCAGTTGGGCCGCGCGGCCTCGGCGGGCGGTCTGAGCGTTCCTCAAAACTGGGCCACCTCGGCGCCGGTAATCCAACTGCAGGCGACCCCGACCACCGCCAGCCTCAGCAGCGCCGCTCCGCTCGCTGGGTCCCAGAGCCCCACCGGCGTGTTCAGCGACATGAACATGGCCCCCGTATCTCGCCGACCCACTGCCGGCAGGACTGCTTTGGGCCGCCGCGCTCGCCGTCCCGCCGCTGTGATGGTCTACCACCCCTCGGCCGGATAACCGTTACCAGACTTGGGGTGGCCCGCAGCCGACTATCGCCGTGAAGGCTGATCGAGCACGCGCGGCGCCACGCACCGCCGTGATCGTGCGCTCATTGTCGGTGGCGGTGACAAGTCACCTCCGGGCAAGTACGGGCACTCTAAAGCTCACCGCCACGGCTCACCCACTCACAAAGCGGATTTGTGATCCCCCAAGAACAAGCCTGCTACCGACATGGCATTGCGAGGCGCAGCATCAGAAATATGATCCGCGAAGTCAAGGACGAGCCCGATTACCGCTTTACCCTCGCCAACGAGCGGACCTTTCTCGCTTGGCAGCGCACAGCGCTCGGACTGCTGGCAGCAACGGTTGCCCTGCTGCAATTCGTTCCCGGACCGGCAGTCCAAGGGATGCAATACATCTTGTCAATGGTGCTGGGAATGCTGGCCATTGTGAGCACTGGCGCTGGCCTGTTGCGGTGGCGGCAGGTTGATCGAGCCATCCGGCGCACCGAGCGATTACCACACAATCGCACACCAGCATTGCTGGCGAGCGGCCTCGCCGGGCTCGGCCTTGTCGTTTCAGTTTTGGCGATCGTCAAGGCGGTGACCGGATGAACGACCGCGTCGTCGCCTCGATGCATTCCAGCGGGGTACAGCTCGAACTTACGGCACTGGCCTGGAGGCGTACTTCGCTGAGCGTGTTGGCCAACGTTGTGCTGCCGTGGTCGACGAAATTCTTCGACCAAAGCGGGCCGAGCCATTCGATCAGCTCGAGCCTAGCCTTCGCCGGCGCGGTAGTCGCCTGCTTAGTGTGCAGGCCGCGGGGGCAGAGATTTAGCAACCGCCCACTGCGCAATTGGATCACCGCCAAAAGTCATGTCCGGCAACGCCACGCTACGCGCCTCCCGCGCGGCCAAGTCACACAAGAGTGGTGCTAGTCACTATGTGAGCGCCGAAACGCGTAAAGCGCAGATCGCCGCATATCACGCGAAGCAAGCGAAGCCGCGTGGCCTGCGCAGACTATTCAGCCGCTAACAAACCCCAACACCCCCTGAGAGAGAGGAAATGAACCACCGTGTTTCAACTAGCACTCGCCAGCGTCACCCTCGTTTTCAGCGCCTACGCGATACGCCGGGAGATTCGCCTAACCGAACATTTTGAAGCAATCCGCGCGCGCTCGGCGCAATGGCCAATGCTCTTGGCAGCGTTATAGCGGCCGGGTAGTCAGGTCCGGGGTTTTGCCAACACCCAGGTGACCACTTCACTTACGAGAGAAGGGAAAACACATGTCTTTTGTAGCAACCAACCCAGAGATGGTGAGCGCAGCAGCGGATAACTTGCAAAGCATCGGTTCGATCATGAACGAGCAGAACGCCATCGTGACAGGGAGCACGGCAGAACTAACCCCTGCCGCCGCGGACGAGGTATCAGCCTTGACCGCAATGCAATTCAGTGCGCACGCCATACAGTACCAAGCAGTCAGCGCGCAGGCAGCAGCGGTTCGTGAGTTACTCGTCACCATGTTGCAAGCCGCCGCCGATTCCTACGCGGCCACCGAAACCGCTAACGCCGCTTCGGTCAGCTAAGGAGCGGAGCTCGGAGACAACCTGATCACAGGCCGCGGCGCGCCGCTCGCACGGCTGCGACGGCCTGCGGGTCGCCGGCGAATTCGACGAGCGCAGCATCGCGGCCCGCGACGAACAACACCAATTCCTGCGGTTCGCCGGTAACTGTGACGGCATCGCCCCGGCCGACCCTGGCAATCTGCCGGCCTGCGGTTGTCCGCAGGATGACCGGAGCAGGTTGCTTCGTCAGCGTCAAGCGGCTCAGCAGACCGAGCTGTCGACCCAGCGCAGCGACGGTCGGTTCGTCGAGCACTCGGGGCTGCCAACCGTCGACGGCGCGGCGCACGTCCTCGTGATGGATGAACATCTCGCCGAGGTTGGCCACCGAGTCGAGCAGTCTGAACGGTGAGTACACCGGCGGCCCCGAGGCCACCATCTCGACAAGGTCGTCCCAGCTGCTTGACCGCGCCGTCTGGTTCTGGACCTTGGCGGTGTAACCGGCAAGAAAGGGAATCGAAATGCCCGGCGTCGCGTCCAGGCGCCGCTCCCGCACGACGAGGTGGGCTGCCAGGTCGCGGGTCGTCCAGCCCGCGCAGAGGGTGGGCGCGTCGGGCCCGACTTTGCGCAGGGTGTCGACGAGGGCGCTTCGTTCACGCTGAGCTGCGGTCATGGCCACACCATAAGCGAGGGCGACCTTGCTCTGGCGAGCGCGCTAGAAGTTCAGTAAGTTAATGTTTAAGCTTGTGAAGCGAACCTGGGTCCGCCGAGTAAGCGCGTGTTTGTCTTCGTTGTCAGGGGGTATGACCGCGTGAGTCTGAGCCGTTCGAACTGGCGGCCCGATCTTTCGAGAGGGGCTTCGGTGGCCAAGCCGGGCGCATTGTCGTTGGTGCCTTCCGCGGAGCCGGCGGCGCTGCGTCAGGAATCCTGGTCGAATCCCGGGCAATTCGATGTATGGCGGATCGGGGTGCGACGCACGGTACTGACCCACGTCGCCGAATTCGTCGCGAACCGATGCGCTGCCGAGTTGGATGAGGCCGGCGTCGAGGTGGCCGGCGACATCCTGCTGAACTTCCTGGCCGGCGGTAAGTGCCTGCGCTCGACGTTCATGTATCTCGGGTGGCTGTGCGGTGCATCCGATAGTGACGCGGCCCTGTACGCCTCGGCCAGCCTGGAGCTGCTGCACGCCTTCGCGTTGCTGCAAGACGATGTGATGGACGATTCGTCGTCGCGGCGGGGGCGCCCTGCGGCCCATATTCAGTTCAGCGACTGGCATCGAAAGCGCGGGCTGTCCGGAGCGCCGCGGCGCTTCGGCGACTCAGCCGCGATCCTGCTGGGCGACCTGTGCCTGATCTGGGCGGAGCAGATGCTCCGGGAGAGCGGCGTCGAGCATCGTCGTCTGCAACACGCGCTGCCGCGCTATGACGCCATGCGCACCGAGCTGGCGTTGGGCCAGTTCGCCGATCTCGCAAGCGATGTCCGCGATCTGCCGTCGATGGCGGTAGTGCTGGAAGTCGCGCGGCGCAAGTCGGGTAATTACACGGTGCGACGGCCGCTGGAGATCGGGGCGGCGATGAGCGGCTGCAGCGACCGCACACTGTCCGGGCTGGGCCGCTTCGGCACCGCCATCGGAGAAGCGTTCCAGCTGCGCGACGACTTGCTGGGCGTCTTTGGCTCCGAGGCAACGACCGGCAAACCAAGCGGCCGAGATCTTGTCGAGCGCAAGGCGACCAGCGTGGTGATCGCCGCACACCAACTGGCCGACGCGCCCACTCGCAGACAGCTCACCGACCTGATGAACGACGGTGAACTCGACGGCACCGCAATCGACCGTTGGCGCACGCTGATCGTCACGACCGGAGCCGTGCAGTGGATCGAAGACTTGATCAGCGACCGCGTCACGTCGGCGCGCGATGCACTCGACGAACTCCCGCTCGATGAATCGGTACGGGCCGCGCTGGCGACCATGGCCGCCCTGTGCACGGAGCGCAGCGAATGAAAACCGTGCCGGGCCCAAGCGACCGGGTCGTCGTGGTCGGCGCGGGTTTCGCGGGTCTGGCCGCGGCCCTGCATCTGGCCGGCCGCGGCCGCGAAGTCACGGTGGTCGAACGGGAAAACTGGCCCGGTGGGCGGGCCGGGCGGCTCGATGTCGACGGCTACCGTCTCGACACCGGGCCGACGGTGCTGACCATGCCCGACATCATCGACGAGACGTTCGCCGCTGTCGGCGAAACCAGCTCGGCGCGAATGGAGTTGCTCGATGTCGATCCGGCCTACCACGCGCAGTTCGCCGACGGCAGCAGCATCGATGTGCACAGCGGTGCGGATCGGATGGCCGCCGCCATCGAGGAGTTCGCCGGGGCCAAGCAGGCCGCGGGCTACCGGGAACTGCGCGACTGGCTGACCCGGTTGTACCAGATCGAATTCGACGGGTTCATCGCCAGGAACTTCGATTCCCCACTGTCGCTGCTGAATCCCCAACTTGCGAAACTGGCGGCGATCGGTGGATTCCGCAACTGGGATGCCATGGTCAAGCGCCACATCACCGACCCGAGGCTGCGACGAGTATTCACGTTCCAGTCGCTGTATGCCGGTGTGGCGCCCCGGCAAGCGCTGGCGGTCTACGCGGTGATCGCCTACATGGACACCGTCTCGGGAGTTCTCTTCCCGCGCGGCGGGATGCGAGCGCTGCCCGATGCGCTGGCCGCCGCCGCGACAGACGCCGGGGTGCAGTTTCACTACGGGGCCACGGTCACGGGGCTGGAATGCACCGGCGGCCGTGCCGCGGCGGTCCACACCGACCAGGATCAGCGCCTCGCCTGCGACGCCGTAGTGCTGACCAGCGAACTGCCGCAAACCTACACGCTGCTGGGCCGCGAACCGCGCCGCGTCGGCAGCCTGCGGCCGGCGCCGTCAGCGGTTGTCATCCACATCGGCAGTCCCGGCCAACAGTCGGCGAATCGCCCACTGGCACATCACAACATCGTGTTCGGCGCCGCGTGGGAAGAGACATTCACCGATATCATCCGCGACGGCCGCCTGATGCGGGACCCGTCGTTGCTCGTCACCAGGCCGACGGCCAGCGACCCAAGCCTGGCCCCAGCCGGCCACGACCTGTTCTACATTCTTGCGCCGGCACCGAACCTCACCCGGGGTGTCGTCGACTGGTCTCGGATCGGCGACGCCTACGCCGACCAGCTGCTCGACGTCGTCGCAGCGCGACTGGTTCCAGGCCTGCGCGAAGACGCCAAGGTGCTCCACGTCGTCAATCCCGTTGACTGGGCCCGCCAGGGCATGGTCGCCGGCACTCCGTTCGCACTCGCCCACACCTTCGCCCAGACCGGGCCTTTCCGTCCGGCTAACACCGTGCGCGGCATCGACAACGCGGTGCTGGCCGGATCGTCGACCGTGCCCGGCGTCGGCGTGCCGACTGCACTGATCTCCGGACGGTTGGCCGCCGACCGCATCACAGGCATCGTCAAGAAGTCAAAGCAAAGCAGTATCACGAAAGCCGGCCTGTCATGATCCGCAGCGAGTTGGACGCCGCCCGCATCGACGACCCGGACCTGCGCAGCGCGTATCGACGCTGCCGCGAAATCAACGCCACCCACGGCCGCACCTTCTTTTTGGCTACCAGATTGCTTGCGCCCGAACAACGTCCGCCGGTCCACGCGCTGTACGGCTTCGCCCGCTACGCCGACGACATACTCGACGATCTCAACCCGAGCCTGGATACCGCGATGCGTGCGGCGCGCCTGCAAGAGCTGTCCGACAAGTTCTTCGCGCGCGGCGAGCACTCAACCGATCCGGTGCTCGCAGCGGTCAGCCACACCGCGCGCCGCTACGGCATCGGCGACGAACTGTTCGACCACTTTCTCGTGTCGATGCGGATGGATCTGACCATCACCGACTATCCCGATCGTGCCGCACTCAACCTGTATATGAAGGGGTCCGCGGAAGCGATTGGCCTGCAAATGCTTCCGATTCTGGGCACGGTCGGCCCGACCGATGAAGCCGCGCCATATGCCGCAGCGCTGGGCAGGGCATTCCAGCTCACCAATTTTCTGCGGGACATCGACGAGGACTTGACCCGACAACGGGTCTACCTGCCCGCCGACGAACTGGCCGCATACGACGTCGATCGCGACCTGCTGATGTGGTGCCACCACAACCACCGGGCCGATCGCCGGGTGCGCAACGCGCTGGCCGAACAGCATGACATCGCCAGGCAGATCTACCGGTACGCCGAAAGCGGAATCCCGCTGTTGGCACCGCGTTCACGAGCCTGCGTGGCCACAGCGGTGACCCTGTACTCGGAAATTCTCGACCGCATCGAAGACTGCGACTTTGCCGTGTTCAGTCGGCGCGCCACCGTGGGCACCGCGCGACGACTGGGCGTCGCCGGCGCCGGCCTGCTGCGGTCATGGCGGGCGCGGCTGATGCACCCGGCCCCATCAGCTGAACGCCGATCCGGTGTGGCGTGATGGATCACTGGCAATACCTCATCGTTCTTGCGGCGTGCCTGGCGATCACGTTGCCGCTGGAGATCTTCGGCGACGGCGTCTACCGTCAGGCGTGGCGGGCTGTGCGCGCCATCTTGCCCGTCGCGGCGGTATTCCTGCTCTGGGATGAAGTGGCGATCGGCGCACACGCGTGGACGTATAACCGTGCCTACACCACGGGCGCCGATATCCCGTTTCAGATGCCGATCGAGGAGGTCTTGTTCTTCGTCGTGATCCCGCTGTGTGCGCTGCTGACCTACAACGCGGTAAGCGCCATTCTGGAACGGTTCAACCGCCGATGACCGGCCTCGGGTACACCGCGCCGGCGGTGCTGGCTGTGCTCGCCGTGTGCGCGCTCGAATTGGTGTTGCGCACCGGGCTTTTTCGACGCCCGGCTTACTGGTTGTCGATGCTGATTGTGGTGGGATTTCAAATCTTGGTAGACGGTTGGCTGACAAAACTCAGCGCCCCGATCGTCGTGTATGACAATCGGCAGATCATCGGCATCCGGTTCCCGTTCGACATCCCGGTCGAAGATTTCCTGTTCGGCTTCGCACTGGTCACCGCGGTCCTGCTGCTATGGGAACGGCAACATGAGCGTCGGTAGCACGGGTCTGCCGCGGAGCGACGTGCCGGCCGCCTTCGACGTCGCCGCGCCCGCCTACGACCGGCTGGTCGGCGCCAGCCCCGGATATCATGCCCACCTGCGACTTTCGGCACGCCGCATGCGTCTGCCCGACCGCGGGCAGGGCCTGCGGTTGCTCGACGCCGGCTGCGGCACCGGCGCATCAACAGCTGCTCTGCTCAGAGTCGCCCCGCAGGCCGAGATCATCGCCGTCGACGCATCGCGGGGCATGCTCGACGAAGCACAGGCCAAGCAATGGCCCCCGTCGGTCCGGTTTGTGCACTCCCCGATCGAAGCGCTCGCCGAAAACGGCGTCACCGGATCGTTTGACGGGATCATGGCCGCCTATTTGATCCGCAACCTGGCAGATCCCGACAACCAATTGCGCGCGTTCCGCAGCATGCTGCGCCCCGGTGCCACGCTGGCGGTCCACGACTACTCGGTGCGCGACTCCCGGGCCGCCAGGTGGGTTTGGCACGCGGTGTGTTGGGGCATCATCATTCCGTCCGGCTGGCGGCAAACCGGCGACGCGACGCTGTACCGGCATCTGTGGCGCAGCGTGCTGACATTTGACGGCGTGCGGCAATTCCGACATCGGTTGCGCGACGCGGGATTTGCCGCGGTGTACAGCGAAACCATGCCTGGCTGGGAGGCCAACATCGCCCACACCTTCCTCGGAGATGCACCGCGATGACCGATCGTCGGCGTCGGACGCATCCGGCACCCGATGGCCTGCCCGGCGCGGAGGCGTTGTCGTCGCGGCCGCACGCAGTCGTCGTCGGCGCCGGTATCGCGGGCCTGGCCGCCGCGACGGGGCTGGCCGAACGCGGGATCAGCGTCGACATCATCGAACGCGAGGAGTATCTGGGCGGACGGGTCGGCGCCTGGACCGAGCAATACCGCGGTATCGAGGTCGGAATGAACCGGGGCTTCCACGCCTTCTTCCGGCAGTATTACAACCTGCGGGAGCTGCTGCGCCGCGTCGACCCGGGGCTGTCCATGCTGACACCGGTCGACGACTACCCGCTGATCGACGGCGCCGGTCGGCGGGACAGCTTCCGAGGTCTACCCCGCACACCGCCGTGGAACGCGGTGGCATTCGCATTGCGCAGCCCCACCTTTCGACTTCGCGACCTGGCCAGGATCGACGCCCGCGCCGCCGCGCCGTTGGCCGCGGTGTCGCTGCCCGACATCTATCACCGCCTCGATCACATCGACGCCGAAACCTTCCTGAAAAGCCTCAACTTCCCCGAGGAGGCCCGCCACCTCGCTTTCGAGGTGTTCTCCCGCAGCTTCTTCGCCAGCCCGAGGCAACTGTCGGCCGCGGAGTTGGCCACCATGTTCCACATCTACTTCCTCGGCTCCAGCGAAGGCCTCATTTTCGACGTCGCGAACGCCAACTACGACGCCGCGCTCTGGCAACCGCTGCAGCGATATCTAATCGAGCTTGGGGTGCGATTCCACCAAGGCACCGCCGTGGCGAGCATCGACGGCGGCTACGCCCGCGGATTTCGCGTCCGCACCGATGCAAATGACCATCTCGACGCCGACGCCGTCGTGCTGGCCACCGACATGGCCGGGCTGCAACAGATTATCGCGGCGTCACCGGATCTCGGTGACGATCTGTGGCGGGCACGGATAGCGCGATTGCGCACCGCACCACCGTTTGTGGTGCACCGGCTGTGGCTCGACCGTCCTGTCGCCGACGGGCGGCCCGCGTTTCTGGGCACCGCGGGCCACGAACCCCTTGACAACATCAGCGTCCTTGACCGCTACGAGCGTGAAGCCGCCGCCTGGGCACGGCAACACTGCGGTTCGGTCGTCGAATTGCATTCGTATGCAGTGGAATCCGCACAGCCGAAGTACGCCATGCTACGGCGACTGCATAAGCTCTTTCCCGAAACCGCGGGCGCGCAAATAGTTTACGAACAGCTGCTGCATCGCCACGACTGCCCGCTGTTCGCGCCCGGGACTTACGCGCAGCGTCCCGGGGTCACCACACCGCTGCCCGGTCTGCTGCTGGCCGGTGACGGGATCCGCATCGACCTGCCGGTGGCGCTGATGGAGCGCGCGGCCACCACCGGCTGGTCGGCAGCCAACCAGCTATTGGCGCAGTGGGGACTCGCCGGCCATGCCTTGTATACGGTTCCCACCCAAGGCCGCTCGGCACTGTTGCGCTTTCTTGCCGAACGAGAAAGGCTTTCTCCGCGATGACTATCGGCGACTACATGCGGCGACGCTGGCCGAAGGATTGGCCGCTGCAGGCCATCCCGCCGGTGGCGTGGGCCGATCAGCGTCCGACGTATCGCGACGCCCAGCCCGCGATCATCAACGCCGCGCTGGACCGATCACAGCGCAGGCCGACCGGTAACTGGTATGCGTTCGCCGCCAGCCGCGACGTGCGGGCCGGCCGGCCCTTCGGCACCCGGGTCGCCGGTGTCGAGTTGGTCGCCTGGCGCGATCAGCACGCACAGCTGCGTGTCGGCCCGCGCAGTTGCCCGCATCTGGGCGCCGACCTCGCTACCGCAGTGGTGCAACGCGGCACCCTGGTTTGCCGATGGCACGGTCTCTGCCTCGACGGCGATGCGGATGAATTCGGGTGGAAGTCGCTGCCCAGCCACGACGACGGGGTGCTGGCGTGGGTGCGTCTGGATAGCGTTGGTGGCGAAGCGCCGCTCGATCAGCCGGTGATTCCGGCCAGACCGGCCGGCGACACCCTGGACGCCGTCACTCGGCTGGTCGGTGCGTGCGAGCCCGCCGACATCATCGCCAATCGCTTAGATCCGTGGCACGGAGCTTGGTATCACCCTTACTCGTTTACCCGGCTCGAGGTGCTGACCAATCCGACCGCGGACGAGGACCGGTTCCTGGTCGCGGTCACGTTCCGCGTCGGTCGCGTTGGCGTGCCCACCGTCGCGGAGTTCACCAGCCCCGAGGCGCGGACCATCGTCATGCGCATCGTGGATGGCGAGGGAGCTGGAAGTGTCGTCGAAACTCACGCCACACCAATCGGTTTGGGCCCTGACGGTCATCCGCGCACCGCGGTGATCGAAGCCGTCATCGCCCATTCCGAGCGGACCGGATTCAGGCGCGTTCGCCATGCCGCCCCGCTGATTTCGGGCCTGATGCGCGTTGCCGCGTCCCGGCTGTGGCGAGACGACCTCGCCTATGCCGAGCGCCGTTACCACTTGCGGGCCAGCACCAAATGAGGCCCAGATTCACATGCCGAAGGTTCCGGCTCTGGACCGGCTGAAAACTGCGCGACCGGCCCAGCGCTGCTGTACAGCCGAGGTGATATCGCGGGCGATACC
>Ga0210390_10004278_pt1 | contig 12068 bp, 11 predicted proteins | sample IncBWH11OmetaG_FD_161050 | JGI IMG/M metagenome (GOLD analysis project Ga0210390, IMG submission 161050) | Forest soil microbial communities from Barre Woods Harvard Forest LTER site, Petersham, Massachusetts, United States - Inc-BW-H-11-O ... | reverse complement strand
CCGTGAATATTCCTGGCTTGCGTATTTCGGCCGCGAGCCTTATTCCTACATCCAGCGGACCGAGGAGCGTTACCAATTCACCGACAATTTTTCCTGGACCCGGGGACGGCACGGCATCAAGTTTGGCGTGGACTTCAACTATATTCCGATCACGGCGACGTTTACCGTGAACTATGGCGGAGTGTATGACTTTGGCACTCTCAGCGCTGCGCAGGTCTTCCCCAGCGCAATTTTCAATTCGCTGCCGCCCAGCCTGCAGCAAGCTATCCCAGGATTCACCGGGATGCAAGCCTACGGCTTGGGCGTGCCTCAGGATTTGATCCAGGGGATTGGCAATCCTCATGACAGCTTCACCAATAAGCCGCTGGGAGTGTACTTCCAGGACTCGTGGCAAGCGTCGCCCACGCTTACGTTGAATTTGGGCGTGCGCTATGACGTCGAGTTCCCGCCGCAGTTTGCCCAGCCGGATCCGCTGGCGTTGGCCGCTTACAATTCGCTGGGTCTACAGAAGGGCATCCAAACCGATACCAACAACGTGCAACCACGCATTGGCTTGGCTTGGGACCCGAAGGGAAATGGCAAGTCGGTGCTGCGCGCGTCTTATGGCATTTTCTACGATCATCCATTGCTCGGCCTGTATTTTCTCGGGGATGCGTCGGACGGATCCAAAAGCGGGCAGTTGCTGTTTCCGGGCGGAAGCCCGTGCGCGCCGGGTGTGACGCCCGGCGCCGGCAGCTTGAATGGAACTAACATCTTTCAGGGCATTTTGAACTCGCCGGACTGCCTGCCCGCAATTCCCGGATACCAGGCCGGCGGACAGCGGTTTAATCCGGCACCCTTTACCGGAAATTCTCCGGCCAATCCCTTTCTCTTTGTGAATCAGAATTACCTGAACCCATCGACGTTTTTCCCGTTGGCGTTTCAGCCCTTCGGATATCCGCAATCCAAGAATTTCGTTTACGCTTACTCTCAACAAGCGAACCTGACCTTCGAACAAGATTTGGGCGGTGGTTTTGCCTGGAGCCTGGCTTACAACTTCAACGGGGGGCGGCACCTGAACCGCCCCATTAACGCCAACACCGTCCGCGGTGATTTGCTGGTGAAAAACTGGCAGGTAGCTTTGAGCGACCCGACCTCCAACGCGGCGGCGGGGCCGTTGAGTGTGGGCGCGGGTGCGGCTCCCTGCGGGGTCAATCCCAGCGGGCAGCCGTGGGTTTCGGCGGCACTGGTAAATTTCTTTCGCCCCTCGGGATTGAATCCGGCTATCGCTGGTGCATTGCTGTCTGTCCCCGCAGCCGCGCCCTGCGTCGGATTGGCTCAACAGATTTTAGGCGCCGAGGGCCTGAGCACCGCTTGCAATCCCGCCACACTGGCCAACTGCGTCCCCTTCGGCGATATGGATGCGAACTATTCCAACGGCAGCTCGATTTACAACGGCTTTACCACCAATCTGCGCAAGCGCTTTCTAAATCACTACGAGTTTCTGGCGTCGTACAGTTACTCGCACGCGATCGACGACTCCACCGACTTGCAGTCGCCGCTGGCGCCTCAGGACAGCTATTATCCTCAACTGGAGCGTTCGAATTCCTTGTTCGACCAGCGCCATCGGTTTGTATTCAGCGGCGTCTACCAGTCGGGAAAGCTGGGCGGGGATGGCTTTGCGAGGAAATTCTTCAGCAACTGGACGCTTGCGCCCATTGTTGAAGTGGCGTCGGGACGTCCGTTCCTGATCATTACGGGCGACAACACGAACTTCCAGTTTGCGCCCACAGCGGCGCGCCCGAACGTGGTGACGGCCTCGGCGGCCAGCGATGGCTGCGGTCCGGTGGTGGCGTCCAAATTTTCGCCCACCGGGTTCTTACAGGAGCCTTGCTTCACGGCCACCTCCAATACCACCCTGCTCTCGCTCGATGGCAACCTGGCCCGCGACGCCGGTGTGCAGCCTTGGACGGTGTTCAACGATCTTCGGGTCGCCCGCCGCATTTACTTCCGCGAACGGATAAATGTGGACCTGATCGCGGACATGTTCAACCTCGCGAATAAATTTAACGTGGCTGCTGTGAACCAGCTCTGGACCAACGCTGGGCAGCCGACCGCGGCGTATGATCCGCGGCAGTTTCAGTTTGCGATGAAGGTGAATTGGTAGGAAAAACAGCAATTGGCATTTGGCCCTCGACGTTCTTGCTTTGACTAACGGCTGAGTGCGAAAATGCTAACCGTTGATTTTGGCGGCTCCTGCTACACTCTTTTTGTCCTTCCATTCTTGGCGATTGCCTGGAGTTTCTCTTGAATGGCACAACCTGATGTCCCAAGTGCGCGCACACGCGTGGTGCGCGAACCTCAACGCGGCGTCTACGATCGAAGCACCGCTTACCAGATTCTGGACGAAGGCTTTATTTGCCACGTTGGATTCGTTATGGATGGCCAACCCTTTGTGATTCCAACCGGCTATGGTCGGGCGGGCGACAATCTATACATTCACGGTTCGGCCGCAAGCCGCATGCTGCGCAGCGTGGATGCAGGTATCGCGGTCTGCGTCACGGTTACGTTGCTGGATGGACTGGTGCTGGCGCGCTCGATTTTCAATCACTCTATGAACTACCGCTCGGTGGTAATCCTGGGAACGGCGGCTGCGGTGAAGGATGTGAGCGAAAAGCTGGAGGCTTTGCGTCTTTTGTCGGAGCACATTCTGCCGGGCCGTTGGGTGGAATCCCGCCAGCCTGATGAGAAAGAACTAAAAGCGACTCTGGTGATGCGCCTGCCGATCGAGGAGTTCTCGGCGAAAGTGCGGCAAGGCCCTCCCCTCGATGACGAAGAAGACTATGCTTTTCCCACATGGGCGGGGGTAGTGCCGCTCGCCCTCGTGGCAGGTCAGCCGATTGATGACCCGCGGCTTTTGCCCGGAATCACAGCACCGGAATACGCGCGAGGCTACAGGCGCAAACGTTGACCCCGTTGTGAGCGGCTAAAATGGATATGGATGATAAAGATGCGGAAGATCTTCCATTTCGACTCTCCACCTGGCGCTTATGTGGCCGACGCCGCTGTGCTCTGCTGCTTTGATCATCGCATCAACATGGCCGTGCGAAAATTTCTCAAGAAGCAGGGCATCGAGCGACCGGACATGATTATCGTGGCCGGAGGAGCTAAAACGCTGGCCTCGCCGCGTAACGACTTCGAACAGGACTTCATCCTGGAACAGGTCCGCATGTCCATCCGCCTGCACCAGACCGATCGTGTCCTGGTGATGAGTCACTCCGATTGCGCCACATATGGCGGCCTGGCTCATTTTAAAGGAGACCGCGACGCCGAGGCCAGCCATCACCGCAGTGAGTTGCTTCGAGCGAAAGACCTTCTTACCGCGACTTTCGCCAACATCTCGGTCGAGCCGTACTTTGTGAAGTTCGACGGAGTCTGGCAACTGAACGAAGCGGGGGACCCGCAAGCCGAAACGCAAAGCGACGACGGCGCCACCAGTCGCAAGTATGCCTAGGTCTGCCGGCCCCGGCCCGCTACGGGATCAGTAACAACTTTCCCGTCGTCTTACGGCCCTCCAGATCGCGATGGGCTTGGGGTGCATCGGCGAGCGGATAGGTGTGCTCGATCAGCAGTTTTAGCTTGCCTTCAGCGATCATCTTGAATACTGCGCTGGAGTGGGCGTGCAGCTCCTCGGTCGAGGCAGTGTAGTGCGCCAGAGTGGGACGGGTCACGTAGAGAGAACCTTTCGTCGAGAGTTGAATCAGATCGAATGGCGGAACGGCTCCGCTGGATCCGCCGAACAAGACCATCATTCCGCGCGGCCGCAGCACGTTCAAACCTTTCTCGAAGGTTGTTTTGCCCACGCCGTCGAAGACCACGTCCACGCCTTTGGCGCTGGTCAGGCGTCTGGTCTCTGCTTCGAAGTCGACTTGGGTATAAAGAATGACCTCATCGGCGCCGGCCTGCTTCGCGAGCTTAGCTTTCTCGTCGGTCGAAACCGTGGCAATCACGCGGGCACCGATATTGTGTGCCATCTGCACCAGCAGCAACCCCACGCCTCCTGCCGCAGCGTGCACCAAAGCCGTCTGGCCGCGCTGCAGGGCAAAAGTATCATGACATAAATAGTGCGCCGTCATCCCTTGCAGCATGGTGGACGCTGCTTGCTGATCGCTCACGCCTTGCGGAACTGGCACCAGCCGTTCGCCCGGGACGGCTGCGTACTCTGCGTAGGAGCCCAGCACGCTACTCCACGCTACGCGGTCTCCTGGCTTCACCGACTTCACCTCGGGGCCGACGGCTGTGATCGTGCCCGCAGCCTCTTGTCCGAGCACAAACGGCAGCGGCACTTTGTAGCGGCCTTCGCGCTGGTAGACGTCGATGAAGTTCACGCCCGAGGCTGTGATCTTGACCACGGCTTCGTTGGGCTTGGGCTGCGGGATTGGTAAATCCGCAAGTTGCAAAACTTCGGGGCCACCGGTTTGCTTTACTTGGATAGCTTTCATGGTTGACTTCGATTCTTGTATCGCCGTAGGAGATTCAGAATGGAATGGGCGATGCGCTGGCCCACATCTATGGTTGCGGCGGTACCGGTCGCTGAAGTAATATTCCGGGCTGTTCCTAAAGTAATCTGAACCAACCGAGTTGCGGATTGACCCATCAAAACCTGGGTAGTAGCATGAAATGGTCTTCTGTGAGCCGGGTTGATCGCGGTAAGTTATAGACAAACATGAGGATTCGGAAACTCTATCTTCTGACCGCGGCGGTGGTTGCCTTGGTTTTGGGCAGCACAGCGTGTCAGAGAGCGCAACGACCGGCGACGCTGTTGCCTGCGGGGAAGTCTACTGCCCCGGCGTTGAGCCCGACTCCCATCCCCGTTGCTCAAGCTAACGCCACTCCTAAGATTGTTCCCGCTGCACCGACCTCCAATCAAGCCAAACCTGATCCAGTCGTCGAGTTGATTGCGCAGGTCGAAAAGGAATACAAGATTGGGCAGGAAAACTACGCAGCTGGTCACCTCGAGGCGGCCAAGGAGAATTTCGATCGCGCCTTCAATCTGCTGCTGGGAAGTTCCCTGGACGTTCGGGCCGACGAGCGGCTGCAGCAGGAATTCGACCGCGTCCTGGATGGAGTGAACGGCCTGGAACTGCAGGCCCTGCAGGAGGGCGACGGTTTCACCCAGCAAAAGTCAGAGCCCGCGCCGATCGACGAAGCTAACGAAGTTACCTACCCGGTGGATCCCAACCTCAAAGCCAAGGCCGAGGCCGAAGTTAAGGCTACGCATTCCGACCTCCCTCTGATGATGACGGACCCCGTGGCTGGCTACATCAGCTACTTCTCGACTCGCGGACGCGGAACTCTGGAGCGCGCGCTGGCCCGCAGCGGGCGTTATCAGGAGATGATTCAGAGAGTGCTGAAGGAAGAGGGCGTTCCGCAGGATTTGATTTACCTGGCGCAGGCCGAATCTGGATTCCATCCGCTGGCGCTTTCCCGGGCTGGAGCGCGTGGCATGTGGCAATTCATGGCCAGCCGCGCCAAGGGATATGGGTTAGAACGCGACTGGTGGGTGGACGAACGTCAGGACCCCGAGAAGTCGACCCGCGCCGCAGCCCATCACTTGAAAGATTTGTACAACGAGTTTGGCGACTGGTACCTGGCGATGGCCGCTTACAACTCAGGTCCGGGCACCGTACAGAATGCCGTCAAGCGCACTGGCTATGCCGATTACTGGCAGCTTTACAAGCGCAACGTATTGCCGAAAGAAACGCGCAACTACGTCCCCATCATTCTTGCCGTGACTATTATGGCCAAGAATCCAGAGCAGTACGGGCTGGATAAAGTGGTCACCGACAAGCCCGTACCTTATGACGCCGTAAAGATCGATTACCCGGTGGACCTGCGTTTGGTAGCGGAATGCGTCGATGCTTCGGCGAGCACTTTGCAGGATCTGAATCCAAGCCTGTTGCGGCTGACCACGCCTAAGGATCGCGAGTTTGAACTGCATCTGCCCGTGGGAACGAAAGATCGCTATCTCAGTGCGATTACCGCCATTCCGCCAGACATGCGAGTGTGGTGGCGCTATCACAAAGTGGCCCCCGGTGACACGTTGTCCTCGGTGGCCCGTTCTTTTCACACCAGCCCGCGGACGATCGTGCAAGCCAATAATCTCGATGGCGATGAAAATCTCCGCGTCGAAAGCGAACTGATCATTCCTGTTGCCCCCGGCAAACATCCTTCTGACGAGGTCGCAAGCTATTCCCGGCGCGCAACCACGTACAGGGTTCGTAAAGGGGATACGGTGCAAACCGTGGCCGACAATTTCGGCGTGCCGCCGTCGATGGTTCGTCGCTGGAATCATCTAAAGGGCGACAGCGTACGCGGACGACGCGTTTTGTATGTCCACCTGCCAATTGCGCCGGATGCCAACGAAAGCCAGGTCATCACATCTAAGCCTAAACCCAAGAATAGGTTACAGCCGACGTCCGCAAAGATGGTGGTGCATCATAAAGTGCAGCAAGGTGAGACGCTCTCTTCGATCGCTAAATCCCACAACACCACGGTAGATGCCCTGAAAGAAGACAACGGAAATTTGGCCAACCTCAGGCCGGGGATGATTCTGGTTATCACTCCCAGCCGGTAGTCGGTCCAGTGCCACACTGTTCAACGTGAAATCTGAAGACGCAAATTCCACTGCTTTTTTCTCCTGCCCCGGCGTCAAATTAAAACAGAGATTCAACTTCGGTGTAATATGCATTTGGGCAGATGGCCAGCAATCATTTTTCGTCACTGCAACGCGAAAAACTGCTGTGCTATAATCGCGGCCCGTTCAGTTAGCAGAGCAACTTTTTAGTAGTCTTTCTAATTCTTGGCGCATGCAGTGCGAGCACAGCATCCGGCCAGAGCGCAGCCGGAAATTTCACAGGAGGAGAAATGAACGACCACGAAACCCTCTATCTACGAGACGATGAAATAGATGAATTCGGCGACGGCGGCGCCTATGGCGAATCGCTGGAAGAAGATTTTGAAGAAGAAGAGGAAGAAGAGGAAGCAGAACTGCCAGGTGTGACGGGCTCTGAAGCGGAATCGGAAATGCCGATGCCGGCAGCGCCGGTCTCATCCGGTGGCGGCGGTGGCGGGTCGTCCAAACCTGCTGCTAAGAAATCTGCCCCCAAGAAGGCCGTTGCGAAAAAGACGGCGAAGAAGAAAGCAGCGCCTAAGAAAACCGCTAAGAAGAAACCAGCTCGCAAAGCCGCGAAGAAAAAGTCCAGCAAAAAGAAAACGGCGAAGAAGGCTGGTAAGAAGTCCGCGCGCCGCCGGCGATAAGTTCGGGTTGGCAAATTAGAAATCAGCTCAAGCCGCAGCCGGCGGCTGCGGCTTGGATCGCCGGTAAATCCTGCTGTCATTCCGCGGAGCGACGGCTTGTGTTGCCGCCATCCTCCGATCCCTGCGGCTTTGCCCGAACGACGTGTCCGGGGTGCGCTTGCTTGCTAAAGCCAACGCAACTGGGGTGTCAATTGCGCCTCCAAGCTCGGCCGCGTAGCATCTAATCAGCATGCCGACAACTACCAGCGCGGCGACCAGCAATCCTCCCAAGCTGGTCCTCGGCGAAATCGTCAGTTTCGCCTTCGACACCTTCTGCAGCAATAAAGTACGGTTTGCCCTGACCGCGCTGGGCATGGTGATCGGCACGGCATCACTCATTCTTGTGGTGACCATTGGCATGACGGGAAAGCAGTATGTCCTGAATCAGATTCAGGCGATTGGCGCCAACATGGTGTATGCGGAATATCAAGGCGGCGCGGGCAATGTTAATCCTGACCTGCTCACCATCGATGACATGCGTGCGGTGTTGCAGCAAGTGCCGGGAATCGCGGCCGCGTCTCCTGTGGTTAATCAGGATGAACGCGTCCCGGTCGGCAACGGCAAGGAGCGCGACGTCCGCGTGCTTGGGGTTTTTCCTGAGTACAGTGCGGTGCGCAATCTCGTGGTCCTCTCCGGCAGGATGTTCGACGCCGAGGACGAGCAGGCGCACAACAAGGTCGGAGTGATCACGCAAAAGCTCGCGGAACAGCTTTATGGCTCGACCAACGACGCGGTGGGCAAGGTTTTGAAGCTGAGCGGCCTGCCGTTCACCGTGATCGGAACTTTTAAGGAACGGGTGGATACCTTCGGACAATCGGAAGTCACTTCGAATGCGATGCTGATTCCCTACACCGTAAGCCTCTACTTCACCGACACCAGGGACGTGAAGCAGCTTTACTTTTCTGCCACCGATTCCGCCATGGTGCTACCGGTGACGGAACAGATCCGCAAGGTGATTCAGTCCCGGCACCGGTCAGAATCGGTTTACCAGGTGGACAATTTGACCGAGTTGGTGGCGGTAGCGGATCGAACGGCCAACGCGCTAACCCTGGTTTTATTGCTGATCGCAACCGTGACCCTGCTGGTAAGCGGAATTGGGATCATGAACATCATGCTGGCGACGGTGAGCGCTCGCATCCGCGAGATTGGGATTCGCAAGGCCATGGGCGCCACCAATCGCGAAATCCGTTTTCAATTTTTGTCCGAGGCCATTCTGATTTCTCTGATCGGAGGGTTTGCCGGAGTCATCATCGGACTGGCACTGCCCTTCTCGGTGCGCTTCTTTACCGAGTACCGCATTCCGATCTCAGGATTGTCGGCAATCGTGGCCATTGTGGTGTCCTCGCTGGTGGGCATTTTGTTCGGCACCGTGCCCGCCACGCGTGCCGCCAAACTCGATCCGGTGGAGAGCCTGCGCTACGAGTGAGAAAGGCATTACCACCGAGTCACAGAGACACAGAGAAATCAAGGAGCGGACTGTTCTTTCTCCTGATTTCTCTGTGCCTTTCTGCCTCTGTGGTGAAGTTCGTCCCCAAAAAGTAAAGCCGGGCGGGTTAGCCCGGCTTTTCTCTTTCATCACCCTTTGGGGACTGACTTGGTTTTGAAACTCCCCTCAGATCTTGTTGACTCTCACCTTCACTCTCCCTTGGTTGGACTCAGGCGAGAGGTAAAACGTTGCACGGACACGATCACATGACCAATGCAAGGTTCTCGAGTTCAGATTGCAATACCGGGATGGAGCAGCCGGACATTTCCACGCGACCGGCGGCATCAAAGGCCGCTTGCGGCGAAACGCCGTATCCTCTTCCCATGAGAAAAACTTGTAACAGTTCGGCGGCCTCCCGCGAATCGATCAGGCCACCCTGCAAAAGATCGTTTCGCAATGCCGTCAGCTCGGTAACCGAAAATCTCTCTTTATATCTGTCGTTCATGGCCGTCTCACCTCCGACCCTGTACCCCACTCACCTATTAGACTCCGTCAGTGCTGCTTACGTTGCTTGCAATTTTATTGCCGCAACGCGAGCGATCGTCAAAAATTCAGCATCCGAGTCCTATCTGTATTGAACCCATGTGCTTGCAATAAGTTGCGGGGTATCCCAAGGAGCCTCCATGCCCACGCAACCCTATCTAGGACAAAGCTTTGTCTCTGGATACTGGCACAAGGTGTCGTTCTGGTACGCAAAGTGGCGCTTGATGCCAGAATGGCCTAAGAGCAATCGCCGATGCTTCAAGACATAAGTGCGGAGTTATGAGGGATCGGTTACCGCTTCGTCGACCAGCAGGATCGGGATATTGTCCCGAACCGGATAGACGCGGCGACACTCGGTGCACTTCAGGCTCTCTCCCGTTTCCTTGAGCTGCAGCGGTTTCTTGCACGCCGGACACACGAGGATGTCGAGTAGGTCCTGAGGAATCATGGGAGCATTGTACGCCTTAGCGAAGGGGACCGCATCGTGCGTCGCAGAGAGTACGAATGTGTGCAATTTTTTGACACCCTTTATCCGCGAATGTCCGCGCCCCTATTGGTTTTGATAGTGCTCTGGTTAGGAGAAGAAAGGCCACATTGACTTCACCGCCGTCTGCGGGTAAATTCTTGCGGCGATTGTTTATCTATTCGCAAGTCTCATCTGTGGCGGCAAGTGCTCAAGCTCCCGTCCGAACCGCCTATAGAGGACCCAAATCAGGAGAGGACAAAACATGAAGAGGTTGAAAGAGTTCGGAATTTCACTGCTCGCCGTGCTGGCTTTGACCGGTATTGCCAGCGCACAGAAATGGCAAGCCCTAAAACATCCGTCCAGCGCTCCCATCGGCGCAATCGCGCTGCTTACGGACGGCACCGTCCTGCTCCATGAAGAGCAAGACAGCACCCCGCAGAAGTGGTACAAGCTGACCCCTGACAACACGGGCAGCTACATCAACGGAACCATCAAGCCGATCGCTTCGACGGTCAGCTCGTATGGCCCTTTTTATTTCGGCTCCGTAGTTTTGCCTGATGGCCGCTACATTATTGAGGGCGGAGAGTACAACCTGGGCAACGGGGTTTGGACCAATCTCGGTGCGATTTACGATCCGGTGAAAAATAAATGGACGCCTGTCAACCCTCCTGCCGGGTGGAGCATGATTGGTGACGCGCAGGCTATCCTATTGGCCAATGGGCAATACACTCAGGCTGATTGCTGCGAGGGCGTCAACCAAGCCTACTTCAATCCCAAGACACTTACCTGGACGAACCTCACCAACACGGGCAAGGATGACCGGTTTGACGAAGAAGGATGGGGTCTTCTTCCCAATGGCGACATCCTGACGGTGGACGCCATTCAGGCTCCCAACTCCGAAGTCTTCAATCCATCGACCAAGAAATGGACCAGCGCCGGAAGCACGATCGTTCGCCTGGAAGATCCCGGCTCCCAAGAAGTTGGACCGCTGGTATTGCGGCCAGATGGAACCGTCTTCGCAGCCGGAGCAGCACCCGCTGGCACTGCCGGCCACACTTCAATCTACAACACGAAAACGAAGAAGTGGACGCCGGGACCGGATTTCCCCAAGGTTAACGGTGTGGCTTTGGCCTGCGACGACGCTCCTTCAGCGGTCGAAATCAACGGCAACGTCATCGTGATGACCGCGCCTCCTGTTTTCGGCACTGGCGCTGTCTTCTTCGAGTGGAACGGGACGGCCCTGACAAAGATTGCCGGACCGCCCAATGCCTCTATCGACGGGGCCTACTACGGACACTTCCTGGAACTGCCGAGCGGCCAGCTGCTGTTCAGCGATTTCAGCACTGATCTTGAGGTGTTCACTCCAAAAGGAACCTTCAAGGCCGCCTGGCAACCCAAGATCACCTCAGCGCCCAGCAGCGTCACTAAGGGCAAAACCTACGTGGTCAAGGGTACGCAGTTGAGCGGTCTGACCAATGGGGGTGCTTACGGGGATGATTTCCAGGATTCCACAAACTATGCTTTGGTGCGAATCACCAACAACGCAACCAAACACGTTTTCTATGCGAAGACTACGAATCCGAGCAGCTTCGGCGTCCAGACTGGCAGCTTGGCCGAGTCGACTAATTTCACGGTGTCGGCAGCCACGGAGACGGGTGCCAGCACTCTAGAAGTAGTCACCAATGGGATCCCGTCGGCTTCGGTTAAAGTGACGGTAAACTAGTAAGCACAAAACAATCACTGACACTTCGATCCACCCGCCTTTCTCGGCTTGCGCCGAAAAAGGCGAGTGGATTTTTCTCATTTCTACAACTTGTGCATTTTGATCAACCTGACGAAAGGTGTTGAGCTTGACTTCGTGTGCGCTAGCTGTTCGTGGCATTATCTGTTGCATTCGCCAACCCATTGGTCGCAGGTAAACGTGCGGGAGTACCGCCAGCCCGCCCATAGCAAAAGCAGCTCAGAGAGGAGACAACGATGACCACACTCAGAAAACTCGGAATCGCCTTAGCCGCTTTGCTGGCACTATCGGTGGTTGCCAGCTCACAAAGTTGGCACCCGCTGAAAAAGCAGCCCAGTTTCCCCGTAGGCGCGCCGTCGCGCTGCTCACAGATGGCACCGTCCTACTCCACGAGGAACAAGACTCGACCCCACAGAAATGGTACAAACTGACGCCAGACGAGTTCGGTCACTACGTCAACGGAAAGATCACTCCAATTGCCTCGCTGCCCAGTAGCTACGGTCCTTTTTACTTTGGCTCGGTGGTATTGCCGGACGGGCGCTACATAATTGAGG
>Ga0210390_10004277_pt1 | contig 12069 bp, 12 predicted proteins | sample IncBWH11OmetaG_FD_161050 | JGI IMG/M metagenome (GOLD analysis project Ga0210390, IMG submission 161050) | Forest soil microbial communities from Barre Woods Harvard Forest LTER site, Petersham, Massachusetts, United States - Inc-BW-H-11-O ... | reverse complement strand
CGCCTTTGGTCCGGCCAGCCCGCATCCAGTGCCGCCGCCCGCGATCGCCTTTGGTCCGGCCAGCCCGCATCCAGTACCGCCGCCTGCAATCGCCTTTGGTCCGGCCAGCCCGCATCCAGTACCGCCGCCTGCGGTAGCCTAGCACTTTCGTGGCAGCTGAGGAATGTCTTAATGAGTGGCTGCAGCTCGCGCATGCGATATCCTTGATACTGGATCTGTGAGCTGAAAGGCCGGGATGCAGACGTCGAACATTGACAACTTTCTCTGGGGATGGGCTTCCGCGGGTGAAGCTTTGCTGCTGGGAATTCTGCTTTTCCGAAAGGTTTATCGTACTTTTCCCCTCTTTACGGCATGGATCGCGTTCAGCGCACTCTCGGAGCCTTTGTACTATTTCTTGATCCGGCACGCAGATTCGCGAACTTATATCAATGCCGACTTCGCGCTTTCGCTTATGCTGGCGGCCCTTGAGCTGTGCGTGCTGCTTGAGATCGCTCTCAACGTGATGGCCCCGGCAAAGAGATCTCTGCCAAAGGTGTTGTTTGCCGTATTTGCAGCGATCATCATCGCTGTCGGAATTGGGGGCTTTCTTTTTGCCACTCACGCCAATGAGGCGACCCTGGCTCACCCCAGAACGATCTTTGTGGTGAACAACACTGTGGCGATCCTACGGCTCGTCACTTTTCTGTTGATTGCGGGATTCGCGCAGATCCTGGGACTCGGTTGGAAAAATCACGTTTTGCAGGTAGCATCCGGGCTGGCTTTTTACGCCGCCGTCTCGCTTGTAACGACGCTGCTACAAAACCGTATGCACGGTGGACCAGGCTATATCCAGGAATATCACTCGATGCAACAACTTGCCGCGACAAGTTACCTTTGTGCATTGTCCTATTGGTGTTACTCTTTTGTACGAAAAGAGGCTCCACGCAGAGATTTTAGTCCACAAATGGCTCAACTTCTGGTATCAATAAGTGGAAGTACAAAGAGGCAGCATTCTGTTGTTGCCCGTTCCCTCGACGTCAAACCACGATGATTCTGGCTATTATTTCTGTCGCTGTACCCTCCGCCCTGGTTGCATACGCCGCATATTGGCGGCGCTCGCAGTCCAAACGCCACGCAGCGGATTGGGACTTCATCGTCGCCCGCCTGCGCTCCAACAGCGAGTTCAACTTTGATGAAGTGGCGGAACGCTATCTTTATAGCGACGGCATTCGTGCAACCCCGAAGGACATCTGGTCTCGGATTGACGGCGCCAACGGTCTGTGGGCGATGTACACCAATGCCGGCGTTCTGATGCAGCTCGCAGACTACGCGGCCGAGCATGGCCAGGACGTGCCGGAAGAGCTGATCGAGGAACTCCGCAGCGACGCGTTGCAGATTCGTATTGCGGTGATCATGGCGCTCGTGAAATATGGCTTCTCGCGGTCCGGCGTCGCGGCTTCCGTGAATGCCCATCGCGCAGCAACGGCTTACAGCGGTATGCTGGCGCACATCACCACTCTTTTCCAGGAGCATTCGGCCCTTTATTTCCCGCGCTTCCTTGAAGCCATGTAGTCGCAAACAGGATTCCAGCCAAAAAGCTCGTGCGCAGAGCACGGGGTTTTTGGCTGCCTGATTTTGGGCTGTCCGGGCATCCGGCTACGGGTTGGCCTGCAGAAACTCCTCGATGCGGTCGATCTCCGACTGACTGAGACGAAATGTAGCCCCGGGGAGAATGCCATCGACCTGATCGGGCCGCCGGGCGCCAACAATGGCTGCTGTAATGGTGGGAAGGCGGAGAGTCCAAGCGATCGCGACCACCCCGGGCTCAACGTTGTGCGCTTTGCCGATCTCCCGCAGCAGTTCCACAAGCTTCAGAATTTGCGACAGCCTGGGCTCGTTGAAATTGGGGCTGCGTTTGCGCCAGTCGTCCGCGGAGCGCATCTTTGCGATGCGCTCCGCGGTCATCTTGCCGGAGAGCAGGCCAGAGGCCATGGGCGAATAGTTAATGACTCCAATGTTGTGGGCTTCACAGAAGGGCAGGATCTCCGCCTCAATGTCGCGGCGCAGCATTGAATAAGGCGGCTGCAAGGCGGTGATAGGTGCGATCTTCTGCACACGCTTCATCTGCTCGACGCTGAAGTTTGAAACTCCGATGTAGCGAACCTTGCCCTGCTCCTTGAAGCGGGCCAGAGTCTCCCATCCCTCTTCGAGCTGGTCTTCGGGGTTCGGCCAATGAACTTGATAGAGGTCGATGACGTCCACATTCAACCGGCGCAGCGAGTTCTCAAGCTCTTCCTGAAGAGATTCAGCCTTCAGGCTGCGATAGATCTGCCGGTTTTCATCCCAGCGCATCGAGCACTTAGTGAAGATGTAAGGCTCACTGGTTGCGTTTTTGAGCGCCTTGGCAACCACCTCCTCAGAGTGCCCCAGACCGTAGATCGCTGCCGTATCGATCCAGTTGATGCCGGCGTCGAGGGCGCGTTCGATAGTGCGCACCGATTCGTCATCGTCCTGGTGGCCCCAGGCGAACTCCCAGTTGCCTCCGCCGATGGCCCAGGCTCCGTAGCCGATGGGGGTGAGATGAAGGTCCGAGTTGCCAAGCTGACGTGTCTGAAACGAAGTAGTGGCAGAAGCATGAGTTGAGGACATAACAACTTCTTCGATGCAGGTCAGGTTGGGCAGGTTTCAGGAGCTTCCGAAAGCTCGGTCGGTTTGAACACAGAATCGGGAAGAGCACATGTCCGAGTAGCAAATGACTGGGCTTCGTCCAGACAGGGACGGAAGGAACTTGGATGAGCGATGATGTTGCTGCTGGAGGACGCAGCAGCCACGGCCCGAAGTCGACATCGGAGCTTGATCAGCCCGTCGAGTAGCATCGGTCTGAGGTAGCGGACAGGTCAGTAATGACGTGTGCGGAAGAGTGCAGCGATCTCGATCAGGAGACTGCAAGGATACGCGCCTCGGGCTGCGTTCTCCGGCATTAAGGAGACGATTATGGGCAAGCGAAGAGAGACATCTGTTCGCAGGTCGGCCGTTCTGGAGCCGGCAGGGATCGACATTGGTGCGGAAGAGATCTACGTTGCCGTGCCGCCGGACCGCGACGAGCAAGCCACGCGCAGGTTCACGGCAGTTTACTTGGGTCCGGACAACGCGCGTTGGTCGGTTGTGGGTCATCAATGCTCTATCACCCAGAAGATTACTCATCACCTGAAATAGGAGCTGCGCGATGCCATACGTTGCAGTTAGGCAGGGTCACGGCAGCAACCGCGCGAGCCCTGTCTGCTTGCACGAATCAGAAGCAGGGGTCTATATCCCGAATTTCACAGCTACGGCTCAGTCGCCTCGTTTGGTACTGGCTTGCATGCACGGTCTCACTGAGCCTCTCGACGAAATACGGGGTACAGCAACCTCGTACAAGACTCGCGGTGAACGGATGATGGTAAGTTCTTGATATGAGATCGCGTCATCAAGCAAAAAGCACTCCGTCAGGAACAGTCTTCTCCAGGCTACTTGCGGTAGCAGTTGCGATGACATTCTTTCTGTCGGTTGGAGCACGGGGCCAAAAGGCTCCGGCTATGCCGAATGAGCCTTGGCTTCCCGACCATCAGACACTGGAGCGCCACACAATTGCTGTCCCTCCTCATGAAGCGCAAATCGATGGCGAGCACGTTTACAGCCTGGGTGAGTTGATCGACATTGCAGAGTCGAATGGGCCCACGACACACGCGGCCTGGAATCAAGCCAAGTTGACTGCCGCATCTGTTGGAATTGCAAAGAGCGAACTGTATCCAACAATCATCGCAGCGGTGTCTGGACGAACTTATCTTAACGTACTACTGTTCTATCAAAGCGTCTTCCCGCAGGACTTAGGCGTCTTTGATACGGATGTCCATCTGGCCTACACTCTCGTGGACTTTGGTGCACGCCGCGCGGAAATAACGGCGGCTCAAGCACGAGTTGTTGCTGCAAACCTATCGTTCAACAATGAACACCTGATTCTTATCCGACAAGTTAGCCAAGCATACTTCAGCCTGCTCAGAGCAAGAGGATTGCGGGAAGCAGCAGAGGTCTCGCTTAACGACGCCAGGACCACAGAGAGCGCTGCGCAAGAACGACGTAAAAACGGGCTTGCTACCGTGCCGGAAGTGCTGGAGGCGAAGGCCGCAACTGCAAAAGCAGCTTATGATTTGCAGAGTGCGATCGGGGCTGAGCGGGTCGAAATAGGAAATCTCGCCAGGGCTATCACCGCGAATCCGGTGAAACCGTTGAAAGTGGAACCCCTCGATCAACTGAGAATTCCAGACAAGCTGGATGAATCAGTCGAGGATGCCATAAGCACGGCGTTCCAAGATCGCCCCGACCTGCAAGCCGACGAGGCCCGTGTGCGTGCGGCGCAGGCTGAAGTAAAACATGCTCAAACCTCCTATTACCCATCGCTGACCTTTGAGGGTGCGAAAGGTTGGATCCGCGCCTTCGGTGAACAACTAGGCTCGCCTGGTGTTTATGCACAGACTCACACCTACGACGCCACGCTCGCTCTCAAATGGACGGTTTTCGACGGATTTCGCCGGGAAAACAGCATCAGCCAGGCAAAGGCAGAAGAGAAAACGGCGACGGAGGATGTTCACGACCGTCAAGACGAGATTACAAATCAGGTCTGGACCGACTACGCAAATGCAACGACTGCGCTGGAGCAACGACAGGCGGCGGCGGCCCTATTAACTGCTTCGTCCGAATCGTACTCGGCGGCGCTGGAGTCGTACAAGGATGGTGTCCGTAACTTCCTGGATGTGCTGGCTGCTGAGGATGCCCTGGCACAAGCCCGCGCTATCGACGTTACTGCACGTACTCAAGTACTCCAGACTTTCAGCGATCTTGAATTCCGAACTGGCGACCTGCTGGCAAATCATCCGAAAGGCAAGAACCCATGAGTTCCAATCAGCAGTCATTTGAGCGCTGCGCGAGCCGACGTCGGAGGTGGATGAGCTCTGCGATAACCCTGTTTGCGCCGGCAACTGTCGGATGCTCCAGATCCCCAGCGTTCAACATCCTGGGATCGTATTTCCCGTCATGGCTTGTATGTCTTGGAATTGGGATTGCGTTGACGTTCCTTGCTCACGTGTACGCCACAAGGAAAAAGCTTACGGAGCGATTGTGGCCATTACCGATTGTCTACTCAGCGCTCCTGTGTCTCTTCAGTTGCACACTCTGGTTGATATTGTTCCGATAGAGAGGAAAAGGCCTTGCTAACAACAACCTCACAATCGGCCATTAGCAGCAAAGGATCGATCGTCAGCGCGTGCATCGTCGTTGGTGCACTCATCTCCGTCGGTTTCGTACTTCGCGAGGTCGTGTTGTATCCGCGTACGGATGATGCAGAGGTGACCGCGAATTTCATCGGCATTGCTCCCGTGGTTGAAGGTCCGGTCGTGCAGTTACCAATTCACGATAACGACTTCGTCAAGAAAGGTAACCTGCTCTACACAATTGACGATCGACCATACCTGTACGCTTTGCAGAATGCACTCGCTGCTCAGGCAGAACTGGAAGGCGAGATTGAGAATGAATCCCGTCGAATCTCGTCTCAGGTTAACAGTGTTGATGTGGCTAACGCAGGTGAGCAAAGCGCCGAGGCATATGCGACCAGGACGGCCGACGAAATCGAGATCGCGGAAGCCGCCGTCACGCGATCGGAAGCTGCACTTACGCAAGCGCAAGCTGACGAAAGTTACGCCCTTGGCAATTTTCATCGCATCGAACCGCTCCTTGCGAAGGGCTTCGTGACCGAGGATGATGTTCACAAAGCTCGTACTACAGCCGACGCGAAGACGGCGGCAGTCGACCAGGCGAAGTCTCAATTGCTGCTGGCAAAGGCGAGTTTACTGGCTGCTTCTGCTCAAAAGCAGCAAGCCACAGCACAGATTTCACAGAGCCGTGCGCAGGTCAAAGAATCGGCTCACTCGGTTCTGGTTCTAGCGCCTTTTCTCGCGCAGCGTGAGCAACGGGCTGCAGCGGTTCGACTAGCTCGATACAACTATGAGCAATGCAGCGTAGTAGCTCCATTCGATGCCCGCGTTACTAACCTCACGACATCCGAGGGGCAATACGTAAAGGCGGGCGAGCAACTGTTCACCCTCATCGACAATAGAACCTGGTGGGTGCTCGCAAATTTTAGAGAAAGTCAGATTTCTCATACCCGGCCTGGAACGCCCGTCGACGTCTTCCTCATGTCCGATACGAACGCAAAATATCGTGGCGTCGTCGAGAGCGTGAGCTTTGGAGTCACACCCGATCCAGATGTAGTGGGAAAACTTTCGGAGGGATTGCCAGATGCACAGCGTACGCTGAATTGGGTGCGTCTGGCCTCACGATACCCAGTACGTATCAAGATCATTGATCCGCCTCCGGCTACTCTTCGCGTCGGTCAGGTTGCAATCGTCGTGATGCGACCTTTTAGCCGTGAGCGTTGAGGTCCAGTCATGACAAGGTATGGGGAGTTTAAGCCGCCGGTCTGGAATCCTATCGAGATGCTGCGCGCCGAACTCGCGTGGTACCCGGGTCGGCCCGCCTTAGTGGGAAGGATTGTACTCGCTTGCACGAGTGTGATGGTGCTGGCCGAAGTCTTTCGGATTCCCGGCGCGGTATTGGGCGCCAGCTTCCCGATATTGATTTCACGCGACAATCTGAAAGCTACCCGGAAAACTGCATTTCAAATCGGCCTGGCTTGCTCAATCGGAACTGCTGAAGTCATTGTTGGCGGCATGTTGACGGCCGGCTCACCATTTCTTCATGTGATGTGGGTGATCGTAAGCCTCTTGGCTGCATTCTACGTAATGAGCAGCTTGAACTTTTCGAGCGCGTCTCTCACTCTCAGCGCGGTACTCGCGATTGCGATCCGGTTATGGGACTATCCAATCCGTGCTGAAACACGCGTGGAGCTTACGCTCTACACCTTGCTCTCGATTCTTATAGGGTGTATCGTTTCGGTCCTAATTGAAACCGTATTCTCGAAGAAGAATCCGCCGGACGTAGTGCTCGAGGGAATCTCGCGCCGCTTGAATCTAATAGAAACGCTCTTGAGTGGAACCTCTGCGGCAGAATTTCCTTCCTCGGCGTTAACGATTCAGCTCGGTCGCTCTGCTTCCAGAGGTGTGGACGATTTACGGGAACAGCTCGCAAAATCGAGCTATAACGCGGGCTTTCGCGACTTGCTCGCGACGGTGATAGCTCTCATAAGGCAGCTCATAGAGGTGAGTTCGAATCTTGCGGAATCGGCTCCAATCTTGTCTTTCGACGACCAGGAACGTTGTCGAGCGATTGCGCGAAATCTAGGTTCGGTTCGTACCAGCCTCGCGCGTATGGAATGTCCCGAATGGATCGATCTTCCTTTTACAAGTCATGCGTCAAATCCGATATTGATAGAAATTGAGCGCACGACGGGCTTAATCGCTCAAAGCTTTTGTAGTGAGAGTTTTCGCATCCACTGGCACTCGCCCGCGGCAGCCCCGACGGCGTCGATGAGTGAGTTTGTTGCTGACGCCCTCCGAAATACGGAGCATAGCAAGTTTGCGGTGCGCGGCACGCTCTCTGCTCTACTTTGCTATCTGTTCTATATGAGTACAGGTTGGATGGGTCTTGTTTCGTCGATCTTAACGTGTACCCTTACCGCTCGTCGATTGACAGGGGGAGGGCGGCAGAGACAGACTCTCCGATTTGCGGGATTCGTCCTGGGGGCAGGCGTTATCGGCTTAGGAACCGAGGTCTTCATTCTTCCTCAGCTAAACACTATCGCCGAGTTCACTCTGTTATTTGCGTCGGTCGTCTGGATTGGTTCCTGGATAGCCACCTCCGGACCACGGATAGCATTCGCCGGGTTTCAGATTGTCCTGTCCTACGGTCTGGTGAATCTTAACAAGTTCACCATCAATACCTCACTTGTGCCCTCTCGTGACGCAGTTCTGGGTATCGTGTTGGGCATTGTGGCGATGTGGCTCGTATTTGACCATCTCTGGGCGCAGACTTCCAGTGCATCTGTGCGCAGTCTACTTCTGGAAACGCTGCGGAACCTGGCGGACTTCAAGGCGGTCGCGGCGGAGACTCCTCAAGAGGCAAATCAATGGCTGGCCGCGACGAGTTCCAGGATTAACCGTGATTTCGACAAACTGCGAGATCTGGCTGATATGTATGCTTTTGAGTCCTTTCCCAAAAAGCGGCACGAAAGCCTTGTGAAGCGTAGTATTCGGACACTCTCGCCAGAATTGCGCGCCTTCCTATTCGTGAAGACTGGACTTCTACAGCACATGAACCAGGCGGCGGCGGAACCAGACGCGCTTGTTCGAGAAGTGGAAGAGCAAGCCTCCAGTGTGCTTCGCGGGTTAGCGAATGCGATCGAATGGGAAGCACCTGAACAACTCTCGCTGCGGAATGAGGACGCTGAGGAACTTCGCGCCAGAGTATTCATCGAAGAAGAGAAATCAAGGGACGGGAAAGATCGATGGAAGCAGATCGAGATGCGGTTGTGTGCGTCTCTATTGGGGATCGCATCTCATCTGGAATGGCGAGCTCGATTGAACTGTGCGCTGGAAACCGGCGTTGAGGAGGCGGTTGGAGATTGGCCTATCGGGAAGATTGTCGAGACAGGAGAGACCAGTCTCCCGCATTAACTGAAGCCCCGGGGAGGCGAATTTGTAAAGACAAGAACGGCATTGGAGATTTTGGGAGCGCCCAAAACTGCGGACCGGGCGAGAGAGAATTTCAACATCTCCGCCCTTCCCGAAGATGCATTTGACGAGATCAATAGCCATCGGCAGGAGTAGGGAGCGCGATTGAAATTCAGATCGAGTTACCCAGGAACCTGCAGCTGGATGTGCGCTGCTAGCCCCGCACATCCGATAGAACCAGAGGCTGATCCTTCTGTTTTCTTCCGTTGTTCCTGGAACTTCTGTCCGTCACTGTGGGCCTTCCGTGCAAAATGGTTAAGGATAACGACAATGATTCCGCAGTTGCTATCAGTTAACGTCGGGCTGCCCAAGGATATTGACTGGCGCGGAAAGACCGTACACACCGCGATCTGGAAAGAGCCCGTGCAGGGTCGGCGGGCCGTGAGGCGGCTGAATATCGACGGTGACGGCCAGGGAGACCTTGAAGGCCACGGCGGCGAACACCGCGCAGTAATGGTTTATCAAATCGATTCTTACCGCTACTGGGAGCGCCACTTTGACAGAAAGTTTCCAACCTATGGGCAATTTGGGGAGAACCTGACTGTCGATGGCCTGCCGGATGACGGAGTATGCATCGGCGACCGCTATCAAATCGGGGGAGCCTTGTTGGAAGTGACCCAGCCTCGCGTTACCTGCTACCGAGTTGGCATCCGAATGAATGAGCCTCAGATGGCATCTTTGCTCGTTGCCCATCACCGGCCGGGCTTCTATATGCGAGTGCTCCAGGAAGGTGACATCGGTGCCGGTGATGAGATCGTCAAGGTCAGCGCGGGCCCCGAGCAAATGACGGTGGCTGAAATCGACGCCCTGTTGTACCTGCCCGGGCATTCGCGCGAGCAGCTGCAGCGTGCTCTGAAAATTACCGCGTTGCCCGCTGGCTGGCAAGCGTCCTTCAGGACTCTTCTCGAACAGGAGCAGGGCGGAAAATCGCCGAACGGTAATCCCGGTCTCGCACGAGATCCCGGTCCACCTCCCGCATGGCCCGGATTCCGTGAAGTGCGAGTTTCTGCCACCAATCAGGAATGCAAAACCGTCATCTCTTTGTTGCTTACCTCCGAGGACGCCAGGCCGCTGGCCGAAGCGCTTCCGGGACAGTTTGTGGTATTGAGACTCCGCATCAAGCCCGACTCTCCGCCACTCTTGCGCAGCTACTCGTTATCGGATGCCCCCAGCAAGAATCACTATCGGGTGAGCGTAAAGGAGGAAACGCACGGTGCAGTCAGTGGATATCTGAAGAAAGAGGTGCGAGTCGGCGATGTATTGGACATTAGCGCGCCGCGAGGCAACTTCATACTCCAACAGGACAATGATCCAGTCGTGTTATTAAGCGCCGGCGTCGGGGCAACTCCAGTCCTGGCGATGCTGCACGCTCTGGCGTCCGCTGGCACAACCCGCCCGATCTGGTGGCTATTTGGCGCCCGCAATCGAGAAGATCACCCATTTGCAGCGGAAGCCCGCCGGCTTCTAAGCGTTTTGCCCAACGCCAAAAGTTACGTAAAGTACAGCCAGCCCGGCCGCGAAGACAACCTCGGCAAAGATTTTGATGCGCCCGGTCGGCTCACCATCGCGGATATAGCCAATCTCCGGATCCCCGACAGTGCCCATTTCTATATCTGTGGGCCGCCCATATTTATGGAGGACTTGAGTTCAGGCCTGCGGACCAAGGGGGTTCCCGCGTCTCGAATCCACTCCGAGGCATTTGGTTCATTACCGCCGATAACACCTGGAATAAAAGGTGGGTCTTCGCGGATGCCGCATCAGCCGCCAGAGGCGCCAGATCAGGGACCCAAAGTAGCATTTGCGCGGAGTGGTCTGACGGTCCCGTGGGCTTCGCGGTATCAAAGCCTCTTGGAACTGGCCGAAGCGTGCGACGTTCCTGCAAAATGGGCGTGCCGCACAGGAGTATGTCACACCTGCGAGACCGGACTGATCTCAGGGTCCGTGAGTTATCAACCCGAGCCAATTGAGCCCGCCGCAGACGGCAACGTTCTGTTGTGTTGTAGCCGACCTGCAGAGGATTTGGTTCTGGACATGTGAATTCATCAGCGGCCCTGGTCGGCAAATTTGGCGATGGACGAAACTCATTGCACCGAATCTTTGTTGGTCAACCCGCCCGATCGCGGCCATCCACAATGAGGGATTATGCTGGACGAAACATTCATTCAGCTTGTCTAATTTCCGTTGTGATTTGCTTTGCACCGGAGCAGAGGGAAAGCCATGCCCCGTTTTGGTGAACCACACTCAAAGGATGGGGTTACGCAGCTTCTCAAGGCATGGAGCGAGGGAGACGACGTGGCCCTGGAGCAGCTCACTCCGGTGGTCGAAAACGAGCTGCGCCGCATAGCCCATCGCTGCATGGCGAGGGAAAACCCTGGCCATATTCTGCAATCCGCGGCCCTGGTCAATACCTCCGGCTCCACCCGAACGAGGTCGCCGCATACGGCGACCTCCTCAACAGCCTGCTTGCCTTGCAGCGGTTCGACAAAGCGCTGCAGACAGTCCAGGAGGTGCAGGTGCGAAAACTGGATGGTGATGTCGTCCTTCGTTCGAGTTCGCGACACTTGTATGGTATTTGGTCGCAGTCAGCAAGCTTGTCGAATGTGTCATCTTGCATACGCTGGCACGCCTGGACAGCATTCCATTTGATACTTCCTTCCCTCTTCTCACCTATAACCAGGCGTACGACATGCTGATCACTCAAGCGATTGCCGTCCTGAAGCTCAGGCGGGATCAGCGCTACGACGGGCCGATGTTTGTTGAGCGGACGTCTCATTGTGAGCTTCCCGATCTGCCGCGCTTGGCATTTCTCCTGGAACTAGCGTCTGAAGCGGAAGTCGGGAGATTCCACGACCTGTCAGCGTCCCTGGTGTCCGAGCTTGTTCAGTACGCGAGCGATCGCCTGGGTCGGCGTTTGACCGCTCCCGTGGGCGCAGAATGTTATGACGCTTAGAAGTTGAACTGGGTCCCAGGCGCAACGAAGAGGAGGCAGCAGGCGTCTTATTTCTTCTGCCTCCAAGATGCCACACTAATGAACAGGAGCCCGTGATGAGTTCGTCCTCAGACCTGGTGGCCGGCTATTCGTTTGTGATCTTTTTCTCCATCATGGCCTACAGGTACTTTCTCACGCGTCTCGATATGATCAAACAAAGTGTCTCGATAGGGGTTGCACCGGAGTGCTGCAAAGCGACTTGCGGATTATTTTCCGGGCTCTGCCTAGACGTGACATAACGGTTCCTATCGGAATCGACAATATTTCTGCAATCTCTCGGTACGACATCTCTTCCACGTCACATAGGAGGAGGGTCTCCCGGTAATGCACCGGCAGATCGTCGATGGCGCTCTGTACCAGTTGGGAAGTAAAGTGCTTCAT
>Ga0210390_10004276_pt1 | contig 12070 bp, 10 predicted proteins | sample IncBWH11OmetaG_FD_161050 | JGI IMG/M metagenome (GOLD analysis project Ga0210390, IMG submission 161050) | Forest soil microbial communities from Barre Woods Harvard Forest LTER site, Petersham, Massachusetts, United States - Inc-BW-H-11-O ... | reverse complement strand
TAGCCCATGTGCTAACCGAAACGAGCACCCTTTCAGCATGATGCCGTAGATCTCATGTCGGCCGCGGATCGGCTGTTTTGGGGAAACAGGACGCTAATCGTTGAGCACCTTTTGAATAGTCTCGACTAATTTGTCTGGATGGAACGGCTTCGGCAAGAAGGCCTGAAAGCCGGCCTTCAGAAAACGTGCCCCATCTAGACGAGTGACCAAAGCGGTCATCGCGATAACCGGTACGCTGCCTCCGGCGTCAGGTGCGAGAGCGCGAATATCCCGTAACAAATCGAAGCCGTCCCGGCCGGGCATTGAAATGTCTGACAGCACTATATCCGGACGATGGCTTTTGATGGCTTCCAACCCTTCGATCGCGCTCTGCGCCAGAGCGATGTTTGCGCCCAGCTGAGCCAGAAATGCACCGACAAACCGCCGGACATCGCTGTTGTCATCGACAACGACGATCGTGATATGATTGAGACGTTTGGAAGATACAGAGACCTCATTCATCAAATGGAACTTTTTTAGTTCGCACCGTTGTCACCCACCGGTTGCCTATAGCCGAGAAATGGTTCCGGCAAGAACTTATCATCTTCGACCGTGGTCAGTGAAAAGAGATGAAAGGACGAATGAGCACAACGGGCCCCACGGAGATCGGCGGCTTCCGTGCGAAGAACTACGGGCAATGGGGAAAGCTTCGCACGGGGTGTCACACAGGTCACGGAGAGGGGATTGGGGTTGATGCCGAAATTTCCGGTCTTATTTCCGGCTAAGAAACTCCCATTTCCGGTCGAAGATATCCCCCCAATAAGCCCGGCTTGGCAAAAACGAATTGGTAAAGCTCAAGGCTGCGAGCGCGAAATGCGGCGGCGCAACTCAACAAGTAGTATCGCCACATCCGATAAAAGCGTTCACCATAGCGACTCTCAAACTGACTCCAAGAGCCCCGGAAGTTTTCATCCCAGGCAAGGAGCGTGCTATCGTAATAGGCTCCAAAATTGTGAACGTCTTCGAGAACAAAAAGACCCTCAGCCGCCCGCGTGACCTGGGAAGCGGAGGGGATCAAAGAATTCGGGAAAATGTATCGTTCGATCCATGGATCTGACTCCCGTCTGGATCGCGTGTCTCCGATGGTATGGCAGAGAAAAATCCCGTCCTCTACGAGGCAACGAGAGGCGGCCTTCATGTAGGTGCGGTAGTTTTTGTAGCCGACGTGTTCCATCATCCCGACGCTCACGATTCGATCAAAAGACTCATTAAGATCGCGGTAGTCCTGCAAACGAATCTCGATCGGCAGCCCGTCGCAATTGGCTGAGGCATACGCGTATTGCTCCCGTGAAATCGTGATGCCCACGACACGGCAACTGTGCTGCTCCGCCGCATATTTCGCTAAGCCTCCCCAGCCGCATCCGATATCAAGGAGTCGCATACCCGGTTTCAGCCCAAGTTTCCGGCAGATCAATGCCATCTTATGAAGCTGGGCCTCGGCGAGATCGGTCGTTTCTCGAAAATAGCCGCATGAGTACTGCATCGCCGGATCAAGCATTGCCTGGAAGAATTCATTTCCCAAGTCGTAGTGCTTCCGCCCAACGCGACGTGCCCGACGCTTATTCTGGAGATTGAGACCAATCGCCGTCGCAAACGAGACTGCCGCCCTTAGATTGAGTCGAACTCGCTCCGCGAGCCGTGCGCGGATCGCCCGGAAGAACAGTTCATCGAGAGCCTCGCAGTCCCACCAGCCCTCCATATAGGATTCGCCAAGACCGAGCGTGGCCGCTGAAAGCACGTGCGCATAAAATCGTTCGTCGTGGACGCGGATGTCCCAGGGTCGCCGGCCGTCCAGATGAATGTCCGCCGCAGCGAAAATTTCTCCGAGCAGGGCACGATGCTTAGAGGCTCGCGGTTGAGTATGGATGGTTGACCCGTCGCAGGTCTGGGAAAAAGTGTCTGGACTCGTGTTCATGAGGCAAACTCAGAAGCAGTTCGAAGTTACCTATTCGTTGACAGATCTTAATCTTTTAACCCTACTAACTAGAAACTCTCTTGAGGAGCGCGCGGCGACCGATCTGGAGATGGCGTCAGATAATTCGATGCAAACTCAATCATGATCGCGGTTGCAACATTCACCACCAATGTATCTTGCTGAGAAGATTCGTATCTGATTTGTGATTCGGTTCGAAAATAATAGGCAAAGAGCTCTTTGCATTAAGCGCGCAATTGCCTCTGTTTTGTCAAGCGAAACAATGATTTCACGCTTTGCAGATTAGAGGTCCTCGGCGATGCGCGGAGGAAGCTGCTTGAGATATTTATAAACTCCATAGCTTGGTTTTTAAATAGGTAGGAGTTGTCAACCTAATACTAACTAAAGGACCTCGGTCATTTGGTTAATTACTGGAAATATTAGAGATTTAAATTAAAAGGGAAGAGGCGTTTCGGCGGGAATGGCCCCAATGGTTGCCTCCCCGAAAATAGGAGGCAACATCTGGCGGAACCGGATTGAGGGAGGAGAGCTCTGTCAAGAAATGGGGAATGGATTGTAGATGGAGCAATGGGGATGGTGCCTTGGCGCTCCTTTCAAGCAGCTGCGATCGGAAACCGAGCACGATAACGTACGATGAAGACATACGAAGAGATACGCCTGGACGAAAACGCTTCGCGCGCCAAAAATTGGGAACGTTGGGGTCCCTACCTTTCCGAACGGCAGTGGGCAACGGTGCGCGAGGATTACTCGCCAAATGGAAGCTGCTGGGACTACTTACCACACGACCACGCCCGCAGCCGCACCTACCGATGGGGCGAGGACGGCCTGCTGGGCATTACCGATCGGCGATGCCGGCTCTGTTTTGCCCTGGCTCTCTGGAACGGTAGAGACATGATCTTGAAGGAGCGGCTATTCGGTTTAACGGGCTCCCAAGGTAACCACGGCGAGGATGTTAAGGAGAGTTATTTCTACCTCGACTCGACGCCGACGCACTCGTATATGCGGGCGCTCTACAAATATCCACAGGCGGAATTTCCCTATGCGCGGTTAATTGACGAGAACCGGCAACGAGGTCTTCAGGCGCCCGAATTTGAGCTTACCGACGCTGGAGTCTTTGATGAGGACCGATACTTCGATGTGTTTGCTGAATACGGAAAGAATTCGCCGAACGATATCCTGATTCGGATCACGATCTGGAATCGCGGTCCCGAAAGGGCGAACCTGCATTTATTGCCGACCCTCTGGTTTCGCAACACCTGGTCCTGGGGACCGATTTTCGATGAGGTTACCGCCAAGCCTTCGCTGACCTTCATTCGGGATGGCCTGGTCCGAGCGGAACACACCGAACTCGGCGAATATCAGTTCGCGTACGACAAGGCCGGCGAACCGCTGTTTACGGAGAACGAAACGAATGTACGGCTGTTGTTCGGGGCGAAGAATGGCGGGCCGTATGTCAAAGATGCTTTTCACGAATATGTCGTCCACGGACGCACCGAAGCCATAAATCCCAAGCTGACCGGAACAAAGTTTTCCCCCTGGGTGTCCATGGCAATTGACGCCGGGAGCTCTGAGACGATCCGCCTGCGACTCTTCGCCAAAGCAGAGGCTCCGGTGGAACCGTTGACCGGTTTTGACGAACTCCTCAATCGTAGAAGGCAGGAGGCCGATGAGTTCTACAATGCGAAGCTTCCGGCCGTCATGCCAGAGGAGAGCCGGGCAGTCGCCCGCCAGGGGTATGCAGGCCTTTTGTGGAGCAAACAATTTTACCATTATGTGGTTCGGCAATGGCTGGCTGGTGACGCAACACAGCCGACCCCTCACGCTGATCGCAAGCGTGGGCGCAACAGCGAATGGTTGCACTTATTCAATCGCGACGTCCTGTCGATACCCGACAAATGGGAGTATCCTTGGTTTGCCGCTTGGGATCTCGCTTTTCATATGATCCCGATGGCTCGGGTGGATCCCGGGTTTGCCAAACAGCAGCTGCTCCTTTTTCTGCGGGAATGGTATATGCACCCTAACGGCCAGATTCCAGCTTACGAATTTGCTTTCGGTGATGTTAATCCACCGGTGCACGCCTGGGCGGCCTGGCGCGTCTACAAAATGACCGGCGCTCGTGGGGAGCGAGATAGATCGTTTCTGGAAAGTGTTTTTCAAAAGCTGCTGATCAACTTTACCTGGTGGGTCAACCGCAAAGACCTGGAGGGTAACAATCTTTTTGCCGGAGGTTTTTTGGGTCTCGATAATATTGGTGTCTTTGACCGTTCCCACCCGCTGCCGACCGGCGGTCTTTTGCAACAGGCGGACGGGACGGCGTGGATGGGCTTTTACTGTCTGGCGATGTTCTCCATGGCGCTTGAGCTCGCTGAGGCGGATCCGGTCTACGAAGATATGGCGTCGAAATTCTTTGAGCATTTCATTGCGATCTCGGACGCCATGAACTCGCTGGGCGGAACCGGACTGTGGGACGAACAAGACGGTTTTTACTACGATCAACTGAAAGCCGACGGGCGGCAAATCCCGTTGCGTACGCGTTCGCTGGTTGGACTCATCCCGCTGATTGCCGTCGAGGTGATCGAGACTTCGCAAATCGAAAAGATGCCCGGATTCAAAAAACGCATGGAGTGGTTTCTCGGCTACCGATCAGACCTCCAGCCGCTCATCACGTACTGTGAGCCTTGCTCGCATTTTTGCCACCGGATGCTAGCCATTCCCACCCAAGCCCGCCTTAAGCGGGCGCTGCGGTACATGCTGGACGAAAATGAATTCCTGTCGCCCTTTGGATTGCGCTCGGTGTCGCGCTTCCACCGGGAGACTCCTTACGTTTTCCGTGCCGGCAACCAGGAGCACCGGGTGGAGTATGTGCCTGGCGAAAGCACAAGCTACCTCTTCGGGGGCAATTCAAATTGGCGAGGCCCGATTTGGTTTCCTATCAACTATCTACTCATCGAAGCTTTGGAACGCTACCATCACTTTTATGGCGACAAGTTTAAGGTCGAATGCCCGGTTGGTTCGGGAACAATGCTGACGCTCCAGCAGGTTTCCCAGGAACTTTCGCGGCGGCTCTCGAGCATCTTCCTGACGAATCAGGACGGTCGGCGCCCCTGCCACGGATTGGACGCGCGATTTGCGCATGACCCGCACTGGCGCGATCTGGTCTTGTTTCATGAATATTTTCATGGGGATACCGGTCGAGGGCTGGGCGCCAGCCACCAGACCGGATGGACTGCGCTGAGCGTAAAACTATTAGAGCACGCGCACGAATCGCCGACGCAAGAACATTGACGAATACAAAAGGTAATTTAGTTAGGACTACTCGCCAGGCCGAAAAGGCAATGTAGGGTGAGGCTCCGTCTGAACCGGGGCTTCCCGCGTCGCGCTCGCCTGCGAGGTGATCCCTGTAAATCAATCGTTTCGAGTCAACCACGCTACGCGTAGCCATTAGCTTAAGACAGAAATGGCAGACGCGCCGGATCTTGTTCGGGCGGCGTTAAATGATCAAATAATCCGAGCGAAAACGTGGGGGGTGACATTGTTGGGCGAGGCCAAGCGGGAAGCCCCGGTTCGGACGGAGCCTCACCCTACCCGAGCTTCGCCCTCAATCGGCTAAGCGCTAACGATGGAGAACCTGCCAGGCCCGTAATCAGTCGACGCGCGCAACGACCGGAGATGCGCCCTGTGATGTCAGGACGGAATATGGTATAATCTGAGTCATCAATGGCCACCCTAAAAGAAGTAGCTGACCTTGCAGGGGTGTCGGTGGCAACGGCCTCCATGTCCTTAAATCAGGGCCCGGTCAAGGAATCCACGCGCAAACGGGTTTTAGATTGCGCAAAACTGTTGAATTATGTCCCGAATCGAATCGGGCGAACCCTCAACACCGGCAAATCGAATACGATTGCTTTATTGATGATGACGTCTGTCAAGTACGCGGACATCGTTCACAAGACGTCGCTTTTCTATTACTTGCAGCAGGGCGTATTGGAGGTGGTCGACCGAGCCAATTATAGTCTGCGGCTCGAAATCAAGGGCCACGAAGATCCCGGCTTGGGTGACTACTTCGAGCGGGTGATCGGAGATAAGACGCTCGACGGCATCATTATCGTTCCGCAATATCGCCGAGATTATCCGTTCATTTACCCGCTGCAACAGCACTCTTTTCCTTACGTGATGATGCGTCCAGCCTGTTTTGGAACGGACGTGAACTATCTGGATCTGGAGGGATACCATGGCGGGCAGTTGGTCGCTCAGCTCTTTGCCCAACGAGGATGCAAGCGTGTGGCGATGATCAACGGGCCTGAAACGCATGTCGATGCGATTGAGCGGGAGCGTGGATTTTTTGAAGGGCTGGTGGCGGCAGGAGTCAGGAAGGTCGCCAAGCGCTACGGTGATTTTACCGTACCGAGCGGGACGGTCGCCATGGAAAGCATTTTACTGGAATTTACCCCGGACGCTGTCTTCTGCGCGAATGACTATATGGCCGCCGGGGCCATGAGAGTTCTGCGCCAACGCGGACTGAGAGTTCCGGATGACGTTGCCGTGGTGGGCTATGACAACACAGACCTTTGCCTGGCCTTGGATCCGACCTTGACCACGGTCGATTACCGGGCTGAGGAAGTTGGGCGCTGCATGGCCACGGGCCTCCTCGAGTTGGTGGGTGGAAAAGTAAAATCGCTGGGCATGGCGATCCGTCCCTTCGTGGTGGAGCGGGAATCACACCACAAGAAAGAGGGTTCCCTCGCGTCGGTTCCCGAGAGTTCTGCTCCGGAAAGAGACTGAGGCGCGTCGCCTTTCAATTCCCTAAGCGCCGACCCCAACCCCCATCCTTGAGAGATTACTGGTTGGGCTTTGCACGCCCACGTTCAGGGTACCAGGAGGTAAAGCGTGCAGCTCCCCAGAGCGCCGCAACGGTCACCGCAATAGCCACGAAAGTCGGCAGCGTAGGGACGAAGAGCATCATCAGGTCCGCGGCAACCATCAAGGCGAAGGCTCCGGCCCACACTGCCGTGATGATGTAGTTGGTGCGTACGAACGCAGGGGTGTCCCATAATTCGCGGGAGACTTGTTCACGCGCGTATTGCAAGGTGAATGGCTGGCGAACCGCTAGCGAGATGAGCACGATCACCAGCAGCCCGGCGTCCACCCACAGGCGTACGGCTGGTATGGACCACGTCGTTTTCACCATGACGGTATAGGCTGTCAACCCACCAAAAAGGAGGAAAGTCCCGATCTCCAGCACCTTGATTGTTTTTTTTCGGCTTAACACGTCGCGAACCAGCAACCCCGCGGAAGTCCCTGTGGCGGCTGCCAACCCCGCCGTAACGCCGGCCAGCCGCTCGACAACGATAAAGACAAAAAAAGGTGCGAAGGCCAGGAGAATTCCCATCATTGATCCCCTCGTTTTTGGATGACCATATTTTTCCTCTGTATTCTCGTCGCGATGATTACTTCCCCTTCTATGCGGATTAAAGCATATATTCACCGTGGCAGCGTAAAGCCCATGGAATGAGCTCACGAATTGGTCAAATGCAGCCCCGGCGTTAAACTAAGCCCCGGCGTTAAACTTTACTTATGAGCATGCAGCGCTCGCCAGACTCCATTGGAACCATTCCGGACCCCGCGCCAAAGCCAAGTGCCCTGAGGGTTGCGATACTTCGGGCAGCCCATCAAATATTGGATGTTCCATTGGTTTTCGAAGACGCGCTTGCTTTGAGAATATTGGCTGCCGCCGAGCAAGATTCCCTCCGGACCGACCCTCGGCAATACAACACTCCGCGACTCAAGGGATTGCGGGCCTCGTTGGTGGTTCGCAGCAGACTGGCCGAGGAGGAGTGGGTCCGGTCGAAAGGGTACGGGGTCCGTCAATACGTGATTTTGGGAGCGGGATTGGACACTTTCGGCTACCGGAACCAGGATCACGATCGAAGCCGAATCTTTGAAGTCGACCTTCCGGCGATGCAGCAGTGGAAACGGAATTGCTTGCGGGTTGCCGGCATTAAGGAGCCGGCGTCATTAACCTACGTCGCCGTGGACTTCGAGCGTTCCACGCTTGCTGAGGGGTTAGAGCAGGCAGCATTTTGCCATAGTGAACCTGCGTTCTTCTCGTGGCTCGGCGTGACAATGTATCTTGAAGAGGGCGCAGTAATGAACACGTTGCGTTTCATCGCTTCGCTTGCACCGGGAAGCGGCGTGGTATTTGACTATGGAGTGCTCCCAGAATTGCTGTCGCCCGCGGAACGCGCGAAGATGGAGTTTCTCGCGTCAAGGGCGGCTGAACATGGCGAAGGCTGGAAAGCGTATTTTGACCCAGCCGCTCTGGTGGAAACGCTTCGCTCCTTGGGTTTCGGTCAAGTGGAAAACTTCGGTCCTGAGAGCCTCAACGAACGTTACCTTTCGGGGCGGACTGACGGATTGCACAAGAGCGGCGTTAGCAGGTTGATTTGCGCCAGGATTTAATGCGCAAAGACGAGGCGCTGCCAATCCTGCATATTTTTTCAGTGTTTCAAATGGGACGCGCGATCACCTCACGCCGGTTTCCCCAGCTCATCGATCAGGCGCAACCGTACCTGTTCGGCGGTGCGCTCAAACTGGAGCGGCGTCACCGCGATGCCTCCAGCGGCAATCACTTGGGTCTCGCTGTCAGTGGCATCGGGAAATGGACTCCGGGTGATATTGAGCCAGCTGTACTCAAAGCCACGGGGATCGTTCCGGGTGGTCAATTGCACCGCCTTCATCATTCCTCGGCCTTGGCGAGTGACGACCAAAGGACCGGCGCGCTCGGCAGGGACGTCGGGAAAGTTTACATTTAGGCAGGCTCCGTCTGCCCAATCGGCCCGCAAGAGTTTTCGCAGCACTCCCGGGGCCAGCTGTCGTGCAGTGTCCCAGCGAACCGCGTTACGATCGGAGAAGGCCTGGCTAAGGGCGATCGAACGTACCCCCAGCAAAAGACCCGCCATAGCAGCTCCGACTGTGCCGGAAAAAACTGTCTCGACGCCCAGATTGGCTCCCCGGTTGATCCCGGAGAGCAGCAGATCGGGAGGAGCCGGCATAACCTGCCGATACCCCACGAAGACAGAATCAGCTGGCGTGCCGTTGACGCTGAAACGACGATCGCCACGCTTGCGGACGCGAAGAGGGGCATGCAGGCTAATGGAGTGCGATACGCCACTTTGTTCCTGCTCCGGCGCGACGACCCAGACTTCGCGGGCCAACATCGCGGCCACCTCTTCCAGCGCCACCAAGCCGGGAGCGTCGATACCATCGTCGTTGGTGATCAGCGCGAGATTAACGACAGGATCGGACGTATTCACCTCATGGCTACCCCAATTTTCCAGTGCCAATCGGCATGGGCTTTCCAAAGTACGGCAGAACCAATAGTTAAGACAAACCGCATTGACGACCAATTCGGCATCGTTCGCACGCACCCGCCCACTTCTTTGCGTTGAAAGCAGGGGTCTTTGGGAAGAATGACGTGGTTGATCCTTCGCGACCCGGGTTACAAACCCACAAGAAGCTTTGAGCCTTGTGCCTCGGTTCCCCGGTTCGAAGTATGATGTCCGAGAATTTTTACCGTCTGATTCAGCTGATCTATCTTCAGCGGCTTCTTTAGAACCGTGACCGGACTGACCTGAAGAATACGATTGAGAATTTCACTATCCGGGTAACCTGTGATCACGATCACGTTGAGGTCCGGATCGATTTGCTTGACTGTCTCGAAGACCTGATCACCGGAAGCGTCAGGCAATTGCAAGTCCAAGAACATAAGATCGAATTTCTGCTTCCGGAGACTTTTAATCGCCTCTTTAGCCGTACCGACCACCACTCGACTAAAGCCGATTTGCTTTAGAAAGGTTCGAAAAAGCTCCTGCAATTCCACATCGTCATCGACCACTAAGACCGTGGGCTGATGGCCCTGCTGGTCTTGTCGCAGAATGTCGCGATCCAACGAGGATTTCTTGATCCGCCAACGGCCCCCGATTTGAATGGCCGGGATTTTCCCGCGTTGGACGAGATAGTAGACCGTGGGGAGAGGAATCCGCAGATATTCGGCAGTCTCCTTCACGGTTAGCAAATTGTGAATGGGAGTTTCGCTCACGGCTTGGAATAAGTTCGATAAGAGGTCATTTTGGCAATTATCTCAATTATAAGAATAATATCACTTTTGTCAAGACACGTTGAGCAACATCTCAGTTCACCGGCTTGTCCATTCAACGAGGGAGCTCAGAAAATTCCCAACCACAATATATTGTATATTTGATTTTAAGCAATACCTCATATGGAAAGAATATCGTTAGCCGCAATCAGGGGCCCGGGAAAACGTTTTGGCAGATTCGTGCTCCGATAAAGAAATCAGATCACGCTTGCGTTTGCGTATTCAGTGAATATTGATCGGAGGCGCTTTTCTCAAGCTTTTTTCCGAGGATGACGGATTGCTGATGGCTGATCGGGCCCTTGCTAAAAGCAGTTCTTTCGGACAGGAGATGTGTCGAAGTCGAAGATATCACTAGGGCGGGGGGTTAGAGGGTTCCGCAACTTCCGGAAAATCCATGAGGTTGTCGGTTGGGTCGTCATCTCGATTCAGCGAACGAGCGATGCTCAGTAACAAGAGTTCGGCTCGCATATCGGTGTGATTGTTTAGCGCCACCCTAAAGTAAGCTAAAATGCGTTTTCTCAGCAATGGATCGGACTCGAGGCTCGGCCGCAACTCCTTCAGCAGGTCCAGGTGCATCCGGATGACCTCTTGGATTACTGGGCCTTTGCCATCTGCCTTGATGGTGTTGGTGGAATGGACGCGGTAGTCCAAGAGATCCTGATGAATCAGGCCTAGTGTCCCCCGAAACGCTTGGGTCAGCGCCGCGAAATAATCATGAGAATACCGGTAGCCGCGAAACTCGGTGATGGCTCCAGTGCGAAAAAAAAAGTTGCTGGTGGTTTTCGTAAAGTTTCCGTAGCCCAGAGCGGTTGCCAAATCCGTGGCCTTAGGAAGGTGGGACCAAATACGATCGATGCGGCGTTGTCTGCCGTCACGAGGTCCGACCGGCTTCCCTTCTTCATCGATCATTCGGATTCGGGTACAAAGGAGTTGGGTGCGGGGATACCGATGGAAATGAGAGACGCAACGGGTAAACCGGTCCGGATGATATCGATCATCGGAATTAAGGATACTGACGAAATCGCAATCTTTCGACAGCTCAAGACCGCGAGTCAGAGCCGAGTGGGCTCCTTTATTTTGCTGTACGATCAGATGAATTCTTGGATCTTTAATGGCGCGAATAATTTCGACTGAGTTATCCCTGGAACCGTCATCGACAATCACCATTCGCTCCGGTGGAAGGGTTTGCCGGAGAACGGAACGAATGGCTTCTTCGATAAAATCAGCGTGGTTGTACGACGGGATGACGCAGGCAATTTTCTGATTCATTCGTAACTTGGGGATCCGCTACCAAACTCCAGGGCAGCTTCGCTGACAATCCCCTTTCATCGCGACATCTTTCCTTCTAACTTGCATCAAGTAGTCACTCGCTCCGATGGAGACTCCAACTCTAGAGACAGAAGTTCGCGTCATGTTTTTCGACACGGACGCAGCCGGCCTGGTGCACAACATCGCTTACCTGAGATTTATCGAAACGAACCGTTCGTTGCTCGCAGAGAAGCTGGGCTACCCCCTGCAGGAAATGTTGAGCTGCGGTGATTGTCCCGTGGTGGCGCGAACGGAAATAGATTATCGGCGTCCGGCCCGGTTGTGGGATGCGCTGGTGGTTCACGGCGAGCTGGCAGAATTCGAGCGAAGCCGTTTTTGGTGTGCGTTCACCATCACTCGGCCTAGTGACGGCACACTGATTGTCACTTGCCGGCAGATGCTGGTCGTGGTGCAACTACCGGAACTCAAGGTGCGACGTTTACCGAACCATTGGCGGACCGATTTCGCTCACTTAAGATCCTCATAGCTTAAGGTGCGCTAAATGGAGGAGCCGATCCGAGAATTCCATGGCGCCCTGGAGCAGTTCCTTGCCGAAGTAGACGACGGTGACATCCCGGCAGGCCACGATGAGCATGACGCTCAGCACCGAGAAATTGATGAGGTAGATGATCATCATC
>Ga0210390_10004275_pt1 | contig 12071 bp, 7 predicted proteins | sample IncBWH11OmetaG_FD_161050 | JGI IMG/M metagenome (GOLD analysis project Ga0210390, IMG submission 161050) | Forest soil microbial communities from Barre Woods Harvard Forest LTER site, Petersham, Massachusetts, United States - Inc-BW-H-11-O ... | reverse complement strand
CAGCCTCAAACCTTTGCTGATTTAAAGATCACCGAACATCGTGAGGACAGCGGATTTCTTTACACCTTTAGCGGCACACCTCGGGTGTGGGATGCGAATCGCTTCGGGAGCGCTCGCCGAATTTATTTCCTCGACCGCAGCAATCAGTTGTTCTTTGTCGGCGATGTCGCGCTCCTGCGTCGCCTTGAACAGGCGTTGCAAGTGCGCCACAGAAAGCTCTAACGGTCAACTTTGCAAATGGGTTCGCTCGTGTTCACGGTTGTCGCAAAATCGGAATTGCGCTCGCTATCCCAGAATCGGCTTGCCACTGGGAGTTTGGTTGACGAGCCGGAAGCAATGGCCAAGTCCTGATAAACGCCGTTGCGGAACGAGTGAGCGATGGTGCGTTGTACGACTTTACCGATCTGCGAGCGTCACGTATCACGCTTGAGGTACAGCGTGACCTTTGCCAGCACGCGCTCCTCTAGCGGCGGGCATCGGCAGTTGGGAATGCTGGACACACTAACGCACCGCAAAGGTAAAATTTGCTCGTCCTAGTACCTCAATAAATCCACTTACATATTTCTCCAAACAAATGATTTTCTGGCAGATACGATCACTTACGAACGGCCCTTCTCCTGCGCTCATTCCTTCCGGGCATCAATCGCCAGCCCCGGGCGCGCTCTTCGCCCAAATTTGAATTTCGAGGTTTGACATGAGGAAAGCCATTTCGCCGCTGCTCATCGCTATATTTCTTTTCGTCCTCGTCTTTCCGAGAGCCGCCAACGCCGACGATTGGGACAAGAAAACCATCGTCACATTCAACCAAGACGTCGGAATACCCGGCCAGGTTCTACCGGCTGGCACGTACGTTTTCAAGTTGCTTGCTTCCGGCTCGGATCGTTACATCGTTCAAATCTGGACCGCTCGGGAAGAACAACTCCTGGCCACTTTGATGACCGTCGGTGATTCGTATCCGAATCCCTCCGGCGACGCCTACTTCGTCCTGGATATGAGCGGCACAGACGAGGGCTATCCTCCTGCCGTGGCCAGCTGGTTTTTCGCCGGCGGCGATGACGGACGATCTTTCATCTACTCCGGCTACTCGACTTCGCGCCTGGTCAGCGATCAAGCCACCTCGTTGGTAGTACCAGCGCCCGCTTCCTCGGAAGCTGGCGTGGGTGTGGCGATTACCAACCCTCCGCCCGCTCTCCCAGTCTATGATCAGCCCGTTTGCCCGGGTGACGGATATGTCTGGACGCCAGGCTATTGGGCTCGGACCGATGACTCGAGCGATTACTACTGGGTTCCCGGCACATGGGTACTCGCTCCAGAAGTCGGTTTGCTGTGGACCCCGGGTTATTGGGGCTGGGGTGGTAATGCCTTCCTGTGGCACGAGGGTTACTGGGGCCCGCAAGTTGGCTTCTACGGCGGGATCGATTACGGCTTTGGCTATTTCGGCGTCGGATTTGTGGGAGGACGCTGGGATAACGGACGGTTCCTTTACAATCGCGCCGTAAGCAACGTCAACCTTAGCGTCACTCGCAACGTGTACAACGAGGAAGCGACCAACGTTAACGCGAATCGCGTCAGCTTCAACGGAGGCCGTGGTGGGATAGACGCGCGTCCCACGCCGCAGGAAGAAGCCGCCGAACGCGGCCGCCACATTCCACCGGTCGCGGCTCAACTTCAGCACGCGCGAGCCGCGCGCGGCAATCCAGAGCTGCGCGCTTCGGTGAATCTTGGCAAGCCGGCTATCGCCGCGACTGCTCGACCGGGAGCATTCGAAGATAACGGCGTCTTGAAAGCGCGCGAGGCTGGAGCGCCTTACAGTGTCCCGGCCAATCGCGCCGTTGGGACGGACCGCGCCGATCTCCGCGCTACACGAAGCACGCCGCTTCACGCGAAAGACCTCCCGGCGATTGAACGTCCGCCCGCACCAAACACTGGCGACGCGAAGCTGGATAAGAAATACATGCAACAGCAGGACGAACTGGTGGCGAAACAGGAGGTGGAACGCCAGCAGTTGCAGCGGCAGCAGGATAAGGAGCACCAGCGGCTGGCGAAACAACCAGCCGACGACCAAAAGGTCCAACAGCTCGAGCAACAGCATCAGCAGCAAACGCAGCAGATGACGCAGAGGCACTCGCAGGAGATGCAGGACCTGCAGCGGGGGCAGCAGCCTCCGCGCCAGACTGCCTTTAAGGCTCACGAGTAGCTGCGTCGTTCACGTTCCGGCGGTCTTGGATACTTATCGCCTCGGCGAAGTATCCGAGATCCGCCGAATCTTGAGTCTTGTGTAAAGTACGCTGGCACACCGCTGGGCGTCGCCACCCGCCAGTTTACGCTCCACGTGTCATGCTTCGGCTGACAGCAAAAGTTATCTGGCACGACTTGAGGTCCTCGTTCAAACGCCAATTACGGCACTTCGGCGGAAGCGTGTGCGAGTCGAACACGAAGCGGAGTGTATCGAGGCTGGGGGCGGAATCACTAACCCCTTTCAGCTCTGATTGCGGCGCAGTACACCTCCGGGGAGTTTGTATATCGAATCAGTATGGAAGAGTGAAACGCTGCTAACGATCCGGCCGAGAAGATATATTGGGCCACCGACACGGTACGGTTGCGGTGGCATGAAGTTGGAGCGGATGGGATCGTGATTGATGATTATTCTGGTGATGGGAGTTACTGGGTCGGGGAAGACGACGGTGGGGAAGATGCTGGCGTCTAGATTGGGGTGGGTGTTTTTGGATGCTGACAATTTTCACTCCGCGGAGAATGTGGAGAAGATGAGGCGCGAGATTCCGCTGAGCGATGCAGACCGCGGGCCTTGGTTGGCGGCGATTCATGCGGAGTTGGTGAAGTGTGCAGGGGAGAAAGTCGATGCGGTTTTGGCATGTTCGGCTTTGAAGGAGAGTTACCGGGAGAGGCTTGGGGCTGGAGTGGAAATGCGGATCGTTTATCTGAAGGGGACATATGGGGAAATAGCGGCACGTTTGCAGAGGCGGACCGGCCATTTCGCGGGAGAGGGGATCTTGGCGCGGCAGTTTTCGGATTTGGAGGAGCCGCACGGGGCGTTGGTGGTGCGGATTGGCGATGCGAAGGAGATTGTCGGGGTGGTTTTGCGGGAGTTGAGGATTGGGTAGCTCCCTGACCGGCAGGCGCCGGCAGTGGCGCACAGACCCATCGCGAACGCTCAGGGCAGGCGGAAGTGCGGCAGCGCGAATGTTCGATTGAAAATGCGCTAGCGCTTTGATGGCGCTAGCGAGTCTGCGAGTACCCAGGCGGCGCCGACTACGGCCAGATTTACCGCGCTCTCGGTCCAATTGAAGTGGCTGGCGTGATCGGCCAGGAGCATCGGCAGGTTCGCGAGCAGGCCGAAGGAGACTAGCATGACGGTGAGCAGGATTGCGGCTAGACGGGCTTGCACTCCGGTGAGGAACGCAATGCCGGCTGCGACGAAGGCAACTCCGGTGGCGTAGCCCCAGAACAGTTGCGTCGGCGGGAGCCATTTGGGGACTAGTGGAGCGGTGTAGTTCATGTAGACGAAATGCGCTCCGCCGAATATCAGTGCGCAGATGCCGAACGCGATGCGGCCTACGTGCGTGAGGCGCGCGGCTCGTGCTGCGTCGAGCTTGGCGGTATTGGCGTAGATGAGCAGCGCGCCGGCGGCGATGGCGAGTTGCATGGCGATGTTTTCGTAGGTGACGTAAACGGCGTAATCGGTGAGCAGCAGGCGGCCGTTCATCAGGATGACGACGAAGAGCGTGTAGTAGATGGTGAGCGCGGCGGCGGCCCAGGGTGCAGTGCGGCGCCAGATGATGGCCGCAGCGGCGAGGAGCATGAACGTGCCGGCGGCATCGGCTAGGGCGATGCGAGCAGGGAAGTGCTCGGGGACAGGTTGGCCTGGGTCAAAGGCGCCAAAAGCAAGGGAGCATGCGGCTATGGCCATTACGCCTAGCGCGTAGATGTGGCGGCCGACGGCGATCGTCGTTTTTTCTGTTGGCATGGGTGGTCTAGATTAGCTGGGATTTGTTTTTTTGGCATTGGTTCTGTGGTGTATGGCGGTCGTGAGTTGGAAGGCGGCGACGGACGGCGCGGGCTTCCGTTGGCGGGCTGATGCGGCAGAGCAGGGCGCGCGTGATTGCGCGGAGATACGGATTGACACGTCTTGGGGCGGGGTGTACTGTCGCGCCGTTTGGGCCCACTGTGTTTCAAATCCGGGAGGAACTTGTGAAATTGACGAAACTGACGGCAGGTGCGGGTGTGTTTTTACTTGGTGTGATTTCGGTGGCGGCACAGGCACCAGCACCGAAAGCAGAGATTGCTGCGCTGGAATTCCAGACGCCGAAGAACGGGATGGTGAAGCAGTATGAGGATGGTCGGAAACAGAAAGTGGATTGGCACAAGCAGCAGAAAGACACGCAGGCTTTGTTCGTGTTTGAAACGCTGACCGGCGAGCGCACCGGCACGTATATTGTTGGGCGGCTGGGGCAGCATTGGGCGGACATGGACACGCCGTCGGTGACGGACGCGGCGGATCTGGCGGAGTATCAGAAGGCGATTGGCGCCTCTGTGGAAAAGCTGACGACGGCTTACTACGAGTACATGCCGAAAGTGAGCAATCCGCCGACGGACATGAATGGGAAGTATACGGAAGTGATTACCTTTCACATTCGCTACGGTCACAACGACGATTTCCGCAGCGCGATTGCGCGAGTGCACGATGCGCGGACGCAGCTGAAAACGCCATCTCACTATAACTGGTATCACCTGGTAACAGGCGGACCGGGCGGGACATATGTGTTGACGATCGAGCATGCGAACTGGGCTGCGATTGAGGATGATCCGGCGATCAAGCCTTTGCGCGACGTTCTGCGAGAGGCGTTTGGGGAGCAGGAAGCGATGTCGGTGATTGAGAGGATCAACAGCTCGGTGGAGAGCACTTATGATGAGCTGATTCAGTTTCGCCCGGATTTGAGTTACATGCCCGCGAAATAGGAACGGCGCAACGTTGCCGCGGCGGGCGGGTCCCGCAGCCGCGGGACCCGCTCCTACGGCCGGATGCCGAAGTCTTAGCAAGGGTAACGCGGCAATCATGGACAACTGGTTGATGCGCGGCTAGAGTAGTTGCGCATTGGGACCAGGCTCCAACGGCATACGAATAATTGCGCTTCTGGCGCTCGCGGTGTTTGTGTTTTTGTGTGCGGCGGGCGGGGCACAAGATAGCAAGATTTCCACTCTCGGTTTAGCGCAACAGACTTCCGGTTCCTCTGGCACTTCACCTGCGGTTCCCATGTTTGAGGATGTTTCCGCGAGGTCTGGGCTTACTGTGGCGCACATCGCTTCGCCTGAGAAAAAATACATTGTGGAGTCTATGAGCGGAGGCGTGGGGTTTATTGATTGCGATGGCAGCGGGGTGTTATCGGCCGTGGTGGTGAATGGATCTACCGTTGAGCGTTACAAGAGCGGCGGGGATTTCATGGTTACTTTGTACCGGCAGGTGGGGAGTCGCGCTGCTGCTGCGGCGGCGGTGAAATTTGAAGATGTGACGCAGGCGGCGGGATTGACGCGCAAGGGTTGGGGGATGGGTTTGGCGGTGGCGGATTTTGATAACGATGGAGTGCTGGACATTTTTGTGACGGGGTATGGCGGGAACGCTTTGTATCGCGGACTGGGAAATTGCAAGTTTGAGGATGTGACGGAGAAGGCTGGAGTGCGCGGGAGCGGGTTCATGACTGGGGCGGCGTGGGCGGACTACGATAAGGATGGGTTCGTGGATATTTTTGTGTCGCGGTACGTGCATGTGGATTTGGATAGTGCGGCGGCGTTCGGAACATGCAAATTTCGCGGGATCGTGGTGCAGTGCGGGCCTTGGGGAATGACGGGCGAGACGGATTTGCTGTTTCACAATCGGGGGGACGGGACGTTTGAGGAAGTTGCGAAGAAGGCGGGCGTGAGCGATCCAAACGGATATTACGGATTGGGCGTGGTGTGGGGCGATTACGATAACGACGGCTGGCCGGATTTGTATGTGGCGAACGATACAGGGCCGAATTTTCTGTATCACAACAATCACGACGGAACTTTCACGGATCAGGGAATGCCGGCGGGCGCGGCGTTGAGCAGCGAGGGTGATGCGGAAGGTTCGATGGGCGTGGATTTCGGGGATTACGATCACGACGGGCGACTGGATATTTTCGTGACGAATTTTGCGGATCAGGAAGACAACCTTTATCACAATTTGGGCGCGAAGGGATTTGATGAGGTCAGCTGGAAGGCGGGAGTGGCGAAGCCGAGCTACCCTTACGTGAAATGGGGCACGGGATTTTTCGATTTTGATAATGATGGCTGGGTGGATTTATTTGTGGCGAGCGGGCATGTGTATCCGCAGATGGACCAGTTGGAGGGCGTCGCGAGATACAAGGAACCTTTGCTGCTGCACATGAATAATCACGATGGGACTTTTACGGAATCTTCGGCGGCGGCGGGATTGGGCGCGGTGCCGGTGGCTTCGCGGCGCGGGGCGGCGTTTGGGGACGTGGCGAATGACGGGAACGTGGATGTGTTGTTGTTGAATGTGGGTGAGGCGCCGACTTTGCTGATGAATCACGGAGTGATGGGGAATCATCGGGTGGAATTTCGGCTTTCTGGCACCAAAAGTAATCGGGCGGCGATTGGGGCGCGGGTTACTGTGCGAGCTGGGAAGTTGGTGCAGATTGGTGAGGTGCGGGGAGGGGCCAGTTATCTATCGCAGAATGATTTGAGATTGCATTTTGGATTGGGGAAGGTTGCGGTGATCGATTCGGTGGAGGTTTTGTGGCCCAGCGGCGCGGTGGAGAAATTTGTGAACGCTGCTGCGGATAGGATTTATATGTTGGTGGAGGGGCAGGGGATTCGGGGGACGAGCGCGCTATCGGCACCTTAGTGAAGTACGCCAATCGGGAGATTGGCGTGCCCAGGGACTCTGCGAAAATGAAAAGGGCGCTGCGATATTTTGCAGCGCCCTTTTTTTGCCGTGCAGTTTGTGGTGCCTTGCTTGCCGTGCAGCTACTACTTTTGCTTAGAACAGGAACTTCAGGCCGAACTGGAAGATGCGGCCCAGGTGGGCGCCGGAGGGCTGCAGGAAACCGGCCCAGCCGCCGGCGGCGCAGGATGGATCGCCGGCGGAATTATTAGCGCCACCGTAGCAGCCGATAGAGCTGTTGACGCCGTTCCATTGGGTGTGATTGAAAATGTTGAAAGATTCGGCGCGGAACTGGAACGAGTAAGATTCTTTGATGGGAAAATTCTTGTAGAGCGCCATGTCGAAATTCAATCGGTTTGGAATGTTCAAGGTATTGCGTCCGACGTCGCCGAAGGTGAGACCCTGCGGGGCGGCGTAGGCGGCGGGGTTGAAGAGCAATGGACCGGTGCTTTGGTTGAGCGCCGCCAAGATCGCGGAGGGCGGCGCGGCGTGAGGATTGCCGATAGCGTCCGGGTAGGAGCCGTTGGTACCGACGCCGTTGGCGACGCCGGCGTTGTCACCGAAAATACCATTGGTAACGCTGAAGGGCGTGCCGGTATAGAAAGTGGTGATGCCGGAATATTCCCAATTGGCGAGCAGGATCTTGGAAATACCTTCGCGATGGCCGGAAGGAATATCGTAAATGTAGCTGACGGTGAGAATGTGGCGCTCATCGAAATTGGAGCTGGCGTAGTTGCCTTTCAGGTTGTAGGAGTTGACGAAATTGACATCCTGCCAGTCGGACTCGTCGTCGAGGGAGTGTGAGTAGGTATAGGCGACGGCGACGGTGAGAGGAGCGATGGTGCGGCGCACGGAAATCTGGAGCGAATTGTAATTGGAGCTGGCGCGGTATTCTTTTCCGGTGACATCGCCAAAGCCGGGGAAGTTGGGGCGCACCTGGTTGGGGTCAATGTTGCCGCAGGCGACGTTGAAATTATTCTGGACTGATTGCGGCAAGGAGCCGACAGGAGTTCCATTGGCCACGCCGTTCACGCAGTCACTGTTGCTAAGCGGAACGCCCGGAGTGTAGGGATTCTGGCCAGCAGGAGTGGGGAACAATTGGTTGAGGTCGCGCTGGTCGGCTAGATTCGTGCCCTTGCTGCCGACGTAAGCGATGGAGCCGATGGTGTTCTTGTAGAACTCGTGCTGGATGCTGATATTCCATTGCTGCGCGTAGGGCCAGATGGCTCTGTTGGGAATGGAAGTGACGGACAGAGGGAAGGCGAGTGGTGGACCGCTGGCGTTTCCCAGGCAAGTGTAGCCGGTGGTCTGGCCGCAGGTGTTTCCAGCAATATTGGACTGGCTGGGAGTTAGAACTAGAGGAGCGCTGCCTTCGAGACTCTCGGCGTTGGCCTCATTGCCGTTGCCGTGGTCGAAGAAAATGCCGTAGCCGCCGCGAATTGCGGTCTTGCCGTCGCCCCAAGGATCCCAAGCGAAGCCGAGGCGGGGAGCGGGATTGAGCCAGTGTTGTTGCAGACATCCGCGAGGCTGGCCCGTTCCTCCGCATTGCACGATGCCGTTAAAGAGGAACTGCGCATCGCCGGGGTTGGAGTAAGAGAGCGGCACGCTGGTGACTGGATTGAGCAAGGCGGACGTATTGGGATCGAGCAAGGGCGCATTAGCTGGAGTCCAGACCGCAGTGTCGAAATTAAATTCACGATTGAATTTTTCGTGATAGGTGCCAAAGAAACTGAGGCGCAGGCCCAGATTCAGCGTGAGGCGCGATGTGATGTGAAAGTCGTCGTTGATGTAAGGCTCGAGGATCTGATAGCGATCGTAGTATTTGATCTGGTTATTGGTTTGCGAATAGGACGCGACGTTGCCGAGCAGGAGATCGGCGAAGGCGTTTCCTGTGCTGACGGAAGTGTTGGTGGCATCGAAGGTGAGCGCGCCTTCGATTTGCGGAGAATTCTCCTGATTTTTCTGGGCGATGACGCCATAGGCGCCGAACTGCAGGGTGTGCTTGCCGATAATTTTGGTGACATTGTCACGCAAGGTGTAGGTCGGGTTGGCGTTGTTCCAGGGCTCGTCGGACGGATCGGTCTGGAACGCATATGCGTTATTTCCACTGACATTGATAGCAGGTAGCTTACCGCCGAAGCCGTTGTCGAAGAACGAGGTCATGGTCATGGATGGCGGGCGTTGGAACGGGCCGATGTTGGTCAAGCTGATGTGATCAGCGGTGTAGCTAAAAACGAATTCGTTGAGCAGCGAGGGCGAAGCGGTATAGGTAAGGCGCGCGACGGCGCTGGTGCCGGGGCCGACGAAATTGGTCTGAATGTTGGGGAGAGTGGCGTTGGACCAGAGGGTGGGGGTGACGACGGTGGACCAGGAGTCATGAATATAGTGGAAGGAAGCGCGAAGTTTGGGAGTGATGTTGTGATCGATGCGCACCAGCTCCTCGCGCCACTGCGTGGGTGTGGGCTGGGAAGTGTCGTAACAAGATTGTGTTGGCGATGAGCAGCCGACGGAACTATTGGCCTGAGGAATTGAAGCGAGCAGCGCGGAAACGTTGGGGTCGGTAGCGGGATTCACGCCGACGATTTGATTGCCAACAATTTGCGTGGGAAGAGCGGGATTATTTACGGGGCAATCTGTGGGACCGAGCGAACAAATGTCGTTGAAGTTGCCACCGCGTTCGGCGTTGGACGGAACGGAGATGGCGAAGGTGTTGGGGATGATCTCTTTACGCCATTCCTGCGAGAAGAAAAAGAAAGTTTTGGATTTGTCGGTGTTGTAGTGGCCGGGGATGTAAACGGGACCGCCGATGGTGTAGCCGAAGTCGTTCTTCTTGTACTCGGGAGCGTTGGGCGAGCTGAGATCGAAGTAGCTGCGGTCGTTGAACATATTGTTGCGATTGAATTCGTAGACGTCGCCGTGGAAGGAGCTGGTGCCGGACTTGGTTTCAGCCTCGATGGTGCCGGAGGCGTTGCGGCCGTACTGGGCGCCGTAGTTGGAAGTGAGGACGCGGACTTCCTGAATGGCGTCAATGCTGGGATAGACGTTGAGGGAGTTGTTGCTGCCGTTGTCCATGTTGTCGCCGCCATCCACTTCCCAGTTGTTATTTTCGTCGCGGCCGCCATTGACGCTGTACATGACGTTGCCGTTTACGCCGACGGTGCCTTCGTCCTGGCCGGACTGATTGTTGACGCCGGGAGTGAGATTGATGAGCTGGGTGAAATTGCGACCGTTAAGCTGCAGCTGGGTCATTTCCTGGGAGGTGACGGTGCCGGCGATTTCGGAGGATTGCGTTTCAACTTGGGCGACGTTTGTGCCGGCTACGACCACTTCGCTAGCGAGGGAGCCGACTTCGAGATTGACGTCCACACGCAATTTTTGGCCGACGCGGATGACCACGCCGTTGGCCTGAAATTTCTTGAAGCCATTCGCAGAGACGGAGATGTTGTAGGCGCCGATGGGGAGAGCGGTGACGACCCATTCGCCGTCGTTATTGGAGACGGTGTCGCGCGTGACGCCGATGGTGGCGTTGGTGATGACTACGTTGGCGCCGACAACGATGGCGCCAGAGGTGTCGCGCACCGTGCCGGTGAAGGTAGCGGTGTCTTGCGCTGCGGCGATGGATGCGCAGAGGAGAAACGCGAACAGGCAGCAAGCTTGGCGAAGAAATTTCATGTACGTCTCCAGGTAGCGCGGAGTTCGCGCGGATTTTGCGGCCCCAATCTCAAAACCCGAAGCTGCTGGTTTGCTGCAAAGCGCGGAGGTGGTGACAGGGCAGCTGGCAGGCTGCGCTGGGACGAGCGCGGGAACAGCTTTCCCGGCCGGTCGGCTTAAGAGACGTAAAAGACGCCACCCCTGACGTTTTATTAAATTTATTAAAACAGATTTATATACGGGAGCGGGGAGATGTCAAGCGAAAAACTCGGGGTCAGGGATGGGAGTGAGAAGCGGGGGTGGCTAATCGCAAACCCGGGCGCCTGGCGAGGCTGGCATCTTGGCAAGGTGGGGCGCAGCAAGCAGCGCCCCTACCGTGGCTCGCGCGAGGGAGCGGCGAAGCGGAAGCGACGGGCGGGGCCCGCACGCGCGAGACCCGCCCCTGTAGCGCGCGACGGGGTTGAGCCGACGCCAAACAGGAGATTGGAGGTCGCACGGAGCATCTGGCGGAGTGGAAGTGTGTTAGGTTTTTGGGCGTGAATTGCGGGAGGAAATTTCGCGTGGCGTGGATTCGGTCGCTTGTCGTGCTGATGACGGCCGCGGCGCTAGAGCTGGTGGTGGCGGCACCGTACCTGGGCGCGCGCGCGTTGGCGGGACGCGTGGAATTGGTTGCGATGCAATCGGGGCGGAGATTACTGGATCAGACGCAAAGCCAATCCGCGGGGCCGGCTGCGGATTTGGCGGGGCTTTTTGCGGAGGGGGAGGCGGCTTTGCGGGCTGGGGATTTGGAGCGGGCGGAGGGGGCGTTCAAGAAAGTTTTGGCCGCGGACCCGAACGCAGCGGGAGCTTATGCGAATTTAGGTGTGATTGCGATGCGGCGGCAGCAGTGGGGGCGAGCGCTGGAAATGCTGCGGAAGGCGGAGCGCCTGGCGCCGAATGTGGCGGGGATTCGTTTGAATATTGGATTGGTTTATTACCGCCAGAATGATTTTCGCGCGGCGATTGAGCCGTTTGAATCGGTAGTGAAGGAGCAGGCGGGGTCGGTGCAGGCGCGTTACTTGCTGGGGCTTTGCTATTTTTTTACGGAGAGGTACGGGGACGCGGTGACGGCGCTGGACCCGATCTGGGATGCGGAATCGGGGGACTTGAATTATTTGTATGTGTTGGGGAACGCGGCGAACAAGGCGGGGCAGAGCGACGTGGAGGAGCGGGCGCTGACGCGATTTGTGGAATTGGGGAAGGACACGGCGGAATATCATTTGCTGATGGGGAAGGCGGCGTTGAATCGCGAGGAGAATGACAAGGCGATTGCGGAATTGCAGCAGGCGGCTGAGTTGGATGCGCGTTTGCCATTTGTGCATTTTAATTTGGGACTGGCTTATCTGGCGCGGGCGGATTTCGAGAAGGCGCGGGATGAATTTTTGCGGGACGCGGAGATCGAGCCGGATGTGGCTTTCAATTTCGACCGGTTGGGAGT
>Ga0210390_10004274_pt1 | contig 12076 bp, 6 predicted proteins | sample IncBWH11OmetaG_FD_161050 | JGI IMG/M metagenome (GOLD analysis project Ga0210390, IMG submission 161050) | Forest soil microbial communities from Barre Woods Harvard Forest LTER site, Petersham, Massachusetts, United States - Inc-BW-H-11-O ... | reverse complement strand
TAGCCTGCAGCTCACCACTTAACGCTCGCTGGGTGATCACGCATACGGGACGGGAATCCTCCAGCATCATCTTGAGACGCGAGGCCGGAAGCTCCGGGTCGTAGGGGACGTAGGCGGCGCCGGATTTCAATACCGCAAGCAGCGCTACCACCATCTCGAACGAGCGCTCCATGAACAGGCCTACCAGAGATCCGTTGGCTGCTCCATTCTGGCGAAGGTAGTGCGCCAGCTTGTTGGAGCGGGCATTGAGTTCGGCGTACGATAACTGCCGGCCCCGAAAAACCAGCGCCGGATGAGCGGGGTTCCGTTCTACCTGGGCCTCAAAAAGCTCGTGAATGCGAACATTGGGAAAGCTCTTATCGGTGTGGTTCCAATCCGCCAGCAACTGCTGCCGTTCCTGGACGGTGAGCAAATTAACTCGCGCGACGGCCCGATCGGGCTGAGCGGCCAACTCCCGCAGCAGAACCTGAAAATGTCCCAGCAAACGCTGGATCGTGGCGCGGTCAAAAAGGTCGGCGCTATACACGAATCGTCCAGCCAAGCCTTCCGGGTGCTCGGAGAACTCCACGAAAAGGTCGAAACTGGAAGCGCCGCTCGATACCTCCATATCGGTGACGTCCCAGCCCTCCGGGAAATCGACAAAGGGCGGCCGCATCGAGAATAGAACCTGGAACAGGGGGTGACGGCTTGGGTCGCGCTGGGGCGCCAATTCGCGGACGATTGCGTCGAAGGGAATGTCACTGTTGGCCAGCGCGCCGAGTACGGTGGTTTTGACGCGACCCAGGAACTCCCGGAACGAAACATCCGCATCCAGCCGGCTGCGGAGAACCACCGGATTGAGGAAATACCCAATTAACGGTTCGAACTCGGGCCGGGAGCGCGTATTCGTCGCGCCGCCCACGATGATTTCGTCCTGTCCGGAATAGCGATACAACAGGACCTGGAAAACCGCCAGAAGCATCATGTAGGGCGTCAGCCCTTCGCTTCGTCCCAATTCTTTGAGGGCCTCCAGCAACTGGGCGGGTATGGTGCATGTTTCCATGCCACCGCGGAATGATGGCTGGGCCGGGCGCGGCCGGTCGGTAGGCAACTGCAACGCCGGCGGGTCTCCTGACAGAGTTTCGCGCCAGTATTTCATTTCGGCGGCGTAGCTGCCATTGGCCAGTTGCTCCAGCTGCCACGCGGCGTAATCGCCATACTGTACCGCCAGTTCGGAGAGCGGCGACGGTTCGCCTATCGAGTACGCATTGTAAAGAGCGGCTAGCTCTCGAACCATCACGCGATAGACGGATACGCCGTCAAACACCAGATGGTGCATGGTGAGATACACGCGATGGTAATCTTCGGCGTATCGAACCAGGTGCACGCGAAATAGAGGCGCCACGTTTAGATCGAAGGGGCGCTGCGCGTCCGCAGTCCCGATGCGAACCGCTTCCAGTTCACGTTCTTCAAGAGGAAGATCGCTGAGGTCGGTGAACGGCAAGGGGACCCGAACATCGGAATCGATTCGCTGAACCACTCTTCCCTCGTTCGCGGGAAAGGCGGATCGCCAGCTCTCATGCCGCCGCGCGATCTCATTAAAGCAGTGCTCCAGCACCACCCGATCCAGCGGTCCCCGTTTATGAATCGTCACCGACTCGTTATATATGGGAATGCTTCCGGCCATTTCGGAGTGGAACCAAACCTGCTCCTGCCCGGGTGAAGCGGGCGCCTGGCCACCCCGTGGCCTTGGAACGAGCGGTGGCAGCGTTCCGTTCGAAACTGGAAATTCGTTTCGCCGGATTTTTTCGAGCAGTTGCCGCCGGGCTTCGGATCTGGGGTCGGGGTCGGTCATCGTTTACCTGCCGTCACTCATGCACCGCAGCCAGGCGGGAGGCCGCCGGCTCTTCATCCGGCAGGTCGAAACGTACCGGCAGGCCACTGAGTCCGCGCAAGCCCAGATTCTCGCGCCAAACAAAATCGTCAGAAGCCAATGTTAAGTTCTTCAGTCGCCGCAAGAGCGTGCTGAAGGCGATCTGCCCTTCCATGCGCGCCAGCGGGGCACCGAAGCAAAAATGAGCCGCCCAACCGAACGCCAGGTGCCCTTTGTCTCCCCGCTTCAAATCCAGCACGTCCGGATTTGGAAATCGTGCGGGATCGCGATTTCCCGCAGCCAGAACCGCCAGAACGGACTGGCCGCGGCGGATTAGCCTTCCACCCAACACAAAGTCTTCCTGCGCCACGCGCGCAGTATGCTGGATGGGGCTTTCATAGCGCAGCAATTCTTCTACCGCCATTGGAATCAGGGATGGATCGTCGTGCAGCATACGCAGTTGTTCAGGGTGCTGCAGCAGCGTCAGCAAACCGCTGCCTATCAGATTGGTGGCCGTCTCCTGTCCGCCGATCATGGTGAGAATGGAGTTGGCGATGATCTCTTCTTCCGTCAGCCGGACTCCATCCACTTCGGCGTTCACCAGCGAGTTCACCAGACCCTCGTGCGGATTGATCTCCTGTTCTTTGATAGCGGCCCGGAAATATTCGGTCATATCGCGGACGCTGGATGCCACGCGCGAAACACGATCGGGTTTGTGTTGAAAATTTCCCAGGATCTCGGCGAAATCGATGGACCATTGCTTCAGCTTTTCGTGATCGCTCACCGGAACGCCCAGCATCTCGGCGGTAACGATGGCCGGCATCGGCGCAGCCAGCTCAGCCACGATATCCGCTGTTCCCCGGCCGATGAAGCGGTCAATCAAGCTGTCGGCAATGTCCTGAATATGCCCGCGTAAGACCGCTACCCGCGCCGGCGTGAACGCCGCGGCGCAAAGATTTCTCAGGCGCGTGTGCGCCGGCGGATCGCGGAACAACATTTGCCGGGACATGACCTGAATGATCGGGTTCAAGGCCGCCAGGCCCATGTCTTCCAACTTTTCGGGCGTAAGCGTCCGGTCAGCCGAGTAGCGGGAAAGTACGGTTACGATATCCGCGTACCGCGTTACCACCCAGGCATGCAGGAACGCATCCCAATGCACGGGATCGGCTTCGCGCAGCTCCCGGTAGAGCGGGTACGGGGAAGCCATGACATCTGGCTCCATCAGCTGACACAGACTGAGGCCGGCATCCATTGATTCTTTTCCGAACTAACCGGCCAGGTGACGAGCGACTTCTTCATCACTCATCAAGTTGACCTTCTCCAGCAACTGGCGATCTACTTCCGCGGCCAGGCGCGCCACGGTTTTGGCCTCGAAAAGATGTCGCAGCCCGAGTTGAATCCCATAGCGCTCGTACACCCGCGCGGCAACCTGAGTGGCCAGCAGTGAGTGAAATCCCAAGAGGAAGAAATTGTCGTCGGCGCCGACGCGCTCCACACCCAGCAGCCTTTTCAAAATCTGGACCAGCTGCGCCTCGGTGGGGGTGCCTGGCTCGCGATAATCAGCGTCCTCGATGCGATTGTTCGAGTCCGGGTCGGGGAGAGCGCTGCGATCCAGCTTGCCGTTTGAATTCGAGGGGAGTGCCGAAATTTGAATGAACGCGCCGGGAACCATGTAATGAGGCAGGCTGGCGGCCAGGAACTCGCGCAAGCTGGACGCCGATGGAGTGGCCGTTCCGCGCGGCACCAGGTACGCTACCAGGCTCTTGGAACAGGCTTGGCCACGCGCTACCACCGCGCTGGCGGCAACGCCGGGATGGCGGTTCAGCGCGCACACGATCTCGTCGGTTTCCACCCGGTGTCCGTGGATTTGCTCCTGGCTGTCCAGGCGCCCGCGAAACGCAATTTGTCCGTCCGGGAGAAAACAACCCAGATCGCCGGTTCGATACATGCGCGCTGCCATGGGATCCAATGGATCTTGTAAAAAGCGCTCCGCCGTTGCTTCAGGGTGGTTGCGGTACCCGCGCGCGACGCTGGTGCCGGCGATGTAGATTTCGCCTACTTGCCCTGGTGCCACCGGACCGCCGTCGCCATCCAGAATGCGGATTTGCGTATTTGCGATCGGCCTGCCGATGGATGGCGGCAATTCCGCCGATCCCGCGGCAGAGACCGCCTCCGAGGTGGCTACTACGGTACACTCCGTCGGCCCGTAGTTGTTTACTACCGTAAAGGGCAGCCCCGCCGCGGGATGGCGATGCAACGCTTCCCCGCCCGTCAGCAAATATCGCAATGCCACGCTCTTGGGCCACTGTTTGGCCAGCATGGGTTCGGCCAGAATGGTAGGGACAAAAGCCACAGTGACGCGCTCTTTCACCAGCCAATGAGTCAGCACATCAGCCGATGTGCGCGAGTGCTCATCCACCAGCACTAAAGTCGCCCCGGCGGTCAAATGCGGCCAGATCTCCCACACTGCGGCGTCAAAGCCCACTCCGGCAAGATGACTCGCGCGATCGGCCGCCGTGATACCGAATGTCTCGCGATGCCAAAAGATGAGATTCAACAGATTGCCGTGCGTCACCTCAACGCCCTTCGGCTGCCCGGTTGATCCCGACGTGTAAATGATGTACGCCAGTTTGTCTCGCGTTATTGCCACCGGCCGGGCCAAAGGCTCCGTGCGCTCAATCTGAGCGGCGTCCGTATCAAGATTGATGGTATGTCTACCATTTCCAGCCGCGAGCGCAGCCAAGGGACCACGCGAAATGACCAGCGGAACTTGAGCGTCGTCCAGGATCATACGCAAACGCGCTGCCGGCCAGGTGGGGTCCAAAGGAAGATACGCGGCGCCCGAGACCAGCGCCGCTAGCGCCGATACTATGAAATCGAAAGACCGTTCCAGGCATAGGGCTACCGGTACCTCGGGCCCGGCGCCGAGCGCTGTCAGATAGCTTGCGAGTCGCTTCGCTTGAGCCGCCAGATCGCCGTAGCTCAGAGTGTCCGAACCGGCCGAAAGCGCGATGGCTTCCGGGCGCGACTTGGCCGTCTCCAGCACCAGATCGGCAACCGAGGCCCGCCGCCTGCCTGCCGTTCCGTTGGAAGAAATATCATCGCTGCCGATTTTGGTCAACTGAGGTGAGATGGCCATAATTTTCGTCAACCAAGTATGCTGGGGGACCCACCAGATTTAAATGAGTCTTCGGTACTGTGAATGTCGCCGAAGGGCCAACCTTTCAGTACTGCATGGTGCGAGCAAAACTGTGCGGGTGCTTGATTTGCAAGGAGGGAATCAATCGACACGGATAGCGCCCGTAACAACACACGGGTGGATTGCGGCAACACTCCTGACCTCCCATGCCTTCGCGAAGGAAAATTCGACGGAACTAACCCTGCGGGCTCTATTTTCTAGATGTCTGATTGGGTTTTATTCTAACATTGTTTCTAGTCGTCGAGTGTATTTTTCCGTGCCTGTTGGGTTGGTAGTACTAGTACGAATCGAATGTTGATTTATTAATATCTCAGCCACGTTTCGAACCTTGATATGAATGACGTTGATTCTTTTAGCAGACACGTGGAAGTGCACGTTTGGGCGGTGTGGTTGAAGGCTTCGCCGCCCGTGAACCGTGCCTACCGGTGTTTGCTCTCGCCGCACGAGATGGCGCGGGCGGACCGCTTCGTCTTCGAGCATTTGACCCGATCCCATGAGCTGTCTCAAGGCGCCCTGCGCCTATTACTGGCGCATTCCCTGAAGTGTCAGCCAGGAGACGTCGCTTTCCGATTTGGTCCGCGAGGCAAACCCATGCTGCAAGGGGACTCCCGGATGCGCTTCAACATGGCACACTCGGGCAGTTTGGCCCTCTATGCCATTACCGTTGATTGTGAGATTGGCGTTGACGTAGAAGAGTTGCGGGACATTCCAGAATTGGAGCAGGTTGCTTCGCATTACTTCTCGAAAGCGGAGGCTCTCCAGCTGTTATCGATCGCTGACGAGATGGCCACCAGGGAGGCGTTCTATCGCTGCTGGACGCGAAAGGAGGCGTATATAAAAGCGGTTGGCGATGGTCTGTACCTTCCTCTCGATCAATTCCAAGTGACCTTGCTGTCCGATGCCCCGGCCAAGTTCATCCATATCGGCGACGATTCCGCGGCGGCAGCCGAATGGACTTTGCAACACCTGGACCCGGCGCCGAACTATTTTGGCGCTCTGGCGTACCACGCCGCTCCGCGCAATATCGTTTTCCATGAGCCACTGAAACCGGAGCAGTTGCTGAACGGAATCTGGTCCCCTCGCTCACGCGCGGGGCTACCTGATTGACCATCCATATACGTTGGACGTGGGGACACTTACGATTGATATTGCCTTCGACTTCGATAATAAGGCACGATTGTTGGCGTTAAACTGGTAAACACTCATGTATGAGCAATTTGGATTCACTCGCGCCGCGTCGGGTGAGCAAAGCTTAACCTTGTTCATCCCCGATAACACCGTCGATGCTACCCAGTACACGCGTGGCGGTGTTTGTCACATCCAAGCCATAAGCATCGTCAGCGATTTCCAACACCTGGTGAATCCAGGCTCTACCGATTGGGACCCGGCTACCGCCTTGCCCATGCGGCGGACCGCCCATCCCAACGGTTATCTGTATGTTTATTCTTTCGCCACGCCGCTTCCCGACGGCTGGTATCAATATCTATACTTGGTCAGCTTTGAAGATACGACCGTCCGCATGGTGGGTGATCCTTGCACCAAATATGGGGGCGATTCCCAAGATCGCTCGGCCTTTGTAGTGGGAGGATCGCCGGTGCATCCCGAACCCATCGCCAACCGCCTGGCGTCCCCTGACCTCATCATCTACGAACTGATGATCGACGACTTCACCAAGGAATATCGCGGGACGCGGCCACCCATCGACGCCATTCAGGACAAGCTTGATCTGGTGCAGGCGCTCGGCATCAACGCCATCGAATTCATGCCCTGGATCGCGTGGCCCGACGATGCCAGTTTCAGTTGGGGATACAATCCCGCCTATTTTTTCTCGGTGGAATCGTCCTATGTCGGCGATCCGGCCAATCCGCTGGACCGGCTCTCGCGTTTGGCCGCTCTTATAACCGAATGCCATCGCCGCAATATTCATGTGCTGCTGGATATCGTCCTGCAGCATGCCCTGCAGGGCGCGAACACCAATGGATTCCCTTACTATTGGTTCTGGCAGACGCCCACCGATTCGCCCTTTGTGGGCCAGTTCGAGCCGGCCGGCGATTTTGGCATGCTTCCGCTCGATTACACCAACGCCTGCACGCAGCAGTTCGTCACCGACGTCTGTAAATACTGGCTGACCCGCTTCAAGCTGGACGGCTTCCGCTTCGACCAGGTCACCGGATACGACAATCCTCAATTTCCAACCAAAGGCGCGCCGGCGCTGATCGCGGACCTTAAGGCCTACAACTCCAGCCGGAACTGGCAAAACATTTCACTCATTCTGGAAGACGATTGGGGATTTCAGGTAATCGCGGATGCCAATTTCATGCAACCCACCGGAGCATGGTTCGATGTCTTTCGTTCATATCCATTCGACATCTTCAATGGATACGCCGTTAAGGGAGGCATAACGGCCAGCTATATGCGGGTACTGAATTCCGCCCTGGATTTCAATGCGCCCATCTGTCCCACCATCTACCTGGAGAACCACGATCACGCCACCATAACTTATGAATTAGGTTCCCGCGACCGTTGGTTCAAAGCGCAGCCTTACATGATCGCCCTGGCAACTTGTTCCGGAGCCGTGCTGCTGCATAACGGGCAGGAATGGGGCCAGTTGGAAGACCTTTGGGAGGACGATTCGAACGCGCCGCCACAATTCAAACGGGTACAATCCCGGCCGCTTACCTGGGAGGAGCGGGACGATAGCATCGGCCAGAGCCTGACCGGCCTCTACAGCTTCCTGATGGGGCTGCGCGCGGCGCATCCGGCCTTGCGTTCCCCCAATTTCTATCCCGATTATTACGACTCATCGTGGACCAGCTTCTCGCCCGACGGTTACGGCATTGACGAATCGCTTCAGGTTGCGATTTATCATCGTTGGTCCGGCGGAGATCTGTACATGGTGGTGCTGAACTTTTCCGATTCGGTTCAGTATGTGAATGTCCCGTTGCCTCAAAACGGCGTGTGGACGGACCTGTTGAACTCGAACGCCGCGTTTAACGTTCAGAACTACGGGCTGTACAATTATGCCGTGTCATCGAACTGGGGCGCGATTCTGCACCTGGGGTCGTGACCGCCGGCGCGCCGTGAAAAAATCGGGCTAAGGCACCGACTCCGTTGAAGACTGGGTTGGCAGGCGAAAGCGCCTGCCCCACAGCGAGCCAACGTGGGGCAGGCGCTTCCGCCTGCCAACAAAAGCGTCTTCATTACTTTTGGTGGGCCAGCAGGCCCATGGCGCGGACCGCTGAATTGTACAGCTTGGGTTCGTGTTTGTTATGGGCGGTTCAGATATTTTTCGTACAACCGCTTCTGGCGATTATCCAGATCCACGGTCTTGCCTTTGATATATAGCTGCTTCACCGTCGTTTTGGCTTCCAACGGATCGCCGTCGGTTACCATCAGGTCCGCCGATTTTCCCTCTTCGATGGAGCCGATGCGATCGGCCACGCCCCAGATCTGCGCGGCGTTCAAGGTCACCGCTTTGACCGCCTCATCGACGGGCAATCCAAACGCAACAGCGGTAGCAGCCTGATAGGGAAGGTTACGCGAGAATTCGTTGTCGAACGTTCCGAACGCAAACTTTACGCCGGCCTTGTAAAACTGGTCGGGCAGTGCATAGGCCGCGTCGTAAGGATCGTCTTCGTGCAGGGGCAGCGCCAGCGTTGGCCCCAGAATGGCTGGGATGTTGCGGCTTTTCAACTCGGAACCCATCTTGCCAAGCTCGCGCGGATCGGCGATGATAACGTGGACTTTCTGCTGATCCGCAAACTGGACCGCGTCCCGAATGGCTCGCTCGCGCGACGCCATAACGATCAACGGCTCGGTCCCTTCCAGCACCGGCAGCATGGCTTCGTATTTCAAATCAATCTGGAAGCCTCTTTCCTTGGCAGCCTTGGCTTTCTGATAGCGGCGGGCGTTTTCGAAGAATTCCTTCAACTCCCGAAGCTCGGTCTCATAGTCTTTCTTTGATTCCGCAAATGTTCTCGCGCCCGGAAAATCGCCGCCTCCGAACCGTCCACCCATGGACGGAATAATGGGGAAGCGCATGCCCATGCCGGCCGACTTCTTGATTTCCATCTCCTCCCAGGTCCAACCGTCCAGATGAACCAAAGCGGCTTGCCCGGTGATGATGCTGCCGCCTCCGCCGCGTCCGAATCCGCCGCCTCCACCGCCCGCGCTCATAGGAAGTGCAATTACCGTGCTAATGCCGTTGGCCCGCGTCACCGGGATATGCTCGCTGGCCGGATTGATGGCGATTTCAGCGCGCAACTGCGGATCGAATTTCCCGATTTCACCCACGTCCACGCTCTCGCGGATGGCCGAGATCTCGGAGAGCCCCATCTCGGTGGCCGAATCGATCATGCCGGGATAAACATGGAGGCCCTTGCCTTCCACAATGCGCGTGCCTTTGGGCGCGGCCAGATTGCGGCCTACGCCGACGATCTTTCCATCGCGCACCAGCACTGATCCGTTCTGAATCTCCGCGCTCGCGACGGGATGAATGGTGGCGCCGCGAATCAGAAAGCTGTCGTCATCGGAAGCCGCCAGCGGTAGCGTGACCAAGAATGCAATAACTAGCGTTTTCATGCGGCCGGCCTCCCACGCCCGGCTGGGCCGTTTTTCTTCTGTTCTTCTTTTTCTTTGTCCAGCAACTTTTTCTTCTCCGTATCGCGCTCGGGCCGTTCCGCGAGGTCGCTCGACCGGTCAAAATACATCTGCCCATCGATAAAGACCTTCTCCACTTTCGCGTAGTTGGAAAGAGGATGCTTGTCGAAAATCGTCAGATCGGCGTCTTTGCCCACTTCAATGGATCCGACACGCTTGTCGATCTTGAGCTGTTTGGCCGGGTTAATGGTGATCAAGGACAGCGCCTCGGTTTCGTTCAAGCCGCCGTATTTAATAGTTTTGGCGGCTTCATCGTTCAAGTGCCGCATCAGCTCATCGGAGTCGCTATTAAGCGAAACGATGATGCCCTTGCGCATCATAATGGCCGCGTTATAGGGGATGGCGTCGAAAGCTTCCAGCTTGTAGGCCCACCAGTCGCTGAAAGTGGACGCTCCGGCTCCATGCGCGGCGATCTCTTTGGCCACTTTGTAGCCTTCCAATACATGTTGCAACGTGCAGATCTTGAAACCGTAATCGTCGGCCACGCGCAGCAGCATCAGGATTTCGTCGGCGCGATAGCAATGCGCGTGTACCAGCCGCTTGCCTTCCAGCACTTCCACTAACGGTTCCAGCTTGAGATCGCGGCGCGGAGCCGTAGCTTGCTCGCCGCGGGCGATCTTCTGCTTGTAGTCTTTCCACGACTGTTGATATTCCTTGGCCTCGTTGAACGCTTCGCGAATCACATCCTCCACGCCCATGCGGGTAGCTGGATAACGTCCCTGCACGTTACCCGCGCCGATGCGCTGGCCGGTAGGATTTCCGGCACGCTTCGGATTCTCGCCTAATGCAAACTTGATGCCGGGCATTGCTCCTTCGAAGATCATGTCGTGCGCGTCCTTGCCCCAGCGCAGCTTGATCACCGTACACTTCCCGCCAATTGAGTTCGCGCTGCCGTGCAGGATATTGGCCGTGGTAACGCCGCCCGCCACTGCCCGGTAAATAGAAATGTCGTCCGGATTCAGGACGTCTTCGATGCCCACCATGGATGAAACCGAAACGCTGCCTTCGTTGATGCTGTCGGCGGCGATGTGCGAGTGGCAGTCGATGATGCCGGGCATCAGAAATTGCCCCGAAGCATCGATCACTTTGGCATCTGACGGGACCGTCACCCTCTCGCCTACTTCCGCTATTTTCCCGTCGCGGATCAGAACCGATCCGTTCAGCGTACCTTTGGTGACGGTGAGAATGGTGGCGTTCTGAATAACAATGGGCGGCGTAGCAGCCGCAAGAGAGACGGCAAATAAGCCGGCCAGCGTGGTCGCGTTAAAACCGTGGCGCAGACTTTTAGTCTGCCGCGCCGAGACTCGTCTCGGAGCAGTCAAGAACCGAGGTCGAGAAGAGTCTCGACCCAGCAGGCAAGAGTGCCTGCGCCACCATACCAGCAGTGGAGTACTCATTGATTTTCTCCTGGATTCGACGCCTCGGGCGCGCCTGGCCGCGCGGGCGGGGGCTCCTCCACCGGCTCAAACTTCACGCCGTCCACGAACACGTATTTCACCTCGGTCTTATCCACGAACAGATCGCCTTTGGTGATCACCAGATTGGCGATTTTGCCTTTCTCGATGCTGCCCAGCCGATCCGCCACGCCGTAAATCTCGGCCGGCGTGAGGGTCATGGCGCGCAGGGCGTCTTCTGGAGCGAGGCCGGCGTCGATGGCACGCTTCACCGCCTTAAAAAGATCGGCGCGCTTGTCGATACCGCCCGAATATAGAGCAAACCTGACGCCGCTCCTGGCCAGCACCGCTGGAGTTGACGGCGCATGGTCGCGAATCTGCAGCACTCGCAGGCTGTCCGGCTCCTCCGGATCCGATTCCTTCGCTCTCTCCGGCCACTTCAAGCTGACCAGCGCCGTGGCTGCGGCGTTCTTCAGCAGATCGGCTGACCGGTAGCCTTCCGGAAGGCCGTAGAGCAAAGCCTCCACGTGCAGTTCGTTGGCGAAGCGCAGCAGACGATCCACATCCACGCGGCGCGTTGCCGGCAGCAGGACTCTGGAACTCTCCAGCACTCCTTCCAGCGCCCGGTCAAACTCAGGCCGCGGCGTCCCGCGCGAGTGAGCGGCATAAAACTGCTTGGCCCGCCGGTAGTGATCGGCATCCAGATAAACCTGGCGAACGTAGGCCAGCACTCCCATCAGCGAATTGGGAAAGCCTCCACCGAATCCGGGAGTGGTGGAAAACGTCACGTATTGGCCAGCGCCCTCGGCCACCACCATTTCGCCGGATGTTTCGCCGGCCAAATTTACGATGGCTCCCTGGCCGGCGAAAATTCCGTGATTCGGAAAAGTGACCGCAGTGGTGAAACCTTCGGCGCGAACCGATTCGAGGCGCCTATCGGACGGTTTCACCAGGTCCGCCGCTTTCAGCCAA
>Ga0210390_10004273_pt1 | contig 12076 bp, 12 predicted proteins | sample IncBWH11OmetaG_FD_161050 | JGI IMG/M metagenome (GOLD analysis project Ga0210390, IMG submission 161050) | Forest soil microbial communities from Barre Woods Harvard Forest LTER site, Petersham, Massachusetts, United States - Inc-BW-H-11-O ... | reverse complement strand
ATTCGTCAGTGGATCGGATTTGACATTCGCTACGCCTGGTCAGCCTTATCCGTCGGCCTTTCCGCCTTTGCGATGGGGCTTTGACGGCCCCGGCTGTGTCGCACTCACGGGATCCGATGCGGGAAAGCTGTCCTCCAGACCTGCTTCCAGTTCTTCTCGGGTACCCCGGTCAGCCGAACCACGGTCACGCGGCTTGGCTGCATGCTTGTCGTGCGCCGCGGGATTGAATTTCTCGGCCATGTTGAGCCTCCATGAGCGGGATAACGCGGTCCTGATCGCCATGTTCCGCCAGAACCGTTTTGCCCGCGAGGCGGCGGATGGCGGTGGATACCACCCTAGCGCGTCGTAATGCGACTATTGGGTCTCGCGCCGGTCTTGCTCTTGATCTTGGCCTTGTCCGCATCGACAGTGTATCAGGGGCATCACCTTGCCTCCCGATGATGCCACCGGACGCCGCGTTTGACCCAGGTTCGCTCAACCAAACCATTCCTCGATGTGCTTTCGGGCCGGAGACAGCCGATTCCGCCGGTCTGGATGATGCGGCAGGCCGGCCGCTATTTGCCGGAATATCGGGAACTGCGAGCCAAAGCCGGCGGCTTTCTCGATCTCTGCTTCACGCCCGAATATGCCGCCGAAGTGACGCTGCAGCCGATAAGACGTTTTGACTTCGACGCCGCGATCATCTTCTCCGACATCCTTGTTGTTCCCCATTCGCTCGGCCGCTCGGTGCGGTTTGAGGCCGGCGAGGGTCCGCGACTAGATCCGCTGGATACGCCGGAGAAGGTCAAGACACTGGCGAGGCGTGCCGACTTCAAGAAGCTTGAACCGGTATACGAAGCGCTCCGGCGCGTCCGCGGCGAACTCGATCCGAAGACGGCGCTGATCGGCTTCTGCGGCGCGCCGTGGACGGTTGCAACCTACATGGTCGCCGGGCAAGGCACGCCGGACCAATCGCCGGCACGGTTGATGGCTTATCGTCACGCCGATGCGTTCGCAGGAATCATCGATGTGCTGGTAGAGAACTCGATCCAGTATCTGCTTGGCCAGCTCAAGGCCGGTGCCGACGCGCTGCAGATTTTCGACACCTGGGCCGGCGTGCTGCCGCCGCGCGAATTCGCACGCTGGTCGATCGAGCCGACCCGCCGCATCGTCGAGGGCGTCCGCAAGGAAGTGCCGGACGCCAAGATCATCGGCTTTCCCAGAGGCGCCGGCGCGCAGCTGCCTGGATATGTGGAAGCAACCGGCGTCGATGCCGTCAGCATCGACTGGACGGCGGAGCCCTCGCTGATCCGCGAGCGCGTGCAAAGCCGCGTTGCCGTTCAGGGCAATCTCGACCCGCTGGTTTTGATCGCCGGCGGTGTTGCGCTCGACCACGCGATCGACGACGTGCTCTCGAACTATGCTGCGGGCCGGCTGATCTTCAATCTCGGCCACGGCATTTTGCCGGAGACACCAATCGCGCATGTCGAGCAGATGCTCAAGCGCGTGCGGGCGTATAAGCGCTAGGCACCACAACCAGAGCCGTCATACCCGCGAAGGCGGGTATCCAGCAATCACCGCCCCGAATTGAAGTCGAGACGCCGCGGCGTACTGGATCATCCGCTTTCGCGGATGATGACGACGGTATTTGATTTGCGGAGCTACCGTCCTTCCGTCACCTGGGCCGGCTGCGTTCAATGATGTCGGCCGCGCCCTTCGCCAGCAGGTCGAGCCCGACCGCACGGCCAAGCTCGCGCGGGCGATCGGCGGGCCCGGAGCGCGAAGCCTCGATGAACACATCGCCTTGTTCGTTCAGTACCGAGGCGGTCAGCGAGATCCACGTGTCGTCGATCGTGGCAAACCCCGCGATCGGCGAATTGCAGTGGCCATTGAGCACCCAGAGAACCTCGCGCTCGGCATCGGCGCATCGGCGTGACTCGAGGTCATCGATCGAAGAAAGGAGGCCTCGCGTCGGCCAATCGCCCGCCGCGCATTCCACCGCGACGATCCCCTGGCCAACCGCGGGCAACATCTCTGCGCTGGAAAATTCGTAAGCGATCCGGTCGGCCAGGCCCACGCGCTCGAGCCCCGAGCGTGCCATGATGAGCGCGTCGGCCGGGCCGACCTCGCCGCCGCCGGGAAGCCGCTGCTTTTCCAAACGGTCAAGCTTGCGCACGCGGGTGTCGGCGGCGCCGCGATAGTGAATGATTTCCACTTCCGGAAACAACCTGCGGGCATAGGCCGCGCGACGCACGGCATTGGTGCCGATCTTGTAGCCCCGACCGCGCAAACGCGTGAATTCGTCAAGCGAGACCGCTGGCCGCAACACCAGGACATCGCCGGGCGGATCGCGCGAGAGCGTCGCGCCGATCACCAGTCCGGGCGTATCTTCATTGCCCGGCATGTCTTTCAGCGAATGCATCGCCGCCTGCAATTTTCCTTCGCGCACGGCATTGCGGATTTCAGCCACGAATGCGCCGCCCTTGCCGCCGTGTTTGTGAAGCTTGCCGGTCTGGTCGGCATCGCCGGCGGTCTCGAACCTGACGATTTCGACCTCGATGTCCGGAACAACCGCCCTCAGGCGCCGGGAAATTTCCTCGGTCTGGGCCAGCGCCATGGCGCTCTTGCGCGTGCCAACCCGCAGTCGCATTGCCACATCAAGCTCCAAATCGGCGTCCCGCAGCAATTTGCGGCGACCTTTCGGAAGATAGAACGCGCTGGTGGGGAATGCAAAAATGTGGGCCTGACGTCCCTGGCGCGATCGTTACCGCCCATCTTGCAGGATCATGTCGGAGGCCTTCTCGGCGATCATGATGACGGCGGCATTGGTATTGCCGGACACCAGGTCCGGCATGACCGAGGCATCGACCACGCGCAGACCTTCGATGCCACGCAGCCGCAGCCGCTGGTCCACGACGGCAAGGGGATCATTTCCCATCCGGCACGTCGATGTCGGATGATAGATGGTGCTGCCGCGGGCGCGGCAATAGTCCAGCAATGCCTCGTCGCTTACCACCTTGGCGCCGGGATCAACCTCTTCGACGACGTAGGGCTTGAGGGCCGGCGCCCGCAGGATCTTCCGCAAGACCTTCAAGCCTTCGACATTGGCGGTGCGGTCGACCTCAGTCGAGAGATAGTTGATCCGAATTTCCGGCGGCGCCGCCGGATCGGCGCTTCGGATGCGGAGCGAGCCGCGGCTTTCGGGACGCAACTGGCAGACGGAAGCGGAGAAACCGGAAAACGCGTGCAGCTTTTCTCCCATCTTGTCGGTCGAGAACGGCAGGAAGTGAATCTGGATATCGGGCGTCGACAACCGCCGATCGGTCCTGAAAAACGCCCCCGAGGTGCCTGCGGCAATCGTCAGCGGACCGCTGCGAAAGGCCGCATATCGCATGCCGGTCAGGATCTTGCGGACAGGGTTGTTGACGATGTCGTTGAGTGTGATGCGCCGGGAACAACGCATGACCACCCTCACCTGCAAATGGTCCTGCAGATCGTGACCGACACCCGGAGCATCGAGCACCACATCGATGCCGTGTCGGCGCAACAACGCCGCTGGACCGACGCCGGAAAGCTGCAGCAATTGCGGCGAGTTGAACGCACCTCCGGAAATCAGGATTTCCCGCCTGGCCCGTGCGGTCTTGAGGATACTTGCCTGGCGATAAACAACTGCGTCCGCCCGCCGACCCTTGAACAGGATGCGTTGGGCAAGCGCGGAAGTCTCGACGCGAAGGTTGCCGCGACGCCTTGCGGGACGAAGATAGGCGACCGCCGTACTGGCCCGCCTGCCATGTCGCGTCGTGGTCTGGAAGAAGCCTGCGCCTTCCTGCGAGGCGCCGTTGAAATCGCGGTTGATCGGCAGGCCGCTCTCCGCCGCCGCGGCGATGAAGGCCGCCGAAAGCGGATCGGGATGCCCCAGTTCGGAAACCGGCAGCGGGCCGCCTGCGCCGTGAAAATCGTCCGCGCCTCGCTGCTGGTCCTCGGCCTTCTTGAAATAGGGCAGGACTTCGTCAAAGCCCCAGCCGTCATTGCCGCGCTGACGCCAGCGATCGTAGTCCTGGTGCTGGCCGCGGATATAAAGCAGGCCGTTGATCGAACTCGATCCGCCGAGCACCTTGCCGCGCGGCTGGAATACGCTTCGTCCGTTCAGTTCCGGCTCAGGCTCGGTCTGGTACATCCAGTTGAGGCTTTTCTCCTTGAACAGCCGGCCATAACCGAGCGGTATGTGAATCCACAGGTGCGTGTCTCGTGGACCGGCTTCGAGCAGCAGAACCGAATTTCTTCCGTCCGCGCTCAGGCGATTGGCCAGCACGCAGCCGGCCGAGCCCGCGCCGACGATCACGTAGTCGAACTCCGCCGTTTCGACAGCCGATGCAGCGCTGGTGCCGTCAGTCTGGGAGCTCATGTCGTTCCTTGCTCGCGGCGTTGCCCGCACGGGGGGCATCCTCATCCTCCGAGACGCATCGCTGACGCGATGCCCCTCGGGATGAGGAAGGAAACTCTACACTCGGCGAGATTCGCTTTGAAGGCCGGCGACAAGCGCGCGCTTACTTGATTTCAACCATCCCGACCTGATTGGTCAGGCTGTTGGCCGTGACGGGGTTGCCGTTCGGCGCAACATCCATGTTGCGGACGATGTCACCGCCGCCCGGAATTGCCCAGCTCTGGAACTTTTCCGTGCCCTGATCGAAGCGAACGATGGTGTTCGGTTTTGCGTTGGATTCGTTGTACCACACCGCGCCCTTGGTAAAGACCATGCCGTAAGGCTCGGATTTCGGCCCGCTCGGCGACGGCCACTCCTTGACCGCGCCGGTGGCGAGATCGAGCCTGCCGAGATATCCGCGCGCAAAGTCGGCATACCAGATCATGCCGTCTGGGCCGATCGCCAGCCGGCGCGGCCGAGCGGCGGCGTCGGGCAGCGGGTACTCCTTGATCGCGAGCGTCTTCGGATCGATGGTGGCGATCTTGTTGCTGCCGAATTCGACGAACACCGGGATGCCCTGCGCGTTGATATGGATGCCATAAGGGCGCGATTTCGGTGTCGGTGAGGTGATTAGCTTGATGGCGCCGGTGGCGGGATCAAGCCGGCCGACCATGTTGGCCTGTTGCACTGTAAACCACAGGATTCCGCTCTGATCGAAATTCAGCGTGTGGGGGTCTTTCGCATTGGGATCCGGCAGCGGATATTCGGTCACGATGCCGGTGGCGGGATCAAGCTTGCCGATCAATCCAAGAAGGTTGCCGGTGAACCATATGTTCCCGGACTTGTCCTCGACCAGCCCATGAGGACCGGTGAACGCCGATTTGAGCGTGTATTCCCTGATCGTGCCGGTCTTCGGGTCAACCCGGCCGAGCTTGTTGGCCAGTTGCGCCGACCACCAGATCGAACCATCCCGAGCAGCGAGCGGATCGTGCGGGCGCGATCCTTGCGTGGGCACGTCCCACATCCTGATGTCGACCTTCACAGGACCTTCGACCAGGACCGCCGGCGGACGCTGACGCTCAGGAAAGCTTTTCATGAGGTAGTCGGTCATCGCGCCCCACTCATCAGCGGGAACTGGCGCGTTCATGTTTTGCATCATGCGCACGACCGTCAGCCAGCCCTCTTGCGTGTAGCCGATGCGAACCCGATTGATGTCGTGGCAGCCGCCGCAGGTGTCGACAAATCTCTGCTTGCTGGGGCCGTCAGGCCAGTCCTTCGCGGTGTATTGCGCATGCGCGGCCGAAGTAGCGAGCATAACGATGCCTAGAACACAAACGAGTGATTTGCCGCGCATCTGAATCTCCCATGAACCTGATCCGTGAGTCAGGCCCGTCTTGATTTATTTGCCAGCTAAACCTCAGGCTTTGCTTCCGTCAAGCATCGCCCACGCAACAAAGGCATGCGACGAAAGTGAAAGGCACACGCACCGGCCGAGCCGTTTCGACCATGTGAAAAAATGTGAACGACCTGAAAATGTGAACGCCTCAAAGACGGGACGACCTGGCGTCATCGAACAGCGCCTCGCGCACCCTGTGCCGGTTCGGCTGCCGCGTACCAATCCGCCAGCTGGCTTCCGGTGAAGAAGCCGACGGCGGACGACGCTGAGAGAAGATCGAGCATGCGATCAAGCTCGTGAATGCGATGCGGCACCGATATCAGGTGCGGATGTAATCCGATCGAAAGAACGATCGCGCTCTCGCGACATTCCTGCTCGAACCGGCGCAGGGTGAATTCCAGCCGCTTCGCCATCTCGCCGGTCGCGTGCCGTTCGACGGCATAGATGATCGAATCGTTGACCTCGAGATTGTAAGGCAACGCAATCATCGGCCCCGCTGCCGTCGTCATCCATGAAGGCCGATCATCGACGACCCAGTCGCAGACATAGTCGATGCCGTTGCGCTTGAGAATATCGGGCGTGTCGACGGTCTCGCGAAGTCCCGGAGACAACCATCCGCGCGGCCGCCGGCCGGTAAAATTCGCAATCTTGTCGAGGCTCGCGCGGATCACCGATTCCTCGCCGCCTTCGACGTGATTGATCGCCTTCTGATGCATGCCGTGACCGATGAATTCCCAACCGGCCTCGCGCATGGCGAGGGCGGCCTGCGGATAGGCATCGATCACTCCGGCATTGAAACTCGTCGACGCCGGCAGGTTGCGCGACGAAAAGGCCTTCAGGATTCGTGGCAGCCCTGCGCGCATGCCGTAGTCGGCCCAGGAGAAATTCGGCACGTCCGGCACGGTCTCGCGCCCGTGCGGCGGGGTGATGATCGTGCGCGGCATCGGCTGGTCGAATTGCCAGTTCTCCACGTTGACGACCAGATGGACAAGAATGCGCTTTCCGTCAAGCGGCGGCAGCTTCGCACGGTCCGAGGAGAGTACGTAGGGAATGCGTGGATTGGCCATTGTCTTTTCCCGCTCAGGCGATGGTTTCAACCTTCATATCGGCCATGATGGCTGCCTTGTAGGCCACGAATTCCGCGCTGGTGAGACTTGAGATCGAACGTGGCCGCGCCAACGCGATCGGGATGGTCCGCATGATTCTGCCTGGACGCGCCGACATCACACAGATTCGATCGGACAACAATATCGCCTCATCGATATCGTGGGTGACGAACAATACTGTCGTGCCGAGCGACTGCCACACGTCGAGCAGCAATTGCTGCATGGAAAGCCGCGTCTGCGCGTCCAGCGCCCCGAATGGCTCGTCCATCAGCAGCGCACGGGGCGACATTGCGAGCACCCTTGCAATGCCGACGCGCTGGCGCATGCCTCCGGATAACTGCACCGGCAAGGCATCTGCAAAGGTTTCCAGCCCAACGAGCTTCAACAGCTTGCGCGCCTTTGTTTCGTAATCCGAGCGCGCGATGCCCTGGACTTGCGGGCCGAATATGACGTTTTGCCAGACGGTGAGCCAGGGGAAGAGAGCCGCCTCCTGAAACACGACGCCGCGGTCGGGACCCGGGCGCGTCACGGTCTTGCCGTCGAAAAGCAGCGTGCCTTCGCTCGTGCTCTCGAAACCGGCCAGCAGATTCAACAGGGTCGATTTTCCGCAACCGGACGGGCCAAGCAATGCTACGAATTCGCCCTCGCCAATGGAAAGGCTGATGCCCTCCAGCGCCCGGACCTCTCTTTGGCCCGAAAACGTCTTCGACACGTTTTCAAAGGTGATGGTGCCCATGGCTTACTTCATGTGCTTCACGACTGGAAGGATTGCAGCCGGCGCCACTTGAGCACCCAGCTTTCGATCAGCAAAATGACACGATCGCTGAAGAGACCCAAAAGGCCGATGGTTGCCATGTCGGCAATGACGACATCCATCCGTCCGACGTAATAGGCGTCCCACAACACATAGCCGAGCCCGGATTTGACCGCGACCATTTCAGCGACAATCACCGCCGTCCAGGCGATACCAAGCCCAATGCGCAGTCCGGTGAAGATCGAGGGCAGCGACGCCGGCAGAACGACCCGCCGCAATATCGTCCAGCGTCCCGCTCCCATCATCATAGCGGCGCGAATGAGGTTGCGTTCGACGTCGCGCGCGCCTTGAGCGGTGTTGACCACGATCGGATAAAACGCGCCCAGCGCGATCAGAAAAATCGCACCCATGTCGCGAATGCCGAACACAGCGATCGAAAACGGCAGCCATGCGGTGATCGGGATTGGCCGCAGCAGCTGAACGGTGGGATCGAGCGCGCCGGAGGCGATCCTGTTCCACCCAATTGCAAGGCCGACCGGCACGGCCACCAGGATCGCAGCAAGAAATCCCCTGGCCACCCGGTCGGCGGAAAAGACCAGATTGGCAAGCCATGTTCCGCTGTAGGGGTTCAGGCTGAGACCGGTCGCGCCGAAGGCCCAAACCTTCCAGGCCCGCCAAACCCGATCTGGCGTCGGCAGCACGCCGCCGAACAGCGAACCATCGCTGCCCGCCAATTGCCAGACGACGATGACCAGCGCGGGCAAAACGATCGCGAGTAGGACTTGCCGCAAGGTCCTGCGGCCGGCCGGCGAAAGCATCGATGATGCCAGGCGCGGTGCACGGGATGCGGCCGGCGTTGAACTGACGTGCCCGGTCGATGTCGACATCACCAAAAGCCTTCGCGGCGGCTCGCCTTTAATCCTTACTTGCCCAGAGCCTTTTCCACGAGCGAACCATCCCAGTGGGCGTCGATCTGGCCGGAGACGTCCTTCTGGATCACGCCAAGCTCGGCAAAGCCCTTGGCCTGGCGCTTGATCTGGTCGGGTGAAATCACTTCGCCAAGCTTGATGATCTGCGAGGCCTGCGCTGCAATGTTGGGCGCCATGCCGGATAGCTGCGCATAAGCGTCGGCGAATTTCTCCGGAGAACCCGCAAGTTCCTCCTGCCTCTTCAGATACGCCCAGACGAAGCGCTCGAGTGCGGCGTGTTTGGCATCGAGGGCCTGCCTTGACGCCATGAACATGCCGAGCTCGGCGCCGACGGCTTTCGAAGAGCCGTACTCGAGACCCTTTGCGAAAAATCCGTAACCGTCCATCGCCGGAATCGACTCGAAGGGCTCCCATGTGACGAGGCCATCGACCTCACCCTTCTTCAAGGCCTGGTCGAAATTGGCACCTCCGCCCTGGATATTGACCGCCTCGAAGCTGTTATAGGGGATGCCCTTCTCGACCAGCGTTGCCGCGAACTGAAACCAGACAGCGGAGCCCGGCGCGATCGCGATCTTCTTGCCTTTCAGATCATCCCAGGAATCGAATTTCACGCCGGTTCGGCCGATCACATATTTCGGCGACGAGCCGACGCCCATCAACCCCACGACATTGGTCGAACCCTGCGCCAGCGAGATGGCGAGATCGGCGGGTCCGACCGAAGCGGCATCGAGGGAGCCGGCGAGCAGCGCCGTGCGAGCATCGGCATAGCGGACAAACTCGACCAGCTTGAGATCGACACCCAATCTCTTCAGATCGTCGGCGAGGAGAATGACGGGGGCCAGGTGACCAACCTTCTGATAGCCGACCGTCAATTGAACCGGCGGCGACAGTGGCGCGGGCTCAGGCCCTACGGCAAGGGCCGAAACTGGCAGCAGTCCGCTCGCCGCCGCGATGAAGAGGAGTTTCATGACCTGTCTTGAAATCTGCCGCATACGCCCTCCGATTGGACCCCCGAGACGATCGTTGCCTTGTCGCCGGCGACGACTGCACCACATCACGCCTCGCCGCGCAACTTCATCGGGTTCTCTCAGCAGTCAAACCGCGATCCCCTGCCCCGCGGCGATTTCGGCTGCAATGGCGCTCGGCACGCGACCGTGCCAATCGGTCCTTGCCTGCAAGCGGACGCCGAGGTCGAGCAGCGCGGCGTCGCTGCCCCGCCGCCCTACGATCTGAACACCGACCGGCATTCCGCTGCTGTCGAATCCGGCCGGCACGGCGAGCGACGGCAAGCCCAGATAATTGGCGAAGCGGGTGAAGCGACTGAGCGCATACAGCACGCGCGGGCTGAAACGCGGAGAAGCAGGATCGACCTCGTCGACGGCAGGCGTTGCAATCGGCATCACCGGAAGCAAGGCGACCTCGGCCTCGCCAAGGAAATGAGACACGAATTGGCCCTGCAGCCGGTCCCTCGCCGCGAGCGCTTCGCTGAGCTGTTCGTCCGAGATCGCAAGGCCCTTGCCGAGGCGCTTTCGCAAAGTCGGGTCGATGCGCGGATCATCCACGCGATCGCGGTGCTCGCGAGCTGCCTCTGCCTGCAGGACAAGCAAAGCATATTGATCCGCCTGTTCCGGAAATCCGTGTCTTGCTTCGATCGTCATGCCGCCTTCGGCGAGCACTGCGACGGCGTTTCGACAGACGTGGACGATCTGTGCATCGCTGGCGGCGAAAGCGTCTTCGAGTACGCAAGCCTTCGTGTATTTGGCGACCGCCCGCTCGTCGTTCCCGAAAATGGACCGCCATAGCAACGCAATATCGGCAGCGCTGCGGGCGAAGAAGCCGATCGTATCGAGGCTTGGCGCAAGCGACATGGCGCCGTCAGGCGGTATGATGCCGTAGGTCGTTTTGAGGCCGGTAACTCCACAGCAATGCGCGGGAATGCGGACCGAGCCGCCGGTATCCGAGCCAAGCGCGGCAAAACAACAGCCCGATGCGACAAGAATTGCCGATCCCGTCGACGACCCGCCCGCGATTGCCTCGGCCCGCCAGGGATTGAGCGCGCCGCGCCGGGTGATGCCGGATGGCTCATAGGCCAACTCCGTCATCGTCGCGGTGCCGATCAGGCAAGCTCCGGCACGGTCCAGTTGATCGACAATCCATGCCGGCGGCTGTGCCGCAGCCTGCGGCGCGGAACATCCCCATGACGGCCGGCTTCTGCCGGTCGCGAACATGTCCTTGGCGACATAGGGCATGCCAGCCAGCGGACCCCTCCTCCAGCCGTCATCCGGAAACTCATGCTCGACGGCATTGAGCCTGCGTCCGATGCTGCCTAATCGTTTTCGGCACTGCTTGAGTGCCACGAGACGATCATGGTCGGGAAGCGAGGACCAATCGGAAAAATGCGCGAGCGATGACATGGCTCTTGGCAGTGAACGACAAGACGCTGCCTGAGGCGCGATGATCCGGGGCGGCAGGCCTTTGCTGTTCACGCCTTAGCGCAGATTTGGCCAGATGGGAAATTCGCCGCGCCTTACTCGTCGGCCGGCGCCAGAAGTGCGCAAATTCTCAGCTGCACGGGATCGCGCTCACCCCTTGCCGCAGCCGCCCTGATACGTGAGGCGAGCCTGTTCCGCATCGCGGGTGTGCGATTGGAGACCGGCAGCATGGTTACAACCTCGTCGAGGGTCGTCTGCACCAGTTCGATCTCTTCAGGCACGAAGAGCGCGCCTTCCGCGATTCCCATGATCGCTAACTCCCGCGAACATCGCCGACAGGTCGGCGCGGAAAAATCACCCCGAGCCACTCCCGGCGAATGAGCATTAATCGCAAATCCGGATTGGAGAATCCTTGCCCCCGCTCGTGGTTTTTTCGAAAAATGAAAGGGTTTTTTTACGAACCGGAAATCGGAATTTCCCGGGCGGACCCCGCGGACCGCCTGTTCTTGCTGCCAAACAAGGTTAATTGCCATGGGATGCGACCCGGCCGCCGATCACGACGACGATCAGTTGGTGCCCGCCCAGACTCTTCGCAATCTTCCCGTACAGCTTACGAGCACGACGTAATCGGGCAGACTGCTCGTCAAACCCCATATCTCCGTGATGATCTTGTCTTCTCCGACCACGCGCGGACGCGAACACTCTCCCCTTACGAGACGAAGCGCCATGCGGTCGCGGTCCTCCCTGACGAGAGGGTTATATTTTATGTCTGGGATATTTCTGACATGAACAACGAAGTCATAGGGCTTCTCCGGCGAGGCGCGGTCGACGCGAACAGTGCCCCGCATATCCGTCCAGCCTGCCAGCAACGCCACCACCAGTATCGCCGCTATCAGTTTGAGCACGCCGCAACCTCCGCCTCTGACGGAAATATTGTGTTGGCCCGCCGCCAGGCAGGACATCACCACTATTTCGGAGGCTGAAGCCCAGGACTATTGACCCACCTTTCCAGAGTTTCCGACGCGCGGTCTTTGTCCGATCCCGGGTCGGGTTTCCT
>Ga0210390_10004271_pt1 | contig 12077 bp, 7 predicted proteins | sample IncBWH11OmetaG_FD_161050 | JGI IMG/M metagenome (GOLD analysis project Ga0210390, IMG submission 161050) | Forest soil microbial communities from Barre Woods Harvard Forest LTER site, Petersham, Massachusetts, United States - Inc-BW-H-11-O ... | reverse complement strand
CACTAACCAGACCGATCCCCTGGTGGGAACAGGCATCAGTATTCCGAAGCCGGTGATTGGACCCGATCCCGGGATCTATTACGGGCTGCCCAGCATGAGTATTGCGAACTTTACCGGACTGACGCAAGCGCTGCCAAACGACTTGATCAACCAGACAATCTCATTCTCGGACTTTGTGAGCTATAGCCATAAGCGGCACAACATGCGTTATGGCCTGGATATTCGCAGGGTACACGCAGACTCGATTGGCGGGACCAACGTGGTAGGCGGATTCACGTTCACAGGCTATGCAACGCAGAATCCGGCTTCACCGTGTACCCCTTCGGCAACAACGACGTGTGTAGTGGCTCCGAGCGGCTACGGACTTGCGGATTTCATGTTGGGGCTGCCGCAGCAATCGACAATCCAAGCTGCGACCGAGAAGACGTACCTGCGGGCAAACGTCTTTGACTGGTACGCACAAGACGACTGGCGCGCATCCGCGAATCTCACGCTGAACTATGGGTTGCGATATGAGTATTTTTCGCCCTACGTCGAGAAAGACAATCGGCTGGTGAATCTGGATCACAATTCTGACTTCAGCGTGGTGGTTCCTGTGTGCCCGGTTGCAGTTCCGGGAGCCTGTATCGCGGGGTCGCCGCGTTCACTGGTGAATCCGGATAGAGCAATGTACTCTCCGCGATTCGGTTTTGCGTATAGGCCAAAGTTGAAGATGTTCAAGGATACGGTGGTTCGTGGCGGGTATGGAATCAACTTCAATACCGGACAATACGCCAGCTTTGCCAGACAGCTTTCGGCGCAGGTGCCTTTCGCGTTGACGCAGACCAATATTGTGGGTCAGCCGGGTTGCACGATGACCTCGCTGACGCTGGCAAATGGATTTGGCTGCTCGACGACGCCGGTCCAAAACAACTACGCCGCAAACAAATACTACCGGCTGGGAAATGTGCAGGTTTGGAACCTCGATATTCAGCGGACACTGCCGCTGGGAATTGTGATGAACATCGGATACAACGGGGCACAAGGCGGGAATCTGGATATTCTACGGGCTCCGAACCGTACCGCGACGGGACAGGTGACGACTTCAGCACAGCCGTTCAATTATGAAGACTCTCTTGGGTACTCGCGGTTTGAACAACTGAGCGTGAATGTGCGGAAGCGTCTGCAGAAAGGAGTTTCGCTACAGGCTACATATCACTATGGCCACTCGATCGATGATGCTTCGTCGATTGGCGGAACGACGCCGACCGTGGCGCAAAACGATAAGAACTTGAATGCAGAGGAAGGCAATAGCGCATTTGATATCCGACATCAGGTGACGGGGAATTGGGTGCTGGAGCTTCCGTTTGGACCGAATCGGGCTTTCTTGTCGAAGGGCGGATTCTGGTCGAAGGCACTGGACGGGTTCTCACTCTCAGGGGACTTTACATTTGCTACGGGAACTTACTACACGCCGCATTATGTGTCGACGGTGGCAGAGACGGCGACAGGAGCTAACAACTCGCTGCGGCCGGACAGGATCTTCTCGCAACCAATTCCTGGGGCGGGAACGATCCTGGACTGGTTCAATAAGGGGGCGTTTGTCACTCCAAATGGATATGGGACGGCGTCGCGCGGCTCGATTGAGGGCCCAGGAACGGTGGCGGTGGATGCTTCGCTCTCCCGGACGGTGTCGTTTGGAGAGATGCGATCTTTTGAGGCGCGGGTGACGGCGAATAACGTATTCAATACGGTGCAGTACTCGGGAATCGACACGACGCTGAATTCGCAAACGTTTGGACAGGTGACTTCCACGGCGGCGATGCGGAAGCTCACCGTAATTGCCCGGTACAGGTTTTGAGGATCAGGATGATGATCGCGAGAACAGAGTGGCGTGAGATTCGAAGGCGCGGGATTGCTGCGGTGATGGCGGGAGTGCTGGCTGGTTCGCCGATGTTCGGGCGCGCTCAGCAGCCGCAGCAGAGCGGCTCGGAGACCTTCACGCTAAAGGTTCAAACGGATATTGTCCTGACCAACGTAGTGGTGCGGGATAAGAAGACGGGCGAGCTGATAAAAGGCTTGAAGCCCAGCGACTTCCAGGTTTTTGAGAACGGAAAGCCACAGACGATCGCTACGTTTGACTACCAGAATGTCGACGAAGCAGCCGTGTTGAAGGAGCAATCGACGGTTACGGGGAAGGCTACGATTGCAGATATTTTGAACAACAATTTTGCAGCGAGTCCGGCGCAGTTGAAGGACCACCGGCTGATTGTCATGTTCTTTGACCTGAGTAGCATGCAGCCAGAGGACATCGACCGGGCGGTGGAGTCGGCGCAGGACTATGTGAACAAGAAGATGCAACCAGCTGACTTGGTCGCGCTGGTAAGCATGGCTACCGGATTGAGCATGGACCAGGATTTCACTTCGGACAAGACCCTGCTGCTGAAGGGTCTGGCCAAATACAACGGAACCGAGGGCACGGGGTTTGCAAATGGAAATGAAGGTGGGAACTCAGGCGGAACGGCGGATGATGCATCGAGCTTTACTGCAGACGACAGCGAGTACAACGCACTAAATACGGATCGTGAGCTTTATGCGATTCGGACGATTGCGAAAAGCCTTGAGCGGGTGGATCAGCGAAAGAGCCTGTTGTACTTCAGTGGTGGTCTGACTCGGCAGGGGATCGAAAATCAGGCGAGCATGCGTGCCGCGACGAACGAAGCGGTGAAGGCCAACATGGCGATCTACAGCGTCGATTCGCGAGGTCTCCAAGCGCTGCCTCCAGTAGGTAATGCTTCGACAGGCAGTCTGAGGGGAACGGCAGCGTACAGCGGCGGGGCGATGCAAAGCCAGCTCGATGCGAACTTTGGGTCGCAAGAGGTGCTGGCGACGCTTTCATCGGATACTGGCGGAAAGGCGTTCTTTGACTCAAATGATTTTGGGCCAGCGTTTCAGCAGATCCAGCACGACACAGAGGCGTATTACATTCTCGGGTTCCACTCGACCGACACAAGGCGGGATGGAAGTTACCGCCATTTGACGGTGAAGCTCACCCGGCCGGATGCGAAGATCGAGTATCGTCCGGGTTACTATGCGCCAGCGGATTTCCAGCACCAGAAGACGGAGGATCGCGAACAGGCATTGACGGAACAGATGCAGAGCGACCTCCCGGCGACCGACGTGACTGTCTATCTGCAAGCACTCTACTTCCGAATGGAAGACAACAAATTCTTTGTTCCGATCTCTCTGATTGTGCCGGGATCGCAGATTCATAGCGTGAAGAATGGTGATCGCGACAAAGCGAACATTGACATCATGGGCCAAGTGAAGAACGCCCAAGGAATCATCGTCGGCAACGTCCGTGACAATGTGAAGCTGGCGCTCGACGCGGCGCAGCAGGTCCAGCGGAAGAACATTCAGTACTCAACGGGATTTACGCTGGCGCCGGGCAAATACCACTTGAAGTTTGTGGTGCGGGAGAACCAGACCGGTGCGATGGGCAGCTTTGAGACAGACTTGCAGGTGCCGGATTTGAAGAAGGTGCCGCTGAAGATGAGCTCTATAGTACTGGCCAGCCAAAGAGTGCCCAATACAGGCAAAAAGTCGATTAGCCCGCTGGTGCGAGATGGAGTGGAATGGATTCCAAATGTGCCGCATGTCTTCCGGCAGGACCAGCACCTTTATTTTCTTTATGAAGTGTATGACCCGACGAAGCAGAAGGGGGAGCCGGAACCCGCCGCATTACCAGGGCTGACGCGGAGAGAGGGCGGACCGGTGCGCGTGCTTACCAGCATCGAGTTTCTGAGTGGCGGCGTGAAAGTGTATGAGACCCCCTTGGTTGAGGCGAAGACAATCAATATTCCAGAACGGGGCGCGGTTGCGTTTCAGTTCGACGTCCCTCTGACGCAGTTGAAGCCCGGAGCATATGTTTGTCAGGTGACTGTAGTTGACGATGCGGGCGGCAGCTTCAGCTTCCCACGAATGGCGATGATTGTGCAGCCAGGTGTTACGCCCGCGGTTGCTGCTTCTGCTGGAGCAGCTCCTGCAGCGCCAACTCCTTAGAAAAACAGCCCTTGACAGTGGTATTTCATGAAGAGGATGATTTTGGTGATCGTGTGAGGTTTCGCCATGCGTCCTCATCTTTGTTTTGGTTTCTGTTCTCTTCTCTTTTTCGGTCTGCTAATCGTTCCGTCCACCTCATCCGCCGAGATGAATACTGGTGGACAACAGAATGCCGCCGACATGCGTGACCTGCGACATCAGGACCCGCAATGGGAGGCAGTCAGACTGCACCTTCCTGATCCGGCGACTGCGACTGCTCAGCAGCTAGAGACGGTGGGTGATGTCCTCCGGGCGCGGCGCTTCCCCGAAGACGCGATCGATTACTATACCTATGCCCTTCAACATGGAGGAGACGAAGTTACGCTGATGAACAAACTTGGCGTAGCTCAACTCGATCTTCGCCATACCGCAGCGGCACGAGCCTATTTTTCGCGCGCAGTGAAGTTGCAGAAAAAGGACTCCGTTGCCTGGAATAACCTGGGAGCGGTGGAGTATATCGATGGCCGCTTTGGCACAGCGATTTCGAATTATAAGAACGCGATCAAGCTTAACAAGAATTCTGCGATCTATCACTCGAACCTGGCGACCGCCTACTTCGAACAGAAGGACTACAAGCATGCCCGGGATCAGTTCAAGATGGCGCTGAAGATCGACCCGGATGTGGGCCATCATGATGGAGTGGGTGGCCTGACAGCCCATATGGTCTCACCAGAAGACCATGCGAGGTATTGTTTTGAGATGGCGCGGTTGTATGCAGACCTTGGCGACGAAGCCAACATGTTCAACTACCTGCAAAAGGCTAGCGAGGCGGGCTTCGATGTGCTGGCCGAGATGCACGATGCAGAGTTGGGCAAGTATCGCAAGGATCCGCGGGTGCTTGTGATGGTTGAGAATGCAAAGGCGCTGCGCACCGGAACTACTTCGGTGAAAAGTGCGCGGACCGAAGTGCCTCCATTGCCGCCGCTACAAAAGAACTGATCATTTATAAGGACAGTGACGACAGTTCGAGTTACAGCAGTAGCCCCGCTTGAGATGATAGGCCGTCGTGAATACGAGATATGGTCCTTCGTAGTAAAAGTCTTCGGGCTGGAGTTCTTCCAGAGGCTCGGGGGCAGGTGTCCGGTTCGGATCTGGGTTGGGGTCCGGCATGGCTAGAACAATCCTAGGCGCTTATCTGCAGGTTGCGCGTTAGGGATAGGAGTAGGCAGAAGGTCTGCTATGAGTGCGTCAAGTCGGCCAGTCTTTGCCCCGCTCTCCGAATGCAGGTTTCCGTTTCGATAAAGCACATGTCTTCCTGGAAGCGCAGGGCATCGTTCGCCGGGGATAACGATGCCCGCGAGATTCATAGGGTCGGCAGCGGAGACCATGATAACTGCCGAACAGTCTCTGGGGCGCGAAGCTCGGAGCGATTCCATCGCCACGGGGAGAGCGTATTGTTCCCCAGCGAATCCCGAAACGAAGCGCCCCCCGCGGATTTCGCCACGACCCTCGAGACGGCGAAGAATATTGAGGAGATCGCGCCACTTGGGGGCGTTCGATTCACGCGTGAGCAGGTCGCGGAACAGGACTCCATAACGAGTGAGGAGCTGGCGGGCGAACGATTCTAGCGCCGCATCGGTCTGGCGAGCTCGTTCAATGACAGCCTGACGGAGTTGATCTTGTCTTTCCCTGCTATTTGTCGCTGGTTGAACCAAGGTCGCAGAAGCGGGACCTAAGACTCCCGGATTTGCGCCTGTGTCGACATCGTAAAGGAGGGACCAGCGACCTGCGTTGTTGCGGACTGAGCGTTTGATCGGGATATCGGCGGTTGTTGAACGGCGGCGGCCGTCCATACAAGCGCGTAGTTGATCGAAACCGTCAGCGGAGGCGAGGCCAGCCGTTGCGAGTTCCCATAGGGCGTGCTGCGTTTGGTGACGGTTGAGGTTGGCGATGCGCTGGAGGTCGTTGGCAAAGCAAGCGCCGCGTTGGTGAAGTAGAGCGCGGAGTTGGAGCGCGTGTGGGCTGAGCGACGCAATGAGTTTCTCTTCGTCTATGGAATGCTGGGCGAGGGAGTGGGGGAGCCAATCGGCGGTTTCGCGGATGTAGAAGGTGATCGGTGCGGCATTGGTTGGGATGACTCGACGGGGACGCGCAGTTTCGTCAGCAGACGACCACGCGGGATGCGGAGAGATTCGGCCCCAGCCCACGGCTCCTGACAGACAGAGCGCGTCGAGCCAGCGCGGGTCGTAGTTCGCTACTCGCGCGGGGAGGAGAGTGCGTTCCCACTCGATCGCAGGGGCCTCGAATCCTTCAAGCTGGCGGAGTGCTTCAAAGACGCCTTCTTCGCCGGTGAGTTGAGTTTGCGGAGCGAGGTGTTGCCAATGGAGGAGCCAACGCACGTAGATCGCCGGGGAGACGGGCTCGACCTGCTTGCGAAGCGTAGCCACAGTACGGCGATGAATGCGCTGGAGAATGCGTCGCTCACACCACTCGATGTCGTGGTCTTCCTCTGGAGCAGGATATTCAAAGGTGCCGCGCATCAGGAGTCCTTGCATCTCCATGGCAAGGAAGGCCTGATAGATGGGAGCCGGCGCGAGATTGAGAGCAAGCGCCAGACTGTTGGCTGACATAGGACCAAGGATTTGTGACCATCCCTGCACTAATTTTTGCAGTGCCTCTTCTTTTACAACTGTAGCCACTGGTTGCACAACTTCAGAGGAATTTGGCGAAGGGTAAAGAACCGCAATGTGGGGTAGCCGTTCGGTCGCGACCCAACAGGGAGTTCCGTTGAGGGAACATGTTTGTGCTCTGCCTCGCAGTGTCAGGCGTTCATAAAAAATGGGCCAATGGCGCGCCTCATCTCTATCGAGGACGTGAAGAGGGAGCGCGATTAGAGAGTAAAGCAGGTCATGGAGCTCGTTTTCGTCACGCAGGTCGGGCCAAATCTCTTTGCGAATGGCTGTGATTGCCGCAGGGTCGATCTTGCCGGGCTCTTTGGGAAGCGCGCGGCCGAGTGACGTAGCTCTGGCGCGGCGTTCTTCAAGTCCCGCCTCGTCGAGGTAGGCGTAAGGATTCGCGTTCAGCAGTTCGTGAGCGAAGACAGAGGGAGTGGGGGTGTCGATGGCCAGACAACGAATCGCGCCGCTTTGAATGCCGCGAAGCAGCTCAAGGAGGCCCTCGAGGTCCATGGCTTCCTGAAGCGTATCCTGCATAACTTCACTGACAAGAGGATGGTCGGGAATCTGGATATCACCAACGATGGTCTCAAAGCAGGCGGCCGCTTGCGGGAAGACACTGGCCATGAGGTCGTCTGAGCGGGTTCGCTGTATCTGAGGCGCGACGCGTTTGCCCTTGGACATACGCAGAAGCTGAAGGCTGCGAGATGCGGCCCAGCGCCATCGGTTCTTGAAGATGGGAGAAGCGATTGAAGCTTGTTCGAGAAGCTCTTTAGCAGTCTGTTCCGTGAGGAATTGGAAGACATCGGCGAGGGGAAAACTGTGCTGCTCGGCGAGAGAGATGTTGATGCCGTTATCGGTGGCAGCGGCTTGCAACTCGAAGTTGAAGCCCCGGCAGAAACGCTTTCGGAGGGCCAGGCCGAAGGCCTTGTTGATCCGTCCGCCAAAGGGACTGTGAAGAATAAGCTGCATGCCGCCACCGTCATCGAAGAAGCGTTCGGCGATGAGCGTGGTTTTGGAGGGGACAGCTCCCAGAACAGCGCGGCCAGTAACGATGTAGGCGATGAGCTGACGGGCTCCGGACTCGCATAGGTTGCAGGTTTCGGTGAGCCAGTGGATGGCGGCGGCAACTTCGGGATCCGCAGGAGAGATGTAGCCGCTTACTGCGTTAGGCGTGAGAGCGGAGATCTGTTCGCGAAGTTCCCCTACCCCGTCGGAGAGAATGGCTGTGCGTTGCGGGGCCTCGCCTTCCCAGAAAGGCAGGGTTGGTGGGGCGCCGTGCGCGTCTTCGACGAGGACTCGCCCCACGGCTTCAATTCGTTGGATCCGCCAGCTGGAGTTGCCGAGCAGGATGACGTCGCCGGGAGAGGAATCGACGGCGAAGTGCTCGTCGAGAGTCGCGATCTGGACGCCTTCAGGCTGGAGGATGACGTTGTAGAGAGCGACGTCGGGGATAGCTCCCCCGTTGGAGATGGCAATGCTGCGGGCTCCTCGCCGTGGATGCAGGATGCCATGGACACCGTCACGAAGGAGGTAAGCGCCGTATCGGCCGCGTGTCGATTCGATGCCCTCCGTCAGGAGGGTGAGGAGCTCGTTGAAGTCCCCCCGCGTGAGGTTGCGGTAGGGGTAGGCTCGACGAAGGGTCTGGTAGAGCGATTCTTCTTCCCAGGGTTCGGCACCCACGGCAGCAACAATTTGCTGCATGAGGACATCGGTCGGTTGCGGGGGAATTTGTAACTGATCGAGTTCGCCGGCGCGCATCTTGCGGATGAGAGCCGCTTGTTCGAGCAGGTCGTCCCGTGTTGTCGCGAAGAAGCGGCCCTTGGGAATGGCACCACGCCAGTGCCCTGCGCGACCGATGCGTTGCATGGCCACGGCGACGGCACGGGTGCTGCTGATCTGACAGACAAGGTCGACGTCGCCGATGTCGATGCCGAGTTCCAGCGAAGCAGTGGCAATTAGTATCTTGATTTTGCCGTTTTTCAACCGCTGTTCGGCGTCGAGTCGGAGCGTGCGGGACAAAGAGCCATGATGCGCAGCTACATTTTCTGCTCCGATACGGTTGGCTAGTTCAAATGCAATCTTTTCAACCAGGCGGCGCGTGTTTACGAAGACGAGAGTAGAGCGATGGCTTTGCGCCTGCGCCGCTAGCTTGTCAAATATCTCCTGCCACATCGCATTTGTGGTGACGGAGCCAAGTTCGTCGGAGGGGACTACGATGGCGAGGTCGAGTTCGCGGCGCTGCCCTACCCGGACGATCGTTGCTGGCTTACGTTCCGGATGTACGCCAGTAAGGAACTCCCCTACAAGTTCAATCGGGTTTTGCGTCGCAGAGAGCCCGATTCGTTGCGGCGGCGGTGCAAGGCCAGTCAGGAATTGCCCAGGACTCAGACGATTTTCGCCACACACCAGGGCGTCGAGCCGCTCCAAAGACAAGGCCAAGTGCGAGCCGCGTTTGTCGTCGGCAACTGCGTGAATTTCGTCAACAATGACGGTGCGCACACGGCGAAGGTGTTCGCGGGATTTACCGGCGGTTAGGAGGATGTAGAGGGATTCAGGCGTAGTGACCAAGATGTGGGGCGGGTTACGCAGCATAGCGGCACGCTCCTTGGGGAGAGTGTCACCAGTTCGTACTCCAGTGCGAATCTCCGGGCAGAGATAGCCGCGCTCGATCGCCAGTTGTTGGATTTCAGCGAGAGGGCTTTCCAGATTTTTCTGGATGTCGTTGGAAAGGGCTTTTAGTGGGCTTACATAGACGACCTGCGTTACTGTTGCCAACTCGCCTATTAGGGCTTTGCGGAGGAGTTGGTCGATGCAGACCAGGAATGCTGCCAAAGTTTTGCCGCTGCCCGTAGGAGCCGAGATAAGAGTCGTGCTACCTGTAATAATGCTTGGCCAACCTTGGGTCTGGGGTTCAGTGGGGCTGCCGAATTTTCTGAGGAACCACTCTGCTGTTACGGGGTGCGCCCACTCGAGAGCACTTTGCGCGCACTGGTCGAGCAGCAAGTGTTCAGGGAGGGTGGCCATGCAGTATTGTAGCCTGCATCTTCGTGGTTTGTTCGCCGATCAGATCGTCGGATTCTGGATCGACGACCTCCCTTGACCATACTTACATGTTTCCCTGCCCCACGTCTGAGCTGGCGGCCGCTGCGCTGCTCTCGTCGAGGTACTGCTCAATGACTTTTTCGAGCGTGCCCTGTGCGGTCAGGATGAAGTCGATAGCGTCCCGCCCGGCCCCGAAGCCCCCAGGGTTCGGGGTAACGTAATGCGCCATCGATTTAACCTCTTTGCGGGAGTTGGCCGTCGCGATGGCAAGGCCGCACTTGCGCATGACCGGCAAGTCGACGATGTCGTCGCCTACGTAGGCGAGTTGGTCGATAGTGGCTCCTGTTTTCGCGAGGATATCATTGATGGCATTCATCTTGTGCGACTGTCCCTGGTAGACGAACTCCAGCTTCAGGTCGTTAGCCCGAATGGCTACGGTTTGGGAGTTGCGCTTCGTGATGATGCCGATGCGAAGACCACCGAGACGTCCGAGGGAGATACCAAGGCCATCATGGGCAGCAAAACCTTTGGCCTCGACACCGTGGGCTGCCGCGTTGGGTATGACAAAGATCTGGCCGTCGGTCAGCACGCCGTCTACGTCGAAGATCAGGATTTTGATTCCTTTTGCGCGGGTTTCTGCAGACAGTTCAGTGGTCATTCGTTGATGATACCCCTGCGGACCGGGAAACCTCGGCTCCCGTCCGCGAGGATATCAAACATCGTGCAGGTCTTATCGCCAGCGGCCTTCAACCCAGACACAGCCGTTTGTGTTCCCAATAGCCACGAAACCAGTGTGCCTCGGGTGGGGTGGGCCGACATAGTAACCGGGGACCTAAAGGCAGCTTTTACCGCGAAATTATCGTGGACTTTGTGGTTTTGGGGTTATTTGTCAGGCAACTTTCCCTTCATGGCGTAAGGGAATTCAAAGACAACTCCGGCGATTGGAATTACGACATTGACGAGCTTTGCCTTCTTGTCGCTCTCAAAATAGACACGTCCGCTGGTAGCTTCGTTGGGTGGAATCGAGGTTGCCGCGAGATGCTCTTGGGCTTTGATCCTGCTGACAGCTTCTTGTTGGTAGGCCTGTAGTTGATCTCCAGCGTCCGAAGAGTTTGCGTCCGGCACTTGGGTCCCTGCTTTGGTGTCGGTCGTCGCCTCAGATGTGGTTAGAGCCTGCATAATCGTCATTGCTGGCTGTGACGGAGCCTGCAATGGCTTTTCAACCGCGGAGGGCACCGGCGCGACTGATTGAGCTGGTGGAAGAGTTAGCTGTCCGGGTGGGACGTAAAGAAGAACTTTGGGCTTGGGTGCTACAACCTCAACGCGGAAGTCTTCTGGGCTGACGCTGAGCGGCATGTCGGTATTGTTGGTTACGCTTACGTCGGCGCGCGTATAGATTCCCTCGTGCGAGACGGAGACCATGACGGTAAATCGCGGCGTGGCGATCACCTTGTAGGTGCGGCCGTAAAGGGTCTGGTTTACGCAGCCCGTGCTTGGTTCGCAGAGGACCACGTTGTCCGGAAGGATGGTTTTGGGAATACTGGCGGCAAACGACGAGGCTGCCGCACTTAGCGTGGCTGTGACCAGCAACTTTGAGGGGAGGTTCATGTGGGTACTCCTACAATCACTCGAAACGTAACAGTTACTAATGAGGTGCAGAATTACCCGTTAGTTGTAAGAGGTTAAACGCGAAGGGCTGCAGCGTGCGCCTCAGCGTCGCGAGCAACCCCTCGAGTATCAGTGCGGAACTTCGCCGTTTGGTATTGCGCGGCGATCCCGCGAAGAGATTAGATGGGCTGGATGTTCGCAGCCTGCTTGCCCTTGGGGCCCGTAGTGACGTCAAACGAGACGCGCTGGCCTTCCTGGAGAGACTTGAAGCCTGAGGCGTTGATTGCCGTGTAGTGCGCGAAGAGATCTTCTCCACCATCCTCCGGGGTGATGAAGCCGAAGCCCTTTGCATCGTTGAACCACTTAACTGTGCCGGTTGCCATTGTGTTTCCTGCTTTCCTGAGGACGATGCTTCGTCCTTGTCTTCTAAGGGTAGCAGGATGTTACCGAATTTCAATCATTATCGTTACAAGTTTCTGAGGCTGGGTTGAAAAAGCAGGGTTATGGCTTGGAACAAATCTTGTGACAGATGCGCGAGACAGTTATAGTGGCGGCTTCGGCGCAGGAACTCTGGATCCGATTGTTCATTGAAAAGCGAGGTCGTTTCTAAGTGGAAAAAGCGATGATTCGCGTACGCTTTCTATTGTTGGCGTTGGTAATTGCGTACGGTGGCCGGGTGTCCGCCCAGACGACAGAACCTGCCATGGCCCGGTGGAATGCTCAGCAGGC
>Ga0210390_10004270_pt1 | contig 12083 bp, 9 predicted proteins | sample IncBWH11OmetaG_FD_161050 | JGI IMG/M metagenome (GOLD analysis project Ga0210390, IMG submission 161050) | Forest soil microbial communities from Barre Woods Harvard Forest LTER site, Petersham, Massachusetts, United States - Inc-BW-H-11-O ... | reverse complement strand
GCGCCTTGCAGCGAGCGTTCGCGTCAACACCACATAGCTGAATTTCTCATCCTCGAAGGGAAGCTCGGCTCCCTTGAGTTGCATGTGCGCGCGCAGGCGCGGCAGGCGTTGGGTGAAATGACACCAGTCCGGCGCCTGAAGCGGACACGGGCCGTCGTGCGGGCAGGGGGCCAGAACATATGCACCCGACGCGATCAATTGCTCCCGCAAGCCGACGACCCGCGCATAGCCGGCCGGCGTGCCGGGTTCGACGACGAGCAGCGTGTCGGTTGCCTTCGCCCATAATCGCTCGGCGAACGCGCGGCGTTCCGCCTCGCCGATTTCCCCGATCATGTAACTTGCGACGACAAGATCGGCCGGTTCGGCCTCGGCGAGTGCGGCCGCGCCGCCTTGATGGTAGGTCAGGGTCTTGAGCCGCGCGCTGTCGCGGCAAAGCTCCAGCGCCAGCGCGCGTAAAGCGCGATTGGTGTCCAGCAACGCAAAGCTTCGCAGCGTCGAAAATGCTTCGGCCGCCGCCCAGGCCGCCGTACCCGGTCCGGCCCCGACATCGAGCAGGCTCTTGGGCGCGAAGTCCGGCCTCAACTCGCAAAGCGCAGTCAGGCTCGCGGTCGCCGCGGCATAGGTCGCCGGCATCCGCGCCAGCGCATAGACCAGCGCGTCAGCCTCGGAGGCGATCGCGCCGGAATTGCCGCCGTCGCGATAGATCTTCGAGATCAGTACGGCGCGCGCGGCGGCGGCGGTGCGCGAAGCGCCTTCCAGTTTTGCCTCGAGCGCGGCTCGCAATTCGGCGGGGAGGTCGGGAGGTATCATGGATGCCCGTCGCCAACGGCGTCATTCCGGGATGGTCCGAAGGACCAGACCCGGAATCTCGAGATTCCGGGTTCGATGCTTTGCATCGCCCCGGAATGACAGCATCAATCTCACGCCACGTTCTGGTCGAGGATCTTCACCGCGTCTTCGAGGTCGACCGAGACCAGCTGCGACACGCCGCGTTCGGCCATGGTAACGCCGAACAGGCGGTTCATCCGCGCCATGGTGATCGGATTGTGGGTGATGATGATAAAGCGGGTCTCGGTGGTCGCCGTCATCTCGTGCAGCAGGTTGCAGAACCGCTCCACATTGTGATCGTCGAGCGGCGCGTCGACCTCGTCCAGCACGCAGATCGGCGACGGGTTGGTGAGGAACACCGCGAAGATCAGCGCAAGCGCGGTCAGCGCCTGCTCGCCGCCGGACAACAGCGACAGCGTCTGCGGCTTCTTGCCCGGTGGCTTGGCGATGATTTCAAGGCCAGCCTCCAGCGGATCGTCGCTCTCGATCAGGTGCAGCGCGGCCTCTCCGCCGCCGAACAATTCGGTGAACAGCCGCTTGAAGTGACCGTTGACGGTTTCGAACGAGGCCAACAGCCGCTCGCGCGCCTCGCGGTTGAGACTCTGGATACCCTGGCGCAAGCGCTTGATGGCCTCCACCAGATCGTCGCGCTCGGTGGTGAGGGTGTTGTGCTGGGTTTCGACCTCGCGCAGCTCTTCCTCGGCGCGCAGATTGACCGCGCCGAGCCGTTCGCGGTCGCGGCGCAGCTTTTCGAGATTTTCCTCGATCTCGGACAGCGGCGGCAGTTCCGCGCCCGGTTTGATCTCGGCAAGGCCGGCCACCGCTTGCGGCTCGATTTCCAGCATGTCGTGGATTTCGCGCTCGATGTCGATCAGCCGGCGTTTGGCGCTGTCCATCCGCTCTTCGGCGCGGCCGCAGGCCTCGCGCGCGCTCGAGAGCGCCTCGAGCGAAATCTTGGCGGCGCGGTCGGTTTCCGCCATCAGGTTTTCGGCCGAGGCGAGCGCGTCGGCGGCGACGCGGCGGCCGGTTTCGGCCTTTTCGATTTCGTTGATCAGCGCGCGGCGTTTCTCGGCAAAGATGGCCGGCGCGTTCTCGAGTTCGGCGCGTTCGGCCTCAACCTCGGTGACGCGGGCTTCGATGGTTTGGATCTGCGAAACCGCGCTTGCCTTGCGATTTTGCCACTCGTTGCGCTCGGCCGTGATCGCCTGCAGGCGGCGGTCGGCGAGTTCGGCCTCGCGCGCCAGCGCCTGCGCTTCGGCCCGCACCTGGGCCGCGGTGCGGCGATGACTTTCAATCTCGGTTCGAACGTCGGTGAGCCTGGTTTCGGTGGGAAGGCTCGGCGGCAATTCGGCGAGCGCCGCGGCAGCGCTCTGATGCGCACCAAAGGCTTCGGTGAGGTCGGCGTTGAGGCGGGTGTGGGCTTCGGTCAGCGCCGACTTGCGCGCGGCGTGGCGATTGATCTCGCGCTCTGTCGCGGCGTGACGTTCGCGTGCGCCGTCGGCGTCGCGCTGGGCGGCGCGCCATGCGTCACGCGAGGCGGCCTCGGCGGCGGATGCCGCCTCGAGCCCGGCTTCGGCGGCTTCAAGGGCCTGCCGCCTGGCGCTCGCATCGATGCGCGCCTGCTCCAGTTCATTCTCGATCTCGACGAGACGGGCACGCTCGGCAAGGCGCCGTGCGGCACCGGTCGGCGCATGCGCCGCCGCGACGAATCCGTCCCAGCGCCAGACGTCGCCTTCCCGCGACACCAGCCGCTGGCCGGTCTTGAGCTGCGACACCAGTTCGGCGCCGCGCTCGCGCGCCACCACGCCGATCTGCGCCAGCCGCCGCTTCAGCTCGATCGGCGCCTGGACATGGGCGGCGAGCGCCTCGACGCCCGCCGGCAGCGCAGGGTCGCCCGCGGTCACGCCGGCATCGGTCCAGCGCATCGGCGCAGACGGATCGACCGGGGCATCGAGGTCGTCGCCCAGCGCCGCGCCGAGCGCCTTCTCGTAGCCCTTGGCGACATTGATGCCGTCGATGATCGGCGGCCACAGATTCTTGGTCTCGCCGTTGACGAGTTTTGAGATCGTGCGCGCTTCGGTCTCCAGCCGTTGCACGCGCTTGTCGGCTTCGTTGAGCGGCGTGCGGGCGGCATCCAGCTTCGATCGCGCGGCGGCGTGGCCGGCCTCGCTCGCTTGCGCCGCACCTTCAGACTGCGCGAGGCTACGCTGCGCGGCCTCCATGGCGGCAGCCAGCGCCGCGAGGTCACCCAGCGCGCTGGTCTCTTCGGTCAGTTTCTGCTCGTCGCGGCCGACATCGGCGACGTCCTGGTCGAGCCGCGCCAGCCGCTGGCGGTGGGCGCGCACGTTGCCTTCGAGCTGATGGCGTTTGGCGGTGAGGTCGGCGAGCGCCGTTGTCAGTTCCGCAAACAGGCGCTCGGCGGCGTCAAGCCTCGATTCCGCTTCCGATACACGCCCATCGACGCCGCTACGTTTCTCGACCCGCGACTTGATCTCTTGTTTCAGCTCGGAGTCTTCGGTGTCGAGCCGCCGCAACGCCACGTCGGCGTCGGCGGCCTGCTGCTGCTCGCGGGCAATGTCGGCGGAAAACTGCGTGAGCCGGCGATCGAGCTCGGCGACGCGCTCCTTGGCGCGCTCCTCTTCGCGATCGAGGGTTTCGCGCGCATTGGTGAGGCGCTGCAGTCCTGCCGCGGCGCGGGCCTCGGCCTCACGCAGGGCCGGCAATTCCGAAGCGCGCACCGCCTGGAGGCGGGCCGCTTCGGCCTGTTCGCGGGTCCGCTCCGCCATCGCACGGACGGAATGCTCGTGGGTTGTGGTGGTCTCCGCAACGCCGGCATTGGCTTCCATCCAGCGCAAGTGAAACAGCAGCGCCTCGGCCTTGCGCACCTTGGCGGCGACTTCGCGGTAGCGGATGGCCTGGCGTGCCTGCTTCTTCAGGCCGTCGATCTGGCCGGCGAGCTGCCCGATGACGTCCTCGACCCGGGTGAGGTTGGTCTCGGCGGCCTTGAGGCGCAACTCGGCCTCGTGGCGGCGGGCGTGAAGCCCGGCGACGCCGGCTGCGTCCTCCAGCACGCGGCGGCGCTGTTCGGGCTTGGCCTGAATGATCTCGCCAATCTTGCCCTGGTGCACCAGCGCCGGCGAGCGCGCGCCGGTGGCGGCGTCGGCAAACAGCAGTTGCACGTCGCGCGCGCGCACGTCGCGGCCGTTGATCCGGTAAACCGAGCCCGCCTCGCGTTCGATTCGGCGCGAGATTTCCAAAATCTCGCGGTCATTGATTGCCGCGGGCGCCGAGCGATCGGAATTGTCGATCGTCATCACCACCTCGGCATGATTGCGCGACGGGCGGTTGCCGGAGCCGGCGAAAATCACCGCGTCCATGTCGGCGGCGCGCAGCGATTTGTGCGAGGTCTCGCCCATCGCCCAGCGCAGCGCCTCGACCAGGTTGGATTTGCCGCAGCCGTTCGGGCCGACCACGCCGGTGAGGCCGGGTTCGATCACGAAGTCAGTGGGTTCAACGAACGATTTGAAACCTTGGAGGCGCAGGCGAGTCAGTTTCATGGGCACGGATTCTCTGTTGGCGGGGCGCGAATCTCCCTGCCGGGACAATACCATAGAAGGCAATGTCGGTGTGTGGGCGAGTCGCTTGCCGCGGCTCTTGGGGGGCGACAATGGCGATGCCGAAGCCTGAGGGCAACCGGCGCCCTTGGCTTTTCCCAAGGGTTTTAAGGAGGGTTTTAAGGACGGTTTTGAGGCGTTTTGTCGAGGCTTTTGCCGGGGTTAGCCCGCCGGTTCGGTTCCCCCGGGCGGCTCAGCTCTTGAGTAGCGCCTTGATCCGCTTGTCGAACTCTTCGAACGACGTATCGCCCTTGATCTTCTCGCCGTTGAGGAAAAAGGTCGGCGTCGAATCGACCTTCAGCACGTCGGAGGCGTATTTCTGGTCGGCGACAATCTTGTCGAGCAGCGCCTGATCCTTGAGGCAGTCCTCGACCGCCTGCTGGCTGAGACCGGCCTGTTTGCCGATCCGCGTCAGCGTCTCGGTGGTGTTCTTCATCACCCAATCGCCCTGCTGCTTGAACAGCATGTCGGTGACCGCAAAATACTTTCCGGAATCATCCTTGGCGATGCAGCGCGACAGCATTGAGCCCGCGGCCGCCTTGATATCGAGCGGGAATTCGCGGAACACATAGCGGATCTTGCCGGTGTCGACATAGGCGGCCTTGATCTTCGGGAACACGTTTTCGTTGAAGGCCGCGCAATGCGGACAGGTCATCGAGGCGTATTCGGTAATGGTCACCGGAGCGTCCGCAGGCCCCAGCGCCATGTCCGGCAGCGATAGCGGCTTGGCCACATCGGCCGCGCCTTGCGCCATCGCGTCGACAATCAAGCGCAGCGGCGGGAACCCGACGAGAGCGGCAAGTCCGGTCAGCGACAGGGCGGCGGTAAAGGCACGACGCGTAATGATCAAGGTCTGCTCCCGAATTGGCGCTCCAAACGCCGAAAGAACCCAAGGAAGGCTGTTCGCTAGCTTGAAACCAGGAATGTGGCAATGGCGGGCCGCAATCGCCAGACTTGGCGGCGGGCTCAATTTCGCTTGATCATGGCGCCGAGCCGCGCCAGGGCGGTGCGCAATTCATCGTCCTCGACCGAGGACAGGGTTTTCGCAACTTCCGCGACCTCTTCGGCATCCGGCGCGCGGGCGGCCTGGGGCCGTTCCCGCCGCGATAATGGTCCCTGCCGCAGCGCCAGCCGGCCGACCGCGCTCCAGCCGAAGAATCGATTGACGCGTTCCAAGATGGCGTCCGAGGTATGCTGGATTTCCAGTGCCATCGGGCCATCCACCCGCAGCACCAATGTCGCCGGCTCCTGAGGTTGTCCCTCCACCGGGCGCGGCCATTGCATTTTCAAAGGCTCGCAATGGGCCGAAATTTCGGGGCCGGCGATTTCGGCCCAACGCGTGACCAACTCGCGCGCGGCAAATCCCTGACGGGCATAGGCGTCGGAAAACACGTCGCTGAGCAGAACGGAAAGCGGCTTTGCCGAAATCGGACCGGGTTTGGCCATGCGCTCTTATATATCATTTCGTACACGCTGCATGGAACCGGCTTGCCGCTTCATGGCCGGCCCTGTTCCACGCCTCAAGCCGTCCAGGGAAGAAAGACGTGGATGCCCGCGACAAGCGCGGGCATGACGTGGAGAGATTGGTGCGCAGGCATTACAGTGGCTCCATGAATTCGCAGGCTCTTGCCAAATTGAAACCACACCAGGCGGCTTCGGAGGCCGCCGATCGCCCCGCGCTGCTGCTGGCGTGGTACGACCGCCATCGCCGGGCGCTGCCGTGGCGCCCGCGCCAGGGAATGCGCGCCGACCCTTACGCCGTATGGCTGTCCGAAATCATGCTGCAGCAGACCGGCGTCAAAACGGTCGGGCCTTATTTCGAGAAATTCCTGGCGCGCTGGCCGGATGTCACGGCCCTCGGCCGCGCCTCGCTCGACGATGTCTTAAGAATGTGGGCCGGGCTCGGCTACTATTCCCGTGCCCGCAACCTTCATGCCTGCGCGGTGGCGGTCGTGCGCGATCATGGCGGGGTGTTTCCGGATACCGAAGACGGCTTGCGCGCGCTGCCGGGGATCGGACCCTATACCGCCGCCGCCATCGCCGCGATTGCATTCGGGCGGCGGACCATGCCGGTCGACGGCAATATCGAGCGCGTGGTGTCGCGGCTGTTCGCGGTTGAAGAGCCGTTGCCGCAGGCCAAGCCCTTGATCCAGAAACTGGCAATGACGTTGCTGGAGGAACCCCGCGCCGGCGACGAGCAGCCTCGCGCCGGCGACGAGCAGTCTCGCGCGGGCGACGTGAAGTCACGCGCGGGCGATAGCGCGCAGGCGCTGATGGACCTGGGAGCCTCGATTTGCAGTCCGAAGAAGCCGGCTTGCGCGCTGTGTCCGCTCAACGAGGGTTGCGCGGCGCGCGCGCGCGGCGATCAGGAGATTTTTCCGCGCAAGGCGCCAAAGAAATCGGGTGAGTTGCGGCGCGGCGCGGCCTTCGTGGTCAGGCGCGGCGATCATCTTCTGGTCCGTACCCGTCCCGAAAAAGGTTTGCTGGGCGGCATGACCGAGGTGCCGGGTTCGCATTGGCTTGCGGCGCTGGACGACGAGGCGGCGCTCAAGCAGGCGCCTGCGTTGAAGGGCGTTGCGCGCTGGCATCGCAAAGCGGGCGTGGTCAGTCACGTCTTCACACATTTTCCGCTGCAGCTTGTGGTCTATACGGCCGACGCGCCGCCGCGCGCACCGGCGCCAAAGGGCATGCGCTGGGTGGCGATCGCGACCCTTGAGGAAGAGGCGCTGCCGAACGTGATGCGCAAGGTGATCGCGCATGGGCTTGGCGAGTAGCTACCCTGCGCCGGGAAGGCCGGCCGGAGCCGGCACGACCACAATCGGCGGCTTGGCGTTGAGGCCTTCGACCTGAAAACCGGCGACGCGCTTGTAATTGGCGGCGATGTCCTCGAGTTCCTTTTGCGACAGCACGTCGGTGACGACGTCAAAGCCGTTCGGCGCGCGCTCCTCGACCAGTTGCATCACCTGCTCCGGCCCGTTGCGGCGGTTGAGCATCACGAGGTCGGTCGTGGCCGGCCGGCGCTCGGCCTCATAAGCCTTGAGGGCGGCCTCAGTCGGGCCGTGTGCGAGAATCTCGCGGGTGAGAACGCGGGCGTCGAGGATCGCCTGCGAGGCGCCGTTGGAGCCGATCGGATACATCGGATGCGCGGCATCGCCCATCAGCGTGACCCGGCCAAACGTCCATCGTGAAACGGGATCGCGGTCGACCAGCGGATATTCGTAGGCGTGGCGGCAGTTGCGGATCAGGCCGGGAACGTCGAGCCAGTCGAACTTCCAGTCTTCAAACCAGGGCAGGAATTCTTCCAGCCTTGCGGTTCGATTGTAATCCTCGCGTCGCCATTGATAGGTCGGCGGCATGTGCCGTTCGGCAACCCAATTGATCCCAAATTGGCCGTTGCCATCGGCCTCCCTTGAAATCGGATAGCAGACGAATTTCAGCGTTTCGTGGCCCGCCATGATCATGGTGCGGCCGGTGAGGAATGATTGACCTGCAGTGACGCCGCGCCAGAGGATGCGCCCATTCCAGATCGGTGGACCTTCCGTGGGGTAAAGCCGCTCGCGGACCGCGGAGTGGATGCCGTCGGCCGCGATCAGCAGTGCCCCGTCATGGCTATCAGCCGATTGTCCGCTTGCCTTGTCGATGAAGTCAGCGCGAATGCCGGTAGATGTCTCGGTCCAGTCGCGCAAATGGTGACTGGTGAGGATGTTGTCGCGGCCCAGCCGTTCGATCGCGGCATCGAGCAGGATCTGTTGCAGCAGCCCGCGATGGATCGAGAATTGCGGCCATTTGTAGCCGGCGTCGATACCGCGCGGCTCGCGCCAGATCGGCTTGCCGCGTTTTGAGAAATACGCGAGTTCCGCGGTGCGCACGCCGTCGGCGTCAAGCTGGTCGGACAGGCCAAGTTCGATCAACTCGCGAACCGCGTGCGGCAACACGTTGATGCCGACGCCGAGCGGCCTCAATTCGGCGACGCTTTCGAATATTTTGGCCGGGATACCGATCTGATGCAGGCTGAGCGCCAGGGTCAGTCCGCCGATTCCCCCGCCGGCGATAAGAACCGTCATGATGCCCCGTCCCAAAGTACTGCTGACACCATGCTGTCAGCAGGCCTGGGTTAAGGCAAGGCGGAACGGAGGGGCGGAGGGACGGCCATGCTCAGGACTGCGCTCGACCGCCTCGAGGCACCGCCATCTTCCAGACTGCTCGGCTGGCATCTCCTCGATGCACGGCCTCGCGACGGTTGGATACGGATCGGCTTCGACGGCAAACCGGAATTCTGCAATCCGGCTGGCTTTATCCAGGGCGGAATCCTCTCCGCGATGCTCGATGACACCATGGGTCCGGCCGTCTTCGTCATGACCGACGGGCGGTTCTACACCGCGACCATCACCATGACGACCAATTTCCTTGCACCCGCAATGGTCGGGCTGATCGTCGGTGAGGCCAGCGTCACCCAGCTCGGCAAGACGATCGCCTTCATCGAGGCGAAGCTGACTGGCGGAAACGGTGCCGTGTTCGCGACGTCCAGCGCGAGCGCGCGGCTGGTCGAGACGGCGAAAGCTATTCGGTAGGATTGGCTATGTCTTGTGATCGTCACGCGGAGCCACCACGCCTCGCCCTTGTCCTGGCCGTGAGCGCTCTCTCGATCCTGCGGTCCTGGCGCGCCCGCGCGCGCTTCCGCCGCGAGCTCGCGGCGCGGAGCGAATATGAATTGCAGGACATGGGAACATGCTGGTCGTCGATATCAGACGAAGTCAGCAAACCGTTCTGGCGTGCATGACCTGGCGGGCCGAGTTACCGCCTAGAGTCTGACTGGGGATGTGGGCAGCAAAACGAGGCCTCGAAGACCGTCATTCCGGGGCGATGCGACGCATCGAACTACGATGTGCAATTGCACATCGCAGAATCTCGAGATTCCGGGTCTGGTGCTGCGCACCATCCCGGAATGACGAAGGTTGGTGAGATCAGGCCGCCTTGGTCTTGAGGTGACGGAACAGGAGGTTGCGCGCCTCGTCGTCCATGTCCGTCTTGAAGACGAACTTGTCCTTTAACGCGATCGCGCGCGCGGCCGCCGGCCTTGCGGTGACTTCATCGTGCAGGCGCTTCACATTGGGATATTTTGTGAACACGTCGTCACCCAGCACGAACGGCGCCATCCGCGCCCAGCCCCAGAAAGCCATATCTGCAATCGTGTAGGTGTCTCCCACCATGTAGCGGCTGGTGGCGAGGTGGTCGTCGAGAATCTTGTAATGGCGATGCGCCTCGAACTGGTAGCGGTTGTGGGCGTATTCCAGGTCCTTCGGCGCGAAGTGCTTGAAATGCACCGCCTGTCCCGAATAGGGGCCAAGGCCGGTGGCGATGAACATCAGCCAGGACAACAATTGCGCGCGGTTGTTGGGCGTATTGGCGGGCAGGAATTTGCCGGTCTTCTCGGCGAGATAGAGCAAGATCGCGTTCGAGTCGAAAACGAAAACCCCGTTATCGTCGATCGCGGGCACCTTGCCGTTCGGGTTGACTTTCAGGAATTCCGGCTTGAACTGGTCGCCCTTGCGGGTATCGACCGGCACCAGTTCGCAAGGAAGGCCGGTCTCTTCCAGAAACAGCGCAACCTTGTTGGGGTTCGGCGCTCCGTTGAAATAGAATTTAAGCATTCAAGTCTCCCGGTGGGTTGTTGGGGGAAATCAAGACGCGGCCCCCGGGCCGCGAGCGAGATTTCCATGCTCAAATTTGACAGGATACGCAACCGACGAGTTCGTGAGCGGTGCCACACTGCCATCGTCCTGGGGGCGCAACAGGGGCGATCCAGGCGTGGGGCGGATTAGCCGTGAGGCGTAATCCGCCATCTTGACCGCGTAACGGCGGATTACGCGAAGACGCTAATCCGCCCATTGGCGCTCGCATCCGCGCATGGTTTTCATTCAGGAACGTTTGGCGCGCGCCAGCGGCCTCGGCAGGCCGAGATTTTCGCGCAGCGTCCCGCCATCGTATTCACTGTGGAACAGGTCGCGGCGCTGCAGCTCCGGCACCACAAGGCGCACGAAATCTTCATAAGTGCCGGGCACGTGCGTCGCCGCGATCACGAAACCGTCGCAGCCGCGCTCGGTGAACCATTGCTCGAACTGGTCCGCGACCATCTTCGGCGACCCGATAAAGCTCGGCATCTCACGCAGCGTTCCTCGGCCGCTGAAGTCGACGAAATCGCGCACCGTCGGATTGGCCCTGCCGCTGGCCTGAATGACGCGGTCGCGGACGGCTTGCAGGCCGCTGATCGCCTGTAGTTCCTCAGATGTAAACGGCTCGTCCACCGCCTTGGAGGCAAAGTCGAAATTGAGCACCTCAGACAGCAGCACCAGCGCATCGATCGGCTTGGCCAGCGCGTCGACAGCGGCGAACTTGTCTTCCGCCTCGCTTTGCGTTTCGGCCACGATCGCGTAGACCGCCGGCGCGATGCAGGCATCGCGTCCCTTTTCGGCAAATGCTCGCTTGAAGTCCGGGTACTGCTTTTTGGCGACGTCGAGATTCGGGTAGACCACGAAGATCAGTTCGCCCCATTGCGCGGCGAACTGCTTGCCGCGCCCGCTCTGTCCGGCCTGAATGATGACGGGATGTCCTTGGCGTGAGCGCGGCACCGTGAAGGGCCCGCGCGATTTGAAGAAGCTGCCTTGATGGTCGAGGCGATGCACCTTGTCAGGATCGGCAAACAGGCCGCTCTCGCGGTCGAAACAGATTGCATCTTCTTCCCAGCTATTCCAGTGCCCGAGCACCACCTCCATGAATTCATCGGCGCGGTCATACCTCGGATCGTGGCCGAGATGTTTTGAGGCGCCGAAATTGGCGGCCTCGGAATCATTCAGCGAAGTGACGACGTTCCAGGCGGCGCGACCGTTCAGGAGAAGATCGATCGTTGCAAACACGCGCGCGACGTGGAACGGCTCATAATAGGTCGTCGAGTAGGTCACACCGATGCCGAGCCGTTCGGTCGCGAGCCCCATCGTCAGCGCAACCGCGATCGGATCGAGCTTGGCGGCACGAATTCCGTGACGAATCGTTTCCCTGAAATCGTCACCGTAGCGGTCCGGTATCGCGAGCCGGTCGTCAAAGAACGCGAGATGGAATTTTCCCCGCTCGAGCGTGCGTCCGATGCTCTCGTAGTATTCGCGTGAGAACCAGTTCTGCTTCGACGAAGGATGCCGCCAGGAGGCAGGATAATTCGAGCAATTCTGGGCTTGCAGGAAGCCGATCAGTTTCATCTGTCGGGTCATGGCACCGTTCCCTCATCCCGTCTCGCGTGGGCGGCAGGGGCCATCAGGCCGCGATTGGCTACCCCAACGAGGAACGATCATATTTCTTTTGCACCGCTCGTTCCAGAGCACCCGATCGGCTAGGCGGAATGAGGCCTGGCATCACCCTGCGTTCGCGCCGCGTGTCGATCCTGCGGAGTAACTGTCGTCACCCGCTAACCCTGCCTTCGCGGCGGCGCATACAAGCGGTTTCTGATTTTCAGAAATTGTTCTTGACGGCGGGGTAGAAGCAGTACTATTGAGTCGCGGTCCCGTCCTTCTCGAGGGGCGTTTCGCGATCGTTATGGACGTAGGGCGGGATGCGGTGGACGCTTTGGCGCTGTTGCCGGATGGCGCATAA
>Ga0210390_10004269_pt1 | contig 12084 bp, 10 predicted proteins | sample IncBWH11OmetaG_FD_161050 | JGI IMG/M metagenome (GOLD analysis project Ga0210390, IMG submission 161050) | Forest soil microbial communities from Barre Woods Harvard Forest LTER site, Petersham, Massachusetts, United States - Inc-BW-H-11-O ... | reverse complement strand
CCACACCGCGACAATCGCGCTTAGGGAAATCAGAAGAAGCGCCAGCGGCGTACGAAGTGAAATCGGTTCCATCCTCCGGGCAGGGATCGTCGATTAGCCGGTCACCGGCTGTCTGCCAAGAGTGGCAAAACCGCGATTGGCCGCCCGACCCGCCGACAGGTTTTACCACAATGCGATAAAGTTGTGAGTTTGCTGGACAAAATCCGAAATGTCCGTCATGGGATTCGGCCGAGGCGTCTTCGCCGCATTGGGGACCTAATTGAACGGCATCCGTAGCGGGATAGGCGTGGGCAGGAACCAGGTTGGGGAATTTATGCGTCAACGCGTGCGTCGGCTTCAGATTTCGGTTTTGCGTTCCCTCGCCGTGGCCGGGCTGGCATTCATCGTCGGTGTCGCAAGCGCCTACGCCCAAAGCGGGGGACCTGCCGCTCAGGACCAATCCGGCAAGCCGGCCACCAACGCGGCCGATGCCACCAAGGAAAACCAGCGCAAGACGGACGAATTCGCTGAAGCCGCTCAAGCGATTAACGGTCCGGCGGGCAACCCGGAATGTGTCTGGCTCGGCCGGCGCGTCGTCCGCCTGATGTGGCGCGACGACCTCGACACTGCTTTTCGCCATCTCGACCTTTACGACCGCTTCGGCTGCCCGGGCGGGCATGTCCAGGCCACGTTCCGCTGCCTGACCCGATTTGGGGCGCAGATCGATGACAAGGGGCAAAAAAGCCTGGATGACCGGGTTCACGCCTGCTGGATCAATCCCAATGCCCAGCCCCAGGCCGCCGCCGTACCGGCTGCCCAGGCGGCCGCCACCTCCGGCAACGCAGCCCCGGCACCGGCGGCTTCGTCCGCTCCGGCACCAGCCGCAGCACCGGCGAAGTAGCACCTTCGGCTTTGGAACGATGCGAGGTTCGGCGGGTTGAAAACCTGCCCTGAAAACGCCATCGCGTCATACCAGTTGTTAAATCACGTGGCAGGATTATCCTTAGAATCGCTCCCGTTTCGGCCGAACCTTGGGGACGGGTTCGCGTATTTTCCATGCAGGCCCCGTATGGTCTAGTTGCGATGCGCGCCGTCGTCGCCGTCTTGCTGTTGGTTGCCGCCGCTCACGCTGCGCTTTGGGGCTTATTCCAGGACAAGCAACAGGCTCCCGATTTCCGCGGTATTTTGCCGAGCGTGTCCTATGCGCCGTTTGAAGGGACCGCCCATCCCGACGTCGACAATATTCCGACGGTCGAGAGAATTCGCGATGACATGAAAAAGCTGTCCTCGATCACGCGCGCGATCCGTCTTTACTCTTCCACCGGCGGCGTCGAACTCGTTCCGCCGATCGCCGCTGAATTCGGCCTCAAGGTTACGGTCGGCGCCTGGATCGACAAGAACTCCGAGCGCAACGAGCGCGAAATCGACGCCGCAATCAATCTTGCCCGGCACAACAGCAACGTCATCGGCGTGGTCGTCGGCAACGAAACGGTGTACCGCGGCGAGCAAAAGGTCGACGACCTGATCGAACTCATCAAGCGGGTCAAGAAGTCGGTCAATGTGCCGGTGACGACGGGCGAAATCTGGAATATCTGGCGCGATTATCCGCAGCTCGCTTACTCCGTCGATTTCATCGCCGCGCACGTGCTGCCTTACTGGGAAAACTTCACCGACAAGCAGGCGGTGGACCAGGCGGTTGCCATGTTTCAGCTCCTGCGTGACCAGTTTCCCGGCAAGCGGATTGTGATCGCGGAGTTTGGCTGGCCGAGCGCCGGCTACAATTTGCGGAACGCCGTCCCCGGTTCGTTCGAGCAGGCCGTGGTGTTGCGTAACTTCGTCAGCCGGGCCGAAGCCATAGGCATGGACTACAACATCGTCGAGGCGATCGATCAGCCCTGGAAATTCTTCGAAGGCGGCGTCGGCCCCTATTGGGGCATTTTGAACGCGGCGCGCGAGCCAAAGTTCTCCTGGACTGGTCCGATCGTCAATCCGGATTACTGGAAGCTTGCGACCATCGCCCTGCTTGTCGGCATCCTGATGTCGCTGCCGATCCTGAGGCTGGCACAGCCGACCGTGATGCAGTCGCTGACGCTGTCGGCTGCGGCAAATGGCGTCGGCGCGTGGGCGGCTACCGTGTTCGCCTATTGGGCCGGCCATTATTTCGTGTTCGGCTCCGCCTTTGCCTTGACCCTCGGATTAATCCTGCTGGTTCCGCTGGTGTTGATCGCAATGGCCAGAATTGAGGAAATCGCCGCCATCGCCTTCGGCCGGAAGCCGCGCCGCCTGCTCATCAAGGGCGCGCCGGTGGTGCCCGCGACCATCGGCGACAGCATTACCTTCCCAAAAGTCTCGATCCACGTCCCGGCCTATTTCGAGCCGCCGGAGATGCTTAAAGCAACGCTCGATGCGGTGTCGCGCCTTGACTATCCGAATTTCGAATGCGTGGTGATCATCAACAACACGCCGGATCCCGCGTTCTGGCAGCCGATCCAGGATCACTGCCGTGCCCTTGGCGAACGCTTCAAGTTCATCAACGTCGAGAAGGTCGAAGGCTTCAAGGCCGGCGCGTTGCGCATCGCCATGGAGCGCACCGCCGCTGACGCCGAAATCGTCGGCATCATCGACGCCGACTATGTGGTCGAGCCCGACTGGCTGAAGGATCTGGTGCCGGTATTCGCCGATCCACACGTCGGGCTCGTGCAGGCCCCGCAGGACCATCGCGACGGCGACCGATCGCTGATGCATTACATCATGAATGGCGAATATGCCGGGTTCTTCGATATCGGCATGGTTCAGCGCAACGAGGAGAACGCCATCATCGTGCATGGCACGATGTGCCTGATCCGCCGCGCAGCGATGGACATGGCGGGCGGCTGGGCCGGCGACACCATTTGCGAGGACACCGACCTGGGGCTCTCGATCATCGAGCATGGCTGGCTCACGCACTATACCAACCACCGCTATGGTCATGGCCTCCTGCCCGACACCTATGAGGCCTTCAAGAAGCAGCGCCATCGCTGGGCCTATGGCGGCTTCCAGATCGTCAAGAAGCACTGGCGCCGTTTCCTGCCGGGCGCGAGCCGTCTTTCACCTGACCAGAAGCGCGAGTTTTCGCTGGGCTGGCTGAACTGGCTAGGCGCGGAAACTCTCGGCGTCCTCGTTGCCATCCTCAATCTGATCTGGGTGCCGATCGTCGCCTTTGCCGACATCGCCATTCCCGACCGAATCCTGACGCTGCCGATCGCCGCAGCCTTCGTGGTCTCGCTTCTGCACTTCCTCATTCTCTATCGTCTGTGCGTACCGGTGAAATGGGGACAGATGCTCGGCGCCATGGTCGCGGCCATGTCGGTGCAATGGACGGTATCGCGTGCGGTGGCTAACGGATTGATCACCGAGCATCTGGCCTTTGCGCGCACGTCCAAAGGCGGCCTGTCGCGGATGTCGATCGAGTTTCAGGCGTTTTGGGAAGCCGTCATCGGCGTATTGTTGCTGGTTGGCGCGGCGGTCCTTGTCGTCACCAACAGTTTCAAGGAAATCCGCGAAATCTACATTTTCGCGGTGGTGCTCGTGCTGGAAAGCCTGCCGTTCCTCTCCGCGGTGGCGATCGCGATCCTTGAGAGCTCACGGATCAACTCGTTCGCATTCTGGCGCGAGACCGGCATCCGTACCGCCGAGCTGATTGGCCTGCGGCCGGTAGCTTTGCCGACGGCGGCGAGAGCGCCCCAGCCCGTGGCTTCGGAGGTTCACCCCGAGGCCAGCTGACGGCCGGTTCGCGCCTCCTGATCAGGCAAGCGCGCTTGAAGACGTTCCCTTAAGCCGCCGTAATGCTATGGAAATCGAGATTCCGGCAACTACATTTCGCGAGGCCCCGCGCTATTGACCCGTACCAGCCTGCCCCCTACACAGCCGGGCTAAGTGAGCGCGTAGCTCAGGCGGTAGAGCACGTGACTTTTAATCATGGGGTCGCGGGTTCGAGTCCCGCCGCGCTCACCAAGCAAAAGCCAGCGCCAAGGTTCGACTGTCGAGGAGATCTCTAAATGCGCAATCTGGCGATCCTCGCGGCCCTGGCCTTGACGGGCTGCCTTGGCGATGACCTCAAATTGGGCGGATCCGACAACAATTTTAAGGGCCGGCCGCTCAGCGCCGTCATTACCAAGCTGGGCACGTTTCAGGAACAGGGCATGATTGACGGACAAAAAACCTACACATGGATCGTGGGTACCTCTACGTATGAATGCCGAATCCGCGTCACGATGGCTGGGGATGTCGTGGACATTTATGAGGGATTTGGCGACGTAAATACTTGCACCCGATACGGGGCCGCGTCCGGGGGGCTGAAGGGCTACGGGGGCTAGCGGCCACCAGGGCACAACGCCCTGCGCCGGGCAAATCGATTGCAGGCCGGAATGCAAACCAATTATGTGGCGCTGGCAATCGTCGTTGGATACGTGGTCAGCCTTGGCCTCCTGACGACCATCGTGCAACGCTCCGTCACTACCACGGCGACCTTTACTTCGGGCACCAGTGGCCATTCCGGCGTCCCCGCTATTCTGGTCGGTCTGATGCTGATGTCCGAATTCATCGGGACAGCGGCAAGCGTCGGTACAGCCCAGGAAGCCTACAGCTTCGGCATTTCGGCGGCATGGAACATCATCGCGCTCGGCGCGGGCTTTCTGTTCTATGCCTATTTCCTTGCGGGGAAATACAAGGAGTCCGGGCACAACACGATCTCCGCGGTCTTTGCCGAAGTCTACGGGCCGCAGACCAAGGTCGTGACGTCGCTTGTGATGATTTTTGCCCTGCAGATCGTCGCGGTCGCGATGTATGCAGGCGGCGGTGCGATATTGAGTGCGCTGCTCGCCGTCGACCGCACGGTCGCCACCGTCATCTGCGGAAACGTCGCCGTGTTCTACGTCGTCATGGGAGGAATGAAGTCCGTCGTCTACACCAACGTCATCCATTCGATGATGAAATACGCCGGGATTGTCGTCGCATTGTATTTCGGACTAGCACAAGTCGGTGGGTACCGGGAATTGCAGGCGCATCTTCCTGGCGAACTGTTTTCCTGGACCAATGTAGGCGTTAGCCAGATATTTGCCTGGTTCATCGCGGGCGTCGGCGCCACCTTCTCCACGCAATACGTGATCCAGGCCATCAATACTGTCGAAACCCGGCAGAAGGCGAAGGCGGCGAGCTTGTATGCCGCGCTGCTATTGGTGCCGTTTGGCATCGCAACGGCGCTTGTCGGCATGTGCTCACTGGCGCTGTTTCCCGGCATCAAGTCGATCGACGCGTTCTCCGCGCTGATCGAGAGGATGGATGGCGTGATGGCGGGCGTGGTCGCGGCGGGACTGGCGGCATCGTTGTTCGGAACTATCGCTGCGATCAGCGTTTCGACCGCGACCCTTCTCTACAAGGATTTTTATGTAAGGTTCGTGGCGACGAAAGCCGACGAGACGCAATCGCTCCATTTCATTCGCGTGACCACGATTGTCGTCGGACTGTTGCCGATCGCGCTGGCAATCTATACGCCGAATATCCTGCAGGTGACATTTCTGGCCAAGGCGGTCCGCGCCTCGCTTTCAGTGCTGGTGCTGCTCGTCTTCTATGCGCCGTGGTTCGGCACCAGGGCCGGGGCTTTCTGGAGCATCCTGGCTTCACTGGTCGCAACCATCGCCTGGTTCATGATGGGTAATCCGTTCGGCATCGACAATGCGTATGTGGCGCTGGTGGTCCCGCTCGTCATCATGGGCTTCAGCTTCATGGTGGAGCGAAGCCGGACCCGAATGGCCACGCACGCATCTGTGGATAACCCTCTATCTGCGCCGGACTAATGCAAGGCGCCGATGCAGGATTGGTTGTCCACGTTGTCTCGTTGCGGCGGGGTCGGTTTTCAATTCCCCGACTCAGTACGAGATGGCATCATGGATCGAGTGGGGTAGGTCAAAGCGAGTATCTGCGATGACCCGTAAAGTGATTGCTCTTGAATTCGTCGTGCCCACGGTATTGGCGATTGCGCTGGGGATCGTGCTGTCGATCGGCGCCGTCCATTTGACGGACAAATACCTCGTCCCCATCGATCAGGCGGATGCCTATCACCCCGTCGCGGCCACGCGCTGAGGGCGGCGTCGTCAGGCGCCTTTTCACCATTTATGCTTCCGGTTGTCCCCGGCTCGGCGCGGCTGCCAGCGCGTCTCTCCCCCGCAACTTCGGAGCGTTTCAAACGAAGTAGCCGAGCGCTAGCGCTCTCTGGGGTAGGTGAAAAGGGCGGCGCCCGGCTACTCGGCCGCGCGGCGGTGCGGCCTTTTTATAACACCATCAATGGTTTAAAAAATCGTCTTCGCCCGGTTTGCGAGCCCCGATTGTCGATCCGCCGGTACCAAATTGCCGCCAAGGATCGAGCTTGGCGCCTTGGCATGCAGTGACAAAGCCATTTGCCAGTGGCTCGTTCCGGGTCAAATCTCGCGTTTCGAGGGCAAATCGCCCTCGGCGTTGTCTTGGCGCTCCGGCGGCCAGCCCCGTTGCTCTAGCCGGCGAGCCGCCGATGTCCCAGGGGCGAAGATCGATGATTGGTGCGGGTGCGGTGGTTTGCTTTGCTGCCAAGCGCGCCATTCGACCGGCTGGATCCGCAACGGCACACCCAAATCAACATTGATCCATTCGTCCTCGTTGGTATGCCGGCAGGGAAACGGCATGGTGGTAACGGCTCCATCTTCGGTAACGCGCAATTCAAGATCCTGATTATAGGGCGCCGTTGAGGCCGGATGCCAACGTGACAGGTGATGATGCTCAAGCGCGGCGTGAACAGCGCGATCGGTTCCCCGAATAACCCGGGAAACGTCCGACACCAGATGCGCTCCGAATTTTTCAAACGCCTTCTTACGCATGTCGTCCAATCCCCTGGGCCTCATTTCATGCGGCCAGCCAAAATCCGCACCCTGCGTATGGCGGCCCTGCAACTTGGCTAAAATACGGCGAATGTTATTGGATCGAACGACAGCCGGATCGTTGACTTGAATCAGGGCGGGATACCCGGCGATCACTCCTGCCTTTTTTTGAAAGCTGAAGCGGTCGCGCGTACCGGCACAATTCGGCGACATCCCCCTGCCTGGGAGGACTTGCGGGCGACGAAACCATTTTCCCATCGGGACGAAACCAGCCTGAAACAGGGATTTGCTCGAATGGCCTTGATCAAACAACGGGGTGCGATCATGCTGGCCATTATCATCAACCTGTTTTACCGGCAGTCCTGCAGGGCAGCCCTTTCCGCAATCCGGCGCCAAAATCAGATTTGGGCCTGAGGCGCCTCGGGACTTGAACACACCTGTTCAGCGCGCGTCGGCGTGATCGCCGGCTCCATCACGCTTCTCGGCGCCCGAGATCCTGAATCTTCTCCGCAAATGAAAAGCCTGCGCCGGATCGGGTCCGGAGCAGGCTTCATTAGCACACGCGCAGGCGCTTGGCTGGCTCGGTTTAGATCTTGAGGCGCAAGCCCGTCATGAACGCCGCCGTGTCGATGCTCGTCCCAGTTCCGGCAAAGCCGAATTTGGCCCCTGGCGTGCCGGGGAATCCGGAAGCCAGGCCATTCGTCACCTTGGCATAGGTGACACCGGCGTAAACATCGAGATGCTTGGTGAAGTTGTAGTCGGCTACGAACGAGACCTGGTTGAAGTCACCGGCGCAATCGGTCTTGCTGGCGCCGCCGGCGATACAGGGTGCGTTGTCAGCTACGTATGAATTCTGGCTCACGTGATAAAAAGCGCCGGTCAAACTCAGACCCCAGGCGAAGTCGTATTTTGCACCGAACCAGAAGAACTGCAGGACTTTGTCGGTGGTGAAGGCGTTGTTGTCAGGCAGCGGGTTTACTCCCGGTGCGGCCGCCAAGATGCTCAGCGGATAACCGCCCGCCGCAGCGCCCATGCCAACCGGGGTGCTCGGGTTTGCCTGATCGACATTGGAGTAACCTGCAAAAAATGTCAGCTTGTCGCCGGGGACATCAGCCTTTGCAGCCTTGGTGGGAAGCCCGCCCACAGGGTGGCCACCGAACTCAAAGGTATACTTGGCCATGACGGCCCAGGTCGTGTTGTCGGAAATGCTGGCGGCAAGAGTTTGGCTTCCGACAGCCAGTTCGTTGACCGAGGTCTGCAGGTTTACGGAGCCGTGCTCCTTGGTATAGACCGCTTCCGCAGAGAAACCGCCGTAGAATCCGCCGATGAAAAAGCCGTAGCCGCTGCCGAACATGCCGGTATTCGAGCCACCGTTTGAATACATGGCACCGGCACTGACCGGTCCGAAATCGTAGACATATTTGGCCGAGTCATCCCAGCGCGCGGACTGCGTGCTCCCGGAGCCGCCATTGGTGCCGGAATAGCCGAGCAGCGAGAAGGCGTAGGAAAGGGCCAACGGGTCGTAAGTCGCGATCGCATCGAGCTCGAATGAATTCTGCCGGCCGATCGTCAATGTGCCGTATTGCTTGTTGCTGACACCGCCAAACAGCTGGCCGTTGAACGCCTGGCCGCAGCGGCCGCTGTCGGCATTCGAAGTTTGCTGGTTATAGACGACGTTTGCATTCTGGATAAACGAGACGCAACCGTCGGAGAGCTTTCCGGTTAGCGGATCGAAACCGGTATCGGCCCGGCCGATGGCGCTCCAGCCGAGAGCAAGCGGTTCGTCGAACTTCAAGCCGATATTCGATTGCGTCAGACCATTTTCGGCAATCGTCGATATCCGCTGACCCGTATAGTTCCTGGTGGTCGTGAACGGGATGAACTCTAGACCCGAGACCACGCTGCCAAGCGGACGGCCGTTGGTTTGGTAGGCGTAACCGACGTCAATTGTGGCAAAAAGGGTAACGCCGTACCAGGTTAAGCTGTCAGGAAGCGGATCCTTGAACTGCGGCGGGGCGGTAAACAAGTTCATGTCCGCGGCGCGCGCGTTCGTAGCGACCAAGCTCGCCATGGCGAGCGCAAATGCGACCGTTCTTCTCATCACCACTTCCCCCAGATTGCCCCGTGACGCGGGGAGCCAAGATTTTCGCTGTATATCAGCAAATATAGCGCAAGGCAGGCGCCCTCCGCTGTATGCCAACGGACATAGCGCAGTTGGAACCGGTCACAAAAGTGCAATTGGGCAACAGTGGGGAACTAAATCGATTTCCTTCCCTTATCGGCACATTGATGTTGCCGATCATGGCGGAGATGCTGGGGAGGGTCTCGCCCCCTCAGACGCGCGGCCAGAAGACTCAGGCCTTTCTTCGAATGCGCAAATCTGCCCGCAACGCCTGCAATTCCTTGCGGGCGGCGCTCTCCGCCGAGCGTTCGATCTTGCGGTAGCGCGAGACGAGAGACAGGCCAAATGGTGTGAGGGCGGCCCCTCCACCGTTCTTGCCGCCAGCTTGCCGTTCGACGGCGGCCCGCCGGCAGATGTGGTTGATTTCGTCCACGAGGTCCCACGCCCTTTTATACGACATGTTCATGGCCCGGCCCGCGGCGGAGATCGAGCCACAGGACCGAATATTCTCGAGCAGCTGGATTTTGCCAGGCCCGATTCGGCCTTCGGTGGCCAGGTCGATCCGAACACTCAAGGACGGCAGCGATGTCGAGGGAGACTTTCGCATGTTCGGTTTGCCCATGCACATTGATCCAAAAATGACTCTAACTCTTCTGGATCACGAGCCGCAATGCCGAAGCGTTCGGGCGCTATTTGGTGGGCGGCCTCATCGCTAGAGGATTGAAAATGATGCGGGCAACCTCATCGTCCGACGATCGCTCACCTGCGACCGCGCTGCAACTAGAACTAGCTCAATATGGAGAGACACAACGCCCCTCGCCGCCGGCAGACCAAGTATCTGCCGGCATTGCGAGGTCGGAGCCCAAGGGGCGCTTCAGTAGCAGCTACGCGGATCGACCTGGACGTATTGTCCCGATGGATAGCGGAAGTAGCAATTGCCCTGCGCCAGATAATAGCCGGGTCGTGCGGCCGCCTGAGCGCCCGCGATGGCACCGACCGTGCCGCCGGCGACCGCGCCGGCAATCGCACCGCCCGGTCGTCCAGTGAGAAGGCCACCCAAAACCCCGCCCACGATGGCGCCGCCGACCGCGCCTGCGGCTGGGTCCGGCGGCGGCGGCGGCGGAGGTGGAGCATAGGCTCCCGGAGGTGGCGCGTAGGCTCCTGGAGGTGGCGGCGGGTAATCTCCGGCAACGGGGGGTCCATCGGGCCCGCCATAATCCTCGACCGCCTCCACGTCAGACACATAGGCGGGCGGCCCATCCATCTGTTGCGGGTAGAAATACCAGACGCCTCCAACGTCCCACCACCAGCCCAAGCGTCCGTTGTGAGCTTCGTGGCGCCAGCGTCCGCCCTCCCAGGCCAAGCGACCGTGATAGGCGTGTCCGCCAAAATTGCGGGCCGGCAGACCTCGCCGCGCGTAGTCCTGCGGCCCCCGCACTGCTCCGGCGCGCGGACCCGGGCGGCCTGCCTGGACCGGTGGTTTGCCCTGCCCGCCCTTCTGTTGATTGTGCTGCTCTTCCGCCTGCGCCGACAGCGCAAAGAGAGCGGCGATGGATATCAAGGGAAGGACGATCCGAGGGCGCCTGAAGGTGCTCATGTTCAAATGTCTCCACAACCAGGTAGCGATTTCAGAAGGGATATACCACCAGCGTTACCCCAAATCATGCTGGTCAATTGCGGCAACAACATTGCTGACGGGGTCCGGGCGTTTTGTCTCGTTACAAATCAGTAAGATCGCGGGGTTCGGGTCTGGATTCCGGTGCCGCGTTCATTTCTCCGTGTTGCCATCCCACGGATGGCCTTATAGAGCACTGATTGCCCCGAAGAGCCAGGTCCGAAGGTAACGAGGAACTAACATGAAGAGAATGCTTGCGCTGATCTTTTTGCTGCATGCAACGGGAGCCATTGCGCAAAGCGCCCCTCTACCGGCCGGGGCAAAACCGCCGGCGCAGGCCAAGTCTCACGGCCCTCCGAAGTCCATCGCCGAGAAGCTATTGGCCTGTCTGGATATTGACGACGAGACCAAGGACCGGCTGGATTGCTTTGATGCCATCATTCCGCCGAAGCCCAAGCCGAAATCGGCGCCGGCGAATGGAGTCATGGATTGCCGATACGTCAAGGAGGAAGACGAACGGTTGAAGTGCTTCAACGGGTTTGCCGAAAAGATCCCCAAATTCTCTTCGCGTTGAGCGCTTCAAACCGGCGAACCGTCCGCAGAACGGGACCGCCTTTTGCGCGTCCAACAATGGGGGTTCTGTCCTGCCCGGTCCTGTTGATAACCCCGCTTCGCCGGCGCCTGCGGCGTGACAGCCGCTTGCGGCGTGTTATCGACGGAAAAGCCGGGCCCTACCCTTGACGAAAGTAACTCTATGCGGATCACCCTCGTCGGCTCCCGCCATTTCGGCGTGACGACACTGGAAATGTTGCGCCAGCACGGCGTCGACGTTGTCCGGGTCGTCGTCGCCGACGCCGACGATCGGCTCGCCGCCGCTGCCCGCACCGCCGGTATCCCGGTTACGGTACAGGCCGATCCGAAACTGGTGGCGGCATCCGAAATCGCCGGCGATACCGACCTGATCGTGGCGGCGCACAGTCATGCCCGTGTCAGCAAGGAGGCGCTGGCTGCGGCACGGCTTGGCGGTATCGGGTACCATCCCTCGCTATTGCCCCGGCATCGCGGTATCGCCGCCATCGAATGGACGATCCGCGAAAAAGACCCGATCGCCGGCGGCACGGTGTACCACTTGGCCAATCGCATGGATGCCGGCGCGATCGCGGCGCAGGATTGGTGCTTCGTCAAGAAAGGCGAAACCGCCCGGCAATTATGGGAACGCGCGCTGGCACCGCTGGGCCAGAAATTGTTGGGCGAAGTCATCGATTATGCAAAAATTCACGATGCCCTCCCCGGCAGACCTCAGGATGAAGAATTTGCGACCAGTGCTCCCGCACTCGCCGACTAGGAAGCTTTTGGTGTAAAATCCTGGTTCTTTTTATACTTGGTGCGACATTTGTGGAGTGTGACGCTTATTACCTCGCTGGGTTCGCGCGAACCAACGCTCGACGCTCGCCGCCGCAAGCGGTAAGATTTTTGCTATC
>Ga0210390_10004268_pt1 | contig 12087 bp, 12 predicted proteins | sample IncBWH11OmetaG_FD_161050 | JGI IMG/M metagenome (GOLD analysis project Ga0210390, IMG submission 161050) | Forest soil microbial communities from Barre Woods Harvard Forest LTER site, Petersham, Massachusetts, United States - Inc-BW-H-11-O ... | reverse complement strand
CGTCAACAAGGTACAGATTTTCGGTGGGGCGGTTTCCGGAGATGTAAAGATTTTCTCCGTTGCCGCGCGCGGCGCGAGAGTTGGTGCTGACAGCACTAGACTGTTGTTCCAGACCGCCGATAACACCAGGCTGGAGAGTGGCGAGTTGGAGCCAATCGCGACCGTTCAGGGGAAGCTCGCGAATGGTAGCCTCGCCGACTATGCCGGCTACGGTAGCGCTGGAGGTATCCACTTGCGGCGTGTCTTCCGAGACCACCACTTTCTCCACCACGTCTCCAAGTGAGAGCGAGAAGTTCACGGAGACATTGGCGCCCACAGTCAATACGATGCCTTGGCGCAGCTGGGTCTTGAAACCGGTAAAGTGCGCCGTAGCTTCATAACCACCAGCCGGCAAACTCACGAATTCGTATTCGCCGTCAGCATTGGTCGTTACTTCTCGCGATGCGCCGGTCTCCACGCTTTTCAGCGTGACGTTCACCCCGCTCATCGCCGCGCCGCTGCTATCGTGAACCGTTCCGGAGATCGTTCCGTTGGTTGTTTGTGCGCTAGCGTTTCCGGCCATTCCATACAGAAAGAACAGGAACACGGTCAGCTTTAGAACGTTTCGAAGATGAGCACCCGCAGGCTTCATTCTTGTTACCTCCACACCCCATCTAAATTACTGGACTTGCCGATACCCCAAAAAATTCCCAGTCGCATTAATGCGCAACAAGCCGCTGCTGCCCCTCCGCGGAATCGCCGCGGAAAAATTCGGGAACGGAATATGCGAGCATGCCGTTTCGGACACTATCGATGGTGTAAATTTCGCGATTACGCGCGTTGAACGCGACTCCGGCCGGCCAAACCATGCCGGTGGCCGGCCCTCTAAGAATGGCGCGAGGTGCGACATCGCCATTGTCGGCAATATCCCAAACTCCGATAAAACCCAGCTCTGCCGAATTCCATGGCGATGGTGACAACGCGTCAAAGCGGTACGATTCCGTATTGTTTTTCACGGCCACGAAAATCTTGCCTTGCTCAGAGTCCACCTCGACCTGGCGGATTCTGATGATTCCAGTTCTGGGTCCGGCGATAATGGCTTTTGGCGCCACGTCGCCTTCGTCCATCCGGTTAAAAACGAATAAACCGGTGGTGCCCTTTTTGCTGTAGCTGGAGACGACGATGACGTTGCGCGTTGGATCGACAGCTACGCCGCGGACTTCATCCAATCCGGTCTTGAGACCGCGGATGATGCGCAGCGGAGTAGCGTCCCCTTGGGCTTCCCTGCTGAATACCAAAATGTCTTTGCCGCCATCTTCGCCAACGATGATTTCGCCGTGAGGCACGTCCACCGTCACCGTTTCCGGGCGCAATATTTGTGTATGCGGGCCCTGAATTATGCGTACCGGACCCTCTTCGCCTTTGGCATCGCCGCGGAACACAAGCACCGCGCCGGCCAGGTGCACCGGGACCATCATTTCGTCGTGCACCGCGTCGTAAGCAATGCCGTGCATCGTGCGGCTCAAGTGCGTTCCCTGTCCCTCAATCACTCTCACTGGGCTCATGTTTCCGTTCGCCAGCCTGGCAAACACCAGAATTCTGGGTACGCTCACTCAATTCGGAACCAGGATTTGATCGCGCTTCGAATCGTAGGTCACCGCGCCGGGATTCCCGAATCCCACCGCTGGACTGCCCAGAGGGGCGTTACGTAATAGGCGTTTGGGCGCGACGTTGCCCTTGGCAGTGCGCGCAAAAACTGCGGCGCTGTGTTCGCGATAATTAGTGACCCAGATTTCGTCGTTTTTGGTGTCGATGCTTACGCCCATGGGTCCGGCAATTCCCGTGCGGTTTCCGCCAATCGTTCTTATTGGCGTGACGTCGCCGTGAGCATCGCGGCGAAAAATTAAAATGGAATCATTGCCGTAGCTGGCCACGGCAACCTCGTCGTGGACCAAGTCCAGAGCGATCCCCATGGGCCAGTTCAGTTCTGTGTGCTTGCCCTGAATCTTACGGGTGGGTGCCTGATCCTTATTAGCGTCGCCCGCGTAAGTCGTAATAGAAGGAAGATCAAATCTGCCACCTTGAAGTTCGCCTTGTAACGATTCCGCTCGTGTCAGTGGCGCCCAGTTGCCGTGGTTGGCGACGGAGATTTCGTTGTGAGCTTCGTCAAAAATAATTCCGTGGGGATCTTGCAGTCCGGTGTTCGAGCCGTGCAGGACGCGCAAGGGCGCATCGCCCAGGGTGGCGTCCCGCCGGTACACCACCACGGTGTTGGCGTGTTCGACGGTGATCGCGACCTCTTCGCGCTGCTGGTTCAGAGCGACGCCCCATGAGCCGTGGGGCACAAATAGAATGCGCTTTGGTTTTGTATTTCCCTCGGCGTCAGACGGGAACACTTCCATGCGGTCCCCGATATCGTTGTTCACGGCGAACAGTTCGCGGTTCCGCGGATCGGACGCGACCCCGGCCACAAACATCATCCCCGTCGCGGGACCACGCACTTGGGTGAGGGGCTCGGTAACGGAGGTCGAGTTGAGCGCAGTTCCTGCTGCCCGGTCGTAGACCAGCAGACCACCGCGGTTGGAGTCGCTCATGAGAACCTTGTTGTTTTCGGGATCGACGGTCACGCTGTGGAGGCTGGGGTAAGGGTCGGCGACGGAACGCACAGGCACGAGGTCGCCGCCCGTCGCCTCCTCCACTTCCGAGGCTTCGACGGTTCCCGGTGTCGACCAGCTTGGAGTAGAACAGCCGTCTTGTGAGTCGTCATCGGCCGGGAGGGCGGGATTAATGGGCTCGACGTTCCGCGCGGTTCGAGCTAGACCCGCGCCTAAGCCAAGTAAGAGGGTCAGGCAGGCGGCCAACTTTGCCGGGGTTTCCCAAGAATCAAAGAATCGCATTAACATCCTATCCGGCTCGCTGAGCCATCTACCGCCTGCATGTGGTGAAAAAAGCAGTCCAAACGTTAGCCCCGACGTCTCAAAATAGGGCCCGAGCGCAATGTAGTGGCAAAATTCACTTTGGCGTAATATCAGACCAATCGAGATATGTCAAGAAAAAATTCATCACAAGCATTTGCTTTCTTGATAGGTTGGCGACGACCGGTCTGGGAGTTTTGTAAAGCATCCGTGAGATTCTTGGAAATATCGACTACTTTGGGTAGGAGAGCGGTCATGATCAGGGTCTAGCCGTGAGACCTGCACATGAGAAAATCGGCAGAAAAAACAATTTGGTCTAACATAAGACCTGTGGTACAGTGCGCTTTCCAGTAGTCTATTTCACAGGTCCCGGAGCTTCATGCCACGCCCTGATCTAGAAAATCCCTTCAACATTACTGGGCTTGCACGACCACGCATCCATGAGGCGGTCGCCGATCAGATTCGCCAAGCCATTTTCAATGGCCTCCTGCTGCCTGGGCACAAATTGCTGCCTGAACGCGAGATGGCCGAGAAATTCCAGACCAGCCGTGTCGCCCTCCGCGAAGCTCTTCGCGCCCTTGAAAAGGAAGGAATGATCACCATCAAACGCGGATCTGGTGGCGGCGCGTTCGTGGCTGATTTTGATAATGCCTTGCGTGCGCTGCTGGATTCTCTGAGCACGGTGGTGAAATTGGGCCAGGCCAAGAGCGCTCATCTTACGGAAACGCGCGCGATTATCGAACCGGAAATCACGCGACTGGCCACGCTGCGGGCCACTCCTGAAAATATTCAAGCCATCGAGGCGGTGGTTGTGGCTCAGGAGAAGGAATTGCAATCGGGAGAGCTGAGCCGAAAGTTGGACATGGAGTTTCACCGGCGGGTAGCCCAAGCGGCCAATAATCCGGTATTGAATATCGTAGTGAACGCGGTGAATGAATCGATTCGCGACGCAATCTTCCGGTCAAAAAGAAGCATCGAGATGCGCGGCCGCGTGGTCGAATATCATCGCAACATCTTGGAGGCGATAAAGAGTGGCGACGCCTCCCGCGCGAGAGCAGTAATGACGGAGCACGTTGTGGACGTTCAGTGTCATCTCGAGACAACCGATCATGAGTGATTTGATACCCAGACTGACGCGGGAAAAACTTCATCCTGATTTGGAAGCGTATTTGCGGCCTCGCATCGAGCGGTTAGGCTACCTGGGAGAATTTTTCCAATGTGCCGGCCATCAACCAGAAGCGCTGCTTTCTTTCCTGGAATACACGGACCATTTAAAACACGCATTAGCAAATAACCTGACAGAGATCGTGTCGTTAACCGTCGCGCAGCTCATGAACAATAATTACGAGCGCGTACAGCATGAGCGGCTGTCCCTGAAGCTGGGCTTCCGCGAGAGCTGGCTGCGCGAAGTTTTGACGCTGAAGGGCGATGGCCAAGGACACATGTCCGAGCAGGAGGTTCTGGTGCAGCGGTTGGCGATGGCGGCGATCAATCGCAGAGGGCACGACATCACCGCGGAACTGGAACCGGTCGTCCGCTCCATTGGTCCGGCGATGTCCATAGCCGTTCTCATGCTGGTGGGCCGGTACCTTTCGCACGCGATTATTGCCAATGCGCTTAATTTGGCTCCGCCGGTGCCATCACCATTGACTGTGGAGACTCATGGTTGAGGGATGGTGCGCCGCCCTCGGAGTCGGCGAGCAGGAGCTTCGGCGTCGCAGAAAACTTTCACCGCGGTTGCAGTCAATAGAAGCAATACAGATTTAACGAGGAGCACGAACATGGATTCAAAAGACTTTTATTTTGCGAATCGTACCGGAATGAGCGAGCCCAAGATCGAACTCATTTCTCCGGTGGTTATTCCCAAGGAAGCCATAGACGCCGAGATCGAGCGCTTGTCTAATTTGCCTGCGCCCGCCAACGGACGCCGCGAATCCTGCGTAGTTAATCCATTGACTGGCGTGGGAGATGGCCTGGCGCCGGGCATCGAAGTGTCCATTTCGGTCTTGAAACCTGGCGAGCGGACAGCGGCGGTCCGTCACAATGCATCGCTTGTGAATTTCTGTATACAGGGCGGCGGGCAGACCAAGGTAGATGGCAAAGATATCCGCTATTCGAAATATGACGTTTGGACCACTCCATCGTGGGTAGCCTACGAATACGAAAACAATACCAAGGAACTGCAGGTTCGGTTGACGTACAGTAATGCACCGCTGCTGCGAAAAATGAAGGTCTACATCGTCGACGAAAATCCCCTGGCCGACGTCAAGAAGACCAAGAAATTCAAGGATGAGCACGCTAGCGCACAGAGTCCCTTCGGAACCTTCTCGATTTCGGATGACGGCGCACAGCTGATGCCTTACGAAAAACTAATCAGTCCCGACGTGGTCAAGCACAATCCTCTGCATTTTCCGTGGAGCCGCGTGCAGTGCGAATTGGACAAGCTCGCAGCCCTGGGAAAAACCTACTTGGGCCGCCGCCTGTACCTGCTTTACAACCCCAACACCAAACATACCAACGGCACGACCAGCAACTTTTTTGCGGCCATCACCATCCGGCCCAAGAATATCGTGGACCGGCCGCATCGCCACGTGGGCGCCGCAGTGAACTACTATTTTGCGGGCAAAGGATTCAGTATCGTCGAAGGGAGGCGCTATCCGTGGAAGGCAGGCGACCTGATGTTGTCCGCGCCCGGTTGGGCGGTTCACAATCACGCTTCGCTGGAGGAAGACGTCTACGAACTCACCATCCAGGACAGCCCGTTGAATATCTGGATGGGTTCGCTGCTTTGGCAGGAGAGTCTGGACCAGCCCATCGAATCCCTGGGGGCCAACGAAGGCTTTTCCACCAATCGCGCCGCGTAAACCACCCTTGAGTTTCGGTCTGCGCGCCAGCTTCGCGCGATTCGGGAAAGCGAATCTTTATGCTTCAGATGCAGAAGAACTTTCTGTGCGGCTCATACCCTCCGCTGCTGACGCCGTTCCGTGATGGCAAAGTTGACTTCAAGAAATTCGCCGAGTTGACCGAACGGCAGGTTCGAGAGGGTTCGCACGGGGTGCTGGTTTGCGGTACCACCGGCGAGCCCAGCAGCCTCACGGTGGAAGAGCGCACCGAACTCCTCAAAGTGGCTTTGGACGTCACGGCCAAACGAATTCCGGTGGTAGCCGCCACTGGTTCGCAGTCACTCGCTGAAACTCTGGAACTCACAAAACGTGCGGAGCAGGCTGGGGCGGATGCGCTGTTGATAGTTACGCCCTACTATTGCAAGCCTTCACAGCGGGGATTGGTGGAATATTTTGTTACCGTCGCGGAACGCACCGCGCTTCCCATCATGATTTACCACATACCCGGTCGCACCGCCGTCTCCGTAACTACCGCGACGGTGGCGTCTATCGCCGAGCGTGCTCCCAACCTGGTAGGAATTAAACACGCTGCCAGCGACTTGGAATTCGTAACGAAGTTAATTCACAGCTTGGGCTCAGAGTTTCGTATCTTCTGTGGGCTCGAGGCTCTGAGCCTCCCGATGCTGGTGGTGGGGGCCAAGGGCTTGATGAGTGCCGTCAGCAACCTTGCGCCCATGCGCGTTGCCGCACTATATAACGCCGTGGATCAGGGCGATCTCGAGGCCGCACGTAAACTACATAACGAGCTCTTTGAATTGAACGAGTCTATCTTTCTGGACACCAATCCGATTCCACTGAAATATATGATGAATCGGTTGGGGCTGCTCGAATCTCACGAGTTGAGGCTCCCACTTGTGTCCATCGATGCCCAGCAAGCGCCCATCCTGGATTCCGTTCTGAATCGCTCCGGGCTGTTGCAGCTTGCCGGTTGGCGGTCTCGCTAGACCTGTGCAGGTACGCCGATTCTTGGCCGCCGGGATTTACAGCTCCTATTGTTGGGAATGAATTTGAAGTAAGAGCATTGGTCGCAGGGGTGCTTTACGCTGAACAGGACTGGACGAGTTTTCGCATTGGTCGTGGTCTTGATTTTCTTTTCCGGCTCATTCTCGCTCCTCAGTCTCGACAGCACCAGGCATTCGCGACGCCCTGTTTCCGCTTCCTCTGAAGCCCTACTGGCGTCTTCGGTGCCTGTACAGATGTGTCTTGCCCCGTACTTTGAAGACGCCGGGTATTCGCCTGATTCTGAATCACAGCCGACCGGCGGCGAGCTTCCCCCGATCCGCATGGTCAGCGATCCTTATCCTACGTTCAACGGCATTGCGCTCGACCCATCGGATAATCGCATCGCCATGAGCGACGAAAATCGCAAGAGTGTTCTTGTCTACGATCGCGTCGGTGGGAATAAATCGGCCACCCTCACTTTCCCGCTCAGCCAGATCATTGGCCCTCAGTCGCAAATCGGTTACATCGCGGGTATTATGTTTGATCCGGCGCATCGCGAGATTTACGCCGTAAATAATGATCTCGACGATCGTATTGTGGTGTTTGACGATGACGCACGCGGCGATGTAAAGCCCAAGAGGCGGCTGTACGTACCGCATCAAGCGTGGGGGCTCTCACTAAATCCCACTACAGATCAGTTTGCTATCTCCGTTCAGCAGCTCAGTATGGTGGCCTTTTACCGGCGCGAAGCCTCTGGCCTGGAGGCCCCGTTGCGCATCCTCGAAGGCCCGGACACTGGCCTGGCCGATCCGCACGGCATTCATTGGGATGTGCAGCACCACGAATTGATCGTGGCCAACCACGGCAACTCTTCGGTGATCGCGTCTTATTCTGCATACGACGCGGGAGTCTCTAGTAAGGCGCTATCTGCCGGTGGGCATTTCCTGCCACCATCGCTGACAATTTTCGAAGATAACGCGAAAGGTAACGCGAGACCAGTGCGCACCATTCAGGGCCCGCATACCCACCTAAATTGGCCCATGGGCATTGACCTGGATGTCCAGCACGATGAAATCGCCGTGGCGGACAACGGAGATAATTCGGTTGTGATTTTCCGCCGCACAGATTCCGGCGACGCCGTACCGTTGCGCATTATTCGCGGGCCGCGCACGGGAATCGCCAGCCCCATGGGTGTTGCGATCGACGTAAGAAACGATGAGATCTGGGTAGCCAATTATGGCGATCATACCGCCGCGGTTTACTCGCGAACTGCCAATGGAAACATGGCGCCGAAGCGCGTCATTCGCAACGCCCCGGAAGGTACACCCACAGGCGGTTTCGGCAACCCGTACGCAGTGGCTTACGACTCGAAGCGCGATCAACTCCTGGTTCCAAATTGAGTAAGCCAGCCGCGCATTGCGGTGTTTGCCAGGTTGGCAAACGGAAATTCAAACCCGGTGCGCATCATTGAGGGCCAGTCAACGCATTTGAGCAGAACGATGCATGGTCTGGCGTACGACGCTACTCACGACGAGGTCGTCGTGCCAGTGGCGTTAGGGGCCGCGGTATTGACGTTTCGGGGCGGGGCTCACGGCGAAGAATCACCCATTCGAACAATTCAGGGTCCTAACACTCACCTGGTTCGGCCACACACCCTTGCGGTAGACGAAAAAAATGGCGAGATCATCGTGGCCGACACCAGCAGCCGCAGTCTATTGGTGTTTTCGCGGGATGCTGATGGGGACACGCCACCCGTGCGCATTATTGCGGGACCGAAAACCGGACTGCTTTTTATTGTGGGCGTCGCCGTTGATCCGGTGCATGACCGCATCGTGGCCGCCAGCGCCTCCAGCGTGCGAGGCGGCACTACCGGGTTGTTCATTTTTAATCGTACGGATCAGGGAGATGTCGCGCCGCGCGGAGTCATTGCCGGACCGCGCACCGGAATTGTTCGTCCGTGGCAACTCGCGATTGACCCGTCGCTGGGTAACGTTTTTGTGGCCGCGATCAACAACGAAAATCATCCACCATATGCGCTGGAAATGCCCAGGAAAGACCTGGCTCCGGATACCGATCTGCCTTCTCCGTGGGTTACTGGCGCGCCCGGATTCGTCGGCATGTGGAGCATCGATGATAACGGCGACGTTCCTCCGCGCGGAATAATCAAGGGAGCTGGCAGCTATCTCGTGCATCCTGCCGGCGTGGCCATTGATCCCAAAGCAGGCGAAGTATTTGTGACCGATGGAGTGCGCAACGGCCTGTTTGCCTTTCTCACACCCAATCTTTTTTCGAAGGAATCCGTCTCACCGGAAAAAGCCGTTGAGAAATCAGACCGGAGCCATCGGTGATGATCTTCGCAAGCGAGACCGCCCCGCGATTCAACCGTTACTTAAACACATCCGGAGGCCAAAACCTTCGGTTTCTGACCCTGGCAGCGATGATCGGTGCATTCATTCCACTGAATGCCCAGGAACAAGCTAAGTCGCGCACTGACCCTCCACTTATTTTGACTGGTACGATCAGCATGCCGAACGTGGAAGGCCGCATCGACCACTTTGCGATCGATCCCGGCGGGCGACTGTTTGTTTGTGTAGTGGGCAACGACACTGTTGAGGTCTTGAAGACGCTGACCGACAAACGAATTCATACCATGGCTGCGGTGCCACATCCGCAAGGAGCCGTTTACGCGCCTAAATTGAAGAAACTGTTTGTGGGCAGCCGCGATGGCAAATTGTATGTTTACGATGGAACCTCGTTTGATCTAATCACGTTCAATTCCTTTGACGGTGACGTCGACAACTTGCGCTACGATGAGGCCGGCAAGCGAGTTTATGTTGCTCACGGCGACGGGGAGACCGCGGGCATCGCAGTCATAGATGCGAAGACAAATCAACGACTCTCGGAAGACTTCAAATTGGGGGCGCACCCTGAGTCTTTCCAAATGGAAAAGTCCGGCCCGGCAATTTTTGTGAATTTGCCCGATTTGCACGAGATCGCGGTGCTGAATCGAAGCACCCGTGGAATTACCAAGTGGCCGTTGACCCACATCGAGGAAAATTTCCCGATGGCGCTCGACGAGGCTGGGCACCAGCTTTTTGTTGGCAGCCGCACACCGCCGCGATTGATCGTATTTGATACTGAGTCAGGTCATTTAATCACCGCAATTCGAACCGCCGCGGATTCGGACGACTTTTATTATGACTACGCTTACAAGCGCGTTTACGTGCCCGGGGGGCAAGGATTCGTGAGCGTCTTTCAACAAAGTGACCCCGATCACTATCAACTGATAAGGAAGGTACCCTCGGCCTTGGGCGCGCGCACAGCTGGATATGCCGCGAAGACCGGCCAAAAGGGACGTGACCGGTTTTACCTTGCGGTTCCTGGGCGGCAGGGCCACAGCGCCGAGGTCTGGATCTTTCAAGCGCAAGAGTGAATTTGGCAAGTCTGTCGCGTGATCGAACTCAGCCGATCAAAGCATCCCGCAGGAAGGGAAAATGAGTGGGGCTACAAAGGAGAAGGATGGGCCACAAAATGAACGATCAACAGAATTCTAAAAGGAACACCCGCGAACGTTTTGGCTTACTTTGTACGGACCAATCGCAGCGGCGAACACTTGCGATTCTCTCGACACTCGCTTGCAGTTTTGGGCTGGCAGCGCTTGTGTCGGCCGGACCGGCAAATGTTTCACCTGCAGCCACAGTGATTCAGCACAGTTCGCAGGGGCAATCGCATAATGGCGCGAAGCCTGGCGAAGACGCGGACCTCTCAGGCAAGTCCCCCGATGAGCTGGCCGCTTACGTGTTCGAACACCATTACTGCAACAATTGTCACACAATGGGCGCGGACGGCAAGTTCGGATTCAACGAACGCGGTAAAGAAGTGGGCAAGGGTTTCGAAGGCTGTATCTCGTTGCTTACATCCATGAACGTAATCGCCCAGGTAAAACCCGCGAATCGCACCGACGACGAAAGACATAAGGTGGCCAGCTTCGAGCAATTTGGCTGCACTACCTGCCATCAAATTGTTCCCGGGAAACTCGGGCTGACGAGTTACGGACAAAAGCTCAAGTCCCTGCACATGGCTTGCACCGACGTGGAAAGAATTATCGCAAAATAGCTGGAGGCTTGATGACGCACTTCAAAGTTTGGCCGAGGATCGGCCTGCTCATGTTTTCAATACTGCTCCTTTCCGCACTCGCCGGCGCTCAACAAAAATCCATGCCACCCCCAACGCAGGACCGCCCGCTGCAGGATCGCATTGAGTCGATGGAGCGCGCCCAGCGCGACGAATGGCAAAAACCCGATGAGGTTGTCAAAGCGCTGGAGTTGAAACCGGGTGATGTAGTGGCCGATGTGGGCGCCGGTAGCGGCTACTTTACGCGTCGCCTGGCCAAAGTTGTCGCCCCCGAAGGTAAAGTCTATGCTGTGGACGTAGCCGCCGACATCCTCGGTTATCTCAAGGAGCGCGCTGACCGAGAAGGCTTGCGCAATGTTGTGACGATCGTTTCGCAACCGGCCGATCCCATGCTTCCCACCAATTCTGTGGACCTAGTGTTTTTTTCCGATACCACTCACCACATCGATCATCGCGTTGAGTTTTATCGCAAGCTTGCTCCCGCGGTCAAACCACATGGGCGCATGGCTATCATCGACTATCGTCCCGACAGTCCGCACGCGCCGCATAAGCCCGAGCAGCTGGTGCCGCGTTCCGAGGCCATCAGTGAAGCAGAACAGGCCGGCTTCAACTTCGTGAAGGATTTTCAGTTCCTTCCTTATCACTACTTCCTGATGTTTGAGAAAAACTAAAAACGATCCATCCAGTAGCTGAGGACGTGTGGAGGCAGTCGATAATAAGCTGTTGAAATAAGGACGGGCTAGTATTTTAGCCTGTCGTTCGCCAAAACTCTGCGAGGCCATAAATCTCGTCGAGTAACAATGTTACAGGCCCATCCGCATGCTATTCATTTCAAACACATTCTGTATTTTGGCGAGGGACACCCATCCAATTTGATCGTCTTCGGTTCGGACGTGATAGAAGCTGTTGTCGGGACTAGCATCTACAAGTGTCACCCTGGCCCCTTGTTGTAGATGTGTCAGGGCTGGACTCGATGTAGACGGATCGCGACGAAGGATCACATTGTGATTGGCCAAGCCCTGTTGCGCGGATGCAGAACACGGACATACCGTCAGCACAAGAAACCAGATTGAGATGCCCGTAAAAGCAGATCGCATGCTAAGCGTGCGCGACGCGAGCCCGATCCGACGCCAATTTTTGAGCGAACGAGAATAGAATCCTACGGTCTTTTTCTCCCGATTTGCTGAGGCATTTTCGCAGCTTGTGAAGGTACA
>Ga0210390_10004267_pt1 | contig 12089 bp, 14 predicted proteins | sample IncBWH11OmetaG_FD_161050 | JGI IMG/M metagenome (GOLD analysis project Ga0210390, IMG submission 161050) | Forest soil microbial communities from Barre Woods Harvard Forest LTER site, Petersham, Massachusetts, United States - Inc-BW-H-11-O ... | reverse complement strand
GGCAAGCAATCGGTCTTTGGCGTTGTTCAAGGCTTGGCCACCGGGCAGTCCCCGCAGAAATGAACTGACATCCATCGTGGGCCCAATCATCAGGCGCTTTGGTTCAACACGCAATTCGGAGATATGGAAAAACGCGTGATTTAGGTCTTGCTATCGAATATAGTCCACGCTAATTTTGCCAGTCTCACCTGACTTTTCACGATGAACGAATCCGCCGATCCACCTTCCGAAGCTATTCCCAATGAACTCGGCTGGCGATTTCGACGAACGGATCCTTCCCTGCCTGAAGTGTTCCGTTCGGTTTCAATCCCAAGGAACACTGCAGGCTGGATGGGATTTATCCGGAAGCTTCTCGCCTTCTCCGGGCCCGGGTATTTGGTTGCGGTCGGTTACATGGACCCAGGAAATTGGGCCACCGACCTCGCCGGAGGGTCTCAGTTTTATTATTCGCTGCTGTCGGTGGTCGTGATCTCGAGTCTGATGGCGATCTTCCTGCAACATCTCGCCCTGAAGCTTGGCGTGGTCACCGGACGCGATTTGGCACAAGCTTGCCGGGACAATTTTCATCCGGCCATCACCTTTGCCCTCTGGGTTGGTCAGGAGATTGCCATTGCAGCCTGTGACCTGGCTGAAGTGATTGGTTCCGCGATCGCTCTGAATCTCTTATTCGACCTCCCCTTGGTTTGGGGAGTTTGTTTGACGGCAGGCGACGTGTTCGCAGTGCTTTACCTTCAGAATAAGGGCTTCCGGCTGATTGAAGCTTTGGTCATCACCATGATCAGCGTCATCGCGGTCGCCTTCGGTATCCAGGTATTTTTGTCAAAGCCCGATTTCGGGGCGATGGCGCTAGGCGTTCTTCCCTCCTCAGCGCTCCTGCACAATCGCGAAATGCTTTACGTTGCGATAGGCATCCTTGGGGCAACTGTGATGCCGCACAACCTGTATTTGCACTCTTCCATTGCGCAAACGCGTCACTACGAAATGACCCCCGCGGGTAAGCGCGAAGCGATTTTTTTTGGCACCATTGATTCTACGCTGGCGCTTTGCTTCGCTATGTTTATCAATGCCGCCATTCTGATCGTCGCGGCGGCGACTTTCTATCGGAACGGCCATCACGAGGTGGCCGAGATTCAGGATGCCTACAAGCTCCTCAGCCCGTTGCTCGGAGTAGGCGCGGCAAGCACCCTTTTCGCGGTGGCCCTTCTGGCGTCAGGTCAGAATTCCACCCTGACTGGAACACTCGCGGGTCAGATTATCATGGAGGGATTTCTGCGGTTGCGGCTCACTCCTGTTTTAAGGCGGCTGGTCACCCGGTTGATCGCCATTGTCCCCGCGGTCTTAGTCACGGTAATGATAGGAGAAAGCGGGACCGCACAATTATTGATTCTCAGTCAAGTCGTTCTGAGCCTCATGCTTAGTTTTGCCGTTGTTCCCCTCATCATGTTCACGAGCGACAAATTAAAGATGGGCCAATTTGTGAATCCGGGCTGGATGAACCTCTTTGGGTGGGTATTGGCCGGGATCATCGCGGTACTGAATGCGATTTTACTGTGGCAGACTTTTGCAGGTCATTGATCTTACCTTCATGCCAAACCGTTTGGATTTGCCGACCGGCTTGCCCGTACCGCAGGATGACGGCGCCTGCGATCACCTTCCTGGTATGCGAATGCCGGAACTGTGGCTTGCGTCCACCGACGGTCATCCGGTTCATCTAGGGCAGATTCGCGGCCGCACGGTGGTCTACTGCTATCCTCGGACCGGACAACCCGATCAACCCATTCCAGATGGTTGGGATGCCATCCCAGGTGCGAGGGGTTGCACCCCCCAATCCCGCGGGTTCCGGGATCAGTATCGCGCGTTAACGGGCGCGGGCGCATCGCATCTATTTGGATTGAGCACGCAGGATACGAACTACCAAAAAGAAGCCGTCGAGCGGCTCGAGCTTCCGTTTCCCCTACTGAGTGATCGGGAATTGTCTCTCGTCCGAGCGCTCAAACTGCCGACTTTTCAATTTGATTCCAGGACTCTGGTCAAACGGTTAACTCTCATTATCGACGAGGGCCGCATCACAAAGGTATTTTATCCGATATTTCCACCCGATAAAAGCGCTGAGGAGACTCTGGAATGGTTAAGGCAAAACCCGTTCGCGAGTTGAATGAAAAACCTGGTATCGTGGGTCATTTATTCTTATGTCCACTGCCTCTGCCAGGATTAGTTCTGTCGAACAGCTTCGAGCCTTGCTTCCAAAGACCGCGCCTGAAGCTCTCGACGTCGAGATCATTTCGGTTGATGCAGAACGAATCCTTCTCCGGATGCCGATGTCCGATCGGGCCCGCCAACCTTCAGGTCTCTTGCATGGAGGTATCAGCATGGTTCTCGCAGAAACCGCTGCCAGTCTGCATGCCTGCTGGGATCTCGATTTGTCGCGCTCCGTTCCGGTGGGTATTGAAATTAGCGGAAGCCATATCCGACCCGCCTCCGACGGTCACATCCTGGCGAAAGCAAGTGTCGTCCGTCGCTCTTCCAAGCTAGCAGTCCACACGGTTGAAATCGTCCACGAAGAGTCTGGTCGCGTGCTTTGCCTCTCGCGGGTGACAAATTATTATAAGGAGATTCAACCGGTGCAGAGATGACTTAGATACGCGTCCACATCGTTCCAGGCGTCGTGTTTCGCGGCCAGGGCCACATAACCGTCGGGGCGAACAATCCATATCCCCCCGTGGGCGTATGGTTTACGCGGTAAGGGCTCGACAAAATTCGGGTATTTCGAAAGGAGGGATTTCGAGGTGGGTGTGTCTTCAGCGAACAACGCAAAGCGCGGTGTGTTTCCCGAACCTACCGCGGGCTCGCCCTCACGGATTGGCGCGCGCTGTCCCGGATGCGGGCCGCCATGGACATGCGCGGATTTCGCATTCAGCGGGCTTTCGGGATATCCAACGGCCATCTCCGAAAGGATGTTTGCCATTGCGCTTTTGACCGGTGCAAGACCAAAAACCAGCGAGGCGATATGATTACGAATCGACTGCTTGATGCCGCCCTTCAGCACGGTCAGGACGGTGGTTTTGCCTGTTGCTTCGAGGACTAGTTTGGCAATAGCGCTTCGCTCCGCGCTGTAGCTGCTCAGCAACGGCTCCGGCGCGCAAATACCCCGCGAGACAAGCGCGAGTTTCCACGCAAGATTGATAGCGTCCTGCATTCCGGTGTTCATCCCCTGGCCACCCGCGGGGCTGTGGACGTGTGCCGCATCTCCGGCGAGAAAGATACGCCCTGAGCGATAGTCCGAGACTTTACGTTCATTGATGCTGAAAGAGGAGAGCCAGACTGGATCGCTCGCCCGAATTCCGCCGGGGCCGCGCACCTCCAGAATTCGCTGAACTTCCTCCAGCGTTGGAGCGGGGCGATTTCCTTCGCCGATGGAACCTGACGATTCTCCAATATCGGCAATCACTCGGTATCGCGTTCCCCGGAGCGGAAAAAGGGCCAGCACTCCCTCCGCATGCCAAAAGATATTGATCGCCGGAGCACCTGCGACGCCGCTTAGATGAATATCGGCCAGGATCCAATCGCTTAGCATCGTACTGCCGAGGAATTCCATGCCAAGCTGATGACGGACAGTGCTGTGAGCGCCATCACAGCCAATCAGCCACGATGCCTCTGCGGTTTCTTCCCGCCCGTCGGAATGGAGGAGAGTGCATGATACCCCATCGGCACCCGACTTCAATTGCTTCAATTCCACTTGGCGTTCTGCCTTCAGGCCGAGCGTCTCCAGATGCTCTTCCAGCAGGCGTTCCGTCTCGCTTTGCGGAATCATAAGCACGAAATTGTAGCGAGACGCAATGTGAGTCATTTCAACGTGGGCGATTTCCACACGCCCCGAGAGAATATTGGCACCCTGAATTTTGAGGCCGGCATCGATGAAGCGCTGGGTGCTGTCCGTGCCCATACGCTCCATCAGTTCGAGCGTTCGCGCCCAGAGAACGAGCGCCTTGGATTTGTCAGTGCGCTCGGTATTTTTATCAACAAGGCGGACGGACAAGCCGTAGCGCGCCAGTTCTGAGGCCATTGTCAGTCCCACAGGACCCGCTCCGGCAATCAGCACGTCGGCCTTCATATGCAATCTCCTGGCAACCGTCTAATTCAGCAGCTCCGCATAATGCCGACGCGCCACTTCTTCGCAGAGGGTTAAAATCTCGGTAGCTGAAGATAATTTCCGGGTTTCTTCGAGCAAGCGGTTGCATTCCTGAGTGTTTAAAGTTTGAACGGCTTTTTTCACGCGCGGAACCAGGCCCGCGCTGACACTTAATTCGTCCACGCCGAGCGCCAAAAGCAGCGGCGTCAGGGTAATTTCTCCTGCCATCTCACCGCAGACACCCACCCAGATTCCCTGTGCGTGGGCCGCTGAAACGGTCATTTCGATCAGCCGCAGGATCGCCGGATGAGTCGGTTCGTACAAGTGAGCGATCCGCTCATTCACCCGATCCACCGCAATGGTGTACTGGATCAGGTCATTGGTCCCAATGCTGAAAAAAGCCACTTCGCGCGCCAACGATTCTGCCACCAACGCCGCACTGGGGACCTCGATCATGATGCCGACGTCAATGTCCTCCTGGAACGGCTTACCCTCTTCACGGAGCTCCGCTTTGCACGTCTCCAGAATTTCTTTGGCCTGCCTTAGCTCGGAGAGACCAGAGATCATCGGAAACATAATTCGGACATTGCCAAGAGCGCTCACCCGTAGAATCGCTCGCAACTGGGCCTTGAAAATGTCGGGGCGTTCGAGACAGAATCGGATCGCGCGGCATCCCAGAAATGGATTAAGTTCCGTCGGCAGGTGCGAGTGGCTCAGAAACTTATCGCCGCCCAGGTCGAGCGTGCGAATGATGACCGATTGCGGGAGAATGGCCTCCGCTACCGCCTGGTAGACGACGTATTGCTCTTCCTCGCTCGGTAAATCGTTCTTATTTAGAAAAAAGAACTCAGTTCTGTAGAGACCGATCCCTTCCGCTCCAGCTCCAACCACCAGCGGAACGTCTTCGGGAAGTTCGATATTCGCCGAGAGGATGACGTGGCGGCCGTCTGCCGTCGTGCTGACGGTGTCGCGCAGACTCGTCAAGACTTCCTCGACGTGTTCCAGCTTTATTTCAATTTCACCGTATTCCCAAAGGGTCTGATCCGTCGGGTTTAGAATGACGATGCCATTTGTCCCATCCAGCAAAACATGTTGGCCGGGACGCAACCGTTGCGAAATGTCTTTCAACCCTACGACCGCCGGAATATTCAGCGAACGCGCCATGATTGCGGTATGCGACGTTCGGCTCCCAACGTCCGTCGCGAATCCGAGAACCAATTGACGATTCAACGTCGCCGTATCCGAGGGAGTGATATTATGCGCCACCACGACCTGCGGCAGATCGATGGTGCCCAGTGTCTTGGTTGATCGCCCGAGCAAGTTGCGAACGACCCGCCGAGTCACGTCATGAATGTCAAAGGCCCTCTCCCGCAGATAGGGATCATCGATTTCACTGAGTGTCCGCGCGTACCGATTGGCGACTTCGGCAAAAATAAACTCGACGTTGAATTTTTCTCGCTCGAGGTTGCGAAGCACTTCATCGATCAACGTCCGGTCCTCGACCACCAGCAGGTGCGCATCAAAGATGCTGGCATCCTTAGCTCCGATCGCTTCGGCGATCCGTTGTTGCATCTCGAGGATCTGCGCCCGGGTGGCGATCAGGGCCGACTCGAATCGGACAATCTCCTGGGCGATCTCAGACTCATCAACGCTTCTTTTCGGCGGCTCTTCGTCATCGGGGTGATGAAGAAAGACCACCCCGCGGGCAATCCCCGGCGCAACGCCGATTCCTTGAAATCTTTCTTCCGGGCCGCTCATTCAGCGCTATTCCTCATCGAACCGTTTTTCGACCAGCAGTTCGAGTTCCTGAATGGCCTTCTCGGCGTCCACTCCTTCCGCTGAAAGAATCAGCTTTGTCCCTTGACCGGCTGCGAGCATCATGAGGCCCATAATACTCTTTCCGTTTACCTGCTCCCCATCCTTCTCGACCCAGATTTCGGCTCTGTGTTTGTTGGCTGCGCGAACGAACATGGCCGCGGGACGAGCGTGCAAGCCCAGCTTGTTCAATATAGTGATCTCCTTTTGAATTTTTCCAGAGGATGGCCGCTTCCCCAACAAACTCATCACATCTCCTTGCTCGTTTGCATTAAATTCAACAACCTTTGATTAAATTCTACTGCGCTGTTTTGGCCAAGGCTTTTCAGCTTTTGATCCAGCGCTCCAACTTCCACCAATCGAGCCAGATCGCGTCCCGTCCGGACTGGAATGGTGATGTGCGGAATACGGATCCCCAATATTTCGTAAAATTCTTGCTCAAGCCCGATCCTGTCAACCTCTTCGAGTTCTTGCCAGTCCCGGAGAGTCACAATCAGATCAAGCCGCTTCTCTATCCGAATACTACCCACCCCGAAGATGGAGGCGACATTAATGATGCCGAGACCACGAACTTCCATGTGATAACGCGTCAGATCGGGAGCGGTTCCGACCAATTCGCGTCCATCCAGGACGCGGAATCTTGTGACATCATCGCTCACCAGGCTGTAACCGCGTTCGATCAGTCCAAGAACGCACTCGCTCTTCCCTACCCCGCTCGACCCGCGAACCATCGTTCCAATTCCCATAATGTCGACCATGCTTCCGTGCTCGGTGGTAACGGGTGCAAAATCCATTTCCAGACCAATGGTCGCGGCATTGATGAACCGCATCGTAACCATCGGAGTGCGAAAGATGGCTATCTCCAACCGGGCAGCAGCATCCGCGAGCGCTTTCGCGACTGGCAAATGGCGCGAAACAATGACACAGGGGATATGCTGTTCGCAAAGCTGCTGGCAGCGAGCCTGCTGTTCGGACTCCGGCAAGCTCTTCAAATAGCTTGACTCGGCATTACCAAGAACTTGGATACGTTTACCCGCGAAGTAAGTAAAAAATCCGGAGAGAGCTAAACCAGGACGATTGATCGTTGGTTCGCGAATCTTTCGTTCGAAGCCTAGGGCCGGGCCAACGAGTTTGAGCTGGAGCGCGTCTGCGTGCCGCGTGTAGAATTCGCCGACCGGTATAAAAGGTAACTTCCCTCGTCTCATTCCAGTGCACCGGGCCGGCTGCTTCGTTGCTCATCAGCATTCACCGGCAAGATAGTAGCAAAGTTCTCTGGGGCATCCATTTCAAAGTGTGGAATCGGCCAGCAATTGTCTCACGGGCTCCACGCAAAAAGTGCCCGGGTAAGCGCGAACGGCACGCTACGTTCCCGGGCACAGACTTTTCTCGCTCCGACTTAGTTAAATGTTGGCTCGATTAGCCCAAAATCCCCGTTCTTCCGCCGGTAAATAACGTTCACTTTCTCTGTTTTGGCGTTCAGAAAGACGAGAAACTGCTTGGACGACATTTCGATCTGCAACACGGCTTCATCGATGAACATCGGTTTCACGGGATATTTCTCGCTGTGAATAAAAGATGGTTCTGAGAAATTCGCAGGAGCTTCCGACTTAGCCGTGGCGGCGAGTCCTGTTTCAGATGCCTGGTCGAACCCGTCTACCCCATCCACCCATTCCCACCGCAGCACAGTCTCTTCGAGGTGCCGAATCGCGTGTTTTCGGGGCCGGTGCTGCCGCATGAGCCGAGTTTTATATTTCCGCATCTGTCGGGCGATCTTATCCACCACCTCATCGATGGAGACGTACATATCATCGTTCTCAGCGCTGGCCTCGAGCGTGATATGGTTGCTACAGTGCAAAATCACCTCCGCCGTGTGGCGGTATTTCTGGACATCCAGAAGTATCTGTACCTCGATAATTTTTGGATAATCAAGGTGAAGACAAGCCAAGCGACGTCGGCAATACTCTTTCATCGCTTCAGTGACACTGACATGCCTCCCGGTGACCTGGATGGGTGGGTTTGCATTCTGTACCTGCATATTTGGGCGCTTTCTTTTTGGGTTAATGACCGCTAAGTAATCTGCTATCAGCGAGATAGAGCAGAAGACGTTCCCGTAGAACCAAGAAGAATTCTCCCTGGCATGGACTACGTGAACAAGCGGCCGACAACATGGTTCTAGACTTACATTCGAAAGCGTTCACCGAGATAGAGTTGCCTGCTAATGGGGTCATTGATCAGAAACTCCTGGGTCCCCTGGCTTTCAACTCTTCCATCAAATATCAGATAAGCGCGGTCCACGATCTCCAACGTCTCGCGAACGTTGTGATCGGTGATCAAGATAGCCAAGCCTGACTTGCTGAGGTTTGAGATATGCTGTTGGATTTCCGAGACAGCAATCGGATCGACGCCACTGAAGGGTTCGTCCAGCATCATCAGCTTCGGATTGGTCACCAGCGATCGTGCGATGGTCAGGCGTCGCTTTTCCCCGCCACTCAGCGTCAACGCTTGGTTTTTGGCAAGGTTCTCGATTCCAAACTGCCGGAGTAATTCGTCACAACGCCGGTGTCGTTCCCGGCGCGGGATCCGCAGGGTCTCCAGGATGGCCAAAATATTCTGTTCGACGGTCAGTTTTCGGAAAATGGACTCTTCCTGGGGAAGATACCCCATACCCATTCGGGCTCTCCGATGCATCGCAAAGCCAGTCACATCACGATCCTGAAAGTAAACTCGGCCACCATTAGGCCGAACCAGTCCTACTATAAGGTAGAAAGTAGTCGTTTTACCAGCACCATTTGGCCCCAGCAAGCCGACAATCTCACCTTCATTGACATGGATATCGATCCCATTCACCACCGACCGACCACCATATATCTTGACCAGCTTATCCGTACGAAGAATCGGCTTTTCGGTTCGCCGTTTCGTTTCGAGGACAGGAGACTCAATTTCTAATCTACTGGGCGCCATTCGTATTGGGAGTATTGGTACCGGTTCTGTCCACAATCAACGTTCTCGTGCTCCCGTAGGTTTGCATCTTCCCGTCTTTGTAGATCACCATTTTCACGCCGGGGGCAGTTGCGATGTGCGTGTTAAGACCCTGTGTGACTTGTGGCCACCCGGTTAAGGTAATCGTCCCATCTTTGGCCAGGTAAAGAGCATTCTCTGCCTTGCCGACTGAGGTCGTGGGTGTCGGAGCCGGAGCCGGTGCCGGAGCGGGCGTTGGACCACCTATTGCTGCGGTCCGCGCCGCGGGCGTTGTGGACGCGACAGGCGTCTTCGCCGATCCCGCCGGCGTCTTGGGCTGATTAATGTGAACGATCACGACGTTCCCTTGAGCATTGGCGTCTTTCAATCCACCTCCCTCGTCGTCTTTGTTCAGGTGAACAGTTAACTGATTTGAGGTCAGTGTGAATTGAGGGTCCACCACTTTGACGTTGCCAATGAATATCCCGGTCCGAGTCTTGGTGTCGAATTGCGCTTCCTGCGTGGCGGTAATTTCCGTCGGACCTTGCGGACGACCGTTGTCATCGCCCAGTAGATCGTTCGACTTCGCTCCTGCCGCGGAACCTCCAGAACCCTGCTTCGCCGGGGTTGGAGACTGCTTCGCCCCTGCAGACTTTGCCGTTGCCAAGGGCTTTTCTCCGGAAGCGGACTTCTGCTGTGCCCCATCGATCACCGTACCAAAACAGACCATAGCTCCGAATAAGATGACTAATTTCTTCACTGACTTTAATGTTGTTGACCGCCGGTGCCAGATTTTGTTTCGAATTTGCTACGATTATAAATTACCAGATGGATATTTCCGAACATCGTCCCCTGGCGAGTTTTTGAATTAAATACCCCACTATCGGCGGTGAAATTGAAATCCTCTCGGGTGATATGAACCGGTTCCTTCGTTGTAATGACTTCGGTATCCAGATTCATCGTCGATGATATTAATTCGATCTTGGCATCCGGCTTGAACGTCTCTTGATTGTACATTTGGATCGTCGTGGTGTGCATTTCGATGTTCTGGTCATCCAGGCGCCTCGCGGACTCCATGTCGAATTGCATCTCTACCTTCCCCTGATCATTCCGGACCGGAACACGCAAGCCTTTGACATCATGTCCGATCGGCACCGGCAGATCGATTCGACGCCCCTCTCCGCTGCTGTCGCTGTCGGCCAACAGCGTTGAACCTGTGCTTCCGAACAGCCAGATTAAAGCAAAAGCTTTACCGGCAGAGATCATGAATTTGCTTAAGCTTTCCCAGCAAAGCCGAAAGATCCCGGAGCGGTACCTGGTTTGGTCCATCTGAAAGGGCCTGACTCGGATCATAGTGGGTCTCGATAAATATACCGTCACACCCCGCCGCCGCGGCAGCTCGCGCCAGGACTGGCGCCAGCACGCCATCACCGCCGCTCCGGTCTCCCGCACCACTTGGTCGTTGAACCGAATGGGTGGCATCAAAGATGACCGGGTAGCCAAGTTCCCGGATCCAATACAACGAACGCATATCCGCAACGAGGTTATTATAGCCAAAACTAACGCCTCTTTCGGTAAAGACGTAAGTTGAGCATCCGTAGGTTTCCAATTTGTCGGCGATGTTTCGGACGTCCCACGGAGCCAGGAATTGCCCCTTTTTCACGTTCACCGCTCTCCCGGTTTCCGCTGCTGCTCGAATCAGGTCAGTTTGGCGACTGAGAAAAGCAGGAATCTGCAGGAGATCAATGAATTGGCCTGCCACCTGAGCATCATCCGGCGAATGAACGTCGGTGGTGACCGGCACCTTCATCTGATCCCCAATCTTGCGCAGCAACCGACAACCGGCTTCCAGGCCAAGGCCGCGAAACGATTTGACCGAAGTTCTGTTCGCTTTGTCATAGGAAGCCTTGAAAATCCACGAAACGCCTAATGGATCACAAATCTTTTTAAGATCTTCGGCCAGGGAAAGGACGAATTTCTCAGACTCGATGACACAAGGGCCAAGTATATAAACAGGCCTTTCGCCCCCAATTTCAACGCCCCGAATGTCAAATCTTTTCACGACTCAAAGGCCGGCCTGGAACAGACCGCGCCCCAGTTGGAGCGCCTGCCACCAGTGCCTAACGGGCGAATCAAGAACCGTAACTTTTGACGAACTTCCGTTTAGCGTCCGGATCTGCTTGTTCTGGCGTTGGCTCCTCCGCGGGCTTCTGCTCAGCTTGGGGTGGAGGCGCTTCAGGCTGAATTACCGTTTTGTTCGAGTCCGAGGGCTCCCCCCGAACTGCCTCGACGAATGCCATCTGCAAATTCGAAATAGCGCCGGCCAGGATCCGGGATTCGTCGGAGTTTAAGTTGCTTTTGGTCTTTTCCTGAATCATTACCAGTTGATCAATCAGTAGCTGGGCCATGTCCAAGTTAACTTCCGCCTTCCCTGTCTGAGGGTGAGGTATCTGGCCCAACATAAAGGCCGCATTCTGGGCCTGCATCATCACGAACTCGATAAACCGTTGCGTCATCTCGCCCGAAGAAACAGTCGTATTCTGGTATTCTGCCATATCGGATTTTCCGTTTCGCTCAAGGCCTAACAATGATCGTTATCGCCGGTTTATCCATCAAATATTTCCTGGCGGCTTCATTGACAGAATCAATCGTCTCAGCCTCGATCTGCTTCCTGCGTCGGTGGACATAATCGTATCCCAATCCGTACAACTCATTGAGCGCCACGCTGTGGGCGTAGGCGTCCATGTTCTGCAACTGGAAAGCCAGTTGGGACAAAGTCCTTGTCTTGGCTCGGTCAAACTCCTCTGGTTTAAGGCCGTGTTTCCATAAGATCTCCAACTCGTGGTAAAGAATCTGCGTCACCTGTTCGACCTTTGCGGGAGCAGTGGCCACGTGAAGGCTGAAAACTCCTGGAGCAACTCCCAGGAATAAGGAACTCCCGACCGAATAGGCCAGTCCCAGTTCCTCGCGGATCTTTACGAAGAATCGGGAACTCGAATCGCCCGCCGCCTCATCCAGAATTTCGAGACTGATGCGGTCCGGGCTATCAATCGTGCAGGCGAGATAGCCGACGCACACCACTGCCTGGTGCCTGCCTTCATGGGAAGTGACAAGCCGGCTTTGGAAATCCTCCGGCACTCTCGCGGTGGTCGGAACGAAAGATTGGTCCTCTGCCAAATCTTTCGGT
>Ga0210390_10004265_pt1 | contig 12090 bp, 3 predicted proteins | sample IncBWH11OmetaG_FD_161050 | JGI IMG/M metagenome (GOLD analysis project Ga0210390, IMG submission 161050) | Forest soil microbial communities from Barre Woods Harvard Forest LTER site, Petersham, Massachusetts, United States - Inc-BW-H-11-O ... | reverse complement strand
TGAGCGGATTGCTGGTGAAATCCACGTTGGAGATGAAATACGTCATTCAGGACCTGGAACGGCAGAAGCTGGAATTCCCGGTCATTTGCGGCGGCGCAGCCTTGACCAGAAAGTATGTAGAGGATGATTTGCGGCGGGAGTATTCGAACGCCGTGTTCTACGCCGACGATGCCTTCGCGGGTCTGCACATCATGGAAGACCTGGCCACGGCGAATGGCAAGAAGCAAGCCCGGTTGCAAGAGGGACGCACAGTCAAAGAGTATGCCAAGGCGTCCGCAGTCGACGAGGAGACAGGGCCGGTTTTCGCCGAGCGAAGTGCGGTGGTAAGCGATGCTCCGAGCATTCCCACGCCTCCCTTTTGGGGTGTCCGAGTGCGCAAGGATTTCGATCTGCGCGAAGTGTTTCACTACATCAACGACACGGCGCTGTTCAAAAATCAGTGGCAGCTGAAGACGGCATCGCAGGAAGACTACGTGCGGCTGGTGGAACAGAAGTTTCGTCCCATCAAACTCCAGCTGCAGGAAGAGATTATTGCCAGTGGGATTTTTGAGCCTAAAGTCGTGTATGGGTATTTTCCGGCGCAAGCGGACGGGAATGATGTGATTGTGTATGAGTCCGAGTTAAAACCGAACAAAGGACATGAAGGTTCACAAAGGAAATGCGAACTGCTTCGTTTTACATTTCCAAGGCAGCGCGAAGGCCGGAAGCTCTGCATTTCCGATTTCTTTGCTCCCAAAAGTTCTGGAAAGATGGACGTGATTGGGCTCTCTCTAGTGACAATAGGATCGAAGGCTTCGGAGGAGACGCAGCGCTTATTTGAAGGCGGGGAGTATACGCGGTATCTCTATCTTCACGGGCTCAGCGTCGAGACCGCGGAGGCGCTGGCGGAATATTTGCATAGGAAGATGCGCGAAGAACTGGGCATCGCGGGCGAGGACTCGGCCCACATCCGTGATCTGTTTCATCAGAAATATCAAGGGTCGCGTTATTCGTTTGGCTATCCAGCGTGTCCTAACCTGGAAGATCAAACCAAGCTGTTTGCACTGCTGCATCCGGAGGAGAACGTTGGCGTGAAGTTGACCACTGGGTTTCTTTTAGAGCCGGAGCAGTCGACGTCGGCGATTGTCGTGCATCATCCGCAGGCAAAGTACTTCGTGGTCTAGGAAGATTCGCCACGGATCTACGAGGATTTGCACCGATCAAGATTGAAACCAATCATAAACGGGTTAGGGAAAGAAACGATTGAAAAGCGTACTCCTCCGTATCGCTGCCGCCATCGTGATACTGGCGCTGCTCACGTACGTGGGTGACTACCTTTCGGTTCGCTACAAGATTCCCAATGGACGCGATCCATTTTCCACTGTCACCATCCAACCGTATTACGCGATCCACGAGAAGAATGGGCGAACTGAATACGATTACGCCCAACCGCAAACCCAGGTTTGCGTTCGCTCCTTATTTCCTCACTTCGGCTATAGTCCATGCTGGTACGTAAACCGGCACACGGACAAGCGGATTGACATCTAGGTTCTGGTAGGCTCCCAGTTGTTCCTCTTTCGGTTTTCCAAGTGGTACCATCTACCTATTTTGTAGAGCTACTGGGATCGCCGATGACGACAACATCTCGTGCAGTAGCGTCGCCCCGCGTCGTTAGTATCGATGACTTTCGGCCCCTCGCGCGTCGACGATTGCCGAGGGCCGTCTTCGACTACCTCGACGGCGGCGCCGAGGGAGAGGTAACGCTCCGGGAGAATTGCCGGGCGTTCGAGGACGTTACGTTCCGTCCCCGTCACGCAGTAGCTCATGCAAATTGTGAGTTGTGCACGCGCGTGCTGGGCTTCGACCTTTCCCTTCCATTTTTGCTGGCGCCCGTCGGATATAGCCGTCTCATGCATCCCGGCGGCGAAGTCGTAGCTGCGCGTGCGGCTGGTGCGGCGGGCACGGCCTATATTCTGTCTACGATTTCGGGGCACAAGCTGGAAGATGTGAAAGCGGGCTCCAGCGGGCTGGTCTTCTACCAGCTTTACCTGATGGGCGGCCGCGGGGCAGCCGAAGCTGTGATAGACAGAGCGCGGGTCGCGGGATTCTCCGCGCTGGTGGTGACGATTGATACTCCAGTGTCCGGCATGCGCGAGCGAGATTTTCGCAATGGCATGAAAGAACTCGTAAGTGGCGGTCTGCTGGCAAAGGTTCCGTTTATTCCTGAATTGTTGAGTCATCCGGGATGGCTGATAAGTTTCCTGCGCGATGGTGGCCTGCCCGGACTTCCAAACGTTGTTATCCCGGGGCAGGGGCCAATGACGCTCGTCGATATCGGCGCAGCTTTGGCCAGCGCAGCGGTGACCTGGGAAGACTTGGGTTGGATTCGCGAGCACTGGGGTGGACCGATCGTGGTTAAGGGCGTCCTCACCGGCGACGACGCTCGTCGTGCGGTCGATGAGGGTGCCGCGGCGGTGGTGGTATCGAATCACGGCGGCCGTCAACTCGATTGCGTTCCGGCCTCTTTGCGAGCGTTGCCTGAAGTCGTCAAGGCGGTGAATGGTCAAGTCGAGGTGCTGATGGACGGAGGCATTCGTCGGGGAACCGATATCGTCAAAGCCATTTGCCTGGGCGCACGTGCGGTTTTGTGTGGGCGTGCTTACGCGTACGGTCTGGCTGCGGCGGGCGAAGCAGGAGTGGCGCGTGCAATTGAGATTTTGCGAACTGATGTAGAACGCACCCTCAGGCTGCTCGGTTGCCCGTCCATCACGGCATTGGACCGTTCGTACGTGAATGTTCCAAAGAGCTGGGAGTGGAGTTGATTCTTGCCGCAAGTTTTCAGTTGAGCATCGGACTCTCTTTTGAAGGGAGCAGTGTATGCACTGGACCCAGACTTACGATCCGTTTGGTCATTGGTGGCTCTCGACGCTGGTAGCGGGACTTCCGATTATCGTGCTTTTTAGCCTGCTGGCCGGCTTCAAGGTGAAGCCACACTGGTGCGCTATCGCCGGGGCGCTGACCGCGATGGCAGTCGCAATTCTGTTTTTTAAGATGCCTCTTACCCTGGCCGCGATCAGTTTCGGTTACGGTGTCGCCTTCGGCTTGCTTAAAATCGCCTGGATCGTTCTCGCAGCTGTCTACCTGTATGACATTTCGGTCGAGACCGGGCAGTTCGAAATCATGAAGGAATCGATTGCCGGAATCACCGCCGACCGCCGGTTGCAGGTTCTGTTAGTCGCGTTTTGCTTTGGAGCTTTCATCGAGGGCGCAGCGGGTTTCGGGGCGCCGGTCGCCATCGCCGGAGCTTTTATGATTGGCCTGGGATTCAGGCCGTTTCATGCCGCGGCTCTGAACCTGATTGCCAACACCGCGCCGGTAGCCTGGGGCGCCATCGGGACGCCCGTCCACACCCTTGCGGCCGTCACCGCTCTTCCCGAGTCCGATCTCAATGCCATGATTGGCCGCATCCTTCCTTTCACCGCCGTGATCGTTCCTTTCTGGCTGGTGCGAACCATGGTGGGTTGGCAGGAAACGTTTGAGGTGCTCCCAGCCATCCTGGTCGTCGGATTCTCGTTTGCTCTGACCCAATTCTTTTGGTCGAATTACGTGGACAGTAACCTTGTCGACATTATGGGAGGCGTGGTTTCGATTATTGCCGTCGTAGTCTTTCTCCGCTTCTGGAAGCCGAAGAAGATCTGGCGCTTCGATTACGACAAAAACGCAACGCTTTTGCCACCGCTTACGGGCGAAATTTCGGACCAGTTTGGCGGAGAGTGGTCGGCGGAGAAGTTTGACGGATATGTCAAGGCGAGTCCCTACAGCGCTGGGCAGGTCTTGCGAGCATGGATGCCTTTCGCCATCCTGTCGGTCTTTGTGCTTCTGTGGGGGCTTCCATCGATTAAACTCGCCATGAATCGAGCCACCACGCCCGCTTTTCGAGTCGTACTTGCGGACGGCAAACCGAGACCGGGTCCGCCCGGGTGGGACGTGCCCTACTTGCACGGCGCGATTTATCGCGCTGCACCCGTCGTGAGCAAGCCAACTGCCGAACCCGCGAGGTACGATTTCAACTGGCTATCGGCAACTGGGACAGGATGCTTCTTCGCCGCAATTGTTTCGGGGTTGTTGCTAGGGCTTGGTCCGGTTCAGCTCATCAAAGTTTTCTGGCGCACGCTGGTGCGCATGCGGCTAGCCATGATCGCGATCTCATTCATGTTGGGATTGGGCTACGTGACGCGGTACTCAGGCCTGGACGCCGTGCTGGGCCTTGCATTCACGCGCACCGGTTGGCTCTATCCGTTCTTTGGCACATTCCTGGGCTGGCTTGGAGTTGCCCTCACCGGCAGCGATACGTCCTCGAATGCTCTCTTTGGGAGCTTGCAGCGAATTACGTCGCAGCAGTTAGGCATCGACCCGGTGCTCATGTGCGCTGCGAATAGCGCTGGCGGAGTCATGGGCAAAATGGTCGACGCCCAATCCATCACGATTGCCACCGCAGCCACCGAGCAAGTGGGGAACGAGGGAATCATTTTCCGTTTCGTGGTATGGCACTCTGTGGCTCTGGGAGCCATCGTCGGAATTATCGTGATGCTGTACGCCTATGTTTTTCGCGCCGCAGTACCGCATGGGCTGACGTTTGTGAAGTGAGAATGTTGAGATTCAGCGATCTGGGCCCTCCAAGCTATTGGCTTATTGTGTTGTCATTGAGCAACCGCTTCGACCAGTCGTGAGCGCGGGCAATTGCCTTTAACAGCGGTGCGGCGGGCGTTAGCAATTCGTGCATAATCGACTATCTCGTACAAATTCTGCGTGACTGGAGGATTCCATGCTGACTGCTCGTCTTGCCAATTTCCTCAGGGTTTGGCTTTCCACGCCACTGATGGTCTAACGATTCGAAACAGCAGTCGACGGAACCCGCGCAAGGACGGTAGTGTCAGGCTCACCCGTCAACCAGGAGTAAGAGCGAATCGCTTCCCCAAGCCGACTTCTTTCCCGGAATGTTTTCCCGAGCGCGCCGCAGACCTTTCGCTCTAATTCCACAAGAGTGCCTGCGCCAAGACAGTCTTCCCCCGCGACCAACGCTCATAACATCAAACCGCAAAGGCTTCGAATGCGATCTGGTTCACCCGCTTCTTACCACTTCCGCTTGCTGAGCTTCCAGGCCCGCCACGTTTCCAGCCGCTCCATCGCCGATTCCAGGTTACCTACTGTCGTGCCGCAGGTGTCGATAGATCATCCAGAATCTCCAGTCCCGCTTTGCGCAGTCCGTCGATCAAGTGCTCGACGAATTCCGGGTCATAGCGCGTCAGGAGGACCGGACGCACGATCGTTGCAATCTTCGGTTTGAGCTTAAGCAACTCCTGGACCGCCTTGCCCGCTTCGTCACGCTGGCCAAGTTGTCCGTAGGCTGCGGCGAGCGCCATATGTGTTGAGAAGAGATCGGGCAGGTTGATTTTGAGCGCGAAGTTCAGCGCGTCGCTGTAGTCGTGTTTGCGGTAGGCATTGAAGCAGAGTGCAAACCAATACCATCCCGGATGATTCGGATTCAGCTGCAAGGCCTGCTCGACCAGCGCGCAGCCCCGCTCCCACTCACCAGCGTAGGAGATGAGCGCGCCCAAGTGGGCGATGTTGCAACCGTCCATGGGGTTCAGAGCGATGGCCTTCTCCGCAGCCGTTCGGAACGCCTGGATTTCCCTGCGATAGAAAAGAACGTTCGCCAGAGCCTGATAGCCGCGGTGACCGGATGAGTCGAGCTCGACGGCCCGCCGCGCCGCCTTGAGTGATCGCTCCAGTGAATCGGGTTGAGGGTTGAATCCGAAGACGTATTCATCGCTTATAAGAAGCGACAGCATGGCCCAGGCATAGGCATAGTTCGGAGCCTGTTGGACGGCGCGCTCCATCGCGTCCCGTGCGATTGCATGCTCCACGGGGCTGACGCGCTCCGCGTAACTGAACCCGCGCAGCACCGCCTCGTACGGGCTCAGCTCGTCTGGATTCTTGCCGCGAACGCTTTCGCCCATGGTGTGGGGCAGAACGCCATGAGCATCTGCGACCGTAGAAACGATTCGCGGGACGAGGTCGTCCTGGAGCTCGAAAAGCGTTCCCGGGCTGAACGCTCGTTCGTAGGTTTCTGCCCACACATGCGAACCGGTGGTCGCATCGACGAGTTGCACGGCGACACGCAGCTTAGTTCCCGCCTGACGCAAAGTACCTTCCATCACGTAGCGCGCCCCGAGTTCCTTGCCGATGGCGCGGACATCGCCTGATTCGCTGGAATATTTTGCGGTCGAGCCGCGCGCAATCACGCGCAGATACGAAAAGCGCGACAGCCCGGTGATAATTTCTTCGGACAGTTTATCGGCGAGGGCCTTCAGTTCGACGCTCGCACCCGCGTCTTTGAACGGCAGTACAGCCACCCAGAAGCCTTCGTCGGCTCTGGTTGCGATAGAGCCGGACCCCGATGCCGTTTGCGATGAAGTGATTGAGATTTTCTGGCTCGCACTCTTTCCGGTTTCCGGAATCGCCAGCCCCGCCTTACGCAAGCCTTCGAGAAAGCGCTCGCCGTATTCCGCATTCCACACTTTTGCGACCTGCTTGCGCATCAATGCCGGCAGTTCGGGGCGGAACTTCATCAGCTCGGCGGCTGCGATTGCGCCGCCTTCTACATCTCCAAGTTGACCGCAAGCCGCTGCCAGAAACATGGGAGCCAGCGGATTGCCTCGCAGCTTGGCTTTCAGCGCGAAACTTTGTGCGACGCGGTAGTCACCCTGGGAGAACGCGTGGTAGAAATCCGCAAACCAGTACCACCCCGGATGATTGGGATTGAGCTGTTTGGCCCGCCCTACCAGTTGCATGCCGCGCTCGGTGCTGCCGGCGTAGGTCAGCAATTCACCCAAATATGCAACCGAATTGCCGTCCATCGGGTTGAGCAGGACTGCGCGCTCGGCAGCGTCCCGGAACGAGTCGAAATCTTTCTGGCACCACAGCGCCTGACCCAGACTGAAGTAGGCCAGATGATTGGAAGGGCCCAGCGCGACCGCCCGCCGTGCGGCGGATGTTGCAATCTCTAACGCATTGGCTTGAAGTCCGTACCCATGAACATGATCCTGGCCGCAGAGGAACGAGAGCATCGCCCAGGCATCCGCAAAGGCGGGGGCCTTGCGCACCGCCTCTTCCAGTCCGGAGCGCGCGGCCGCGAGTTCCTCGGGCGTGGCGCTGTAGGTGTACGCGAAGCTCCGCAGCACGGCTTCGTAAGGACTCAACTCCCCCGGAGGCCTGCTGCGCAACCCTTCGCTCATGCTGCGCGGAAGCACCCCGTTCATGTCGGCAACGGTCGAAACGATCCGGGATACTAAGTCATCCTGCAGCTCGAAAACCGTCTCCGGACTAAAGCTGCGCTCGAAGCTCTCCGCCCAGAGATGCGCGCCGCTCATCGCATCTACCAGTTGTACGGCGAGGCGCAGCTTGCTTCCCGCCTGGCGCAAACTGCCTTCCATCACATAGCGCGCGCCAACTTCTTTGCCGATCGCGCGCACATCTCCCGATTCACTGGAATATTTTGCGGTCGAGCCGCGCGCAATCACGCGCAGGTAAGAGAACCGTGAAAGTCCGGTAACGACCTCTTCCGACAATCCTTCAGAGAGGGCTTTTAGATCGCCGTTGCTTCCGGTGCATTTGAACGGCAGCACCGCAACCCAAAAACCGTCGTCCGCCTGGGATTCTCCGGAGGCTGTTCGCGGCGCTGCCCCAGTCGAGAGTGCCGTCGCGCTCGAGACTAGTGTTGCAGTCCCAGTGTCGCGCGAATCGAAACCGGCTTTGCTCAGACCGCCTTTGCTCAGTCCAGCTTTTCTCAGACCTTCGACGATCTGATCGGCCAGGTCCGGATTCCACCACTTGCTGCACTCCTCTTCGGTCGAAGTCGCGAACTCGGGCCGCGCAGCCAGCAGCGTTTCCAGGGCCTTTCGCGCAGGATCTGCTTCACCGAGATGCCCGTAGGTCGCTGCCAGCGCGATGTTCGTACGCCAGAAGGCCGGCATGTTGACCTTCTGCGCGAGATCAAGCACAAGGCGGTATTCCTGCTTCCGAAAAGCGTCGAACAACGGGGCAAACCAGTACCACCCCGGATGCTGTGGATTCACGCTGCGTGCCTTTTCCGACATCGAACAGCCGCGCTCCCAGTCTCCGGCAAAGGCGGTGAGCATACCCAAATAGCCGAACGTGAATCCGTCCATCGGATTTAGCTGTAGGGCTCGCTGAGTTTCACTGCGGAAGGCTTCCAGTTCGCGCCGGAAGAAGTGCACCGAAGCCAGAGCGTGGTGGGCAAGATAGTTCGAAGGTTCGGCCTCAACCGCGCGTCGCGCTGCAGCCAGAGCGCGCCCCAGAGCATCAGGCCGCAGGTTGAACCCGTGGTTGTACTCTTCGCGGAAAATGATAGCCAACATCGCCCACGCCAAGCCGTTGCCCGGCGTTTGTTCCACCGCGCGCTCGAGCGCATCGCGCGCCGCGGCGTGGGTCGGAGGGTTGACCCGACGTAGATAGGAAAAGCCGCGCAGTACCGCTTCGTACGGTGTCAGCTGGCTTGGTTCCTTGTTCCAGACGGCTTCGCTCATGCTTTGGGCGAGGATGCCCTGCGTGTCGCCGACGGTAGAAACAATCTTGGGAACGACTTCGTCCTGCAACTCAAAGATTGCTTCCGGTTGAAGAGGGCGGTCGTAGGTCTCGGCCCATAGTTGCGCGCCGGTCGCGGCATCCACCAGTTGCGCTGCAATGCGCAACCGCGAGCCTGACTGGCGCAGGCTGCCGTCCATCATGTAACGAGCGCCAAGCTCCTTGCCAACCTGCCGAAGATCGACAGCTCGATTTGCATAACCGAGCGTTGAGCCGTGCGCGATCACTCGCAGGTACGGGAATCGTGACATTCCAGTAACGATTTCCTCGGTCATGCCTTCCGCCAAGGCGTCGAGACCGGGCTCAGAACCTTTGAACTTGAACGGCAACACTGCCAGCCAAAAGCCTTCATCCTCTCGAGCCGCACGCTGGCCGGTAGACCCCGCGGGCGAAGATGAACGAGCGGGTGTGGCGTGCGCCGTCGATGCAGAGAGCGGCGTGGGGCGAGAAGTAGTTCGCGCCATATCACGAAATTCATTGCTCACATCGCGTGCGGTCTGCAGCCTGTGTCGCGGATCTTTCTCCAAGCAGCGCCGCACGATGCGGGCCAGATCGCTGGGCAGATCGGGTCGGACGTCTATGACTGACGGCGGAGTGTCGCGCAGAATCGCCGAGACCAGTTCGGCCGAAGAACTGCCTTCGAATGGCCGCCGTCCAGTTGCCATTTCGTGCAGCAGGACTCCCATCGAGAAGATGTCGGTGCGGTGATCGAGAGGGCGACCCGACGTCTGTTCGGGAGACATGTACGCTGGCGTGCCCATGACTACACCGACCTGCGTGCGGCTGTCAGAAGTCATCGTGGCGTCGCTCAAGTTAGCTGCCCGAATATCCTTTGCCAGCCCGAAGTCAAGCACCTTAACGCGGCCTTCATTCGAGACCATGACATTAGCGGGCTTCAGGTCGCGATGCACGATGCCTTTCTCATGTGCCGCCGCTAACGCATCTCCCAGAGCACTGGCAATCTCGATGATCTGGTCGAGGGGAAGGCCGCCTGCGCAGATGAGCCGGTCGAGCGGCTGACCTTCGACGAGCTGCATCGTCAGGAAGTGGACGCCGTTGGATTCCTCGACGGAATAGATAGTGACGATGTTGGGATGGTCGAGTTGGGCCAGGGTTTTCGCCTCACGACGAAAACGTCCGAGCCGCTCGGGATCCTGCGCCATTTCGGCGGGCAGGACTTTGAGCGCTACGTCGCGGCCGAGTTTTGTATCAGTGGCCCGATACACTTCACCCATACCGCCCGCACCCAGCGGCGACTGGATTTCATAGCGATCGAGTTTTGTCCCAGAACTAAGAGCCATCCGTGCGCGCAATTATAGACTGTGCAGCACGTCGTAGAGGCTGCGACGATTCTGAACGCGCGGTCGGTTAACCAGACGCGATCCAGAAACGCTCTTTGAGACTGTTAGCCTCCGACTGAACCACCATACTGGCGCGGCGTAGGGAGCCGCCAATATGGCGCATCGGAAGGCATCGAAACGCTCCAAGGGTATGCAGACGAGGCCGTGACTCTTGAACTAATGTGGGACTCGGGCAATCGCAAATGGAGCATCGTCGGACCGAGAAGAAACAGGAAAACAATCGGCTCAACCTCCGTTCTAACAGCGCTTCACTCTATGAGCGCTGTCCCGTGGAGCGCTGCCCGGATGGTTGGGAACGTAATGAAGAGAGCATTAAGTTTCACGCCGTCGTAGAACGGTACTACTTCCGCCGGACGCGTCCTTCGTTTTCCCTTGCGCCAGCGCTGAGCCACTCGGCAAGGGAACGCTGGGCCACAAACGGGCTCCTGAGGAAATCAATCGATGACATCCTTGAAGCCGATTTCTGGGCCAGAACAAATTTCGGTTGAGCTGTTTAAGCGTCCACAATTGTGCAGGTCACGCTCGACGCGTCATGGGTGATGCTTTGGGCTATAGTTACCGACGCTCCATGGCGATTTTGTCATTCTGTTTCCGGTGTTCTGTCGTGGTGCAAGCTAACTCCATCTTTGCGGGTTAAATACCGTGGGGCGTCGGTAAGTTGGATCGTGAGTCCCTCCGGACCTGCGGTAAGAGCGGGGAGGTTCTGTCCGAGATATGACCTAACCTTGTACACTCCCGGTGCGAGTGGAATGAGGACGTTGTGGTTTTCACCTGTCGTCCATACGACCACGGTCAAATGTCCCTCTGGGTCTTGGAAAACCAGGACCCAGTCCTCGGAACTGGCCACAGCGATCCGCCGAACAAAATCGTAATGCGTTAACAATTGGTTGGCGGTTTTGGTTGCGCTGTAGGCTTGCTTCGGATCGAATACAGGCTGGCGACCGGCAAAATACCGTCGAAACACAATACCGAAGTGGCTTTCCTCGGGATCTTTTGGATCAGGGGGGTCGTCACGCCAGTCATACCAGATCGAGAGCGGAATCTCCGAGGCGCGATTCACCAACCATTCACGTGCGAGAAATTTTGACTGTACTTCGTTGTTGAAGCCGTTCCAATAAGTTGAATATCCCCACTCGCTCGAAACGATCGGAATATTTTTTCCCGAAGGCGCATATTCCGCAATCAGCAAACGCAGCTTCTGATAATCGCTTTCCACCGTTTCGGGAGCAATCTGCCGGTAGGGATGCACTGAAACCGCCGACCAATAAGTCAGCAGCCCGGCTTCGAGCGACACCCGCAAAAAGGGGAAATTCATTCGGTAACTCAGTGCCGGCCCAATGTAGATGGCTTGCGGAACGGCCTCGCGCAATGACTTGCCGACAGCCAGTGCAAGCTTGGCGTATGCTTCCGCGTTTGGGCGCGGAGTCCATGTCAAGTCAGGCTCGTTGTACATTTCCCACACGACGTCATGCCCGCGAAAGTGCACGGCCGCTGCAGCGGCCCAAGCTGCGAATGCCGCTCGTCCTTCATCGTCATGGGGAGATAGCCCTTTATCGTAGAGTGGATTTGTATAGTCGAGAATAAGAATGGCGCGAATGTGATAGGAAGCAAGATCGGCAAGAAGCCCGTCGTAGGCGGAAAAATCGTAAACACCCATACTCTGTTCGGTGGAAGCCCAGTCGAAATCCATGCGTACCCACCCGATTCCGGCGGCGGCAATCATTTCTAGTTCGCCAGGTAGCGGCTGAGTGAAATGAATATTAACGCCGAGTGTTTGTGGCGCGAAGTAAGACTGGGCACCAGATGCTTGCTTGCTCGGTGCGGTCGCATCGTGAGATTGAATCGTCCGTTGAAGGTCTTGAGCGCAAGCTGCCGTAGCGTCGATCGCAAAAATGGAGCAAAGGCTGAGACCAGCCCAGACAACGCCGACGATTAGGCAAGTTCTCACCGGGTCCCCTGCGAATGAGTAAACTGCACACCTCAAATTGTATCGCGCTGACCGGCAAACAGAACTCATTCTCCTTCGCCGCCCAATACGCAAATGGGCTCGGGGGACATCAATGGCGATCTCCCCCAAGCCGAC
>Ga0210390_10004264_pt1 | contig 12094 bp, 6 predicted proteins | sample IncBWH11OmetaG_FD_161050 | JGI IMG/M metagenome (GOLD analysis project Ga0210390, IMG submission 161050) | Forest soil microbial communities from Barre Woods Harvard Forest LTER site, Petersham, Massachusetts, United States - Inc-BW-H-11-O ... | reverse complement strand
CGCCAGGCTAAACAGCAGCACCGGCAGATTCAGCGTAATGTCGGCCTCGGAGGGGAGTTGATTCGGGGGCAGCCTCGCCACAAGCACTCGCAGAAGAACCGCGCCCAGAGCTATCCCGGCCCCACCACCGAGGGCGGCCAGAACAAGATTTTCACTGAGAAATTGGCTGAAGAGCTGCGATCGTGTCGCGCCCAACGAGGTACGAACGGCCGCTTCCCTCAGTCGAGTAGCGCCTTTGGCGAGCACCAGGTTGGCTACATTAGCGCACGCAATCAGCAGTACAAGGCCAACTGCTCCCATCAGCAGCCACAGAATTTTCTGCGTGTCTTTGGGGAAAAAGTCGTTATGCAACGCCTCGACGCTTGACGTCCAACCTTTGTTTGACTTGGGATGCTGTTGCGCGATGCGAGCCGTGACCACGTTCATGTCGGCCTGCGCCTGAGCAATCGACACTCCGGGTTTGAGCCGGCCGATCACCAGCAACCAGTGGAAGTCGTGGTTGATCTGATCGGGCTTGAATGACAGCGGAACCACGAATTGGGATTCCAGGCGATCAATCTGGCCGGGTTGGTTTACCCCCACCACGGTATAAGGCTCGCCGTCCAACTTGATTGGCTTGCCAACAATATTCGGGTCGGCCCCCAGATGGGCCCAAAGGCGATGAGTGAGGATGACAACATGGTCTTCGCCAACTTCACCTTCCTCCGGGAGAAAATCACGCCCAAGGAAGAGCGTGTCGCCCATCATCCTGTAAGCGCCAGGCGTCATTGCTCGTCCGGCGATGCGCTCCGGTTGGTCGGGAGTAGCGAAGTTGCGGGCAACGTCAGTCCATGCGATCAAATCCTGAAACGTACCGTTTTGATGCCTCCATTCAAGGAAATCGCCTGCGGAGACTGAGTTATTGTCGTCGCGGACGTGCGACCAGACCATTACCAATTGGTCGGGATTCGGATAGGGCATGGGCGCCAGGAGAACGGCGTAGATTACGCTGAAGATGGCGGTATTGGCACCAATGCCAATCGCCAGGGTCGCGATCGCGACGGCGGCGAACCCAGAGTTTCTACGCAGCAGGCGCGCACCAAAGCGTAGGTTCTGCCACAAGCGGTGGACCGTCTGCCAGCCTTTTGCTCGTGCCACCAAACCACCACGGAGGAAGCGCAATCCAAAGCAAAAATCCTGCAGTCTCGTCACGGTTAACCTCGTTCCTGATCGTGGCGTAGCGCCACCATGGGATCCGACTTCAGCAGCCCGGAGCCCAGCAATACCAGAATGTGCCGAGGCGAGATGATCCCTGCTGCCTTCCAACCTATCGGTGCAAGACTGTCACCATTCTGCCGCAAAGTGTAACCTCTTGGCGGCAAAGGACAAAGGAATGTCCGCTGGCGAAATGGTTGTGTTTGAAGGTGTCCATAGGCGGCCTTTGATGTCCGGAAGCGAACAGGGAATCATCATCCCAGGCTGGCGTCTGTAAGACTGCTTCGAGTGCCTTTCCTTCGGGATTCAAAACTGAGGACTTGTCGCTCCGCTCCGGCCTCGCTCGCAAATCTTTGGGAGAAGTTACGAACGAGGCCATTCGCGGTGCTTGCGATAATGACTGCGGTTACGACTTGACTAGCTTGGCAGCAGCTTTCCGCACCTTTGCCCAGCGTAGTCGTTGCGCATCGGCGATCCGCTTGCGGGCTTCTTTGCTCAAGGTTCGTCCTGTCCTCTTGAGCTTCTTTCCGCCGGCATGGCCGAGCGCGTCTAACGCTTTCCCCACTCTTCCCATCTCGCGTTCCAGACGGGAATACTCGTTCTGCAGGGAAGAGACTACCTTGTTCAGGTTGGTCATGTATTACCCCCTCATGAGTCGAGGCTAACATGACTTTTGGCATAAATTGGAAAAATTAGAGAGTTATGCGGCTGATGTTCCACTTCGAGACTGGACGGGAGCATAGGCTCACTGCGCTTTCACATCGACAAACAGAAAACCGTCCACTTTGCCCAGGTCGTCGGTCTCGCGGTTAAAGACTACTTCTCGCCGCGAATCGGAATAGCGAGTATCCCAAAGCAGAAACTTGTGGATCACAGTTCCATCTTGCTCCCCAGTGTCTGGTGTGCCGCTGGCCGTCCACTGATAAACGATTCCATGCACTACATAGACGCGCGAATTCCACTGCATCAGCGCGGCGTGATGATTCTGAAACCAGGTGATAAGCATGCCGGAATTGACCGCGTCTGGCGTGACGTATGTCGCGGTCACCATGATCGGCCGGCCGTCGCCTAACAGATGCCGCCCCTGCAGTTTGCTGGCGGCATCCTTCAAAGACTTAGGATCGGCCGCCCCCGCGCTATCTTCGAGAGCAGAATCTTTGCCGCAGCATACTTCGCGATCATGGAAGATGGTGTCGAGCGAGGTCAGCATCACGTCGGCGGAGTGTGGCGACCGCGCCATTAAAGACGGCAGATCGGGTACCTCAATTACTTGATCCTGATAGAGCACCTGCCCGTGAGCGACGCTACACAGAGCAACGCTCAACGCCACAGCTCGAGGCAGTATCCATAAAGCGGACCCGCAAACCGGAAGCTTGCTCATAAGCCACCCCGCTGACAGCCTCAATTGTAGGTCGCGGGCAGCGGTTCGCAACGAGCTTTGCTTAACTTTACATCCGTTCAGCCATGGTTCTTAGTAACCGATCAGGCGATGCCAGGGCTGACAGGAATCCTCTAAGGCGCGATGGTCGGGAGAAATTTCGGCGGCTGCCGCGCCTTGGTGGCTTGCTCGAACGAGTACGCCAGCTTGATCAGCGTCGGCTCACTCCAGGCCCGGCCGAAAAATGAGATTCCTACCGGCAAGCCGGAAAGAAATCCGGCAGTTACATTGATGTTCGGATAACCCGCCACGGCAGCGGCGTTTGAACTGCCTCCGGCTACGTGATCTCCATTCACCAGGTCGGTCAGCCACGCCGGCCCGCCGGTCGGGGCAACGATCGCGTCGAGTTGATGTTTATCCATCAGAGCGTCAATGCCTTCGGTGCGCGCCAGGTGATGATTTTTCTCGAGCGCATCCACATACGCTTTTTCGGTAAGTGGTCCCTTGGCCTGGGCCTTCAGAAATAAGTCTTGCCCGAAGAAGGGCATCTCTTTCTGGCGGTTGCGATCGTTGAAGTCGATGATGTCCTGCAGCGTGCGCACCGGCGCGCCCGGACCGAGCCGCGCCAGGTAGGCGTTGAGATCCGCTTTCAGTTCATACATGAAAACCAGCAGTTCGCTCTCATCAAACTTGCCGAGCGTTTCAATGTCGGCGGGATCGACCAGCGTTGCTCCCTGCTGCCTCATCACGGCGAGAGACTGCTCCATCAGTGCGTCGACGGGCTCGCTGAAGCCAAAATATTTTCGCGCCACGCCAATGCGCGCGCCCTTCAGTCCGTTGGGATCGCAATACTGCGCATAGTCGGTCTGAGCCTTTCCGGCGCTGGCCGCGGTCGCCGCATCGTCGCCGTCAACCCCAGTCAGCGCGCCCAGAAGAATCGCCGCGTCGCGCAGCGTCCGGCACATCGGACCGGCTCCGTCTTGACTATGCGAAATCGGGACGATCCCGCTGCGGCTGACCAGTCCCACCGTCGGCTTGATCCCAGCCAGCCCGTTTGACGACGACGGACACACGATCGACCCATCTGTCTCCGTGCCAATGCCTATCGCGGCCAGGTTTGCCGAAATCCCCGCGCCCGTGCCGGAACTGGATCCGCAGGGATTGCGGTCGAGGGCGTACGGATTCTTCGTCAACCCGCCGCGACCGCTCCATCCGCTGGTGGAGTGACTCGAACGAATGTTTGCCCACTCGCTCAGATTGGTCTTGCCCAGAATCACCGCGCCCGCCGCGCGCAGCCGGTGCGCCACAAACGAATCCTTCGCCGGTTTCGAGCCCACCAACGCCAGCGACCCGGCGGTGGTCATCATGTGGTCCGCCGTATCGATGTTGTCCTTGATCAGCACTGGAACCCCGTGCAGCGGACCTCGCGGGCCTTTGGCCTTCCGCTCCTGATCGAGCGCGTCGGCAATGGAGAGCACATCGGGATTCATCTCGATGATCGCGTTCACCGCGGGACCGCTCTTATCGATCTCCCCAATCCTCGCCGAATATTTCTCGACCAGCGCCCGCGCCGTGAACTTGCCGGACTTCATGCCATCCTGCAATTCCGGAATCGTGATCTCATCCAGTTCGAACGGCTTAGTCTCGGCCGCCGCCGGCCGTGGCTCGCCCGAGGCTCGCGCCGCGGCCAGTGCGGGATACAACGCGGCAGTTCCGCCCGTGGTCAGAGCAGCTTGCAGGAACCGGCGACGTGACGCCCCGGAGTTCGATGAACCCATAGTCTCCCCGTGATTCGTAAGGTTGATTCCTAAAGTCTATTCCTACCGGAATCGATCGACAGGCCGACTATTTAAACACGAATCGACGCCCGAGTTCACGAGCGCGCGGTTGTGACGCAATGTCGGTGGTGATAAGCTAAGGTGGTTCGTGCAGCCCCGCGCGGGAGTAGTTCAGCGGTAGAACGCCAGCTTCCCAAGCTGGATGTCACGGGTTCGATCCCCGTCTCCCGCTCCATTTTTTCAATCACTTCGAGTCAGAGAGACTTTGCAGAAGTCGCTCGGTCCTCAGCGCATGGCCCAACTCATCAGCGTCGGGGTGTGATACCGATACTGGTAATAGTCCGCGAGATCCTGAACGTATTCCCGGACCCGGGCTTGGCCTCGGGTACGAATTGCGCCGTCAATCAGGTTGACGGTCCCGTCAGGGTCATGGACCAAGTCAAAATACTGGTTTACTCCATCCATTTCATTGACGATAAACAAGGTCTTCCCATCGCCCCCGAGCAAGCCATAGATCGGGTTGTAGCAGACTGAAACCAGGTAGGAGTCACGCTGGTAGCTGCGGAACTCTTCTTCCGTTTGCGTAAATAGCGGGCGCCCGAATTTCTCATCGTTGGCAAGGTGCCGGTATCCCAGCAGGGAATACAGCGAAGGCGTCACGTCCATGTTGAACGCGACTGCCTGGGGATCGAAGTAGTAGCGATTCCGCATCGCTTTCGGTAGGTGGATCATCAGCGGGATGCGAAGCGTCGAGGGATAGAGACCATAGGCGTGACTGATGTGCCCGTACTCTCCGTAAGCCTCACCATGATCGGCGGTGAGTACCACGATGCTGTTGTCGTAAAGCCCTCGCGACTTCAAATAGGAGATGAACCGCCCAAAGCAATCATCGAAGCGAAGCAATTCGCTGGCCGCCGAGGGCTGAAACCCTGGATACCTCCCCGGCTGGGGCGAACGTACAGACTGCGCGTGCACCAACGCCACCAGATGCACGTTCTGGGGCTGGGTGTAGAGAAAAATGGGTCGGTTCTTGTCTGGGCGCTGGTCGATCTTTTGCTCCGCTTCGACGGATGTCCGGCAAAAGTCCTGATCCGCCCAGTAGCTGACGTCGGCATCCAGGCGATGCACATTTCTAGACTGCTGAATCAAGGGTTTAAGGATCGGATCAATGCTCACATAGCGGTCGTAGTCATTCACCTCCAACAGCTTCTCCAGATTATTCATGGGGTGAAAGGGCTGGACGAACTGCTTGTGCAGCATGAGAGTACCTGACCAGATCGCCGCCTCAGACAGGGAAGTCCCACCGTAGCGAGTGAAAGCATTCCTCATCACGACGCTCTCGGCTGCGAACTCACCGATGTGCGGAGTGAACTGCACCGCGGGATTGTAGGGCGACACATAATCTCTGCGCAGACTGTCGACGACGACCACAAAGATGTTGGGTTTTGGATCAGGGGCCGAGGTGAGAGGGTCGACCAGCTTTATATCGACGGGCTCCACCGAAATGTAAGCCGGGATATTGGTCTGCTGGTCCAGAAAGCGGCAGAATTCGTCGCATGGTTTTTCTTCGGATCCGGCCCACAAAGCCTGAACTGCCCCGAACGAAGCATCGGAGGCTGTGTGACGGCCGATGGCGTCGATCCATGCCGGATGCTGCTTCTGCGATGCACGCATCCACCACGAGTCTCGTTGAGAAAACCGGGAAGCCAGAAACGTTCCGGCACACAGCGTCACCAGAAGTAAAACGGGATAGCGCTTGGCCGTTCTAGCGGGCGATAAGTGCATCAGCAAGGCCGTGACGACCAGCCACAGCACCGCGGCCCACATTCTGGCCAGGATAAAGTTCCAGTCCATGATTCCGATATAGCTCGGCACGACGAACATCGCCGCCAGAAGGACGAGAACCAGGACCCCGTTCTCGAGACGTCGATTTCCTGGCCGGTGGACCGAGTCGTTCGCGTCTTGACTGGAGCGTCGGGAAGCCTGAATCCTGCGCCAGAGCCCTCCGGAGAAACACACGATTGTGACCGCCAGCGCCGCCGAATAGATGTCCGCCTCAAGTCCGGCAAACGGGATGCAGGGCAGAAGAACTCGCATGAAGAACAACGCAATGGCAACGGATGCGAGCCCATAGAAACAAAATGTTCGCCAACCACGCGTCTTTATCTGTAAGCAAACGGTCAGCGCGAGATTCAAGCAAGAAACCGCAAACACCGCAAACAAGAGCTGGATCCCGATCGCCCACGCCCATGCGAGCAGGCCCATGCCGTTGAGCGCCGCGCCCCGCCCGGCAGAGAGGTAGGAAAGCCACAGCATCCCCGGAACCAACATCCCGATCGCTAAACCGGCCTGCAGGGCGATCGAAACGGGGAAGTGCGATTCTTGGATCGATGTTCCGACATTCGGCGGTTCGACATTCGGCTCTTTGACGTTCAAGGGTTCGACCTGAGGCGATTCGGATTCCGCATAGTGATCGAGAATGCCGAGCCAAAGCATTGGGAAGAGTATGGCGAGACTCCACAGAAAGCTCAGCGAATTATTTCCGAGACTCGAAAACGGCCTCTTCCACAAAAAGAAAGTCACTACAGCAGCTTGCGCCACGATGAATTCAACGACCATGCGGCGTTCGCGCCCGGTCCGATGCTCCGTAATAAGAGCGATTCCCAGCGATAACGACACTATGCAATAGATATAGGAATGCAGCCGGATAAAGACCGGAAGCCACGGATTCAAGGGCGCCTGAATAAATGAAACGTAGATATCCGGCAAATACGCAAGCATGCAGTAGACCGAAGTAATCAGGCCGAGCACTGCGCAGATCAGCCGGGCGGTGGTGCCTAACGAGTTGGAGCCCCTCTGTTTCACTGGCCGCGCCGAGATAACGAATCCATCAAATACCTGGAGAGGCTGCGAGATGTTCGGTTGCCCTTGCGCATGACTTTTGAGCGTAACATCCGCCTTCTCCTGCAGTTGGTGATCGCCAACACTTTCCAGTTACGTTAGTTTGGGGCAGCAAGACAGGCCTCATTTGCCGGACTCACACAGACGGTTCGTTGGCGTTCTTGGTTTCGAATTGATTTGCTCCGAATCAATTGGCCTCGAATTAATTTGCCCCACGGCCCAATTCTTAGTAACTTGCTGCTGAAGCCGTTTGTGCCCTGAGGGTCCGCCTTGCCCATTTCCGCTTCCGACTCGATTACGCTGGCCGTCGAACACACCCGGCAACAACTGTTTCAACGCTTCCGCATCGGGCAGTGGACCAAGCTTGCGTTCGTCGGCCTGCTGGCCGGCGAACTCGGTTCCAACGGATGCAACCGCTCATTCTTCAATCTTCCCCAACATCCCGGGTCAACGCCGCACCCGGGCATCCCTGGCTCTTTAGGAATTGATCCAGCGCTGCTAGCGGCTCTGGGCGCTCTTCTCGCGGCCCTGCTCATCGCCGCCTTCGCCTTCGGAATCATCATGATGTATGTGAGCAGCGTGATGCGCTTCGTCCTGTTCGACAGTATCGTCACTCGGGAGTGTCACATCCGCTGGAGCTGGAGTCGCCGCCTCGGCGCCGGTTGGCGATTCTTCGTCTGGAAGTTGCTTTACGTTCTGCTGAGCCTCGCGGGCTTCGCTGTCGTAGTCGGAATTCCAGTGGCTGTGGCCTTCAAGCAAGGATGGTTTACGGCACCGACCGACCATGTAGTCGCTCTGGTGTCAGGCGGAATCATTCTCTTCGTGGTGTTCGCCGCTTTCGCCGTCGTTACGGCCGTGATCTTTGTGCTGACAAAAGACTTCGTTGTCCCCCAGATGGCTCTCGAGAATATCGACGCGATGGAAGGGTGGCGCCGCCTGTGGGCGATGATGACAGTTGAGAAAGGGGCCTACGCCGCCTACATCGGCTTGAAGATCGTATTGGCAATCGTCGTGAGCCTCGTCGTCGGAATCGCCACGCTCGTCTTAGGGTTGATCTTCGTCATACCCAGCGTGGGAATCGGCGTGCTCGCGTTCCTCACTGGCAAGACCGCCGGACTCACCTGGAACGCGCAGACCATCACGCTGGCCATCGTGGTGGGCTGCATTTTGGTGGGAGTTTTCTTGTATCTCGTTTCACTGATCTCCGTGCCCGCCATCGTGTTCTTCCCAGCGTATGCCATGTATTTCTTTGCGGGGCGGTATCCGCAGCTGCACGCCGTGCTATATCGCTCATCGCCCGCAGCGCCGGTACCCGTGAGCGCCGCGCCTTATACGGCATAACCGGTTCCGGGTTATTCGTCGCTGGGGAGTAACGGTCAGATTATCCCGCTCATTCCAGCCTGATCCTTTCTCAACGTCGCCGGCATGATTCGGCCTTTCGTGACGAACGTCGCCCTGGGATGCGATACTGCTCACCAGCAATTTGGCCTCGCGTCTTATAAACCAGGCCGTGCGGCAGTCACAGGCAATCATCTTCGAACGGAGTGTGTACTTTGAAAATGTCTTTGGCAACAGTGATGGCGCGTCCGCTAGCGATTGTGGCACTAGCTTTAGGAACGGTTGCAATTCCCGCTCATGCCCAACAGGCCTCCAGTGCCGAGCAGCCCGATAACTACACTTGGCTCGAAGACATTCACGGCGAGCGGCCCATGGCCTGGGTGAAGGCCGAGAACGCGCGCAGCGCCGCGGTGCTCGAGAAAGATGCCCACTTCGCCACTCTCGATGCCGAGGCCCTTAAGGTGTTGGAATCTCCCGAGCGGTTGCCCGACCCCGAGCTTCGCAACGGAGCCGTCTACAATACCTGGCGCGATGCCGATCACGTGCGGGGAATCGTTCGCCGCACCACGCTCAAGGATTATCTGACCGCCGAGCCGCATTGGGAAACCGTGCTCGACTATGATGCGCTCGCCAAAACCGACAAGCAGAGCTGGGTCGGTCACGGACTGAATTGCCTGCCTCCCGAAGAGGAATTCTGTCTGGTGGCGCTCTCCGCCGGCGGCGAGGATGCCGATACCCTGCGCGAGTTCAATCTGAAGTCGGGCAAGTTTGTCGACGGCGGCTTCACGCTGTCCCGCGGCAAGCAGACGGTTTCGTGGGTCGACAAAGACACGCTGCTGATTGGCCGCGATTGGGGCCCGGGAACGATGAGCGAGGCCGGTTACCCCATCACCGTACGGCAGTGGAAGCGCGGCCAGCCCCTGGAGAGTGCCGTCGAAGTCTACCGCGGGGAAGTCAAAGACAACGGCTACGGCGACAATGCGCAGGTATTCATCGACGGACAGGGCCATCTCGCCAAGATCGTGCAGCGCAATCTGAGCACCTTCGCGCAAGAAACGTACCTGCTTCTGCCCGCCGGACCAAAGAAGCTCGCCCTGCCCCTCAAGGCCTATGTAAGCGGCATGCTCGACGGTCAGTTACTTATAGAGTTGAATGAGGATTGGACGCCCGAAGGACAAACCAACAAGTTCGTTCAGGGATCGGTGGTTTCACTGGATTTGGCCGCGGCTGAAAAGGATCCGGTTCGGCTCAAACCCGCCGTCGTGTTTGCCCCGACCTCTCAGGAATTTGAACAGTGGGTCGCCACCACCAAGAATCATCTGATCGTGGCCACCCTCGAACACGTGCAGCAGCGCGCCTATGTGTACAGCTTCGGCAGCGACGGCAATTGGACGCGCAAGCCCCTTCCCGTGCCCGACAATCTCACCGTGGGTTCCCCGACATTCAGCCTCACCGACGACCGTTTCTTTGTCGCCGTGGAGGGCTTTCTGACTCCGCCCTCGCTTTGGCTGGGCGATGCCGGCGACGGATCGTTCGCTCAGGCCAAGTCGCAGAAGGCACAGTTTGACGCCAGCAACGAAGTGGTCGAGCAGTTGGAAGCCACTTCCAATGATGGAACCAAGGTCCCGTACTTCGTCGTGCATCGTAAGGATATGCACTATGACGGTTCGAATCCGACTCTGTTGAACGCCTATGGCGGATTCCAGATTGCGATGACTCCGCTCTACCGGCCGATTTCGGGCAAGCTCTGGCTGGAGCGTGGCGGGGTCTTCGTGCTCGCCAACATCCGAGGCGGCGGCGAGTTCGGCCCCGCCTGGCATGATGCCGGGCTCAAGACCCACCGTCAGCGCATTTACGACGACTTCTACGCCGTGGCCCAGGATCTGGTCACGCGCAAAATCACGTCAACGCGCAGGCTGGGCATTATCGGCGGATCAAACGGCGGCCTGTTGATGGGTATCGAGTTTACGCAGCACCCTGAGACGTGGAACGCCGTCGTGATCCAGGTGCCGCTGCTCGACATGCTGGCCTTTGAGCATATGTCTGCGGGCGCGTCGTGGGTGGGTGAGTACGGTTCGGTCTCGGTGCCCGAGGAGCGCGCGTTTCTGGCGTCCATTTCACCCTATAACCAGCTCAAGCCCGATGTGCAGTATCCCGAGCCGCTGATCTTCACCACCACCAAAGATGATCGTGTAGGCCCGGTTCATGCCCGCAAATTCGCCGCCCGCCTGGAGGAGTTTCACAAGCCGTTTTTCTATGACGAAATCACCGAAGGCGGCCACGGCGCCGGCGCCGATAAAAAGCAGGAAGCCCGAACCGACGCCGAGACCTTCACCTATCTCATGATGAAGCTGCTGGACTGACCGGTCTGCCCTGGTTGAGCACTCCGCGCCCGCACAACTAAGGAGCAGGCACCTGCATGTTGGAGACTACGTTGGAATACCCGCTCTCTTCGTTGCTGCTATTGACGGCAGTTGTGGCATAGCAGTAGGTCGCACCGTCGACCACGACGGAATCCGTGTACAGGGTGCCGGTATTCAGCATTGGGTTGATCTTGGCAAAAGATCCGCACGCATTCGTATAGGCCGCGCGATAAATGTTATAGCCAGAGACATTCGAGGACGTGCTTGCAGCCCACGACAGGTTGATCGAGTGTACGGGCGCAGCTGCACCGGTTCCAGTGAGGGCTTCGACCGTGGTCGAGGGCTGGGCATTGCTCGTGAAGGTGAGCGAGGCCGTCACGGCGCCGGTGGCCTGAGGGCTGAAGGTCACCGTAAACGCAGCGCTGTTCCCGGCGGGAATCGTAACCGGCAGCGACAGTCCACCGATAGTGACTGCTGGGTTGTTGCTGCTGATGGCGCTGACGGTAACACTCGTTCCGCCCGCGGTGAGAGTTCCGGAAGCCGTTCCGCTGGTGCCCACGACCACGCTACCCAAAGCGAGGGTGGCCGGGCTGACGCCGAGCGTGTCAGTGACCGCAGCCGTTCCGATCCCCGAGAGTGGAAGAGTTACCGTCGAATTCGACGCGGTCGAGTAGATCGTGATGGTGCCAGTGCGAGTCCCGGTTGCCGTTGGCGCGAACTTTGCACTGTACTTACAGGTTGCTCCCGGAGCCAGCGTGCCGTAGTTGCAGGTGCCCTCGTCGCCCCAATTGAAGTCGCCGGCGGTAATCGCGTCGTTGGTAATCGTCAACGGAGCATTCCCCGTGTTGGTCAAGGTGCTGAACAGGACCGGACTCGTCTGGCCGACCGTGACGCTGCCGAAGCTGATGCTCGTAGGACTCAGCGTCAGAATGCCGGCCGCCACATTTACGGTCACGGTAGCGCTCGCGGATTTGGTGGTGTCGGCGACGCTGGTCGCGGTTACCGTCACGGTCTTCGTGGCGGTCACGGTGGGAGCGGTAAACAGTCCGGCGGTGCTCACGGTGCCGGAAGTGGCCGACCAGGTAACCGCCGTGTTGCTGCTGTTTGTGATTTGAGCCGAGAACTGCTCTGTTGCTCCCGAG
>Ga0210390_10004259_pt1 | contig 12103 bp, 13 predicted proteins | sample IncBWH11OmetaG_FD_161050 | JGI IMG/M metagenome (GOLD analysis project Ga0210390, IMG submission 161050) | Forest soil microbial communities from Barre Woods Harvard Forest LTER site, Petersham, Massachusetts, United States - Inc-BW-H-11-O ... | reverse complement strand
TGTGCGGCAGTGTTACAATGGTTGTGAGATAGATTATCGGGTCCCCGTGGGGCACGCAACGGGCGCGTTAGCCCGTCCGCTCCCGCCGCGGGCGCCAGGAGAGCGGCGCGACACTCCGCGCGTCGCCACCCCACGAGGAAACGATGGAAGCGAAAAGCATGACCGCTATTCCGCGCCTGCTGGCGGGCAACGAACAGGCGTTGCTGGACGCCTGGCTGGACTCGCAGCGGAAGTCGGGAACGCTGCGCAGCGGCCAGATCAGCGAAGCCCAGCTTGGCAACGACTCGCGGCGGCTGCTCGCCGCGCTGAGCGAGGGGGCGGCGTCCGGCAAAGTCGACGACATCGCGACGCCGGCGTGGGATCACGCCCGAAACGTGCTCGAAGAGGTGTCGCGCTCACGCGCCGCGCTCGGGCTGAGCCCGTCGGAGACCGCGACATTCGTGTTCTCGCTGAAGGAGCCGCTGTTCGAGCTGTTGCGGCGAACCGCCAATGGCGACCCGGAGCGGCTCGCGCACGAAATGTGGACCGCGACCTTGCTGATCGACAAGCTCGGCCTCTACACGATCGAGACGTTCGTCAACAGCCGCGATGCGGTCATCCTGCGCCAGCAGCAGGAGTTGCTCGAGCTGTCGACCCCGGTGGTGAGGCTGTGGGAAGGCATATTGGTGTTGCCGCTGATCGGAACGCTCGACAGCGCGCGCACGCAGACCGTCATGGAGAGCCTGCTCGAAGAAATCGTCGCGGAGGGGGCCGAGATCGCGATTATCGACATCACCGGCGTCCCGACGGTCGACACATTGGTGGCGCAGCACCTGATCAAGACCGTGGCAGCCGCCCGGCTGATGGGCGCCGATTGCATCATCAGCGGCATCCGGCCCCAGATCGCGCAGACGATCGTCCATCTCGGGCTGGAGCTCGGGGTCATCTCCAAGGCCACGATGGCGGACGCGTTCGCCTTGGCGCTGCGTCGCCTCGGCAAGGCGGTGACCGAAAACCCCCGGCTGCGGCCGGAGCAGTGAACGCGCATGGCTGAGATCCCGGTACTCAAGATCGGCGACTGCCTGCTGGTTTCGATCCAGATCGACATGCATGACCGGCTGGCCATGGCATTGCAGGATGACCTGACCCGACGGATTGTGGCGGACCGGGCGCGCGGCGTCATGATCGACATCTCGGCGCTCGAAATCGTCGATTCCTTTATCGGTCGCATGTTGAACAACATCGCCGCGATGTCGCGGGTGCTCGACGCGGTGACGGTCGTCGTCGGCATGCGGCCCGCGGTCGCCATCACGCTCGTCGAGCTCGGACTTTCGCTGACCGGCGTGCGAACCGCGCTCAATGTCGACAAAGGGCTCGCGCTGATCCGACAGGCCATCGACGAGCAAGGGGGCTCTTTTGCCCGTCGAAGCCTCTGACGTCCTGTCGCTGCGCAGCTCGGACGACGTTGTGCGCGCGCGCCAGGCGGTCAGGGCGAAAGCGGTCGAGGCCGGGTTCGGGATCGTCGACCAGACCAAGCTCGTCACCGCGGCGAGCGAGATCGCCCGCAACACGGTCGACTACGGCGGCGGCGGCACCTTGCTCATTGAAATCCTGCGCGAGGGCGCGCGCCGCGGCGTGCAGCTGACCTTTTCCGACAACGGACCAGGCATTCCCGACGTCAAGGCGGCGATGACCGACGGCTTCACGACGGGCGGCGGGCTCGGCCTCGGGCTGAGCGGCGCCAAGCGGTTGTCGAACGAATTCTCGATTGAATCGATGCCGGGCAAAGGGACGACCGTCACGCTCGCGCGTTGGAACCGATAGGATGAGCCTAATTCATTTAGTCGGCGATTCGAGTCAGGTCGGCGAGGTGCGCCGGGCAGTCAGCGCCGCCGCGCGCTGCGCCGGGCTTCCCGAGGATGTCGTCGGGCGCGTCGCGCTCGTCGCCACCGAGATCGCAACCAACCTGTTGAAGCACGCGGGCGCCGGGATGGTTGCTGCCCGCCGCCTGCCGGCGATCGGGGGCGCCGGGATCGAGCTGCTCGGGCTCGACAGCGGACCCGGCATGGCCGATGTCGGACGCTGTTTCGTCGACGGCTTTTCGACCGCCGGCAGCCCGGGAACCGGCCTCGGCTCGATCGCGCGCAATGCCGACCGCTACGCAATCTACTCGCGGCCGGGCCGCGGCACGGCGGTGATGGCGGCGTTTTTCACCGGCGGCGCCGCCGCCCTCCCCGGCCCGGAGCTCGGTGTGGTTGTCGCGCCCTATCCCGGCGAGACGGTTTGCGGCGACGGCTGGGCGGCGGTGCACGATCGCTCGACCGCGACCGTGCTGCTGGTCGACGGCTCGGGGCATGGCCCGCTCGCCGCGCAAGCGGCCGAGGCAGCGGTTCGCTGCTTTCAGGACAATTCCGCAAAAGACTGCACGGCACTGGCCGAAACGATCCATCGCGCGCTGGCGCCAACGCGCGGGGCGGCGATGGCGGTCGCGCGGATTGACAGCGCCGCGCGCCTCGTCCGCTTTGTCGGGATCGGTAACATCAGCGGCGTCGTTGCTGGCGACGACGGGCCGGCTCGCCGGATGGCGTCGCACAACGGCACCGCCGGGCACATCGCTCCTCGCATCCGCGAATTCACCTATCCGTTCGCTGGGCGGCCGCTGGTGATCTTGCACTCCGACGGCCTTTCGGCGCGCTGGGAGATCGACAGCTATCCCGGTCTCGCGGCAGGCCACCCGTCGCTGGCGGCGGGCGTGGTCTTCCGCGACCACCGGCGCGGGCGCGACGACGCCTCGGTCGTGGCGATGCGGGCGGCGGCATGAAGGCGCGGCTTCTCGTTGCGGCGCTCGAGCACGATCGCGACATCGTTCTGGTGCGCACACGGGCGCGGCTGCTTTGCGAGCTTCTCGGGTTCGGGCGGCAGGATCAGACGCGGATCACCACCGCGGTTTCCGAGGTGGCGCGCAACGCGCTCGAATATGCCGGCGGCGGCCGGGTGGAATTTCGCGTCACCGAGGGGCCGCCGCGTCACGCCTTCGAGATCGTGGTCCGCGACAACGGGCCCGGGATCGGCAACCTCGAAGCGGTGCTTTCCGGCAGCCATCATTCGCAGAGCGGGATGGGCATCGGGCTGCGCGGCGCCCGGCGGCTGATGGAGAGCTTCGAGATTCAGTCGAGCCCGGCGGGCGGGACAACGGTGCGGATGGCGAAACCCCTGCCGGTCAATGCCCCGGCGGTGACCGGAGGGCTGATCCGGCAGATCGGTCGCGTGCTCGCCGAGGACACCGCGTTCGACCCGGTCGAAGAGATCAGGCGTCAGAACCAGGAAATGCTCCTTCAGCTCGAAGAGCTGCAAGACAAGCAGCATGCCCTAACCCAGCTCAACCAGGAACTGCAGGACACCAACCGCGGCGTGGTGGCGCTCTATGCCGAGCTCGACGAGCGCGCCGACCACTTGCGCCGCGCCGACGAGCTGAAATCGAAGTTTCTCTCGAATATGAGCCACGAGTTTCGCACGCCGCTCAATTCGATCCTCTCCCTGTCGCGGTTGTTGCTGGCGCGAACCGACGGCGACTTGACCCCCGAGCAGGAGAAGCAGGTCCAGTTCATCCGCAAGGCCGCCGAGAGCCTGACCGAGCTGGTCGACGACCTGCTCGACTTGGCCAAGGTCGAGGCGGGTAAGTCGGTCGTGACGGCGGCCGAGTTCACCGTCGAAAGCCTGTTCGGCGCGCTTCGCGGGATGCTGCGGCCGCTGCTCGTCGGCGACGCGGTGGCGCTCGTCTTCGAGGAGGCGGCCGATCTGCCGACGCTTCATACCGACGAGGGAAAAGTTTCGCAGATCTTGCGCAATTTTCTGTCGAACGCGATCAAGTTTACCGAGAACGGCGAAGTGCGGGTGTGGGCCGCCTCTGACGCCGACAACGTGACGTTCTACGTGCGCGACACCGGCATCGGCATCGCCGAGGAGGACCTCGGAATCATCTTTGACGAATTCGGGCAAATTGCTCATCCGATGCAGTCCGGTGTCAAGGGCACCGGGCTTGGCCTGCCATTGTCGAAAAAGCTCGCGGAGCTGCTGGGCGGCGAGATCGGCGTCGAAAGCGCTCCGGGGCAGGGCTCGATGTTCTGGGTGAGGCTGCCGCGCGTCTACCTGGAGGCAGCGGAGCCGAAGTTGGTCGAAGAGGAGTGGATTGCCGACCCCTCCCGCGTGCCGGTCCTGGTCGTCGATGACGACCCGGCCGACGCTTTTGCCGTGCAGCGGCTGCTTGCCAGAACCCGCTACCAGCCGATCGTGGTGCGCAGCGTCGCCGCCGCGAAACGGGCGTTCGACAGCATCGAGCCGGCGGCGCTGCTGGTCGACATCGTGCTGCTTGGCGAAGAGTGCTGGCGATTGCTTCTGGGGGTTCGGCAGGGCGAGGCGAGGGCCGACATCCCGGTCATCGTCACCTCGTCCACCGGCGAGGAGCGCAAGGCGCTGCACCTCGGCGCCGACGCCTATCTGGCAAAACCGATCGCCCCCGAGGCGCTGGTCGACCTTCTCGACCGGCTTACCGGGCACGCTTCGATCACCCGGATCCTGCTCGTCGACGACGAGGAGGTGACCCGCTATCTGGTGCGCCAACTGCTGCCGCGCGGTGTTTACGACGTGCGCGAGGCCACCACCGGGGTCGAGGGGCTGGCGCAGCTGCGCAGCTGTCGGCCCGACATTGTCCTATTGGATTTGAAAATGCCCGAAATGACCGGCTTCGAGCTGTTGGACCAGATGAGCAACGAACCGGGCCTCGGGCAGCTTCCGGCGATTGTGCTGACTTCGGCGATCCTCCACCCGCGCGACCGCCAGCGCCTTGGGCGCGCGTCGCGCATCCTGTCGAAATCGGATCTGTCGGCGGTTGCCCTCACCACCGCGATCACCGAAGCCATCGATGGAAGCGGGCTCGGGTTGGCCGGGGGCGCGACATGACCGAGCTCGGCGGGATCCTGATCGTCGACGACGACGAGGCGACCCGGTACGTCAAGAGCCACATTCTGCGGCGGCACGGCCACGTCATCCACGAGGCGAGCGGCGGCCGCGAGGCGCTCGTCTTGGCGGAGGAGCGACGCCCGCATCTGGTGCTGCTCGACGTCAAATTGCCCGACGCCAGCGGCATCGAGATCTGCCGCGAGATCAAGTCCCGGTTTCCGCGGATCATCGTGCTGCAGACCTCGGCTGCGTTCACGGGCGTCACCGACCGCACCCGGGCGCTCGACGGGGGCGCTGATTCCTATCTGGTCGAGCCGATCGAGCCCGACGAGCTGATCGCGACCGTGAACGCGCTCCTGCGCATGCGCCAGGCGGAGCAGGATTTGCGCCGCATGAACCGGCATCTCGAAGAGCTGGTCGCCGAGCGGACGCGCGAGCTCGTGGCGGCCAACGAGGGGCTCGCCAAGGAAGTGGAAAGCCGCCGCGCCGCGGAGACGGCGTTGTGGCATGCCCAAAAGCTCGACTTGATCGGTCAGCTGACGGGCGGGATCGCGCATGATTTCAACAACCTGCTGACCATCATCTCGGGCAACCTGGAGCTGGTTTACGACACCGTGGCGGATCACGAGCAGCTGTGCTCCGCGGCGCGGGACCGGGTCTTGCAGCGGCTTTCCGGCGCGCGCGACGCCGCCGAGCATGCCGCCGTGATTACCAAGCAGCTTCTCGCCTTTGCGCGGCGCGGGACGCTAATCTTGGAGGCTGTCGACATCGCCGAGTTCCTCGCCGCGGACGAAAGCTTTTTGCGACGGGCGGCCGGCGAGGCGATCACGATGGACTTCACCTACGGGCATGGTCTGTGGCATTGCCGGACCGACCCGATCCTTCTCGAAGCGGCGTTGCTGAACCTGGTTGTCAACGCGCGCGATGCGATGGGCGACGGCGGGAGCCTGCTGATCGAAGCCGCGAACCTCTGCGTCGACGAGGCCGGCCCCGAGGCTGCCAGAGGCGTCGTCGCCGGCTCCTACGTGCGGCTCGCGCTCTCCGACACCGGGCGCGGGATGGCGCCCGAAGTGGCCGAACGCGCCTTCGAGCCCTTCTTTACGACCAAGGAGGCGGGCAAGGGCGGCGGGCTCGGCCTCAGTCAGGTGTATGGCTTTGTCAAACAGTCGAAGGGCCACGTGGTGATCGATACCGCCCCCGGAAGAGGCACCGCGGTCACTCTCTACCTGCCGCGCGCCGCGAGCCTGTCCGATGCTTTGGTCGTCGAGGCGCCGGCGCAACACGCTGCCGACGGCAGCGAGACGGTGCTGGTCGTCGAGGACAACGAGCTGGTGCGCGACACGATCGAGATGATGACCAAGAGCCTCGGCTACCGGGTTCTAACCGCCGGGGATGCCGCCGAGGCGCTCCAGCTGATCGACGACGACACGCCGGTCGACCTCTTGATCAGCGACATCGTGATGTCCGGCGGGACCAACGGCGTCGAGCTCGCCCAGCGGGTTCGCTCGCTTCGCCCCGAATTGCCGATCCTCCTCGTGTCCGGCTATCCCGCCGCCGGGGTCGACGAAGCCGGCAAATATCCGATCCTGCGCAAGCCCTGCCGCCGCGAAGAGCTGGGGCGCGAAATCCGTGCCGCCCTCGACGCGCGGGCCAAGGCCGGCTGACCGGGCTCAGTCACAATACCGGCCGCCTGTTCCTCTGGTCTCCTCGCTTCGCCCCCGTGTGAAACCCTGATGCCGTCGGGTGTCCCCATCGGCATCCCCCTAACGGAGAATCCGCCTCGATGACGATCGACATTGTCGCCATCCAGCCGCTGATCGCGCTGGTCGCCGGCATCCTGATCCTGCTGGTGCCGCGCATCCTCAACTACGTCGTCGCGATTTACCTGATCATTATCGGCGTCATGGGCCTGTGGCCGCATATCTTGCTCCATACCCCCCACTGAAACCGGGCGCCCAGGGACCGGGCCGGGAGGGGATCCCGGGGCGACGAGGCGGGCCGCCGCCCCGCTCACCCGCCCGGCAAGCGGTGCGCCTATTCGTTTCCGCAGTTGCGGTCGAGCACGGTCGTCACCTCGATTCCGCCGCGCCACTGGTTTTTCGCAAAGGTCTGCCCGGGCGCCAGGTTCAGCACCACCCCTTGCGGTGCGATTGTCGTCGGATGCACCACGGTCCAGGTGCCGTTGTCGCCGCGCTGAAAGTCCTGACAGGCGATCGGACCGTCCGGAGAACCGACGTTCGCCGCCATCGCACCCAGCGGGCAGGCGCAGCCAAGAAACAGCGCCGCCGCGCCGATCCACGCCATCGCCTTGTCTTTGCGGTCTGTCATCTGGTCGATCCTCCTCGAGCCGCGGGTTGCTGACGGCCGCGCTGCGGCGTGCGGCCCCGGTATGGCAACACCCACAGCCGCGAGCACGGTTCCCGCTCGACCGAACCTTCGGGGTCAGCGCGGCACGACCCGGCGGTAGAGGTGCCACGTGGCGTGGCCGAGCACCGGCATGACCACGGCAAGGCCGAGAAAAAACGGGATTGACCCGATCGCCAGCCCGGCGGCGACAATGGCACCCCACAGCGCCATCGGGCCGGGATTGGCAAAGATCGCGCGAACCGATGTCGCGACCGCGGTGTCGAGGCCGGTTCCGCGGTCGACCAGCAGCGGAAACGATACGCTGCCGATCGCCAGCACGACGAGCGCGAACAGAAAGCCGACGCCGATGCCGACCGCGATCATCGTCCAGCCGGCGCCGGTCGCGAGCACGTCGTGCACAAAAGCGCCGAGCGAAGCCGGCGGCTCGGGTCCGAGGGTCAGCATGTAGATCGCCTCGGCGGTGGCGAGCCAGAGCAGGAAAATCGCCATCAGCGCGACCCCAAGGAGCGCGATCGCCGCGATCGCCGGGGAGCGAACGACGCCAAACGCGTCGGCCCACCTGATGTCGGCGCCCTGCTCGCGCCGCCGGCTCATCTCGTAGAGGCCGACCGCGGCGAACGGGCCCACGAGGGCAAATCCGGAGGCCAGCGGAAACAGCAGCGGCAGCATGCCGTAGCCCGAAGCCAGGCGCACCAGCAGCAACCCCACTACCGGGTAGATCAGGCACAACGCCGCGACGTCGGTGCGGCTTGCGGCAAAGTCGCGGAACCCCGCCGCGAGCACGTGGCGGAGATCGGCGGCGCCGATCCGCGCCACGACCGGGGCCGGCGAGTGCAGCTCCGCCTGCGCCTGACGGACCGCGCGGCCGGCGCCTTCAAACGCCTCGGCAGCGTGCTTAACCTGGTCGACGCTCCATTCGACCGGGTTGCGGATGGTCAACATCTCGGTTTCCTCCCGAACCATGGGTTCGAGGGTCGCGGGCCGTCCGTGACGGCATCCCACTCCGCGCGCCGGCCACGAACGAACGCGCGACCCGCTACCGCGCAGATGTGTGCATCGCCGCCGGGGAAGACCATCCCACCGCTTAGCTTTTTAAGGCCGGCTTTTTAGGACCGGCCCTTTAAGGCCAGCTTTTTAAGAAACAGCAATGCTCGTTTAGCGCGACCAGTCGAACTCGACATCGGACGCGGCCAACAGCTCGGGGGCGCAGCGCTCGGCGATCCGCGCGTGCTGCACGAGCGAGGGCTCGACCCGATAGCGGCGGCGCAGCGATGGCGCCAAGCCCGGGTCGGCGCCCGCCAAACGACGGGCAACCAGCTGGCCGACCTTGCGCGAGAACGGGCCCGTCTGCTGCTCGATGTAGACGACGCGAAGTGCGCCCGGGCGCGCCGGTTCCGCTGCCAGCCGCTCGCCGAGCCACCGGTCGATCGTCTCCACCCCGCGCAGCGGGTCGCCGGTCGCCGGGTCTCGGCCGTAAAGCCCGTCGAAGACATAAAGCTCGTCGGGCGGCCGCTTCGACCCCGCCACCGCATCGACCGCCGGCATGCCGCCGCCGGAATGGGCGGTCAGGATAAGGCGGTCGAGGGCAAGCGAAGCCGGGGGCGGGGCGGGCAGCGCCGCAACAAAGCGCTCGAGGCCGTAATCCACCAGCCGATCGAGCCCGCCCGCGGGCAGCGCCGGGAAATCGTACCAGCTGTAGCGCAGCCAATTGCCGCGCGGCAGCAGCGCCAAGGTCGGCCGGGTTCGGCGCGACAGGTCGAGCCCGCTGCGCGGCACTTTTTCAGAGAGCGGCATCGTGGCGCCGCTGCGCGAAAACCCGTGCAGGTGGACGACGACGTCGATGGCCGCGATGCCCCGCGGGATCGCGTTCCAGCGCAAAAACAGGTCGGGCTGGGTCCCGGCATGGGCTCGCAGCACCGGCGTGTCGACGAGATACGCCTCGCCGGGCGCGGCAACCCCGTCCGACAACGTAACCGCGAAGTTCGACATCGTTGGTTTCCCCGGCCGTGAACGCGGTCGGCTCAGACTACGCGAGGCGGCCCGCGCGGCCTACTGCCGGGTTGGCTCTGCCGGGCTGGCGCGAAGGCCGGCCGAAAGTTTCGCCGCTGTGACCTGCTTCACACTCGCGACGGCGGGGGATCGTCCATCGTCGGCAGCACCGCCGCGGCCGCCGGACTAACCGCCGTCGCGGTGCTGCCTAGGGAGGGACGAGATGACCGACAACAGGCGGACCCCGGAGCGCGAGCCGCGGCGGCCCTTCGACTGTCGCCCGGAGGCCGGGAAGCCTGCCCTAAGCCGGCCGTCGACGGCTTGCATTTCCGGATCGCCGCCGGTCACGCGAGCCAAACGAGAGAACGGCGCCATGACAAACTCCTCGGCGCGGCTTTACCGCGTCATCCAGATCCACCCCTCGCTGCGCTGCAACCTCGCCTGCCGCCACTGCTATTCCTCATCCGGGCCGTTGCGCACGGAGCTTTTGCCGCAGACGCTGGTCGAGACCCTGGTCGTCGACGGCGCGGCGCAAGCCTACGACGCGGTCAGCGTCTCGGGCGGCGAGCCGCTGATGTGGGCGGGGCTGCGCGACACGCTCGCGCTGGCCAAAGCCTGCGGCCTGGTCACCGCGCTGACCACCAACCTGATCCCGCTGACGGCGCGGCGCCTCGACGGGCTCGCGCGGGTGCTCGACGCGATCGCGGTCAGCCTCGACGGGATGCCGCAATCGCACGATCGCATGCGCGGCAAGCGCGGCGCCTTCACCGGCATGGCCCGGCGGCTGCCGGGGCTGCGCGCCGCCGGGATACCGTTCGCCTTTATCTTCACCTTGACCGAGGCCAATTTGCACGAGCTGCCCTGGGTCGCGCGGTTCGCGATCGCGCAAGGCGCCAGCATGCTGCAGATCCATCCGCTCGAGGAGGTGGGGCGCGCCGCCGCGGCGTTGCGCGGCCAGCGGCCCGGCGAGCTTGCCGCCAACGCCGCCTATCTCGCCTTTATGCGGCTGCGCGAGCGCGTCGGCGACAGAATCGAGGTCCGGCTCGACTTCGCCCACCGCGCGGTGCTGCGCGACGAGCCGTGGCGCGGCTGCAGCGACGCCCCGACCGACGGAGAAGCGATCCGGCTCGCCGACCTGGTGAGCCCGCTGGTGGTCGAGGCCGACGGCACCGTGGTCCCGCTGCAGCACGGCTTCCCGCGCCGTCATGCGCTCGGCAACCTGCACGAGGCGCCGCTGCGCGTTCTCGCTTCTCGATGGCGGCGCGACGGCGGCTATGCCCGGTTCCGCGCCGAGTGCGAGGCCAATTTGGCGCGGGTCACCGCCGACCGGGGGGCGCTGCCCGCGTTCAACTGGTTCGAGGCGGTGTCCGGCTGGATCGGCGAACCGTCGGGCACCGCCGCAGAGCCGGCCGCGGCCTGAAATCGCGGCCGGGGCTCGCATCGCCGGGAGACGGCAACCTCTCGGCAACTTTTACGTGCTACTTCGACCGTGACGTTGGGCGATCCCAGAGCAGGACGCGAGGTCACGGCGATGGCGGCAGGATCGGGTTGGGCAGGCTTCCGGATGAGGCCGGCATGGCCCGCGGCGTTCGGCTTGGCGCTGCTGCTTGCCGCACCGGCCTTCGCTCACGACGACGACCCGTCGGCCGCGTTTTTCTCGACCGCGCCGCGGCTGTTCAAGATCTGCACCGAGCAGACCTATGCGCTGTGCGCGACCGCGAGCTGCTTTGTGCTCGACGGGCTTTCCTATTGCAAATGCGACGTGAAGTCGGGCGACAGCATCAGCCTGCCGTTCAATTACGGGCGCAATCAGGATGTCTGCACAGTCAATGCCGAGGGCAAGAAAAACGGCTATATGGTCAGCACTTACAGCTTACCCGAATCGACGGTCGCGCCGGGCGGCGATCAGGCGCTGTACGATTGCCCGGCCGGCACCTCGAACGGCGCCTACGCCCAGTGCGACGGCGGCGTGTGCTTTACCGGCAGCGAAGGCCAGTCCTTCCCCGGGTTCGACAAGCCGCTGAAGAAAAACGAGATCATCTGCTCGTGCCCGATCACCAAGGCGAGCCCGTCGGCGATGAGCGGCTATCAGATCGCCGGCCCCTACCCATGCGAGCAATCCTACTTTCGAAATTGCAAGAAAGCCTTCGACAACGGCCAGACTGGAGCGCAGATCTATGTCGGCGCCCCGACCGGCACGGCCCGCTTCTTGACCCGTCGGCTTTACGGCTACGTCCCGCCGCTCAACGAATGCCGACTCGCGTTCCGCCCCTGGAGCGACGAATAGGCGATCGTCAAGCCTGGATCATTCACGAGGCGCACAAGGATGCGGCGTGGCGGCGGCACTGAGGCATGTTTTTTTCTCGCGTCGGGAAACGCAGGTGACGGGGTTTAAGGTGGCGCCGAGGGGTTGGTTTGGGGCACGCGGCCCCGTTGCTCACGGGGGCAGCTTGGCAAGCCGAACAGCAAGATCGGCGAACCCGGCCTGGTAAGGATATGCGGTCGGCGGGGCGATTTTGATGCGGCTGACCATCTCGGTCACGCGTCCGGCCACCTTGATCAGGCAGCGGCGGATCGTGTCGAACTGGGCCTCGCGCCAGAACGATGACCGGGGCGCCAGACCGCGCAGGTTCAGCATCAGCTAGTAGGCGGCGGTGTGGATCAACAGGCGGAACTGATTGGCGGTGGCCTTGGTGCATGAGGTGCGGTCAGTCGCGAGGTGCAGCTTGTGCGCCTTGATCAGGTTCTCGGCCTGTCCTCTGGCACAGTAAACCTTCTCGCAGAGCGCCTTGGGTAAGCCTTGCAAGTT
>Ga0210390_10004258_pt1 | contig 12104 bp, 12 predicted proteins | sample IncBWH11OmetaG_FD_161050 | JGI IMG/M metagenome (GOLD analysis project Ga0210390, IMG submission 161050) | Forest soil microbial communities from Barre Woods Harvard Forest LTER site, Petersham, Massachusetts, United States - Inc-BW-H-11-O ... | reverse complement strand
GGTCGTCGAGTCGATCGACGAGTATGGCGACGGCGTCTCGGTGCAGATCCTGACGGTCTTTCCCGGCATGATCCTGCAGCAGATCAGGAATTCGATCGCGGTCCGGGCGATCCAGCCGCGCGGCCTCGAAAAGACCGAGCTCGAATGGATCCATCTTGGCTTTGACGGCGACGACGAGGCGATGACCGAGCGCCGCCTGCGCCAGGGCAACCTGGTCGGCGCCGCTGGGTATATCTCGATGGAGGATGGCTGCGTCGGCGGGTTCGTGCAGCGCGCCCTGCGCTTCAACGACCAGGATGCGGGGGTGGTGATGATGGGCGGCTACGACGCGCAGTCGCAACCGTTCCGCTCGAGCGAAGCGGCGATCCGCGGCTTCTGGAAGAAATACCGCACGCTCATCGGCGACTGATCGCGAGCAGCGAAGCGGGGCGGCATCGACGACGTGCGTGCTTCCAGACGTACCCTTCGCGCGCTCCTCGGCATGAGGTGCTCCATTGATGGCAACAAGAAGACCCCTCACCCTGAGGAGCCCGTGAAGCGGTCGTCTCGAAGGGCGCACCACGATGATCCAATTTGACGCGCGGAAGGAAGCGGAGATGGATGAAATCGCGGTGCGCCACCGCATTCACGAGCTGATCTCCGCCTATGCCGAATGCATCGACGACGACCGGCTCGAGGCGTGGCCCGATTTCTTCGTCGAGAAATGCCATTACCTGATCACCAGCCGGGAGAGCCACGAGGCCGGCCACCGCCACGGCGTCGTCTACGCCGCCTCCAAGGGCATGCTCAAAGATCGGATCCTGGCGCTGCGCCGCGCCAACATCTTCGAGCCGCACCGCTATCGCCACATCATCGGTCCGATCCGGGTGGGCAAGGTCGAGGGCGGGGTGGCCGAGGTGCGATCGAACTTCATCGCCGTCAGGATCATGCACGACGGCGAGACCAGCCTGTTCGCCGCCGGCCGCTATCTCGACCGCATCGACCTGTCGGCCGAGCCCTACCGCTTCATCGAGCGCCTGGTCATCCTCGACAGCCAGAAGATCGACACCCTCCTGGTGATCCCGCTCTGAACCCACTGGTGTCGGGGCCGCCTCTCCGCCGTGCGCAATCCTTGCGCAAACGAGAATTCGCCGCCCATGCCGCAGCCGCTACTGCTAAGACGCGCTAGCGTTGGCGATGAACCCCGATAGCCGCGATCCGAGCGTGCCAGCGGACGAGGCGGGGATCGTCCGCTTCGAGCGACCCGGCATCCGCGGCTTTCTGCATCGCCCGCAAGGGGCCGCGACGCACGGCCTGGTGCTGACCCACGGCGCCGGCGGCAACTGCCGTTCGCCATTGCTGGTGGCCGCCGCGGCAGCGTTCAGCGCGGCGGGGTTGTTGGTGTTGCGTTGCAACCTGCCGTTTCGCCAGCGGCGGGCGACGGGGCCGCCATCGCCGGCGACGGCGGCGGCCGATCGCGACGGATTGCGCCGTGCACTGGCGACGCTGTGCGGCTTGGCGCCGACGGGGCGGTTGTTTCTCGGCGGGCTCTCCTATGGCGGCCGCCAGGCGACAATGCTTGTCGCCGACGAGCCCGAGGCGGCGGCGGCGCTGCTGCTGTTTTCCTATCCGCTGCACCCGCCCGGCAAGCCCGAGCGGCTGCGCACCGAGCACTTCGCGCGGCTGCGCCGGCCGGCGGTGTTCGTGCACGGCACCGGCGACCCGTTCGGCTCGATCGACGAGCTGCGCCGGGCGTTGGCGCTGATCCCGGCGCCGACCGAGCTGATCCCGGTCGCGGGCGCCGGCCACGATTTGAAGCGCGGGCGCTTCGATCTCGGGCCGGTGAGCGCGGCGCTGCTGCGGCTGGCCGAGCCCTGAGGAGCGGACCTCAGGCCTTCAGCCTGGCCTTTCGGCTTCAGGCTTTGCGCCGCCGATCGGCCGCCGGCGCTGTTGCCGACTCGGCCGGGGCTTTCGCCCGGGTTTTGCGGCCCTTGGCCGGAGCTGGCGCCGCCGCCGGCACCGTGGCCTCGGCGTCCGGTTCGGCTTTGGCACCGCGCCCGCCGGTCACCGGCAGCAACAGCGGCGGCTGGCGCCGATCGGCTGCCGGCCGCTGGCGCTTGGCCGACGATGCCGATGCCGCGGCGGCGCCCCGGCTCGGCGCCGAGGCGTCTTCGCGCGCCAGGCTGCGCTTCAGCGCGTCCATCAGATTGACCACCTTGGGCGGCTCGGCGATCGAGCGCGACGCCGCAGCCGGTTCGCCCTTGAGCTTGCCCTCGACCAGCTCGCGCAACGCCTCCTGGTAGCGGTCGTGAAACGCCGCCGGCTCGAACTTGCCGGATTTGCGCTCGATGATGGTCTCGGCCAGGGACACCAGATCCGGGTCGATCTGCGCTTCCGGCTTGCCGGCGAATTCGGCCGGGCGGACTTCGTCCTTGCTGCGCAGCTGCGACATCACCAGCCCTTCGCCGTGTGGCTCGACCAGGACCGGACGCTCGCGGCCGGACATCGTGACCCGGCCGAGCCCGACCTTGCCGGTATGCGCCATCGCCTCGCCGATCACGCGAAAGGTTTCGGCCGCGAGCTCGCCTTCGGGATAAACGTAATAGGGCGTGTCGAGATAGAGCGGGTCGACCTCGTCGCGGCTGACGAAGCGGTCGAGATCGATGATCTTCGACGACTCGACCTGCAGGTCCTTCAGCTCCTCGTCGCTGAGCGTGACATAGCGGTCGCGGTCATACTCGTAGCCCTTGACGATTTCGTCGCGGCCGACCTCGTCGCCGGTCTTGGAGTCGACGAGACGCTGCGACAGCCGGTTACCGGTCTTCGCATTGAGCTGATTGAGCCTGATCCGCTTGGTTTCAGTCGTCGCCGGGGTCAGATAGACCGGGCAGGTGACGAGAGAAAGACGCAAAAACCCGCTCCAACTCGCGCGCGGCATGCCGATCTCCTATATTCCGCCCCTAGAAATGCACATTATCGGGCGCTCCGCAACGGCGCGCGCCCGGCGCTTTGGACAGGACCCGGCGCTCTCGACAGGATAACGTCTCCAGCAGGTGATCGGCGGCAATGGCGCTCACCGAATACCGCAGCAAGCGCGATTTCGCGAAAACCCCTGAGCCGGCGGGTGCGGCGGCGCGCCAAGCGGCGTCGCCCACGCTGTCTTTTGTGGTCCAGAAGCACGCCGCGCGCCGGCTGCACTACGATTTCCGGCTCGAGCTCGACGGGGTGCTGAAGAGCTGGGCGGTGCCCAAGGGGCCGAGCCTCGATCCCGGAGAAAAGCGCCTCGCGGTCCACGTCGAAGACCACCCGCTCGAATATGGCGGGTTCGAGGGGGTCATCCCGCACGGGCAATACGGCGCCGGCACCGCGCTGATCTGGGATCGCGGCAGCTGGACCCCGCTCGACCCGGAGCCGCAGGCCGCCTACGCCAAGGGCAATCTCAAATTCGTGCTCGACGGCGAAAAGCTGCACGGAAGATGGGCCTTGGTGCGGATGGGCGGCAAGCACGCCGGGCGGCGCGGCGAGAATTGGCTGCTGATCAAGGAGCGCGACGAGGCCGCGGTGCCGCAGAGCGGCGATCGGGTCGTCGCCGCTAACCCGAAGAGCGTCGCCACCGGCCGCGGGCTCGACGAGATCGCCGCCGATCGCGACCGGGTCTGGGGACCCAACGGCGAAAAACCGGGCGCCGCCGCCGATCCCGAGCCGCAAGCCCGCATCGCGCATCTCCCCGGTGCCAGAAAAGGGCGACTGCCGGCCGATCCCAAGCCGCAGCTGGCGACCGCCGCCGACCGGGCGCCGGACGGAACCCAGTGGTTTCACGAGATCAAATACGATGGCTACCGGCTGATGGCACGGATCGCCGGCGGCCGGGTGCAGCTGCTGACCCGCAACCGCCTCGACTGGACCGCGAAGTTCCCGGCCCTGGCCCAGCGTTTCGTCGAGTTGCCGGCGGCGGCGGCGCTGATCGACGGCGAGCTCGTCCATCTCGAAGAGGACGGCACCACCAGCTTCGCCCATTTGCAGGACGCGATCGCCGAGGCGCGCACCGACGAATTGGTATTCTACGCGTTCGATCTGCTCCATCTCGACGGCTACGATCTGAGCAATGCCGCACTCGAAGACCGCAAAGCGATGCTGGCCGGGCTGGTGCCGCCGGACGCCGCGGGCCTCTTGCGCTACAGCGACCATCAGGTCGGGCGCGGCCCGGAATTCTATCGCCACGCCGCCGGCTTTGGCCTCGAAGGCATCGTCGCCAAGCGCCGCGACCGGCCGTACCGTCCCGGGCGCAGCCAGGATTGGCTCAAGATCAAATCCGCCAGCCGCGACGAGTTCGTCGTGATCGGCTTCACCGACCCGGCCGGCAGCCGCCAGGGTTTGGGCGCGCTGCTCGTCGGCTATTATGACCGGGACGGCGCCTTGCATTATGCCGGCCGCGTCGGCACCGGGTTCGACGACGCCCGACTGGCCGAGCTGCGGGCGCGGCTCGGACCGCTCGAACGCGCCGCGGCCCCGGTCCGGGGATTGCCGAAGGGCGCCTCGGTCAAGGGGGTGCATTGGACCCGGCCGGCGCTGGTCGCCGAGCTGCGCTATGCCGGCTGGACCGACGACAAGGTGTTGCGCCATGCCGCGTTCCTGGGGCTGCGCGAGGACAAGGATGCCGCCGAAATCGTGCGCGAGACCGCGGAGCCGGACCCACCAGCCGCCGCGGCGGCAAAGCCCCCGCCCGCCGCCATGGCGGCAAAGCCGGTGAGCGCGCCGCGCGCCCGCGACGGCAGCACCCAATTCGCCGGGGTCAGGCTGACCAACCCCGACCGGGTGCTCTATCCCGAGGAGGGCATCACCAAGCTCGACTTGGCGCGCTACTATGCCGAGATTGCGGATTGGGCGTTGCCACAGCTGGCCCACCGGCCGCTGAGCCTGTTGCGCTGCCCGACCGGGCTCGGCGGCGAAAGCTTTTTCCAAAAGCACGCCGGCGCCGGCATGCCCAAACAGGTGGGGCGCCTGCAGATAGACGGCGAGACCCACCTGGCGATCGAGGATCTAGCCGGGCTGGTGGCACTGGTGCAATTGGGCGTGCTCGAAATCCACCCCTGGGGCTCGACCGTCGACCATATCGAAGAACCCGACCGGATCACCTTCGATCTCGACCCGGATACCGGCCTGCCATGGTCGCAGATCGCCACTGCGGCGCTCGAAATCCGCGACGTGCTTACCGGCTTCGGCCTGCTCAGCTTTGCCAAGTCCACCGGCGGCAAGGGCCTGCACGTCGTGGCGCCGCTGACCCCGAAACTCGGCTGGCCAGAGGTCAAGAGCTTTACCAAGGCGGTCGCCGACCGCCTCGCGGTGCAGCGCCCGGAGCGTTATACCGCCAACCAGTCGAAGCGGGCGCGACACGGCCGTATCTACATCGATTATCTGAGAAATGGCCGCGGCGCCACCGCGATCGGGGCCTATTCGACCCGCTCCCGGCCGGGCGCGCCGGTCGCCACTCCGCTGTTCTGGAGCGAGGTCGAGGAGGCGGTCCGGGCGGACGGCTTTACCATCGCCACCGTCCCCGCCCGGCTGGCGGCGCTCAAATCCGATCCATGGGCCGAGATCGGCACGGTGCGCCAGACCATCGCCGCCGACGTATTGCGTAAGCTCGGCTTGTGAAGACGCCTATCGCTGGACGCGCTCTAGCGCAGCGATTATCGTGATACAGCTTTGACAATCGACGGGTTCCCCGCCCGGTTCGCCAGGAGCAGCCGGGCGGCTATCCGAGCAGAGTTCTCTAAATGACGACGGATGTGCTCGATCCAGAGCCCATAGTCGAGTTCATAGCCCGCTTCTGGGAGGAGTTTGAACTCCCGATTTCACGTCTATTTAGAATAGTCGTTGAAGGGGCATTTGGCGCGTTTGTTCTCGATCACCTTGCGGTGATTGCTATCTTCGTCGGTCTCGCCGCGGTGGCGATCATCGTCGGTGTTCTGAAGGGTTGATCGCGAGCAAGGAGCCGTCGATGTTGGCTAAAGTGCGCGGGCTCGCCTCAGCCCTGCTCTACGCCGTGGCGCTGGCTGCGGCGCCGACGCCGGCTTCGGCGCAAACCGTCAGGATCGGGGTGATCAACAGCTATTCGGGCTTTGTCGCCCAGATCGCCGACGAGATGCAGAAAGGCATCGACCTCTACGTCAAGGACCACGAAAAGGACCTGCCGCCGGGGGTCAAGGTCGAGCTGATCCGGCGCGACGACACCTCCAAGCCCGATGTCGGCAAGCGGGTGGCGCAGGAGCTGATCGCCCGCGACAATGTCCAGCTGCTGACCGGGGTGATCCTGTCGCCGGTCGCCGCCGCGGTGGCGCCGCTGACCGCCGAGGCGAAGATCCCGTTCGTCATCACCAATGCCGCCGGGGTCGCGATCCCGCGGCTGTCGCCCTATGTCGTGCGCGTCTCGTTCACGCTGTGGCAGGAATCCGATCCGATCGGCAAATGGGCGGCGCAGCAGGGCTGGAAGACCGCCTACACCGCGGTCAGCGACTTCATCCCCGGCCATGATTCCGAAGCGGCCTTTATCAAGGGCTTCACCGATGGCGGCGGCAAGATCATCGGCAGTGTGCGGTTTCCACCCGACAACCCCGACTTCACTCCGTTTATCCAGCGGGTTCGCGACGCCAAGCCCGATGTCGCCTTTCTGTGGGTCCCGGCCGGCCCGCAGGCGACCGCGATCATGAAGGCGGCCCAGGAATTGGGATTGCGCCAGGCTGGCATCCACATCACCTCGACCCAGGACCTGCTGCCCGACGAGGAATTGCCCAATATCGGCGACGCGGCGCTGGGCCTCGTCACCTCCGGCACCTACTCGGTCGCGGCCCAGCGGCCGGCGAACCTGGCCTTTCTCGCCGCCTGGAAGGCCGCCTACGGCGCCAAGGCGATCCCGGATTTCGCCTCGGTCGACGGCTATGACGGGATGGCGATGATCTTCGACATGATCGAGGCGACCAAGGGTAAGTTCACCGCCGATCAGGCGATGGTGTTCTTCAAGAACTGGAAGGACCCGAACAGCCCGCGCGGTCCGATTATGATCGACCCCGAGACCCGCGACATCGTCCAGAATATCTATATCCGCAAGGTCGAAAAGCTGGGCGGCAAGCTTGCCAATGTCGAGATCGCGACGATCCCGATGGTCAAGGACCCGTGGAAGGCGCTGCACCCGGCGAAATAACCCGCAACCCGTCGAGCCTCGCTCTTCCTCCTCGCGCAACCCCATGAACAGCGCCCTTTCCGCAGCGCTCAGCGTCGGTTTTCACGGCCTGGCCTTTGCCATGGTGCTGTACCTGATCTCGGTCGGGCTGTCGGTGACGATGGGGATGATGGGGTTCATCAACCTGGCGCACGGCGTCTTTGCGATGGCCGGCGGCTATGTCATGACCGGGCTGATCAACGATCACGGGGCGCCGTTCGCGGTGGCGGCGACCGCCGCGGCGGTGGCGGTGGCACTGGCCAGCATCCCGGTCGAGCGGCTGCTCTATCGCCGGCTCTACGGCGGCGACGAGCTCGACCAGGTGCTGCTGACGATGGGGCTCGTCTTTATGTCGGGGGCCGCGGCGCATTATTTGCGCGGGCCGGTGCAGCAGCCGCTGCGCCTGCCGCATAGCCTGGGTGGCGGCGTCGAGCTCGGCTTTGGCGAGTTTTCGCTCTATGACAGCCTGTTGATCGTCTGCGGCGCGCTGTTGGCGACGGCCCTGTGGCTGGGCCTCGAGCGCAGCCGGTTTGGCGCGCAGATCCGGGCCGCGGTCGACAATCTGCGCATGGCCCAATCGGTCGGCATCGACACCTCGCGCCTGTTCAGCCTGACCTTCGCGCTCGGCAGCGGGCTCGCCGGGCTCGGCGGCGGGTTGGGCTCGAACCTGATCACGATCGCCCCCGGCTACGCCCTCGACAACCTCGTCTATTTCCTGATCGTCGTCGCCATCGGCGGGCTCGGCAGCATTCGCGGGCCGTTTGTCGCGGCAATGCTGATCGGCGTCGCCGACAGCGCCTGCGATTATCTCGTGCCGCAATTCGGCGCCTTCTTCATTTATGCGATGACCATGGCGCTGCTGCTGTGGCGACCCCGCGGTCTGTTCGGCCGGGCGTGACCGGCGGCACAGGACCCGATGCCCGGTCGGCGGCGATCGAGGCCTTTGCCCGGCGTCACCGCTATCGCCCGGCCGAGGCGCTGCCCTGGCTCGCGGCGCTCGCCGGCTATTTTCTGTTTCCCGGCTATCTGCCGCTCGCCGCCCAAATTCTGGCGACGATCCTGTTCGCGCTGTCGGCCGATCTGGTGCTGGGCTACGCCGGGATCGTCACCCTCGGTCAGGCGGCATTCTTCGGCGCCGGCGCCTATACCGCCGGGATCCTTGCCGCGCATGGCTGGGGCGAGCCGATCACCGGCCTCGTGGCCGCCGCCGCGGCCGCAGCATTGGTCGGCTTCCTCAGCGGTCTGCTCATTTTGCGCAGCAGCGGCCTCACCCTCTTGATGCAGACCCTGGTGGTGGCGGCGATGCTGGCCGCGGCCGCGAACCAGGCGAGCGCCGTCACCGGCGGCGACGACGGGCTGCAAGGGATGGAGGTGTGGCCGATATTCGGTCATTTCGCCTTTGGCCTCTACGGCCGCACCGCGTTCTTCTATTGCCTCGTCGTGCTGTTTTTGTGCTGGCTCGCGGTCCGCCGCCTGGTCCATTCGGCCTTTGGCCGCTCGCTGACCGGGATTCGCGAGAACGGCGCGCGGATGCGTGCGATCGGCGCCCCGGTCATGGGCCGCAGGCTCGCGGTCTACACGATCTCGGCGGCACTCGCCGGCGTTTCTGGGGCGCTGGTGGCACAGACGACTGGGCTCGTGGCGCTCGATTCGCTGGGGCTCGAACGCTCCGGCACGGTTTTGATCATGCTGATCATCGGCGGTGTCGGGCGGCTCTACGGCGGCTTTATCGGGGTCCCGCTCTACATGATCGCGCAGGACCGGTTTTCGACGGTCGAGCCGGTCTATTGGTATTTCTGGGTCGGGCTCCTGATGGTGCTGCTCGCCAGCTTCGCCCGCGGCGGCGTGCTGGGCCTGATCGACCGGCTATGGCCGCGGGGCCGCTAGCCAAAATGCGCGCACCGGCGCTTGACAGGGGGTTTGATCCTGTCACCTATCTGGTTGCGTAACCATTTCGGTTGCGTCCTAATCCTTGCTACCGGCCATGACAGAGGCTCGAAAGCGGCGGCCGAGCTGGCCCGGCGAGATACTGGCCGAGCTTTATCTGGCGCCGCACGAAATTTCGATCGCCAAGTTCGCGCAAGCCGTGAGCGTCTCGCGCAAGCATATGAGCGCGATCGTCAATGGTCGTGCAGCAATTACCGCCGGCACCGCCATCAAAATGGCCCTGGTCGTCGGCACGACGGCGCAATTCTGGCTGAACATGCAGAACGCAGTCGATTTGTACGATGCGCGGCAGCGCTTGGCCGAAAGCGGGTCCAAGCCGCAGCTGATGCCGGCCTTTGAATGAAGTCTTAGAAATCCGAGCCGATACGGCCCGACCGCCGGCGCTGGAGACGCGCGGCTTGGCGAAGAGCTTTGGCGCGCTCGCGGTGGCGAACGCGATCGATTTCCGCCTCGAACGCGGCGCCAGGCACGCGCTGATCGGCCCCAACGGGGCCGGCAAGACGAGCTTTGTCAACCTGGTGACCGGGGCATTGCAGCCGAGCGCCGGGAATATCCTGCTCGACGGCGCCGAAATCACCGCACTGTCGCAATCGGCGCGGGTCAAGCGCGGCCTCGTCCGCACGTTTCAGATCACCCAGCTGTTTCGCGGCCTCAGTGTGCTCGAAAACGTGACTCTCGCGGTGTGCGAGCGCCGCGGCGTCGGCGGCCGTCCGTGGCGCCCGGCCGGGCATCACCGGGCCGCGATCGAAGAGGCCTTTGCCCTCATTGAGCGCATGGGCCTGGCCGATGACGCGCAGCGGCCGGTCGCCACCCTCGCCTATGGCCGGCAGCGATTGCTCGAACTCGCCGTCGCCCTCGGCCTGGCGCCGCGGGTGCTGCTGCTCGACGAGCCGGCGGCCGGGGTCCCGGCGGGCGAGAGCATACGGATCGTCGAGGCGATCGAAACCCTGCCGCCCGACATCGCGGTGCTGATCATCGATCACGACATGGATCTGGTCTTTCGCCTGGCGCAGCGGATCACGGTGCTGGTGCAAGGGAGCGTGCTGGCCGAGGGGCCGCCCGCGGACATCGCCGCCGACCCGCGGGTGCGCCGGGTTTATCTCGGCGAGCGCGTGCCGGCGTGACCGGGTCTCTAGGCCTGGCCCTCGAAGCGGTATCGGCCGGCTACGGCGAGACGATCGTGATCGAGGGGATCTCGCTCGGCCTGGCGCCGGGCGGCGCCATGGCGGTGCTCGGCCGCAACGGGGTCGGCAAGACCACCTTGCTGGCGACGATCATGGGCCATACCAGGCTGCGCGCCGGCCGCATCCGCTTTGCCGGGGACGACATCACCGGCTTGCCGCCGTTTCGCCGGGCGCGGCTCGGGATCGGCTATGTGCCGCAGGAGCGCGAGATATTCGCCTCGCTGACCGTCGCCGAAAATCTGCTGGTGGCGGCGCGGCCCGGCGCGCTCAACGACCGGCGCTGGTCAGTGGCCCGGGTCTACGAGTTCTTCCCGCGCCTGGCCGAACGGCGCCGCCACCGCGGCAACCAGCTTTCCGGCGGCGAGCAGCAGATGCTGGCGATCGGCCGGGCGCTGATCGGCAACCCGTCGCTCCTACTGATGGACGAGCCGCTCGAAGGCCTCGCCCCGATCATCGTCGACGCCCTGCTCGCCGGCCTCGACCGGCTCAAACGCGAAGACGATCTGGCGCTGCTGCTGGTCGAGCAGCACGCCCGCCTTGCGCTGGAATTGACCGAGCAGGCGATCGTGCTGGATCGCGGGACGATCGTCTTTGCCGGCGCCAGCCGCGAGCTGCTCGCCGCGCCAAAGCGGCTCGATGCGCTGATCGGCGTGGCCGGCGGGGCGAGAACAGCGAGCAGCAGGCCATCGCGACAATGATGCCGCCCCCAGGCGCGCCGCAAACGAAGACGGCGCCCGAGGGCGCCGCCGGTATTCGGGAGTGTCGGAGCTTTTTACGTGCGGTTGCGCCGACGGCGGATCGCGCCGAACCCGAACAGCGCACTGCCGAGAAGCGCGAGCGAGGCAGGCTCGGGGACCGTCGGCGAGACGAACGGCAGCGAGATCGAAAGATCGGCCGGCGCGCCGCAGCATTCGCCGTAGACCAGCTGGAACGGCTCGTTGCCGGTCGGCCCGGTGTAGGTGTCGGTGGTAACGTCGAACGAGGTCGGTCCAGCCGCATCGAGCACGGTGACCCCGCCGATCACCAGGGTAAGTCCGTCGTCATGCCCGGCGGTGAAGGTCTCGCCGTTGGTCACCGAGACGGTGCCGGTGAAGTAGAAGATGGTGTTGTCGAGTGTGTTGCCGAGCTCGCCGGCGCCGGTCAGGACGGTCGAGCCGTTGCCGCTCGCCAGAAATTCGCCGATCGTGTACAGCGAACCGCTGCTGAAGTTGAGCGGATCGGGCGCGGTGAACGTCACGTCGGGCGTGGTTGTAGGCACGTTCGCCGGCGTCGCGTCCATGGCGCCAGTCGAATCGTTCTCCCAGATCGAGCCGAAGATGGTGTTGGCCCGCGCCGAAGCCGCCATCGCCATTATCGCACCGGCCATCACCGCGCCGGTCAGTAATTTGTTGGTAAGCCGCATGATCATTCTGCCTTCAAGCCGTGGTGTCGCGCTTCGAGCGCTTGCACTCGCTGACGCAATTTGCGTGCCGGCGCAAAATAACTTTCTAAAACAAAGAGTTGATAGTTTTGGCTTAACACCTTCCGCGCCGGTTGTAAAACTTGCCGAAGCTCCGGGGGACGGCGGCGCGGGGCATTCACCGACGCAATTTACCATGAAAAGTTTTAGGTGGATCGGTATCCTACCGTAATTGCTCTTTTTAATTGCTTAGTTTCCGACAAAACACGTGATGTTTCGAGCTGATCGCCGGCGCTGGGCGAGGCGCGACCTCGCTGTAAGAATTTCCGACGATCCGGCGCGATGCCTGCGAATCCCGCCTGTCGCGCGGCCTGGCCCG
>Ga0210390_10004255_pt1 | contig 12109 bp, 12 predicted proteins | sample IncBWH11OmetaG_FD_161050 | JGI IMG/M metagenome (GOLD analysis project Ga0210390, IMG submission 161050) | Forest soil microbial communities from Barre Woods Harvard Forest LTER site, Petersham, Massachusetts, United States - Inc-BW-H-11-O ... | reverse complement strand
AGTGGTTCGGCGGCGTGACTGGTGGGACAGCTGTGAACTCGATCAGTGCGCCTCGGCTTCACGGTCCGAATCGTCAGCGCCATGCTCGCGCCATTTGCGGAAACCGGTCCGCGCGGCGAACGCGCCGACGATCGCGGTCACGCACCACACCGCGATCGCCGAGTATGCCAGCAACGGCGACCGATTCCCGATCGAAGCGCCCAGTGCCGTATAGACGAATGCCCGTGGTACCGAACCGATGAAAGCGCCAACGGCCATCTGCCACAACGGAACTCCGAACGCCCCGAACGCGTAAGACGCCAGCGCATCCGACAGGCCGGGGATGAAGCGCTGCCCGACGACGGCCCACAGTCCACGTCGTTGGATCAGGGTGTCGAGGCGGTCGGCGCGTTCGGCCCCCAGCAGCGCCCGCGCGCTGTCTCGCCCGGCCCGACGGCCGACCAGGCTCGCCACGACCGCGGTGCCTACCGTCGCCCCCAGCGTCACGAACACGCCCAGCACCGGACCGAACAGCAGCCCGCTGCTGGCGGCCAGGATTGGGCCCGGTACGAAGATCGCGCCGAGGACCGCCGAGACCACGATGTAGGTCAGCGGCGCCGCCGGGCCCGTGGCCTTGACCGTGCGCCGCACGTCCTCGATGTCGACAACGTGGCGCACGGCCAGCAGATAGAACAGCGCGATCAAGAAGACGGCGAACACGGCGAGCCGGACGATGTGGCGTCGCCGCGATGTCGGCGCGGAACCTTCGTTGTCGGTCATGCTGACCGTGATTCTTCCGCACGCACGGCGGCCGAGCCGCTCACGTAGGGTCGGGTGTCGTGAGAACTGATGACGACAACTGGGAGATCACCGAAAGCGTGGGCGCGACGGCGCTCGGCGTGGCGGCGGCGCGCGCGGCCGAGACCGAGAGCGACGATCCGCTGATCAGCGATCCGTTCGCGCGGGTGTTCCTCGACACCGTCGGCGACGGGGTATGGAACTGGTTCGGGGCTCCCGAGCTGCCCGCCGAGGTCGTCGAAGCCGAGCCCGCACTGCCGGTGCGGATGAAGTCGATGGTCAGTTTTTTCGCCTCGCGCACCGCCTTCTTCGACACGTTCTTCCTCGATGCCGCCCGTGCGGGCATCCGTCAGGTGGTGATCCTGGCTGCCGGCCTGGACGCGCGGTCATGGCGGCTGCCGTGGCCCGACGGGGTGACGGTCTACGAGCTTGACCAGCCCAGGGTGTTGGACTTCAAAGCCTCGACGTTGCACGAGCACGGGGCTGACCCGACCTGTCATCGGGTCGGCGTCCCGGTCGACCTGCGCCAGGACTGGCCTAAGGCGTTGCAGCAAGCCGGTTTTGACGCGTCGGCACCGAGCGCCTGGTCTGCTGAGGGGTTGTTGATGTATCTACCGGCGACGGCCCAAGAGTTGCTATTCGACCGCATCCGGGGACTCACCGCTGCCGGCAGCCGGGTCGGCATCGAGGGGCTGTCACCCGACTTCGGTGACCCCGAATTCGCCGCGCAGCGCCGTGAGCGCATGGATCGGGTCGTGGCGTTGATGGCCAAGGCCGACCCGCAGCGCGAGATCCCGCGAACCGACCAACTGTGGTACTTCGAGGACCGCGAAGACGTCGGCGATTGGTGGGCTCGGCACGGCTGGCAGGTGACGGTGACATCATCAGACGAACTGATGACCGGCTACGGCCGCACACCCCCGCGGCAGATCGAAGACGGCGTCCCGCCGTATCTGTTCGTGTCCGCGCGGCGGACGGGCAGCTAGCGCAGCCGCACCATCCGCGTCGTCGAACTCTCGTCGAGCTCCACAAGATCGGCGCGCGAGCGCAGAAAGTCGCTGAAAGACTTGAATCCCAACGACTTCTCGCTGAACGACGGATCCATCCGCTTCATCTGCGCCTTGACCGCGGAGTTGTGCAGCCAGTCGGCGTCATCCTTCTCCAGGCCGATCCGCAACGCGCGCGTCAGTAGGTCGGTGGCCGCGGCCTGTGGATCGGGCGGTGGCGGCTCGTCGTCGTCGGCGTCCTTGGCGCGAGCGCGTCGTTTTGGTTCGGCGACCGGAACTCCGGGCAGCGCGTCGTAGATGACGAACTCGTCGCACGCCGCGGCCAGCGCCCGGCTCGACGAGCCGGCCACCCCGACGCCCACCACGTAGCGGCCGAGCCGCTTACAACGCTGCGCCAGCGGGATGTAGTCGGAGTCGCCGGCCACGATCACCACGTGGGTCAGGTCGGGCAGGCGGAACATGTCCTCGACCGTGTCGACGGCCAGCCGAATGTCGGCGCCGTTCTTGCCGTAGGCCGCCGCCGGGAACAGCTGCACCAGATCGACTGCGCGGCCCACCAGCTGTTCGCGGTAGCCGGTGTTGACGTCGGCCGACCAGTCCGCGTAGGCGCGGGTGAGCACCAAGGTGCCGAACGACGACGCGAAGTCGATGATCGCGCCGACGTCGACGGTGGCCTGCGCCAGCCGGTCCGGATACTTGTCCAGACCCTTGGCCTTGTCCTTCTGGAACGAGCTGCGGCCATGCACCTGGTCATAGCGGGAGATGACGATGTTGTCGAAGTCGAGATACACCGCAACACGGCCCTCGCCGGGATCTGCCATCAGTCCAGTCTTGACCATCGGCCGGACGGCTAGTACCGATTGCCCATAGTGAGTCCTTTAGGAGGGAGAACCCATGATCGAACTACTGCCGGACATGCCCAAGGGAGTGAGCGGCGTTCGCGTGTCGGGTCGACTGGGAGGTGACGAGCTGCGCGAGCTCAAGCCCACCATCGAGGAAATGCTGCGAACCGACGAGATCAGGATCGTTGAGGTCATCGCGCCCGACTACGAGGGCTTCGGGCCCGGCGGATTATTCGAGGATCTCAAGCTGGGCTTCGGCACGGTCTTGCCCCATCATTCGGCCTTCAAACGAATAGCGGTGGTGTCCGATAAGGCATGGGTGGCCCATACCCTGCACGCGTTGTCGTGGTTAATTCCCGGCGAGCTCGCCCTCTTCAAGCTCGACGAGCTTGAGCGAGCCAAAGAATGGGCCGCCGGCTAAGCAGGCCGACAAAGACGGCTGCGAGTGAACAGCCAGATGGCGGCGAACATTTGCCACGCGGTGATCGAGTAGACGCTGCATCGCTCCCACACAGCGGGCGGCATGAGTTGAACTCCCGCGCCGCTCGACTCGACAACGAACATCATGAAGCTGAGCAGGCCGAGTGCAGCGACCCCGGCCGATATCCTGCGATGCCACGGCGGTCCGCCGATGGTGCAAGAGCCCGCCAGGATGGCTGCGTTCCCTCCCACGATCGCCAACACCGCGCCGGTGGCATGCACCCAAGCGGTCCGGTCGGCCTGCGCGGCGGGCCCGCTGTGGAAGATCGCGATCAGAATATTGCCGACTGCATTGACGGCAGCAAGCGTCAGAAATGCCCGAGCCCTGCGTGCCCCGATTGCTCGAACGGCGAGGATGGCGCCAACGAGAAACAGCGTTCCCTGCAGACAGAACGCGGTGTTCATCAGCCAGGCCAGCGCGGAGGCGCGAGAGGGCATCCCGAGATCACTGATGAGGTTGTGGGCGTAACTGTAATGAGGCCGAAAAGCTTTGACCGCAATAGCTTCGAAGATCAGATACACCAGTGCACCGGACATCCACGCAGCGGCCGCGCCGAAGGCTTGCCGTGGTCGCGCCGGGGGACTTGTCATCACAGTCGGCCGCCTCTGCAGAAGGTAAAGTCCTTCGATTATTCGGGACTCCAGGAGGCGGCAATGAGCGACCACGAAGTCAAGATGATCATCCTGTCGACCGACGACCTGGATGAATCGATCCGGTTTTACAGCGAGACCCTGGGCATGTCGCTGAAGTTCCGCGACGGAGCCCACTTCGCCGCCCTCGACGGCGGGCCGATCACCCTCGCATTGGCGACCGCGGTCGACCATCCCATACCCGGGCAGGTCGTCGTCGGGATCAAGACCGCCGACGTCGACGCCGCGGCCAAGGCCGTCGAAGCCAGTGGTGGCGGCATCGTGAAAGGCCCGTACGACGACGCCCACGAACGCCGCGCCGTGGTCTACGACAACAAGGGCAACGGCGTCGTCTTCTACAAGCCGCTGGGGCGATGAACGACGCGGGCGTCGGTACGCGGCTTACCGAAGCGGTGAGCCTATTCGTCGCGGCCGTCGACGAAATACCCTCGGAGGCTTGGGATCTACCGTCGAATCTTGAAGGCTGGAGCATCGGTGACTTGGTGGCGCACACCACCGGCAGCGTCGCGAAGCTCGTGACGCTGGTCCAGGGCGGCGAGATCGCGCCGGGGCCGTCGGATCCGAGCGACTGGAAGTCCGACGACCCGGCCGCACAGGTTCGCGAGTTGGCCGCCCGGTTGCACGACGCCCTGGCCGCCGCGGATCTGGATGCGCTGCAGCCTGCGCTGGAGGTTCCCGTCGTCGGCCTGTCCATCCACACCTGGGACATCTACCGGTCACAGCAGCGGTCACTCGAGTTGCCCGCGGACCTGCTTGAGTTCTGCCGTCAGGTGGCGGACTCGGTACCGGAGGACACACTGCGCCGGCCCGGCGGGTTCGGGCCGGCCCAACCGGTCGCCGAGGACGCGACGCCGACCGCCCGGCTGATGGCCTATTTCGGTCGCCCGGTGTGACGCGGCCACGCGGCAGTTAAGAAGCCAAATGCGCGCTGCCGTCGTCTAACTCGTCACGACGCAAATTCATCGGCGTGACAGCTGGAAGATCGCCGCCGGCCACCACCGCCCGAGTGATCGGCGTCAGCGCTTGAAACAGCGCCTCGACCTCGTCGTCGCTGAGCGCGTCGAGTACCGACAGCACAAGCGCGTCGGTGGTCGATTCGATGGCGTCCTTCAGTTCCCGGCCCTCTGCGGTCAGCGTTCCGCCGCCGTCGAGCAGACCCCGCTCAGCCAGCTGTTGTTCGTGGTGACGCCACTCCGCGTCGTCGTAGTCGCGGGTGCGGGCAATGTACTCGCGCGGCACCCTGCCGGCCGCGGCCTGCAGTACGTTGCATTCCCGGCCCGAGACGCCGCCGGCGCTGAGCACCGCGATGTGCGCGTCGCCGCGATGTTCGCGCAACAGCGTCGCGGCATGCCACAGCGCGGCCAGCGGATCGTCCGGCCACGGCAACGCCCGATTGGCGGCGAACAGCGGTCGCCCGTCGAGCGGCGCCTGCCGCACCGCCTTCCCGGCTAATTCCGCTGCGGTAGTGACGTTTTCATCGGCGTCAAGTCCGTACCGGCGCAACGCCGCGACCGCGGACTCCTGCCGGGCGCGCAACGCGGCCTCCGGGCCGGCGATCTGCCACGCCGCCGGCAGCGCCTTGGCGACCCGCTCTGGGGCGAAGTTGTAGAAGATCGCGGTCACCACCTCGGGCGCCACCTCTCCCAGCGGCGCCGAGCGGGCGGCGAAATAGCCCATCCAATAGCCGCGGTAACCCAATCCGTCCAACGCCGCTCGCGCCTCGGGCGCGAAGTACGTCACGCCATGCACTGGCTCGAATCGATTGAAGAAACGTCGCGCCAGGTCCGGTTCTCTGTGCACGGTCGCAAGCCTAGTCTGGAGGCCCATGGAGATCATCGCCTCAGCTCCCGCCCAGATGGGTCTCGGTGAGATCGCCGGCTGGGCATCACGCATGGAGCGCATCGGCTTTGACGTCATCCACATTGCCGAGACCATCCACGATCCCTTCACCATCGCGGCGATGGCCCTGACCCACACCAAGCAGCTGACCGTTCGCACCAGCATGGTGCTGGCATTTCCGCGCAGTCCGATGATCGTCGCGTATGCGGCCTGGGATCTCGCAAAGTATTCCAACGGCCGGTTCCAGTTGGGGATCGCTTCCCAGGTGCGCGGCAACATCGTCGGCCGCTTCTCCTCCCCGTGGTCGGAGCCGGTGTCGCGGCTTGGCGACTACATCGAATCGCTGCGCGCGATCTTCCATGCGTTTCAAACGGGTGAGCCACTCAACTACCAAGGCAAGCACTACCGATTCAATCGATTGCAGCCATACTTCAACCCCGGCCCGATCGACCATCCCATCCCGCAGATCTGGACCGGCGGAGTCAACCGGAAGATGTGTGTCCTCGCCGGCGAATTGTCGGACGGCTTTGTGTGTCATCCCACCAATTCGCACCCAGATATCCTTAACGCGCGCATCCTTCCCGCGATTGCCGAGGGCGCCCGAGCGGCCGGACGTAAGCGGTTGCCGGCCGTCGTCGCCAACGCGCAACCCATGATGGCCGCCAGCCGCGATGCGATCGAAGAACAGCGCGGGCCGCGTCGTGCCGAATTGGCTTTCCTCTACAGCACGCCCGCATATCGTCGCCAGTTGGAAGACTTCGGCTTGGCAGAGCTCGGCGAAGCGCTAAGCGAGATGGCACGCCGCCGGGAGTGGGGCGACCTGGCCAACCACCTCACCGACGAGGTGATGAACCGTGTTGTCCCGCAAGGCACTTACTCCGAAATCCCCGACATCCTCACGGGGTGGTACTCGGGACTGTGCACAGGACTCAACCTGCCTGTCCCCGCAGACGACGAGCAGGACGCACAGCTGGCTGAACTTGTCCAGCGGTGCAAGACGATCCCCGGCGCGACCCCGCCAAATTGACGCGACCGACATTTACGCGCGGCCGCGCTGTGTGCGAAATAGTTCGACTAGCGTGCGGTCCAGCCACCGTGATCGAGGCCATCCCGCCGCCATACGCTCGTTTGAAGAACGAAGGTCGCCTCGATCTCGAAGACGAACAACCGTTCGGCGCCAATGTCATTCGGAGTTGCGCCGGATCTATCGCCGTCGGACGGCTACCATGCTCCGCCGACGTCCCGATCCCGGCCTCTTGTTTATCTGCGTGATCAAGTGTGCGATGCACTACCGCCACGACACAATGTCTCGCCAGATGGCCGAACAGCGCAGCCTGGTAAACACGTTCTAAACAATTGCTCCCGCTTCAATATTCGGGAAAGAGCCGCCGAGTCAAGATCACCGTTCTGTGAGATATTGGTCGATTTCGATTCGGTGGGTGACAGCCGGCTTTAATATGCGCGTGTGAAGACTAGGTCGACTGGAGGGGCGCAGCCGATGAGCCGAACGCTTCTTCACGTGAAGGGGTACCGCCGGCGGTGGATCAAAACGGGCATATCCGTTGGCTTAATCGTCGTCGGGGCATGTATCGCGATGTTGTCTTACTATCCCGCGCACATTCCGGATCTTGAGCGGTATATGTATGGCGACTCGCACGATTGGCTAACCGGATTCAGGGATCGGCAGCTCGCACCGCTGCAGCTCGAGCTTTTGTTCGTCGTCGGTTACGGCCTGGTGTTGATCGGGTTTGCGTGTATCTATCGGTGGTGGGCGACCTCCTCGTTCGGCCGCGCGATGGCGCGTTACGTGCTTGTGGCCGCGATCATGACGGTCCTCGCCGATTGGGCGAAGGACTGCTTTCTTTACTGGCGGCTGCACTCCGGTCCGGCTTGCTTGTCGACCGCCATTTCGGCGGCGGCCGCGATCAAATGGTGCGCAGGGCTACTGGCGCTCGGTGGGGTAGTGGCCGTCGTCGGTCTCAGCTTCCGTGGCGGGACCGGGCTGTTTCGGAGATACGGATTGCCCTGCATTTGTCCCAAAGTCAACGACAAGGCCGTCGCCGCAGGGGTTGAATGCGCCGACTGGTGGAACAAGGTTTGCGCCAAGCCGGCGTCACCTGTTATCGAAGATGCTCGCACACGCGAGTACGTCGAAAAGAACGAATCGAGTTGGCTCAAGGCGTATAACGTCCCTGACGCCAACGAGATTATCGAGAAGAGGATCGCTGAACCGGTACAGGCGATTTGCCTGTCTGGTGGTGGCGTGCGTTCGGCATGCGTGGCGATGGGAGCTACCCAAGTCTTCTCGCAGTCGAAACCCATCAACCCCACCAAGCCGGACCCGCCCGACCTCCCAGGCCCCCGTCAGCTGATCGACACCGTCGACTATGTGATTTCGGTATCCGGCGGTGGATTCACCGCTGGGGCGCGGCTGCTCGCGACCCAGCCTTCGGGCGGGGCGGCTGCTCAAGCTCCGGATGAGGTGTCGGTCGCCGAAGCTTCGAAGAAAGCGCCGGATATCCAAGATACGACTAAGGCGTCCACTACCCGATCTTCAACCAGACTGCCACTGTTGTCGCAGCGATTCGAGCAAGGATCGGCGGAGTTCGAATATTTCCGCAGACACTCAAGCTATATCGCTGACTCGCCAGCGGAACTGATCGCTGCTTTGGCGGTAGTGCTGAAAAATTTGATCGCCTCATTGGCCATCCTGTTTACCGTTCCGGCGGTGCTGGGATGGGTCTTTGGGTACCTATCAGCGGTTTCATACTTTTCGTTCGCGACGTTCGTCCCGCTGAAACCTGAAGACTTAAAGGACATTAACCCCAAAAACTGCCCGCTGCCTCATGTGCCGTGGCAGGCATCCCACGCCGCGTCGTGGTGGGCTGTTGGCGTTTTCGCCATCTTCGCCGTTGGCGCCGTGATGACCGCCATCCTCGTCGAGTGGTTTCGGGCAAATGAGCGCAGTGAACGCATGCGCCTGGGCCTACTGAAAGCCGCACGAGGGAGTGCGGTTTTCGCGGTGCTCGTCTTGGCAGTCGTCGCCGGGCTACCCGGACTCATGCACCTCTGCTCGATGGCCAGGTTAGACCCTGGAGGCGCCACAAAGATTGTGTCCGGAGTTGTCGGGCTCAACTATGTGGCGGCGATCGTCACGATGGTGACAAGGAAGCACGCAATATCGCCTCTTGTCGAGGCGGTGAAGCCGTCCTTATGGAAACGGCTACTCCCGCCGGCTGTCTTGCAGTTGATACTGGTGCTGTTGACCTTCGCGTTGTTGGCGTCGGCGTGGCTTGTCATGCTCGGAGGCTTTGCTCTCGGCATTTTCAAGGAAGTGGCACCCCACGCATGCGAGAACGGCGTCCCCCACATGCCTGGCGAAGGGTTATGGCTGCTCGTCCTGGCGGTGCTCATGCTCGGCTTTGCCGACGTCACTTCGCTGAGCCTGCACCCGTTTTATCGGTCGCGGCTAGCAAACACCTTCGCGGTACGTCGTGTGGAGTCACCGTCGGGAGTTTTGCAAGCCGCGCGCTTCCGCAAGGTCGAATGGACATGGCTAACGAAATACGGGAAAGCCCCACACGATGGCCCCAAATTCATCTTCGCAACCGCGGCCACATTGTCAGGACAAGCAACGACAGCGCCCGGGCTCGACGCGGTGTCCTATGTTCTCAGCGCGGACCACATCGGTGGCCCTGAGCTCGGCTGGCTCAACACCCGGCAGTTGCTAGCCGTAGCACCGCCGCGAATCAAGCAGGATCTCACTGTCGTGGCATCAATCGCGGTAAGCGGTGCGGCGTTCGCGTCAGCAATGGGACGACAGAACAAGGGATATCAAAAGCTCCTCGCCATCTCGGGTGCCCGACTGGGCACGTGGCTACCGAATCCCAGACTGGTCGCAAAGCTCTATGACGCCCAATATCGGGCCCAAGAACAGGCCGGCGCCGAGCCGAAAGACAAAAACCGACCGCAGCCAGAGTCGCTGCGTGAACGCATCCGCAAGCTGGTGTGCGGCGAGGAGGGCGACGAACGTGACCGGGAAGACGAATACGGGCCTTGGCCAACGTCATTGCCTACCATCCGCGGCGCGGGCTATTTCTACCGCGAAGTGCTGGGCATCAACTACGACGATGCTCGGCTTGTACAGGTGACCGACGGCGGCCATTACGAAAACCTTGGGCTGGTCGAGGCACTGCGCAGGCGGTGTCGACTCATCTTCTGCATCGACGCCGGCGGCGATGCTCCTCCGCTACTCAGCACACTGTCCGATGCAATGCGGCTGGCGGAATACGAACTGGGCGTGACGATTAAGTTCAACGAAAGAGGCCCGTACTCGGTGAACGACCTGGCTCCTGGCTCAGGAACGCCGTTTCCCGAAGGACACGCGTTCGCTCGGTTGAACAGCCGAATCACAAAAGGAACAGTAGCTTTCGCCAGAATTAAATACCCGTTGGCAGCGGGATTGGCGAGCCCGCAGAAGCCGAGCGGCGTTTTGATCTTCGCAAAAGCCCTTCTCTGGAAGGATTGTCCGGAGTGGCTGCTGACTTATGCCGCACAGAGTGAAGTGTTTCCTCATGACCCGACATCTGACCAATGGTTCAACGAGGCTCAGTTCGCGGCGTATACCGCACTGGGAAGGATCCTCGGAAACCACGCCGTAGACTGTGCCGCATCCCTGCAACGCGCCGGAATGATTTGAGCCCATGACCGAACCAGTGCAACCAGGTTGGTATCCCGATCGCGTTGATGCGCCCGGCATCTCGGTAGCCATGCTGCAGCCGAACGATGATCCGTTCTACTCGTACACCGGACCCCAGTCGCTGGATAGCATCGCGCCGGGAACTGTGCTGCAGACGCGCACCTTTCGTTACCACATCTTCGGCTTCCCGACGTTGCTCGAGACCACCCAGCTGCTCTACCGGTCGACCAGCCAGACCGGCAAGCCGACCGTCAACGTCACCTCGATCATTGTGCCGCCGATCCAATTCGACGAGACGAAAGTGATCTCCTACCAGTCCGCCTACGACTCCCTCAACCGCAATGACGAGCCGTCGTTTGCGATCTCGGGTGGCCGGCGGCTCGGCGGAGTCATCCCCAATGTCGAGGCGGCGGTCTTCGGCCCCTTCATCGCCGACGGGTACACGGTCATCGTTCCCGACACCGAAGGCCAGCGGGCGGACTTCGCCGCTGGCCCTGAGTACGGGATGAACACCCTTGACTCGATCCGCGCCGCGTTGAGCTCGTCGACCATCCCCAGCGATGCGAGGGTGGCGATGCTCGGGTACTCCGGCGGTGCGATCGCCACCGAGTGGGCTGCCGAGCTGGCCCCGACCTACGCGCCCGACGTCAACGAGCGCCTGATCGGCGCGGCGATCGGCGGCGTGCTGGTCGACCCGGCGCACAACCTGCACTACGTCGAGGGCACCGGGTTCTGGGCGGGCGTCATGGCGATGGCGCTGGTCGGGATCGCGCGTGCATTCGAGATCGAGACCGAGCTGGCACGATATCTCAGCACTAAGGGCGCGAGGATCTTTCACGAGATGCAGACCGCGTCGATCGTCAACGTCCTCGGCCAATACCCGGGTATGAAGTGGGCGGACCTGGTCATCCCCGAGTATCCGAGTCCCGAGAAGCTGCCGCTCTTCGTCCAATGCGCCAACAAGCTGATCATGGGCACCGGCGGTACGCCGACGATCCCACTGTTCATCGGTCAGGGCGCCAACGGCGAGCTTCTCGAGGGCACACCGGGCGACAAGAAGGGCATCGGCGCCGGTGACGGCGTGATGATCGCCGGCGACGTGCGTACCCTGGCCCGCGACTACTGCGCGAAGGGCACCAAGGTCCACTACGAGGAATACCAGGCGCTGAGCCACATCTGGAGCGTGCCGATCTGGCTACTGCACTCGATCGCCTGGATCAAGCAACGCTTCGACGGCGTACCAGTGCCGGAGAACTGTTCGTCGATCCTGAAAGGCAACCCGCTCACGCCGATCCCGACCCCAAAGTCGGGCTAGCGCTTCAACATTCGCTTGAGGATCGGCAAGACCAACGGGGTCGGCACGTGGCGGGAGGCCCCCAACGCCAGTCGCACCTGCGGTCCGCCCGGGACCACCGACGCGTGACCATGGTCGGCGGCCTTCAGCGCGTCGGCGACCACCCGCTCGGCGGACACCTGGGTGAATCCCGGCATCCGGTCGACTAGGTAGTTGGCGTCGTTGGTGGCCTGGAACTCCGTCGGCACCGGGCCCGGGCAGACCGCGGTGACCGTCACTCCGTTGTCGGCGACTTCCGCGTTGACCGCCTCCGACAGCCACAGCACATACGCCTTGGACGCGGCGTAGTTGGCGTTGTACGGGGCCGGCTGGAATCCCGACACCGACGACAGATTGATGATCGCGCCGCGGCCGCGCTCGACCATGCCCGGCAGGTAGCGCAACATCAAGTCGGCCACCGCCTCGACGTCGACACGCAGCATCTGCAGTTCCTGGTCGCGGCCTTCGGCGCCGAACTTGG
>Ga0210390_10004254_pt1 | contig 12111 bp, 10 predicted proteins | sample IncBWH11OmetaG_FD_161050 | JGI IMG/M metagenome (GOLD analysis project Ga0210390, IMG submission 161050) | Forest soil microbial communities from Barre Woods Harvard Forest LTER site, Petersham, Massachusetts, United States - Inc-BW-H-11-O ... | reverse complement strand
CGCTCACCATCGACGACAACGTCTTTCCCAACAAGGTGCTCATGATCCGCGGCAGCGCTTGCCTGCAAACCATGGACGGAATCGTGCCCGAATACGCCCTGGCTGCCGAACGCTACTTCGGACCCGAACAGGGGAAGGCCTGGGTCGAGAAGCTTCGGAGCATGATTTCAAACATGGTCCGAATCACGGTCACGCCGGAATGGGTCGGTCTGCTCGACTTCCAGACGCGTTTCCCCAGCGCGCTGTCGTCCTGAGGACGTGGCCGAACCCCATCATTCTCAAAGTTTTGAGGGCATTGCTCCTAACCCGCTCTGATGAAAATCAGTTCTTGGTCGAAAATTTGTTAGTTTTCCTGAGCTTTTTTCTGCCGGTTTCGCGCTTTATATCAATAGTAAGGAGTAATTCCATCCGGGATGCGCGCCGGCACCCTCCCGCTGCCAAGAAGGGGGAGCTGTACCGGTCAGCGGGGTGGTTCTGGTTCGCATCCCTGCGGTGGCCCTGATCCTTTTCCGCTACGGCTGCGCCTCAATTACAATCACGGTCTCGCTCTTACGGACACTCAAATGAAACTTGCACAGATTGCTTCTGCGCTGGGTGCGCGTCTGGAAAATGGCTCGCCCGATACCGAGATCACGGGCGTGGCTGGAATTGAAGAAGCCGGGCCGGACCAGCTTACGTTCGTGGCCAACCCAAAGTACGCGGCTGCGGCCCGGCGGACGAAAGCATCGGCCGTCATCGTTGCCGAAGACTTCCCTGCCCTCGCGACGGCGATGTTGCGCAGCAAGAATCCGTATCTGACATTCGCGCGAGCGATAGCTCTCTTCCATCCGCCGTCCAAGTATGCGGTCGGAATTCATCCCACGGCAGTGATACATGCTTCCGCCCGGATTGGCGAGGGCGCACACGTCGGGCCATATGCCGTCGTTGGTGAAGCTGTCGAGATCGGGAAACACGCCGTGCTATTGGCGCACGTCGTTATTTATCAGGGGGTGAAAATCGGCGACAACTTCACGGCACATGCTCACGCCGTTGTGCGCGAGCACTGCCGCATTGGAAATAACGTGCTGCTGCAGAACGGCGTGGTTATTGGCGCCGACGGCTTCGGATTCGCGAAAGACGATCTCGGCCACTGGCACAAAATCCCGCAACCGATGCCAGTGGTCATCGAGGACGACGTCGAAATCCAGGCGAATTCCTGCATCGACCGCGCCAGCGTCGGCCAAACCCACATTTCCCGCGGCACTAAGATCGACAATCTGGTGCAGGTTGGTCACGGCTCCCGCATTGGCGAACATTCGCTGCTGGCGGCGCAGGTCGGTCTCGCCGGTTCAACCGATGTAGGCAAGAATGTAATTCTCACGGGACAAGTGGGCGTTGTAGGTCATTGCAAGATTGGGGATGGCGCTATTGTTACCCCGCAAACCGGTGTTGCGGGCGACATCGAGGCTGGGGCGATTGTCAGCGGCTCTCCCGCCATCGATCACAAGCTGTGGCTGAAAGTTTCAGCGCTGCTGAGCCGATTGCCGGAAATCGCGAAGGCCGTGCGGGTCAAGAAAGATTAGCCGTCCGTTTCTTTTCTTATGTTGCGTCATGCCGATGCCAGCCGCGAGTGTTTTGGTTGTCCGCGCGAGATCCTACGCTCGGCTGACGCCGGGCTCAAGATGACGTCCATCTAAGGTGACGACTAAGTCTCACGCCGACGCTTTTCCTTGGTGAACCTTCGTGTCCTCTGTGGTTGTCGGGTTTGACTCTTGAAGCTCAACCGGCAAGCCGCTGTCGATGGCTCGACGGACTTTTGCCATCAGGCAGTCGCGGCTGCCGAAATCTTTGGGCTCGATCGGGGCGTGAAAGATTACCGTCACGGTCCCCGGCTTGATCGCGAACCTGCGCTTGGGCATGACCTCGTGCGAGCCGACGATAGTCACAGGAACCACAGGAACGCCGCAACCCTCGGCCAAGTAAAACGGTCCCTTCTTGAAGGGCAGAAGCTTGCCATCGAACGAGCGATGGCCTTCAACGTAGATGGTCATGTTGATGCCTTGACGGATTACATCCGCTGCGGCGCGAACGGCGGCGATTCCCGACTCGCGGTTCCCACGATCCACTGGAACGAGCGATCCGAAGCGCATAAGCCTTGCCAGCACCGGAACACGGAACAATTCTTTCTTGACCATAACTGACATGCGGCGCGGAATCAGCGGCATTAGGATCGGGGGATCAACGTTGGAAACGTGATTGGACATGAAGATATAGGTTCGGGCGGGATCGAGCTTGTCCAAGCCAACGGTCTTCACGTGAATTCCGGCGAGTCTAACTCCGTTCCACGCGCCCCACATTGTCATGCGATAGAGCATCCTGACGTCGCCGGTTATCAAAGTCCAAGGAAAGCCGATCAAGGCCGCGAACGGCAGCAGTACGGCCCAGAATCCGAGCATCACCACAGTGCGAATCAAGGGTTAGCGCCTCCGGACAGCTGGGATTCGTGGGACGAAGCGAGACAACGGGCCTTTTGCTCGAGCGCGACATTGTCCATGGCGTTCAGTTCAAAATCAACTTGTTTTCGCTGCCCAAGTTTTGCGGGTGGTTGGCACTGAGTGATTTCAGCCGCTCCGGAAGCTTCTCGTAAATGCCGCCAAAGCCTCCGTTGGAGAGAATAGCGACCACATCGCCAGAACGCATTTCGGGCGCCACCAGTTGCACAATTCCCTCGACGGTAGGCACAATCCGCGCCCGCCGGCCATGCTTCTGGATCTGCGTTGCGACCGTGGCCAAGTCCAGGCGTTCGGCTTCCGGAATTGCTTCCGACATGAAGACTTTTGCCACGACTACTTCGTCTGCCAGCGCCAGGCTTCTCGCCAATTCATTTTGCAGCACGTTGCGTCGCATAGTATTCGAGCGCGGCTCGAGGATCGCCCACAAGCGCGCACCCGGATAGTTCGAACGCAAAGCGGTGAGCGTACCCGCGATTGCCGTCGGGTGATGGGCAAAGTCATCGATGATGGTAATGCCATTCACTCTGGCGCGGACCTCAAGGCGCCGCTTCACGCTTTTGAAGGTCTTCAGCGCGGCCGAGATCTCTTCCCGCGATATACCGCATCCGGCGGCCATTGCGGCCGCGGCGGTTGCATTCCATACGTTGTACTCACCCGCCACCGCGTATTCGAAATCTCCCCACTGCTTTCCGTCCCGCCGAAGCGACCATGTGGTTCGTCCGGGTTCCAGATGCAGGTTTGTGATTTGCCAAGTTACGTTCGTGCCGGATCCATATCGTTCCACCGGGCAGAATGCGCGGGCAAGACAACGATCGAGACTCTCTCCGGTATCGAAGGCGATAATGCGGCCGCGGCGCGGCACCAGGTTCACCAGACGCTTGAACGCGGTTTCCACGGCATCCAGGTCTTTATAGATATCCGCGTGATCAAATTCAACCGAGGTCAGGATGACAGAGTCTGGAAAGTAATGCAGGAACTTCGGGCCCTTGTCGAAGAAAGCCGTGTCGTACTCGTCGCCCTCGAGGATGAAGTGCTTGCCCTGGCCCAGTCGAAAACTGCTGCCAAAGTTTTCTGCGATGCCGCCGATCAGGAAAGAGGGCTGAAGCCCCGCAGTGTGAAAAATCCACGCCAGCATAGAGGTCGTGGTTGTCTTGCCATGCGTGCCCGCAACCACCAGCACTTCTTTGCCGCGCAGAAATTCATCATGAAGAATTTGCGGCAGCGAACAGAACGGGATGCGCTGATCGAGAACGTGCTCAAGTTCAACGTTGCCACGCGAGATCGCATTGCCCACGACCACCAGGTCCGGTTGCGGTTGCAGGTTTTGCACGGCAAATGGCTGGGCCAAGGGAATGTCGAGCGAGGCCAGAAAGTCCGACATGGGCGGATACGCGGCTGCGTCGGAACCAGTGACGCGAAAACCACGCTGCTGCAGCATCCCGGCCAGTGACGCCATCGCCGTGCCGCAGATGCCAATGAGGTGGATGTGTTTGTTGTCCGTCATGATTTGATGTGTGCTACACGTTGTCCTAGGTTCGACGACGTTGCTGCCGATGTCGTCGCGGATTCCATAATCAGGAGGCTTCCTGCTGCTTTGCCTACATTGAGCGCAGCACGCACTCCCAAAGGAAGCATGATGTTGCGGCGCGAGACGTGGCCAGATCGAAGTCCGTACGCCACCGGCACTCCTAAGTCTCCGACAAGGCGCAATACGACTTCTTCCAAAGTGTAATCCTGGTCGTTGTTTTGCACGCACTCCAGCATCTCGCCGAATACGATGCCGTGAACGTCTGCCAACTTGCCCGCCAATTTCAACTGCATCAACATGCGATCGATCTGGTAAGGCTTCGCGGCCACGTCTTCGATAAACAAGATCGTCCCCTCGGTGTGGATTTCATAAGGCGTGCCCAACGAAGCAGCCAGCATCGACAGACAGCCGCCATAGAGAATTCCTTCAGCCGAACCGGCCACCAGAGGCTTCGCTCCCGATTCCGGTCCGATGTCGATCTTCCACTCTGAAGCTCCGCTGAGCGCGGCTTCCCACGTGGGCGGATCGACCCCGTCGGAATGAACGAGATCTTTTGTGACCATGGGGCCGTGGAAGGTCACGAGCCCTGTGGAGTCTGAAATATAAGTCAGCAATGAGGTGACGTCGCTGTAGCCCACTAAAATTTTGGGGTGAGCTTTGATGTTTTCCAGATTGAGAGTCTGGAGCAGGTAATTGGCGCCGTATCCGCCGCGAGCACAAACAATCGCCCGGACATCATCTCGGGTAAACATTTCCTCCAATTCACGGGCCCGGCGATCTGCGGAGCCGGCGAAGTAGAGATTCTTTTCCGTGATGGAGTCGAGATAAAAGGGCTTGTATCCGAGTTTCGCAAGCGCCCTGCAGCCAGCATCAAGCAGTTCCCATTTAATATTGCTTGCGGGAGCGATGATTCCGATGGTGTCGCCCGCTTGAAGCGCGGGCGGCTTGATGCGCGGGATGGCTGGCGTCATCGGCATCGCTATCAACGTCTCGGACGGTCAATCTTAACAGGGTGCCGAGAAACTCAATTTGTTACTTCGGTGACTCACGATCCCTTGACTCGGATTCACGGACGAGGCATCAGGAGCCACGTACGCTTTGGTGTTAGACGAAGAATTCGCCACGGCAAACTAGTTGCGCCGTGCCTCGAAGAAAAACTTGTCCCTCCCAGCGTACTGCTTGCACTCCGCCCGGCGTATTCACGCGCAGCGGTGACTCGGCTCTCTCGGTCGCGATGGCGGCGACCGCTGCAGCGCAAGAGCCGGTTCCAGAGGATTGAGTCTCGCCTACCCCTCGCTCGAAGAACCGGACGTCGATATTTCCTTTATCTAATGACCTTGCCAACTCAACGTTAATCCCATGCTTGAAGTTGCGGTGGCGTCCGAGTTCAGCCGCTTGTGCCTGCCAGCCCGGTGCGAATTCGTTTACAAAGATCACGTAGTGCGGGTTGCCCATAGAGACTGGAATGCCCCGCATTTCAACGGTGGTTAGTTGAATGGTGAGCTCCTCGCCCACCTCGGGCTCGCCCATAGCGATCTCGAACTCATATTGCATGTCGTTGCCCGAAGTGAAAGTGCAAGTCTTCAGGCCAGCGCCGGTGCGGATCACAACTCTTTCTCTGGCTTGCTCGGAGCACAGGTAGGCGGCCACGCAGCGCGTGCCGTTCCCAGAAATCTCCGCCTCCGAGCCGTCGGCGTTGAAGAGGCGCGCCTGCACGTCGGCGTCTTGCGTGGGAAACAGCCACTCCACCCCGTCAGCGCCTACACCTTGGTGCCGTTCGCAAATACGCTGACTGAACGTGGAAAGATCAGCTGGGGCATGAATGCCATCGATGATCAGGAAATCGTTTCCGCAGGCGCTTGCCTTGACGAAAGGAATCACGGCGGACGGCGAACTCATTCGATGTTTACCGGACCCAGCCAAGTCGCACTTTCAAAAACGGGGGATTGCTTCAGCAGTTGCAGAACCTGGCGCTGATGCTTGCGCGTTGCCTCCAGCTCAAAGTGAACTCGTACATGTTGCGGGGTCGGAGCAATCTGCACGTCGTCCATCATGGCGTGGACGCTTTCCAGAACACGGTTTATTTCAAGGGTGATTTCGTCTGCGTTGCGGCCAGCCACTTCATAACCATGGACCGCCGTTTTCAAACCGAATCGCTCTTCCGCATGTCCCAACAGAAAGAGGCAAAGCAAAATGAGTCCCGTGGAGAAAATTGAGGTGAGATAGAGTCCTCCACCGACCGCCATCCCGACCGAAGCCACAACAAAAATCGTGGCCGCTGTGGTTAATCCGGTAACCAGTTTGTCGCGCGAATGAAGGATGGAACCGGCCCCGATAAATCCGATTCCTGGAATGATCTGGGCCGCGATGCGGGTGTGATCTCCGATGTGCTCGACGGCGAGCGTATCCGAGAGCAGCGTGTACATCGCTGCGCCAAGGCAGATAAAAAGATTGGTGCGCAGTCCGGCTGGGCGATGCTTCAGCTGACGCTCCAGCCCGATCAGACCCCCCAGAATCGCCGCCAGCACCAGACGCGTGATCGAAACCCCGACAATGGAGGTCATCTCGTTCTGGAGGAGGTCGTAAGCGTGCTGCATTGTCGGCATGGGACGTGAGTTGGCTGGATTTTATCACTGGGAAACCCTGTCCCAACGCGTTCCTCGGCCGGCACGGTTAACCGGCGTGATTACAGGGAGTCGCGATGCGCCCAATAAATTGTCGCGGCGGGTTGGCCAACGGTGCGGATCACTACCATTGAAGGGAGACCTAGCTTTTGCATGGCGAGAGCGACCGGATCGCCATCAATCGCAACCACGAAGTCAACGTATCGCCCGGGCTTCGCGAGCGCGTGTTCCCACAAGCCTTCGGGATCGCTTGGCGATTTCCAGGGGCGGTGATTGCCTTCGTTAATGGTCCGGTGCAGAGGGATTCCGGCTTGTTGGAGAGCTCCCACGTGGTCGCCCAGATACATCAGCAGTGTGGTGTCATAACGCAACTTTTTCAGATTCGATGCCAGTTCGGTTTCGAAAGCGATGCGGGTTCGAGAGTTCACCCAGGCTTCGCGGAAGCAGACCGACTGGGCTCGCCAGACAGATGCATAGCTCGCCACAAGCAGGATTGCAGCCGTGGAGAAAATCGCCGTCCTCACGATTTTGTTTCGAGCGAGGCCCAGCAAAAAATAAACCGTCCCCGCGGCGGAGACGGAAAACAAGGGAAGAAGCTGGAGCCCATAACGCACGTTGTAAAACGAAAACGGCCACCAGGTAGGCAGAAAAATCGGGACACCGCTATAGGCAATCGAAAGCATGTAGAAAGGAATCGGCACCCAGAGCAAAAGCAGCGGCCACAATCGGCGATTACGAAGCAGAATCCCGAGGGTTCCGGCCAGGAGCAGTACCACCCACATTTTTTGCAAGTTTGCTTCCGCCATGTTGATCTCGGCCGATTTCAGAAAGTAGCTGAACGCGACGCGCAAATCGTGAGAGCCAGGATGCGCCGGAGAACCCGGAGTCGCGTTCTTCTGTTCAATGGCACGGGAAGAATACGGTCCGTTGGCGAACTCCAGCGGGTTTCGATAGATGATCGTGTTGTAAGCAAGCCAAAGCATCGGGGCCGCAGCCGCGAGCAGTATGAATTTGGCAACACCACCACGCAGAACCGAATCGTTCCGCCTTAGGATCATGGCAAGTGCGGCAACGCACATGGCGGCCGCGAGGAACCATCCGTCATAGCGCGTGAGGCACGCAGCAGCAAGGCATAAGCCACATTTGAATAATGATGAGGCTGTTACCGAGGGTGGGCCATCTTTCGGAGATGCCTGTTGGACGAAGTCGCTGAAATACGCCACCGCCCAAACGAACAGAGCGAGGTACAGCGACTCAGTCATCGCGGTGGTCTGAAGGTAAATCAGATTAGGGTTCGCAGCATAGACGATTGCACTCAGCCATGCGGCAATCCTTGCGGAGGAATCGGGCTGCGAATCGAGGCTCAAAGCACTTCGCACCAATCGGAAGACGCCGGCTGTGGCCAGAACATAAGCGACCATCGACGGAATGGCACCTCCGATTCCCGACTGCCACGCCGTGTCGGAAAGCAGAAATGGAATCATCAGCAGATGCGGTAGAGGCAGCCACACGGTGCCGAGTTGCAGCAAGCCGGGAGTGCGCGAATCGAATACCCTGCGGGCGATGTTGACGTGCGCCACAGCGTCGCCGTAGAGCAGCAAGCCGCCATGTTGGAAGTAGTAGGCGAACGAGATGAACGACACGCAAGCGGCGAACTGGGCTACGAGCGCGGTTTCACGATCCCAATAGCGAGTGGGTTGGGTTTTCGGTGGCTGGGTGCTGGTTCGCCGGTTCATTCCAAATGGGTCAGCTCACGGAATACCTGGAAGCGGGCGTCGATTTCTTCGCGAGAGAGGTTTTGCAAACGTTCGGTGCCAAAGCGCTCAACAGCAAAACTCCCCATGACCCCACCGTAGAAAAGCCCCCTTTTCAGGACTTCGCGGTTTAGCTGCTCTTGTGAGGCGATGTATCCCATGAACCCGCCGGCGAAGGAATCGCCCGCTCCGGTTGGATCCTTGACTTCCTCAATCGGCAGAGCGGGCGCGCGAAAGGGGTGCCTGCCGATGCCGAATGCGCCTTCGCGAAAGAAAATCGTCGCGCCGTATTCGCCATGTTTGATGACCAGCGCCTGCGGTCCCAGAGCAAGGACTTTTTGGGCGGCACGAAGCAGATTGGTTTCCCCGCCGAGCACCTTGGCTTCGGTGTCATTGATCAGCAGCACGTTGACCAACTTCAGGGTCTCGAGCAAGTCCGAGCGAAAGCCGTTGATCCAGTAATTCATGGTGTCGCCCCCGGTGAGGCGGACCCCGTCCATCTTCTGGCGAACGGCGGTTTGCAGAGTGGGATGGATATTGCCCAGGAACAGAAATTTCGAATCCTCGTATTCCGGCGGAATCCGCGGCTGGAAGCGCTCAAACACGTTCAATTCGGTGAAATCGGTTTTGGCTTCGTTCAGGTTGTCCAGATACTGCCCGCCCCAGCGAAAGGTTTTTCCTTTGGCATGTTCAATCCCTCGGGTATCAATCTTCCGTTTTTTGAGAACATTTTCGTGCTCGGCGGTGAAGTCTTCGCCCACGACGGCAACAATGCGAACATCCGTGAAGTAGCTGGCGGCGAGCGAAAAGAATGTACAGGAGCCGCCTAGTACATTTTCCACACGCCCAGAAGGCGTGGCAATGGAGTCGAAGGCAATCGAACCGACGGCAAGAATGCTCATTATGAGGTTTTGGTCTCCAGGTATTTTCCGAGAATCAATTTGAGTTTCTCACGAGTGGCGGGGGGAATCTTGTCGCGGTCGGTGAGGACGGCATGTGCCAAAGCTGCTCCACACTTGCAGTTTCGTTTGGCCGGCATCGAGGCCACGGCGTTACGAACCACCGTGGCGGCGTTCTCGGCATTTTTCACTAGCACGGCTACGATCTGATCGACCGTGACTGAATCGTGATGGGGATGCCAGCAATCGTAATCGGTCACCATCGCGACGGTGACGTAGCAAATCTCGGCTTCGCGCGAGAGTTTGGCCTCTTGCAGGTTGGTCATGCCGATGACGTCCATGCCCCAACTGCGGTACACGTTGGATTCCGCCTTGGTGGAGAATTGCGGTCCCTCCATGCATAGATAAGTTCCGCCGCGCTTACTGGTTACTGCTGATTTCTTGCACGCAGCTTCCACCGCGTGCGCAAGTTCAGGGCAAATAGGTTCGGCAAAAGCGATGTGAGCCACGATGCCTTCGCCAAAAAACGTGTCCACGCGATGGCGAGTGCGATCGAAGAACTGATCGGGGATCACGAAATCCAGTGGTTTGTGCTCTTCTTTCAACGATCCGACCGCGGACACCGAAACGATGCGTTCGACGCCGAGTTGCTTGAAACCGTAAATATTCGCGCGGAAATTCAACTCCGTGGGAAGAATGCGATGCCCACGGCCATGCCTCGCCAGAAACGCAACTTTGCGGCCTTCGAGCGTGCCCAAAACATATGGGTCGGAAGGGTCACCGAATGGAGTTTGCTGTTTCAATTCCCGCACATCGGTTAGCCCGGGCATGGAATATAGCCCGCTGCCGCCGATGATGCCAATTTCCGCCTGCGACAAAGATCCCCCTGGCCAATTGATTCCCAATCAGTGGAACACGGATTATACAAAAAATCATGCCCGGCCATTGAATAGCGTCAGGAAGGTGTAAAGTGGTTCGTACGGCAGCCTTCCCCCGAGGGCGTCCGTCCATAAGCACCCTTCGCTGCGAGTCTATTTCTCGCGTTGTGGAGGTATCTGTGAAAAATCCATGCTTTCTGTGGTTCCCCGTTTTGTGGGCGGTAGGAGACTCTTCTGCCGGTTCCCTGTTTATTCAAGGGAACAAGAAATCTGAAGCCAGCCACGAAGCACTGAAATATTACCCTTGGCTGTTGCTCGCTAGCGCTGCGATGGTCGTTCCGCTTGTCTGGGCGGAGTGGGACGAACTCTGGGCCATGGCCCAGGCCAGCCTTGTAACCCTGCTGCTACTGCTGGCCCTAGCGATTTGGTGCTGGTGGCAGGCACAAGAAAAAACCCCCGACCTATCGATCGAGGCTGCCATATATCATCGAGCGCTCGAGAAACTGCTGTGGTGCGTCGCTATCGGCATACTCGCCATGATTACAGTCGCCACTCGGACTGAACACTGGACGCATGGCATCGTGGGCCGGGCGATCGGCTACGGCATTCTGATATCGGGATTTTCTTTCATTTCTGGAGTGCTGTTGGGTTATCTATTCGGGCTTCGCCCAACCGATAATTCCCAACAGTCAGGTGACCGGCCGTTGGGGATACATCCCCAAACCAATCTTGCGGAGATTGCAGACTGGCTCACAAAAATAATCCTGGGAGCGGGTCTTGTCCAGCTAACCCGCATGCCCACTCCAATTTGGAACTTTGCGATAAACATGGCCCAAGGAGTAGTGGCAGGCACGCGTGAGCCCGCCAACCCGGCCATGGCTCTGGCCGTTATGGGATTTTTCTCCACCTGCGGGCTCCTGTACGGTTATCTCTGGACGCGATATGAGGACGCGCTGACCTCCAATGCAGCGGGCGATGCTTCAGCTCTGGCCTTGGTGGACCGGTGGTTGAACGGGCGTATTGCGCCAGACGATCAGACGCGATCGGACCTGATCGACGCGATCAAGAGCGCCTCTTCTGCGGCTAAGATGCGGATTTTCCTCCAAGCTGACCAATATCGCATGCTGTCCACCGAAGACGTAAACGAGCGCTCGCTTCCCGTCTTTCAAGCACTGGTGGAAGCCGATCCAGAAGGAATATTTCATCGGAGCAGAGGCCAGTACGCGCTTGCTCTGATGGGAAGAAAGAAAGATCCTAAGAAGCCTGACGATGATTGGCGAATTGCGCTCGATGTCTTGAACGATGCCGTCCGGATTCGTGACTCATCGCGAGAGCCAGGATGGCACGATTACGCGTTTGCACGCGCCGTCTGCGAGATCATCTTAGATCCCAACTTCAGAAACGGGCAGTCGTCAGACGCGCAAACGGCCCACTGGATTCGAGCCGATCTGGATCGAGCTGCGGACGTTCCGGAAGCGACGAAGAATCTTATCGATCGAGGCCAGGTCGTTCCTAAGTGGGAGGGTTTGGCCGCCAAGAAAGCGGCTTAGACCTCATGCCTGACAACAAAGCTTCATCGGGCCGAAGCAGGCACCGGCTCGAACAGTTCCCGTTCAAGGTGCTCGGTCGTTAGCTGATCAAGACTCTCAGTAATGAGTACGCTGTCCCCTTCCATCGCAATGACGACAGGTCCCTCCTCTGTCAGCCAAGTGTGGCTGCCGAGCAGAGATTGGACTTTCTGCAAGTCTTCTGGCGGATTCTTCTGGTCCTGGCTCACTTCATGCACTTGCTTATAGCGCTTCACCAGCGATTGGGCATAGATTGCGGCGAAGGCGGACGCTTTCTCAGGGCCCGACCAGCGCGACACATAGACCAATGAAAGCGGCGCCGAGGGATCGCCTTTGGGGCGGGCAGCATAATAGTAGCCGCCACGCCA
>Ga0210390_10004253_pt1 | contig 12117 bp, 8 predicted proteins | sample IncBWH11OmetaG_FD_161050 | JGI IMG/M metagenome (GOLD analysis project Ga0210390, IMG submission 161050) | Forest soil microbial communities from Barre Woods Harvard Forest LTER site, Petersham, Massachusetts, United States - Inc-BW-H-11-O ... | reverse complement strand
ACTGCAGCGCGCCGAGCACGCCCCACAGCCGGACGAACAGACCGAGGATCAGCGACACGCCGGTCAGCGCTTCGGCGGCGTAGATGATCGGCGCAAAAAGGGAGAAATGCGGCGAGACCACGTGGTTGACGAAATCCTTCAGCAACGGGATGGCGGCCGATTTTCCCTCGACGGTCAGATAGTGGGCGAGTTCGTTCGTGCCCGAGGGTTTGCCATCGTCGGTGTAATAGGGCGGCAGTTTCCACAGCGTCTGCTGCCACCACATCGCGCCAATGACGACGCGGCAGGCCCAATTGCCAAGGTGAACGAGGCGCCGTTGCTCGGGCATCCTGGCGAAGCAATAAACCGCGATTGCGACGCTGGCGATCATCAGCACCCAGAAAACGTAGGTCGGCCATTCCGGTCGCAGCATGAAATGGACGAAATCGGTCAACGGGTTCGGCGTCATGGTGCGTTTCTCTCCATCCGGTGGGCCGAGGGTCGAAGTCTCGGGCAGCGTCGCCGGGGCGCCTTCGCTCAAATCGTTCCGGCGGGCTTGTCCGCCGCCCGCCAGCCGCGGGTTGCGGCGGCGATGACGGCGAGTGCTGCGGCGCTGCCGTTGGCCTCACCCTTTTCGAAATCGTCGGTCACGATCGCCATCTGGTTGGTGACGTGGGCGAAGCACAGCACCGGCTTGCCGCGCGCCGCGGCAAAGGCGTAAAGCGCCGCCGCCTCCATCTCGACGGCAAGAATGCCGCGGGTGCGCGCCCGCTCGATCGCCGCCGCGGTCTCGCGAAAGGGTGCGTCGGTGGTCCAGGCGGCGCCGCGATAGACTGTCTGCCCGATGCCCTGCAACGCTTGCATCGCCGCTGCGGCGAGCTGGCGATCGGCCTCGGCGAATTCGGCCGGCGGCAGGTAATGGTAGCTCGTGCCCTCGTCGCGCAAGGCGCGGTCGATCAGCACGAAGTAGGGGCTCGCGCCGCGCCGATCGATTTGCCCGGCCGAGGTCACGCTGACCAGAAAGCGGCAGCCCGAGGCGAACAGCTCTTCCGCGAGCAACACCGCAAACGATGCGCCGACGGCGCAGCCGATTATTCCAAACCGCTCGCCTTCGTGGTCGAATTCGTAGAGCTCCGTGTGATAGCAGGCCCAGCCCGGAGACCGCGCGGCGCGCCCTGCGCGCCGCAACGCGCGCGCAATGTCGCCGTCGGGATCGAGCACGCAGATCTCGGGCACCGGGATCTCGGCGACCCGCTTTTGTCGGCGGGCCTCGCGCAGCAGATTGACCGCCTCGAACACCGATACCGCGTCGTAATCCTTGCCGGCGAGGATCGGCGGCAAGCCTCGATGATCGGGATCCTGCGTCATCGCGGTTCCTTGCAAGCCGCAAAAACCGGCGCGTCAAGCAGGCCCGCGCCGACATCCGGCTGCAAGGCCGGCCCCGGCGGTCGCGGGGGAGGGCGAGGGCGATAGGGGTAACGGCGGCGGCAGCGGGGTCAGGCGGCTTGGGCGGCGGGGGTTCGGGCGGCCCGATCGCGGGCGGTGCTGCGGATCAGCTCGGCGCCGCGCTCGGCGATCATGATCGTCGGTGCGTTGGTGTTGGTCGAGGTCACCGTCGGCATCACCGAGGCATCGATGACCCGCAGCCGCTCGAGCCCGTGCACCCGCAGCTGGTCGTCCACCACCGCCATCTGGTCGCTGCCCATCTTGCAGGTGCAGGTCGCGTGGTAGACGGTCGAGCCCTTCTGCCGCGCATAGTCGAGCAATTCGTCGTCGCTCTCGACCTGCGCGCCGGGGAGGATTTCGGCGCCGCAATATTTGGCGAGAGCCGGGGCGGCAAACAGCCGGCGGATGAACCTGAGGCCGCCGACGATGGCGCGGCGGTCGGTCTGCTCGCTCAGATAGCGCGGGCTCGGAGGTCGCGTTCGTCGCGGTGTTCCTCGCCTTGGACAACGCCTGGGCGGTCTCCGGCGAGCTCGTGGCGGCAGGCGGCGGGGCCGGGCGGTCGGTATATTACTGAGCGGCGATACGAATGGGTATCCATTGATTTTTCAACGTGGAAAGCGGTCCCGCGCTCGGCCTGTTCTGTAACCTGTTCTGATCGCCGGCGGCCGTCCTCGCAGATCACGGTGTGGGCGCGATCATGCGGCCCTATTCGAGGCTGCGTCTTGTTTCGGGGATCGGTTGTAGCCGGAGCGTCGACGGCATCCGCCTTTAAGCACGGGCAAAACAATAAATACCTTTGTCTGTTAAAGAAAAACTCGACTTTCGCCGAAAAGGTGATAAAGTTTGATGCTTTTCGAAGCGGACGATGGCGAGCCGTTGGCTTTCACCATAGCCGTAAGAGGGTGATGAACAGCATCTTTCTTTTTGGTGTCCGCAACCATGGCCCACAATAGCACCAGCACCAAAGACGCGGCCGAATTCGAGCCGCCGAAATACCTTGCAAGCCTGATTGCCGCGGTAAATGACGGAGCAAAGATGGCGCAGTCAGGCGCGCTGGCCTCTGCGTTGGTCGGCGTCTATCTCCTTGCAACCGCATTTTCGGCAAATGACGAGGATCTTCTGCGCGGCCGCGCGGTCACGATCTCGCAAATCGGTGCAAGCCTGCCTCCTGCCTTTTCGTTCGCTATTGCGCCTTTGGTTTTTGTGTTCCTGCACGTCTACACGCTCGCGCGTTACGACATGCTCGCCTCGAATGTGAGGCAGTTTATTGGGGAGATGCAGAAATCGTTGGTGTGGGAAGTAGATCGCGAGCGTTGTCGCCAATTGCTGGCGAATGTCGAGTTTGTCCAAGCTTTGGTTGCACCTCGGAATTCGCCTCTTTACAGCCCGTTGTGGCGATGGCTAGTTCGTACAGTCGTCGCGGGCTTTCCGATCCTCGTGCTCGTTTTGATTCAAATCAGTGCGTTACGCTACCAGAGTTTCCCGATTCTGGTGGCACAGAGGTTTGGGCTACTCGTTGATCTCTTTGCACTTGTGTGGTTCTTCTGGCGCAACCCGCTTAAGGGACCCAAACTAGGCCCGCTGCGGCGCCGTTCCCTCGGAACGTCTACCGTAACTTCGCTAGAAACACGCGCAGGAGTGCTGGGCAAGATCTCGGCCGCAGCGATGTATTGGCTCGGTCTACTTTGGCTACCGGCAGCCGTCATTGGCTTGAACCTGTACTACCTCAAGATCGTCCCGCAAAGCGCTGACGCTCAAAAAGTCCGCTATTTTGAGACAAGAGAAGTTCGTGACCACTATTTCATAACACGGTGGGCGTTATTGCTAGTTGACGCGTTTTATCATAATAATCCTCTTGACGTATTGTTTTGCTATAAATGGAATTGGGGCTGCCGCTATTTGAGATTAGATAATTTAACCTTGGTCGAGCACGTATGGGATGAAAAGGCGATCGAGGAGCTGCGTGGGGGGCGCGGGGATACGTCGGATCCATCCAACCATTCGGACCCATTGGCGGCAATCCAAGGCCTCGCCCTGCAACATCGGTTCCTACGCTTTGCGTCTTTACAAGGTAGTATGCTTTTTGCTGTGGACTTGACCGGAGCCGACCTGACCGGTGCGCAGCTGCACGCCGCGGTCCTCTCTCGGGCTATATTGCAGGATACGTTATTGCAAAAGGCAGATCTACAAGACGCGCTTCTTCCGGGGGCTCAGCTTAAGGGAGCAGTTTTGACGAAGGAGGCGCATTTGCAGGGCGCGGACCTAGCACAGGCTCAGCTTCAAGGGGCGGACCTAAGAAATTTCTCGTTGACGGCGGTCCGTCTCAGCGGAGCAGCCTTGATGGGAGCCGATCTTGACGGCGCACATCTGGAGGGTGCGAAACTTGTGGGGACTCAACTTAAGGGAGCAAGTCTCAGAAACGCGTATTTGTTGGGCGCAGACTTAACGGGCGCGCAACTACAAGGCGCGGATCTACAGGGGGCCAAGCTGGCGGGTGCGCGGATGGGTTATGTACACGCAAAGGATCGAAGTGCGGTCTCGTGTGCGGATCTTAGGCAAGCCAACGAGAAGAATGAAGGAACTCCTACCGAAACAGATTTGGAACTTGCAGATCTTGGTGACGCAAATTTCGAACCATTAACACCACAAAAAATGGACGATTTAGAAAAAAATATCACAAAAGATATTCCAGGAGGTGAAGCGCGAGACAATATCACTGGGTTTCTTAGCTGTTTGCGTACCATCAAGCGGTTTTCGCACCCAATCGAGTATACAGCCACCCCTTTGACGCAGAATAAGCCGCCTAAAAAACCGCTAGTTCTGGCCACAAATAATTTTCTGTTCGGGAACCATAAAGTTTGGATAATTACGAATCCAACACCAGATTACACAAAAGAACTCACCACCCTGCTCGCTGATCACCTTGCATCAGCCGATCCTGCCATTGCTAATGGGATCGCTCGGCGAGTTTTGGATGGGCTCGACACCGATGATGCCGAGCATCGTGCGGTTGGTACGGTCGTAGCGTGCCAACTACTCAAACATGTTAAGGAACATGACTACAAGCTCGGCAATAATAAAGAAGACGATCTTTCCAAAAAGGCGGACTTTCCCAAAGGGTGCCCAAAGGATGCATTGTCCCCAGAATAGGCTGAGCGCGCGCCAAGGGTCCGCCCTGAGCCTAATTTGCACAGCCAAGTCGGCCGACCGTTGATGCGGGGGCACTTGTTTTTTGCTATCGGCGGAGGGGCTGCGCCACCTGCGGCAGGCGCCTCAGGCGGCTTGGGCGGCGGGGGTTCGGGCGGCCCGATCGCGGGCGGTGCTGCGGATCAGCTCGGCGCCGCGCTCGGCGATCATGATCGTCGGCGCGTTGGTGTTGGTCGAGGTCACCGTCGGCATGACCGAGGCATCAATGACCCGCAGCCGCTCGAGCCCGTGCACCCGCAGCTGATCGTCGACCACCGCCATCTGGTCGCTGCCCATCTTGCAGGTGCAGGTCGCGTGGTAGACGGTCGAGCCCTTTTGCCGCGCGTAGTCGAGCAGTTCGTCGTCGCTCTCGACCTGCGCGCCGGGGAGGATTTCGGCCCCGCAATATTTGGCGAGAGCCGGGGCGGCGAAGAGCCGGCGGATGAACCGGAGGCCGCCGACGATGGCGCGGCGGTCGGTCTGCTCGCTCAGATAGCGCGGGTTGATCGCCGGCGCTTCGGCCGGGTTTGGCGATTTCGCCTCGACGTAGCCGCGCGACAACGGCCGCATCTGCCAAGCGCCGGCGGTGATCCCTGGAAAATCGTCGAGCTCGCCGATCTGGCCGTCCTTGAAGCTGCCGGGGGCGATGCTGCACTGCACGTCGGGGGTGGCCGATTCCTCCAGCACCTTGACCGAGGCGGCGGCGAGTGAGGCGCTGTAGGTCAGCATGCCCTTTCCGGTGACGAGGTAGCGCAGGATCTCGCCCGCCAATGCCGCGCCGCGCGAACGCTCGTTGATCGTCGGCGTGCCCGACACCGGGTAGCTGATCCGCGCGATGTAATGGTCCTGAAGGTTCTGCCCGACTCCCGGCAACGCGTGATGCACCGGGATGCCGACGCGGCTCAGATGCTCGGGCGCGCCGACCCCCGACAATTGCAGGATATGCGGCGAGTTGACCGCTCCGGCGGAGAGGATGACCTCGCGCTCGGCGTCGGCGCGCTGCACGGCGCCGCCGCGCTCAAACTCGACGCCGACGGCGCGGGCGCCGTCGAACAGGATGCGGTTCACCTGCGCCTTGGTCACGACCTCGAGGTTGGGGCGCTTCATCGCCGGGCGCAGATAGGTGCGCGCGGTGCTGCCGCGGCGCCGGCCGCCGCGGGTCTGCTGGCAATAGCCGATGCCGCCATGCGGCAGTGAATTCACGTCGTCGCGGTATTCGAGCCCGATCTGTTGGCCGGCCTCGATCGCGGCGCGGCACAGGGGCGGGATGTCGGTCATCCGCGAGGTGAAGAGCGGGCCGCCCTTGCCGCGCCATTCATTGGCCTCACCTTCCCAATTCTCGGCCTTCTTGAAAAAAGGCAGGATGTCGTCCCAGCCCCAGCCGCGATTGCCGAGCTGCGCCCAATGGTCGAAATCCTCGGGCTGGCCGCGGACATAAATCAGCCCGTTGATCGAGCTGGAGCCGCCGAGCACGCGGCCGCGCGGATAGAGGATCGCGCGCCCGGCGGTGCCAGGGTCGGGCTCGGCGTGATAGCCCCAGGTCAGGGTCGGGTGGTCGAGCATCTTCATAAAGCCGGCGGGGATGTGGATGTAGGGGTTCCAGTCGCGCCCGCCGGCCTCGATCAGCAAGACCCGCGTCGCCGGGTCCTCGGTGAGGCGGTTGGCCAGCACGCAGCCGGCCGAGCCGGCGCCGATGATCACATAGTCGGCTTTCATCATTCCCTCCCGCGGGCGGCTCGGGTGCGCGGTCACGGAGCCGGCGCGCGCGTCGCTTCGAGCCCGAATATTACGTCCGGGTTACGTTATCGGCATCGGCCGCGGACGGCAACTCTTTGGGGTTTCGCAGGCGGGTCTTCGCCGGCGTCTTGCCTTTGGCGCGCCGCTCAGAACATGGTCCAGACGTAGACAAAGAACGTGTTATTGGCGTTCGCATCTCGCCCCATGCCGTCGATATTGGTGGTGGCGCCGTCGAATTTGGTCCAATGGGTATATTGCAGACCGATCCGGAAATTCAGCCATGGCCAGAATGACGGGCCGCCATGGCTGAACGGCAGATAGGCGAGCTCGAAAATCCAGCCGGCGCTGTTCGGGCTGCCGGTCGCGGTGCCGTACAACGCCGCATCGGTGGTGCCGCCAACCGCGACCCGTCCGGTGCTGAGGCTCCAGGTTTGATTGTAAATATACGAGACCGACGCATTCAACGAGCGCAGCTGGTCGTTGGAATTGTCGGCGAGCCCGAGGGCCTGGCTTGCACCGGTATTGTGGTTCTCGTGAATCCAGGCGCCGCGAAAGGTCACCATGTGCGGGTCGCCGAGATATTGGTACTGGGTGTCGACGCCAATGTCGGCAAAGGAATCGGTGCCGGACTGAGACAGGCCCATTGGCAGCACCCGTGAGGCGAGCCCGAAGGTACCGGCTTCCCAGGAGTGGTCGCCGATGTTCTTTTCGGCCGCGACGCGCCAATAGGGTGCCGTGCCGCTGATCGGGCTCTGCCCGGCCGTATCGACCCCGAGCGCGAGCTGGGTATTGGTCGACAGCGGGCGGTAGCCCCCGAACTCGAAATAAAAGATGTCGTCGAGAAAGCCGTAGGCGCTGAGACCGGCGACCTGTTGCGCATACACCTGATTGATGAACGGCGTAGCCGCGGGCATCGGCGCCAGCTGCGGACTGATGAATGGGAAACTCCAGGCGGGGGTGGTGTTCCAGACATCCTGGACAGTCGGGTTGTTGTTGGCGGTTATCCCCCAAAGCAGCGTGTGCCCGCCGATATCGATCGACCGGGCGTAGCGAATATCGGTGTTGTCCCAGCCGAAACGGTGAGCGACGCCGTCATAGGTTCCCTGGATGAACGCCCCTGAATTCTCAGTGATCCGCCCACCCGTAAACAGGCTGATCTGCTGCATCACGAAATTGTTGTTGACGCCAAACCCTGGTGCGGCGCCGCCCGGCTGAGCGCCTTGGGTATTTGTAAAAGTCGGCTGCAACATGACCGCAAACGGCGGCCCGTTCCAATTGCCGCCGCCGAGCGTATAGCCGCCAAGCTTGAACCTGCGGCCGAACGGCGTCAGCTCGAGAAAGGCGGTGTGGCAGGTCGCGCAGGGCTGTCCGGTTTGGCGCGCGTAGAGCGGCAATGCCACGGCCATGTGCGGCGTCGCCATTCCGCCAATGACGGCCACCAGGTACAGGCAGAGCTCCAGGCTGAGGCTCAGAGCAGCGAGCAGCCCGGCCGGCAACAGCCGGGCGCGCCAGTGCGCTGCGAGGCGCGCGGTGCTGCGGCGCTGTTCACTCATCGATAGATCCCTCGTAGCGGGTGGCCCAGTACGCCGCCCGGCGAGTGCAATCACATTAAATTGATCAGCCGCTATTGCCGCCCGCCGGGGTTCCGGTCGCCAGAGCCGCGGCGGGCGACGCGATCAGTCAGGCCGTCGCCGGATGTGCCCGGCCACTGGTCAGCCGATCACGGGTAGCGGCGGCAGCGACCGTGCGGCTTGCCGCTGCGGCGCGAAAATGCGGCAAAAGCCCTGCGGGCTGATCGCACCGTCGACCATTTTGCAGCTGCCGGGCGGCTGGAACTGCAGGCACTTTCCGCAGCGTTTGTCGCCCTGCGGATGATCCTGATAGGCAACCGCCGACTGCGAAATCTTGATCGTCGCCGCGACCGGTTCAGCTCGCGCCGAAATGACCGCGACAGTGCCGAGCGTTACCGTCGCCCTGCGCAGCAGCGCGCGCCGGGATAAGGCGCCGCCGCCCTTCGCCTCGTCTGACATGGTACTTCCTCTACGGGAAATTCAGTCGATCATGGGCAAGCCGCCCTTCCCGATCGGTTCTGCCGCCGACCTTTTCGCGCAATACGACTCACTGTATCGGTATTTATTCCGCAGTGCCGCGGCGACCGCGCGGCGCCGGAATCCGGCGAAGCCCCGCCCCGGCGGCGCGGTCGCGCGGGCATCGTTCCAGTGCGAGGAAGGAAGCTCACAATAACGTGATCGGCAGCCGGGTATGATTGAGCCAGACGCCATGGCACGGTGGTTCACGAACTTGTGATAACGCCGCAATGGCCATTGTCCGGGCATCTCGGCGGGCGGGTGCTATTCGGTAAAGAGCCAGTGCGGAATAAAATCCGCTAGGGCGAGTCGGAGGGACCGTCGGCAATGGTTTTTCAGCCGGTTCCCGCCGGCAACGTGGCGCTGGAAAGTCGCCGCGGCCCGGCACTGTTGCCCGCGGCCCCAACTCAGGGAGGACTTACAGCATGAAACACTCTACCCGAGGCGCCTTGCTCGCCTCGCTTACCGCACTGTGCCTAACCATCGCATCGGCCGCCCGCGCCGACGACGGCGGTGTCGGTTTCCGGTTGGGCGCGGGCAATCGCTACACTGTCACCCCGCTCGTCTCCGATCTCGCCGGAAAAGCAAAGTTTCAGGACCCGGTGCTGCAAAACTCCTGGGGGGTTGCGTTCAGCCCCGCCGCCAGCCCGTTCTGGATCGCCGACAACGCCACCGGCTGTTCGACGCTCTACGACGGCGATGGCACAAAGGTGGCGTTGCAGGTCAGCATCCCATTGCCGCCCGCTCCCGGCACCATTCCGGCGACGGATTGCGTGAGCGTCGACCCAACGAAACCGCCGCCGAAGCCCACGCCCGCGGCACCGACGGGCGTCGTATGGAACCCCACCACCAGCACCACCACCGGTTTCCTCGTCCCTGGGACAACCCCGGCCAAGGCGGCTTCGTTTATCTTCGATACCGAGGACGGGACGATATCCGCTTGGACCGGGGGCCTTACCCCGCCCGACAATGCGGTCCTCGCTGTCGATAACTCGACGGTCCCCACTGCCGCGAACGGCGCGGTCTACAAAGGTCTCGCTTTCGGCGTCAACGTCAACGGCGTCTTCCTTTTTGCGACCAACTTTCGTGCCGGGACGGTCGACGTATTCGATCACACCTATACCAAGGCCACTACGGATGGAGGGTTTTCCGATCCGAACATCCCGGCGGGGTTTGCGCCGTTCGGAATACAGAACATCAATGGCGACCTGTTTGTGACCTACGCCAAGCAGAACGCGCAAAAGCACGACGACGTCGCCGGGAAGGGGAACGGCTTTGTCGATGTTTTCGACACCGACGGCCATTTACTGCGCCGCCTCGCCTCGCGCGGTACCTTGAATTCGCCATGGGGCGTGGCGCGCGCGTCGTACGCCTTTGGCAAGTTCAGCGGCAAGATTCTTGTCGGCAATTTCGGCGACGGCAAAATCAACGTGTTCAATTCCGACGGGAGGTTCGTCGACCAGCTCAACGGCGCCAACGGCAAGACGCTGTCGATCGACGGTCTGTGGACCTTGACCCTCGGCGGCGGCGCCAAGTCGAGCCCCGACACGCTCTATTTCACCGCCGGGCCGAATGCCGAGACCGACGGTCTGTTCGGCACGATCACCCCGGTATCATCGATGAAGCAATAGCGGGCGGATCGGCGAAACGGTTGCGGCGGAGAACGGATCGCTGTGCGATCTCCGCCGCGAACCACGCATGCAGAAGCTGAGTGGCGCCACCCAGCTTATGCGCCACCCAGCTTATGCGCCACCCAGCTTATGCGCCACCCAGCTTATACGCCACTCAGCGTGGCCCGAGATCGGCGAGCGTCGGCAGGTATTGGCCGGCGAGGTCAGCCGACATCGGCAACACGGCAAAGCTCCAGCCGCCGACCGGCGAGCCCAGCTCCCAATTGGCGACGGCGATGACCTGGACATAGGTTTGCGTCCCGGCGTCGAGGTGAAGGATGTCGTGTTGACCGGCATAAGTGCCAAAAGCCTGGGCCGACAGCCGATAGCGGCCGGGCGGGAAATCGTGAAAAAATGCGGTTCCCTGCGCGATCTGCACGAGCGGCGCGCGATCGACATAGACCGTCGGCACGGCGGCGTAAATATTCCCGCCGGGCGGGTCGGCTTGGCGCAGGAACCACACCCGCGCCATGCCGGCGGCGAGCGGTGGCGGCGCCAGCGTCGGCGATGGCGTTGTCGCGGTCGGTGCGGCGCAGGCGGCGAGCAGCGACAGCGCCAGGGCGCAGCCGGCCCAGCGCGGTAGTGAGCGATGCAGGCGTGTACGATACGCGAGTGAACGATACGCGCGCGAACGATACGGACCCATGGCCGTCCTCCCTGTTGTGTGCCGTCGGGCCAAAAAGCCGCTCCCGGGCCTGCCCTCAGCACAGGTTGGCCCGTCGAGTTTAATATCTGCGGCCCACGATAAACATATCGGATCGATCGGCTTGGCGGCGCTACCTGTCCGGTTCAGAAAATTCGACAGCGGCAGAGCGACCCCATACAGCCCGAGGTCGCTGTGGCCGGGCTTGACCCGGCCATCCACGACTTCCTTGGGCTCACCCCTCGCGGTCTCCAAGACGTGGATGCCCGGACCAAGTCCGGGCAAAGCGAGCCTCAAGTTGCACAGGGGATTACGATACTACTGTCGCCTGTTCTTTAATCCGCCTTGCCGGCAACAGGGAAAAGGCGTAAGGCTCGGTTTATCCCTCCGCCAGAACGAGGGAGACATCAGTTCGATCGTAAATGTTTCGCTCGCAGGGAGGTTGCTATGCCGATCTTTGTGACGCAAGGGCGGTTTACGCGCGAATATCTGAGAGGCGGGCTCGCCAAGCCCGAAGACCGGCAGGCGGCGATCTCGCGCCTGTGCGAGCAGGCCGGCGGCAAATTGCTGAATTTGTATTTTACGCTCGGGCATCACGATTTTATGTTGATCTCGGACATGCCCGACGCCAAGGCCGCCTCGGTTGTTTCGTTGGCAGCCTCGGGCGGCGGTGGCATCACCGACGCGGTCACGACGCAAGCCTTTACCACCGCCGAGGCAAAGGATTTGTTCGAAAGCGCCGGCAAGATCGTCGCCTCCTACAAACCGATGGGCGCCGCCTGAACGCTCGCCCGGTTTACCGGCCCTTGGTCTGTCTTGGTTAACATCGGGCGGCTGCGAAACTTTTGATGGTCGCCAATCTTTCGTCGAGTGCTCGCCGAACACCGAGGCGACCGGTGTGCTCGCCCGGCATCTGCTTGTGAGACCTTGGACCGCAACCTTTCCTTCAACAGCCGGACCGGGCCGAGCTACGCGTAACGGCGAGGGAGATAGCGACCGATTTGCGGGTCGCTGTCGCCGACGAGGCGTTTGCGGTTTCGAGCCCCTGTCTTAATCTGTAAATCGGGACAGCGAAGTCCTCAGGCGGAGACCGGGGTTGCCGATGTCCGAATACGCGTCCGACTCTGCCCCGGGCGCGCCCGGAATTCCGCCGACCTGGACGAGCAGCGCCAAGGACATGGTCGGCTGCGCGCTGGGAACATCGCGGCTGTGGTTCACGCTCGGCTTTGGCATCGTCAACGAGGTTTATTATCCGCGGGTCGACATCCCGCAGATCCGCGACCTCGGCTTTATCGTTGCCGACGGCGAAGGCTTCTGGGCCGAGGTCAAGCGCGTCGACAATTATCAAATGCGCCTATTGGCGCCGGGC
>Ga0210390_10004252_pt1 | contig 12118 bp, 12 predicted proteins | sample IncBWH11OmetaG_FD_161050 | JGI IMG/M metagenome (GOLD analysis project Ga0210390, IMG submission 161050) | Forest soil microbial communities from Barre Woods Harvard Forest LTER site, Petersham, Massachusetts, United States - Inc-BW-H-11-O ... | reverse complement strand
TCGGGCTGCACCCCGGGCACGATCGCGCCCCAAAAGCACATGTCGCCGCTGCTGGAGACAAAAAATCTTGCCCCCGGCGAAATGTAATTCGAGCCGTGGTCGATGTAGTCGATGGTTTGGAGATACCCTGGCTGCCCCGGCAACGGCGGTCGCTTTTCAAAGGCGAGCGAGTTGATCGGCGCGGCCATCTGAACGCACGCCTGCAGTGCGGTCAGTAGACCGATGGCAAGGATTACGGCTGTCGTCCGCATCTGGGATCCCGAGATGATCGTTTGGCGCTCTCTCGGTTCGACTAATAAACGAAAAGAGGGGGTTGCCGCCAGCCCGGCAGCGGTGAGCATGTGACGGTCAATTGCCTTTGCCCGGGTTCAACGATAATCCAGACCAAAGTTCCGCAGGGACGCGGGAGAAGCCGATGCCAATCATTGCCGACGTGCGCGACTACCAGGACGCGCTGACCGCGATCCGCCGGGACATCCACGCCCACCCGGAACTGGCCTTTGCCGAAGAGCGCACCGCCGACCTCGTCGCGAGGAAGCTCGCCGAGTTCGGCTGCGATGTTCATCGCGGGCTCGCCGGGACCGGGGTCGTCGGCACGATCCGGCGCGGCAACGCGCCGGCGGCGATCGGGCTGCGCGCCGACATGGACGCATTGCCGATCCACGAGCTGAACGAGTTCGCGCACCGCTCCACCAACGAGGGCAAGATGCACGCCTGCGGCCATGACGGGCACACGACGATGCTGCTCGGCGCGGCCAAATATCTCGCCCGAACGCGCAATTTCCAGGGCACCGTGCACCTGATCTTCCAACCCGCCGAGGAGGGCGGAGGCGGCGGCCGGGTCATGGTCGAGGAGGGGCTGTTCGACAAGTTCCCGTGCGATGCGGTCTTTGCATTGCACAACAAGCCCGGCATCGCGGTCGGCCAGATCGCGGCCAAGGCGGGGCCGCTGCTCGCCGCCTCCGACCGCTGGGACATCCGCGTCACCGGCCACGGGACCCACGCGGCGTATCCGCATTTGGGCATCGACCCGTTTGTGGTCGGTGCCGAGATCGTGCTGGCGTTGCAGACGATCGTCAGCCGCACCGTCGACCCGCTCGACTCGGCGGTCGTCAGCATCGGCTTTATGCGCGGCGGCTCGGCCTACAATGCCATCCCGGACGGGCTGCATATCGGCGGCACCGCGCGCAGCTTTCGTCCGGAGGTGCGGGACGTAATCGAGCGCCGGATCGGCGAGATTGCCCGCGGCGCGGCGCTCGCGCACGGGGCGGTCGCCGAGGCGAGCTATCGCCGCTCCTACCCGCCGACGGTCAACCACGCCGCCGAGACCGAGTTCGCCGCCGCGGTCGCCGCCGAGATCTGCGGCCCCGACCAGGTGCTCCGCGACATCGCCCCGTCGATGGGCGGCGAGGATTTTTCGTTCATGCTGAACCGGCGGCCGGGGGCGATGCTGTGGCTCGGCAACGGGCCGGGGGAAGGCGACTGTTTCCTGCACAACGCCCGCTATGACTTCAACGACGAGGCATTGCCGGTCGGCGTCAGTTTTCTCGCCCGCCTCGCCGAACGCTTTCTGGAAAAAGCTGCCGGCTGAACTCGGGTCGATGCGCCGCGGAGGCTGGCCCGGCACCCCGGGGCGGCCCGGCTTTTGCGTAAAAAAAAGACAAATTGCGGAGGAACAGATGGCTTACCAGCTTACGCGTCGGGAATTCGGCATTGGCGCGGGCGCGGCGACATTCGCCGGCGTCGGATTACGCGGGCGCGCCAAGGCGGCCGACACCAAGACCCTGCGTTTTATCGCGCAGTCGGATTTGCGCGTGCTCGACCCGATCTGGACCACCGCCTACATCACCCGCAATCACGGCTACATGGTCTTCGACACGTTGTTCGCGCTCGACGACAAGTTCCAGCCGCATCCGCAGATGGTCGGCGACTTTCACGTCTCCGACGACAAGCTCACCTACAGCTTCACGTTGCGCGACGGGCTCAAGTTTCATGACGGGCAGCCGGTGCGCGGCATCGACTGCACGACGTCGCTGACCCGCTGGATGGCCCGCGACTCGTTGGGCCAGACCCTCGCCGCCGAGATCGCCGAGATGACTGGCGGCGACGGCAAGACCTTCTCGATCCGGCTCAAGGAGCCGTTCCCCTTACTCATCAGCGCGATTTCGAAAGTGTCGAGCCTGGCGCCGTTCATCATGCCCGAGCGGCTCGCCAAAACCGACCCGTCCAAGCAGGTCACCGAGATGGTCGGCTCGGGGCCGTTCAAATTCGTCGCCGCCGAGTTCCAGCCCGGCAACAAGGCGGTCTACGTCAAAAACCCCGACTACGTGCCGCGCAAGGAGCCGCCAAACTGGGCGTCCGGCGGCAAGGTCGTCAAGGTCGACCGGGTCGAGTGGCTGGTCGTCCCAGACCATGCGACGGCGGCCGCCTCGCTCAACAGCGGCGAGGTGGACTGGTGGGAAAACCCGCCGCTCGATCTGGTCCCGGTTTTTGCCGGTCACGACGTGACCGTTGCCGACGCCGGCCCGATGGGCTTTCCGCAGACCTTGCGGTTCAACCACCTCTGGCCGCCCTTCGACAACGTCAAGATGCGCCAGGCGGTGCTGGCGGTCGCGAGCCAAGCCGATTTCATGACGGCGATCGCCGGCGAGCCGAAAAACTGGCAAAGCTGCCCGTCCTTCTTCACCTGCGGCTCGCCGATGGAGAGCAAGGCCGGCGCGCAAGCGCTGATCGGCAAGCGCGATTTCGACAAGGCCAAAAAGCTGGTCGCCGAAGCGGGCTATCAGGGCGAGAAGATCGTCGTCCTCGACGGGGCCGACCAGCCGCCCGTGCACGCGCAAGCGCTGGTCGCGGCGGATCTGATGAAGAAACTCGGGCTCAACGTCGAGATTGCGGCAATGGATTGGGGGCAGGTCGTGACCCGTCGCGCCTCGATGAAGCCGATCGAGGAGGGCGGCTGGAACGTGTTCGGCACCGGCTGGACCGGCGCCGACATGCTCGATCCGACCTTGAACCAGCCGTTGCGGTGCAACGGCAAGAAGGCCTGGTTCGGGTGGCCCTCCGACGACAAGATCGAGGCGCTGCGCGCGCAATGGGTCAAGGCCAGCGACCTCGAAGACCGTCAGGGCATCGCCGCGCAGATCCAAGAGCGCGCCTTCGAGGTGGTGCCCTATATCCCGGTCGGCCAATACATGCCGAAAACCGCCTACCGCACCAACATCAAAGGTGTCCTGACCACCCCGGCAATCCTGATGTGGAACGTCGAGAAGACGTGAGGCGGCCGGGTCAGTACAGGGCAGGTCAGTACATCTCGGGCGTGATGACGTTCTGCCGGCGGTTAGTCAGGGGTGCCGCGCGCATCGTCTCGGCCGACTTGCGGCGGGTGTCGGCCTCCGATTCGGGGGTGAACCAGGCGGCGTGCGGGGTGATCACGAGCCGCCCTTCGAGGCCGGGCTCGCGCTCGCGATAGGCGCGCAGGATCGCGGGAACCGGGTCGACCGGCGGCTCGACCGGCAGCACGTCGAGCCCGGCGGCGGCGATGTGGCCGCTGCGCAACAACGCCAACAGCGCGTCGACATCGACGATGGGCCCGCGCGCGGTGTTGACGACGACCGCACCCTTGGGCAGCAGCGCCAATTGGTCGCGACCGAGAAGGCCGCGGGTTTCGCGGGTCAAGGGCGTGTGGATCGACAAGGTGTCGGTCCGGCGCAACAGATCCTCGAGAGTGGCGGCGCGGCCGATGCCGAGCGCCAGGTCGGCGCCGTTCGGCAGGTAGGGATCGTAAAAGCTGACATGAAAGCCGAAGGCGCGGGCGCGCAACGCCACCGCGGTGCCGATGCGGCCGAGCCCGACGATGCCGAAATTCTGCACGCCGAGCCGGCGGATCAGGTCGTTCTTGACCGGGCCCCAGGGTGCCGGCGGCTGCGAGCGCATTCGCTCGTGATAGAGGACGACGCCGCGGCGCAACGACAATGCCAGCGCCATCGCATGGTCGGCAACCTCGGTCGTGCCGTAGTCGGGCACATTGCAGACGAGAATGTTGCGCGCCGCCGCCGCGGGCCGGTCGATCTTGTCGTAGCCGACGCCCATGCGCACGATCGCGCGCAGCCGCGGAAACCGCGCGATGTCCTCGGAGGAGACCGCGTGGCGCATGATCATCAGCCCGTCGATCTCGGCGCAGTCGGCGGCGTCGAGCTCGGCCAGCGCCTGCTTGGTGCGGCGGAGGATGCGCACCTCGGGTCCGAAGATCTCGGCTTCGACGCTGAGATCGGGGATCTGCCGGTCTTCGGGATAGAGCACCGTTACGGGCATCGGCATTTCCTTCGGATAGCGCCGGGCGACTTTGCCCAGGTGCCGCACTCATCTTTCTGGCCTACCAGCCAAGACGCCGGATGTCGGTCCGCAGATTCGGCGAAAACGCCGCTAGCTGCAACGGGCCAGATACATTCGGTCGGGCGCGGTTTAAGATGCGAGCCAAGCCAGACTACCAGGGCGCCCTTGAAGAGGTACCCCCCGCTGACGAATTGCATCATCATCCCACTGATCCACGTTCTGAAAGTATCTATTCAAGCTAAGAGCGGATTGTTCGACGATCGCCTTTCGCTTCTCTACGAACGGGCCATTGTTGATGCCAGAATTGAGGCTATGTGTTAGCAGCGCCAAATTCCCAAAAGTGTCCACGACGATTGGACGCCGAGCCGCCGCGAAATAGCCGCCGCGGATCCGCGCGGTCTTCGCCCGCCATGCAATTCGTGGTTAAATTTTCAAATAGGAATTGCAACTCACCGCGAATCATCGCAGTATCTGCACGGCATCGTTATGTCCCCCCAACGATGCGTTGTCGCCTGTCGGACGGGCAAACCGACAGGAACAGAAGCCCCGGTCCCCCCGACCGGGGCTTTTCTGTAACGGCACGGCGACCTCTCTGTCGCTGGGGCAGGATTGGATGGCGCGCCGCGGGTGCCGTTCCTTAAAATCGACGCGCGATACTACCGAGGAGCAGGGAATGACGACGGCGCTCGACGGCGATGCTGCCCGCGTCCTGGAAATGGTGCGCCTGTCGGGCCGGCCGCCGCTGGAGGCGGTGTCACCGCCCGAGGCGCGGGCGCTGTTTCTCGGCGGTCGCGAAATCCTGTCGCCGCCACCGTCGCCGGTGGCCGAAGTTCGCGACCTCGCGATCGCCGGGCCGGCCGGCGGGACCCTCCCGCTGCGGATTTACCGCGGCGCCGGGACCGCCGCCGACACGCCATTGCCGGCGCTGGTCTTTTTCCACGGCGGCGGCTGGGTCGTCGGCAATCTCGACAGCCACGACCCGATGTGCCGTCATCTCGCGAACGCCGCGGGCTGCACGGTCGTCGCGGTCGACTACCGCCTCGCGCCCGAGCACAAGTTTCCGGCCGCGGTCGAGGATTGCCTCGCCGCCACCGAATGGGTCGCGGCCAACGCCGCGCGTGTCGGCGTCGATGGCGCGCGTCTCGCGGTCGGCGGCGATAGCGCCGGCGGCAACCTCGCAGCGGTGGTCAGCCTGATCGCTCGCGACCGCGGCGCACCCCAACTGTGCGGCCAGGCGCTGCTCTACCCGACCCTCGACTTCGGCATGGACCGCGCCTCCTACCGGCGCTTTGCCGAGGGCTATCTGTTGACCCTCGCGACGATGCGCTGGTTCGCCGAGGCCTACATCCGCGGACCGCAGGACGTAGAAGACTGGCGGGTCTCGCCGTTGCGTGCCCCCGACTTGTCGGGGCTGCCGCCGGCCTACGTGCTGACTGCCGGCTACGACCCGCTGGGCGACGAAGGCATCGCCTATGTCCGCCGGCTGGAGGAAACCGGCGTTGCGGTGCGCCACCGCCACCTTGCGGGCCAGATCCACGGGTTTCTGCTGATGGGCAAGATCATCCGCGCCGCGGGCCCGGCGCTCGACGAGATCGCGGCGGCGCTGCGGGCAGCGTTCGACAAAGGCTAGGTCGACCCGGAGCCGGCAATATCCCGCTGCCACTCCGAGCGACGCGGTCGCCGATGACCCCGCGGCAATGGCTGCGCCTGATCCTGGTCGGTCTCGGCGCCTCGGTTGTGCCGCTCGACACCGCGGTCAATATCGGTTTTCCCAACATTACCGCCAGCTTTGGCCTGCCGATCCAGAACATCCAGTGGGTCGTGATCTGCTATGTCCTGACCTATGCCAGCCTGATGCTGGCGTTTGGCCGTGTCGGTGACATTTTTGGCTATGCCCGGGTGTTCCGCGCCGGGCTGGCGTGGAGCGTCGCCGCGTTTTTGCTGTGCGCGGCGGCGCCGAGCTATGGTTGGCTGCTGTTCTTTCGTTTTCTCCAAGGGATTGGAGCGGGCCTGGTCATCAGTGTCGCCCCGGCATTGGTCACCGGGCTGTTTCCCGAACACCGGCGCGGCCGCGCCGTTGCCGCCTTCACGCTGATCTTCGCGCTGGCATCCGCCGCCGGCCCATTGATCGGCGGAGCGCTTGTCAGCGTTTGGAACTGGCCCGCGGTGTTCTGGTTTCGCGCACCGATCGCGCTCGCCGCCTTGGTGTTTCTCGAAGGGCTGCCGCGGGGCGGCGGCCACCCGGCACGCGAGCCGCTGGACATCCCCGGCGCCGTTTTGCTGGCGCTGGCCATCAGCAGCGTTCTGCTCTTGGTCAACCATTTGCCCCGGCCTGCTGGGCGAGATTGGTTCTCGGCTTTGTTGTTCGGATTGGCGCTCATCGCGATTGTCGCATTTGTGCGCTGGGAACGCCGCGCCGCGGTGCCGATCGTAAATCTCGAATTCTTCCGTAACCTCGGCTTCGCTGCGATCAATGCGGCCAGTGTTTCGGTTTATCTGGCCAGTTTCTCCGTCTTGTTGTTCGTCCCCTATTACCTGGTCCGCTTTACCCCGTTGCCTCTGCCTTGGGCGGGGGTGGTGCTCGCGGTCTCGTTTGCCGGGATGATGGCAGCCTCGCCGCTGGCGGGTCGACTGCTCGAACGCATGCCCGCAAATCGTATTGCGCTCGCTGGCGCAGCGTTGAGCGGCGTCGGGCTGATCGCGATCGGCAGCTGGAACATTGACCCGGTGAGCCGCACGCCGGCTCTGTTGGCAGCTTTGATCGCGCAAGGGTTTGGCGTCGGCTTGTTCCAGGTGGCCTATATGGACGTCGTGATCGGAACCATCCCACAGCGCGATCGCGGGGTTTCCGGCAGTATCGCGATGCTGACCCGCACGCTCGGAATCGTTGGTGGGGCCACCCTGCTGACCCTTCTTTTCAATTCCGTCGATCATCGGGCCCTGTCGGGCGGCGCCTCAGTATCCGACGCGTTTATGGCCGCGTTTCGCTTGACCTTTTATCTGGCGGGGACGGCTTCGATCCTGACGGGTGCGGCGGCGCTCGTCGTGAGCAGCCGCCGACAGCCCTAACCGCCGATCACTCGTCTTCGAGGGTGAAGCCGACTTTGAGGATCACCTGAAAATGTGCGATCTTGCCGTCCTCGACATGGCCGCGGGTCTGCAAGACTTCGAACCACCCGACCTGGCGCAAAGTGCGCGACGCACGGCCGACGGCGTTCTGGATCGCGTCCTCGATGCTCTTTTCGGACGAGCCCGCGACCTCGATGATCCGATAGACATGGTCTGGCATTGCACCCTCCGGTGTTTGGCCCCGGCCGGCGCCGGTGGCGTTGTTCGCTGGGAAGACAACACGCGAGGCATCAGGTCGTCCCGCGGCGGCGCAATTTAAACCCCCGAGCGGCGGCGCGGGCGCGTTATTCTCGGCCGACGCTCGACATCGCAAATGGAGGATCAGAATGGCGGTGACGATGTATCACAACCCCCGTTGCAACACGTCGCGCAAGACATTGGCGCTGCTGCGCGAACGCGGGGTCGAACCGACCATCATCGAATATCTCAGGACGCCGCCCTCGGCGCCCGAGCTGAAAAAGCTTCTGGGCCAGCTGCAAATCCCGGCGGCCAAGCTGCTACGCAAAAAAGAGGCGGCGGCCGCCGGCATCGACCCCAAGACCCTGTCCGAAGACCAACTGATCGCGGCGATGGTCACGAACCCGATCGTGATCGAGCGGCCGATCGTGATTTCCGGCGACAAGGCCGCCCTCGGCCGCCCGCCCGAGGCCGTGCTTGCGGTGATTTAAGTCACAAAAATTGCCGACCTGACGACGCAGCCTGCTTCGTGGGATTGCCTTGCTGCGTTCGCAAGAAAAACCAAAGCCGCGGTCATCGCGAACGGCCGGGGCAATCCCGATCAGGTTGGCGGCTGATCCCTGACGGAACTCACTCGGGCGGCGTCTTCGCGGAGTACTCCGCGGCAGGAAAGGTCCCGCCCTGGTAGCGCTCGGCGATCGGGTCGGCGCCGGGCGGCTCGGCCGCCAGCACCGCTTGCGCATAGGGTTCGGAATCGTCCTGTGGTTTGTATCCGAGGCGATAGGCGTTCGCATTGTCGTACCACGAGCGCCGGTTGTTCGAGACGCCATAGACGATCTCGTAGCGCACATCGGGGTGATCGAGGCCGATGCGCACGAGCTGGGTCAAATCGCGCGGGCTGATCCAGATCGCGAGGCGGCGCTTGTCGATCGGCTGCGTGCCGAAATTGCCGATCCGCACGCACAAAAAGCCCATTCCATGCTTGTCGGCATAGAGGCTGGCGAGCGCCTCGGAAAACGCCTTGCTAAGCCCGTAGCGGCTGTCCGGGCGCGGCACCACCCGGTGGTCGATCGTCTGCGAGCGCGGGTAGAACCCGACCGCGTGGTTGCTTGTCGCCATCACGATGCGCTTGACGCCGGCCGCACGCGCCGCCTCGAACACGTTGTAGAGGCCGACAATGTTCGACTGCAGGATGACCGGCCACTCCGCCTCGCCCGAATTGCCACCCAAATGGATGATACCGTCCACTCCCTCGACCATCCGTTCCACCGCGGCCATGTCGGAAATCTCGGTCCGATCGACCTCCTCGCCGTCGCGCGCCGGCGCCAGCTCGACCCGGTCCGACAACCGCAGCACCGGATAGGCGCCGCGCAGCGTCTCGCGCAACGCCCGCCCGATCCCGCCGCCCGCCCCGGTGATCAATACCCGCTGCATCGCCATCCTCCGTTTTTCCGATCAGCTTTTGAGGTCCTGGCGCGCCGCACCGAACCCGCCAAAACGACAACGCCGCCGACGTGCCTATTTTCCCCGCACATGCGCGAGAAAATGCAGCACGTCGGCCGAGAATTGCCCGGGGTCCTGCAAGAACGAGAAATGGCTGACGTCGGGCTGTATCAGTAACCCGGCGCCGGGGATGTTGGCCGCCATGAACTCGGTATTCTGGCGCTTGATCGCCTCGTCATGGTCGGCGTCGACGACCCACACCGGCACCGCGATCTTGCGCAGATCGGCCGCTGCCCAATTCGGCTGGGTCTGCCACATGCGGGTGATCTGGGCGACAAACTCCTTGTATTCCCCGGGGGTCGGCGACAGCGCCGCGTACTCCTTGCCGGCGCGGGCGATGAAGGCGTTGAACACCGGGCTGTTGGCGATGTCGGCAACCCCGGAAGGATCGGAATTGGCGGCAAAGGCAAAGAGCTTCGACAACCGCTCGGGGTGGCGCTGGGCGATGTCGAGGCCAATGATTGCCCCGTCGCTCCAGCCGACGATCGCCGCCTTCGGAATTTTCAGAAAATCCATCAGCCCGATCACGTCGTCGGCCATCAGGTCGTAGCCGAAGGGCCGCTGGTCGCGGGTGCTGCGGCCGTGGCCGCGGCTGTCCATGACAACGACGCGATAGTGCGGTTCGAGCGCGCGCACCTGATGACCCCAGTAGTTCGAATTGGCGAGCCCGCCATGCAGCAGGATCACCGGCTCGCCGTTTCCAAAGGTGGCATACCAGATCTTGATCCCGTCGACTGGGGCGAGCCCGCTCTCGTGCGGCGCCGGCAGGGTCGGCGTCGGCGGCAGGGTCAGCCATTGCGGTTCGGCGCCCAGCGCGGCGCCAGCTGCGCCAACCCCGATCAGCAACCAGCACAGCAGCATGCCAACCCGGCGCATGGCTAGCCTCCCATCGGATGTCATCACGGATGCTCAGCGCCATGCGCGCAACTGAATCGTCGTCGTTGACAACGCGCTCGCTGCTCCCAATGTGAGAACCGCCCACCCTGATAGCAGGCGGGTGGATCGGCTGGGTCGTTGCGAATCATTGCCGTGAGCGCCTTGCGCGAATTTTGGAGCCGTCCCGGCCGTTCCGACGCGGAGCAACCGCTGAGGGCCTGGGTCAGCGTTGCCAAGGCGGCGGACTGGTCGCGGCCTGCCGAGATCAAGGCAACGTTTCGCAGCGCCGACATACTGGCCAATGATCGCGTGGTGTTCAATATCGGCGGAAACAAATACCGGCTCGTTGTCGCGGTTCACTATCGCGGCGGGCGCGTCTTCATCCGATTTATCGGGACGCACGCGGAATATGACAAAATCGACGCCAAGAATGTGTAGGGATCATGCTGATGGATATTCGCCCAATCAGATCAGAGGCCGATTACCGCGCCGCGTTAGCCGACATCGAGCGCTTGTGGAAGTCGGAGCCCGGCACACCCGAGGGCGACCGCGTGGATGTCCTAGCAATTTTGATCGAGGCATACGAGGCCCGGCATCACCCGATCCCCGCCCCCGATCCGATTGCCGCTGTTCTTTTCATGATGGAGCAAAAAGGGCTGACCCGGCGCGACCTGGAAGCGGCGCTCGGGAGCCGCGGGCGCGTCTCCGAAATCCTCAACCGCAAGCGGCCCTTGACCTTACCGATGGTCCGCGCGCTCAGCGCTTTGCTGGACATTCCGACCGAGGTGCTCGTCCAACCCTACGAAACGCGATCGGCGGCGTAGGCCGCGTCTAGATCTACTACCGTCTCACCCGCACCGGCGGGACCTCGCGCGGGACGACCAGGTTGCAGCCGGTGGCGGCCCGGATTTCGTCGATTGTAACGCCAGGCGCGATCTCCTTCAGCGCCATGCCGCCGGGGGTGATTTCGAACAATCCGAAATTGGTCACGACGAGGTTGACGACGCCGCGCGCGGTCGCCGGGATGGTACAGCGCTCGACCAGCCGCGGCGCGCCGTTGCGGGTCTGGTGCTCCATCGCGACAAAGACATGGCGCGCGCAGGCCGCGAGATCCATTGCCCCGCCAATGCCGCCGCCCTGCTGGCCCGCCATCTTCCAATTGGCGAAGTCGCCGTTCTCCGCGACCTCGTAGGCGCCGAGCACGGTCACGTCGATCCTTCCGCTGCGGATCAACGCAAACGAATCCGCGTGGTGGACGATCGCCGCCCCCGGCCGCAACGTGACGTGCTGGCCGCCGGCGTTGACGAGGTGCATGTCCTCATGGCCCGAGGCGGCGAGCGGGCCGTAGCCGATCACCCCGTTTTCGGAGTGAAAGATGATCTCCTTGTCGCCGAAATCGAAATTCGAGCACAAGGTCGGGATGCCGATGCCGAGGTTGACGATCCACCCGTCGCCGAATTCCATCGCCAGCCGGTCGCACATCTGCTGGCGGCTCAGCCCCTTCGCTCTCTCGCTCATCGTGCCCCTCCTGTCGGCGACGGGTTTCGCGTCACTCAACCCATCCTACACGCTGATGGGGCGATGTTTGTAGGATGGGCTGGGCAGAGCGAAGCCCATCATTTGCCAACCGAAGCCCACCCATCGTGGGTCTACGCTCGTATGCCCTTTACCCTCGCGCGGCGCTCGCCGGCAGTTGGGGCCACCAGCCGTCGGGCGGCGGCGGGATCTTGACGATGCGGTGCACGAAAATCCCCGGCGTGTGGACGTCGTCGGGGTCGATCGCACCCACCGGCAGAATGTCTTCCTCGACCTCGACCACCGTGACCCGCGCCGCCATCGCCATGATCGGGTTGAAATTGCGCTGCGAGCGGCGGAACCGGAGATTGCCGGCTTGGTCGGCCTGGTAGGCGCGGATCATCGCGTAGTCGAGCGGCAACGCGTGCTCGAGCAGGTATTCGCGGCCGCCGAACACGCGCGTCTCGCGCCCTTCCGCGAGCTCGGTGCCGACCGCGGCCGGCGTGTAGAACGCCGGGATGCCGGCGCCGGCGGCGCGCATCCGCTCAGCCAGCGTGCCTTGCGGCGTCAGCTCGGCCTCGATCAG
>Ga0210390_10004248_pt1 | contig 12127 bp, 11 predicted proteins | sample IncBWH11OmetaG_FD_161050 | JGI IMG/M metagenome (GOLD analysis project Ga0210390, IMG submission 161050) | Forest soil microbial communities from Barre Woods Harvard Forest LTER site, Petersham, Massachusetts, United States - Inc-BW-H-11-O ... | reverse complement strand
AAAGCACAAATGCCCAAGCAAAAGCACCCTGACTGGATAGCAGTTATCCGGGTCGGAGGAGGGTTGCCTATTGCAAATTCGTGGGTATCTGGACCTAAGGCCAATGATTGATTGGTGCCCAAAAGATCTTGGCTGCTGGCCATCCGACTAGCGGCAAGAGTGGTCCGCCATGGCGGCGGATTTTTAATTTGAAAACCTCCATCAAGGACTTAGATTCATGAAGCACATCAAACTCGCCTCCGCCCTGGTTGTCGCCATGGGCATCGCCGCAGCCGGCGTGGCCAGCGCCGCGGCTTCCACCGGTGGCACCATCACGTTCACCGGTTCGGTGACCGACGAAACCTGCACCGTCACCGGCGGCGCCGGCACCAACGGCGGCACGGGTAACTTCACCGTGGCGCTCGATCCGGTTCCGGCTTCTGCGCTGGCTGCTGCTACCGATACCGCCGGCAACAAGACGTTCCAGGTCATCATCGGTGGCCCGGGCCAGAGCACCTGTGTGGACGGCAAGGTTGCAACGATGTCGTTCGTGCCCTCCAGCCCGCAGATCGATCCGACTACTGGCGCGCTGATTAACGCGCTCAGCGGTCAGGCCACCAACACGGAAGTGCAGGTGCTCGACAGCACCGGTACCGCGATCGCTCTGAACGATCCGGCCAATGGCGTCACGTTCCCAGCCATTGCCGGCAACACCGCCACTGTCGACTTCCAGGCGCAGTACCTGGCCGTCAACGCTGGCGCGACAGCTGGTCTGGTGAGCACGGACGTGCTGTACCAGGTTGTCTACAACTAATCAGTTGTAGAGCAATCGCTCCTTATCTCGGTGGCCGCATGGCGCGGTCACCGAGACATTCTTGAGGTGATATATGAACAACGTAATGCGCTATGCCATGGCAGGCTGTCTTTTACTTGCGGGTGTATTTGCCGGCCGCAGCGAAGCCAGTGTGGTGATCGGCGGCACGCGTGTCGTGTATCCGGCCCAAGACAAGGAAGTGACCGTCAAGCTCACCAACGCGGGCAATCAACCTGCACTCGTGCAGGTGTGGCTGGACGACGGCGACGACAAATCCACGCCGGACACGGCGAAAGTGCCTTTCACTGTAATGCCCCCGGTTTTCCGCATCGATCCGGCGAAGGGACAGGCGGTGCGTTTGGTTTACACCAAAGAACCGTTGCCGTCCGATAAGGAAAGCCTGTTCTGGGTGAACGTGCTCGAAGTGCCACCGAAAGCTGCCGAAGATGGCAAGAACCATCTGCAGTTTGCGTTTCGCACGCGTATCAAATTGTTTTTCCGTCCGTCCGGTTTATCGGGCGACGTAGCGACGGCTCGCGACAAGCTCACATGGAAAGTGGTGCCCAATGCCAAGGGCAAAGGTTTTGCAGTGCAGGCGACCAACCCTACGCCTTACTACGTGTCGTTCGCACACGTTGGCGTGAAAGTCGGTGACCGCGAGATCGACGGCGATGGCGGCATGATTGCGCCGGGTTCGTCCACGGTTTTCTCCATCGCAGATCTTAGCAGTGCTCCCGGTGCGGGTGCGCAGGTGGCATTCACCACCATCAATGACTTTGGCGCGCTCGACAAGGTTGTAAAGCCGCTCGGTCAGTAGGTCCGTTGTTGCTTTAGTTCCTCCAAGGCCGTGTTCGGCACGGTCTCAGGAGCCTTGTGTTTCGCCGGGAGATCGTTGTGTCCACCAAGCAGTCCAGCAAATCGGAACGTATCCGTGCTGTGGCGCCCATGCGTCAGAGACTGCTGTCCGTTTGGATCATCGCGACCCTGGGTTCGCCCTCTTTGTTGCATGCGGCGGCCGCTGATCCAGCGGTCGACCCATCATCGGCTGATCCTGCCGCAGCGACAGCCGTGACCTTCGATGCGGATTTCTTCCCCGCCGGCATGGCGCCGAAAGTAGATCTCTCGCGCTTTGAAAAGAGCGGCGCCGTTGCACCGGGTACCTATCGCGGCGACGTGATTCTAAATCGCGTGTGGCGTGCCAACACCGATATCGTTTTGGACGTTGCTCCGGGTGGCAAAGATGTGTTGCCTTGCTTCGACAAGGCTTCGCTCACGAGCTATGGCGTCGACTTGAAAAAAGTCGCTGCTGATACAACGCATCCCGGCAAAAAGCCTATTCCGGATGGTCGCTTCTGCGGCCCATTGAGCGATTACATTCCCGGTGCCACCACCGGCTTCGACGGTGGCGAACAAACGCTCACCATTGAAGTGCCGCAAATCTATTCGTCGCACAACGCGCGCGGATGGGTGGATCCTTCGGAATGGAATAGCGGCATCAACGCGGCCGTCGTCGGTTACAACGCCAACTTCTACCGCAGCGACGATGGCAATCGTTCGCTCGCCAGCGGCTACCTTGGCTTGAACCTGTCCCAGCACATCGGTTCGTGGAGCATCAATCATACCGGCTCACTCATGTGGATTGAGGGCCAGGGCAACAAATACCAGGCCAGCTCCACCTTCTTGCAGCACGACATCCCCTCGCTGCGCGCGCAAATGCTGGTGGGTGACTCGTTCACGCCGGGCGATCTGTTCGATAGCGTGCGTCTGCGCGGTGTGCGCCTCTTTAGCGACGATCGCATGCTGCCCAATTCATTGCGCGGCTATGCGCCTGTCGTGCGTGGCGTGGCAGATACCAATGCGCATCTGATCATTCGCCAACATGGCTACGTGGTGTACGACACCAATGTGGCACCCGGTCCATACGTCATCGATGATTTGTCGCCCACGGGCTACGGTGGCGATCTGGACGTGGAGCAGATCGAAGCCGATGGCCGCGTCAAGCGCTTCACGGTGCCGTTTGCTGCGGTGCCCATGTCGCTGCGCCCAGGCATGACACGCTGGAGCGTGGCTGCCGGCAAGATCGATCAGCTCAACCTGAGGGATGAGCCGACCATTTTGCAGGGCACGTATCAACGTGGTCTCACCAACCTGGTTACGGCATATGGCGGCGCCACATTGGCCACCGATTACGCGTCAGTGATCGGCGGTGCGGCGTTCAATACCAAAGTGGGTGCTTTCGCGGCCGACGTTACCGAAGCACGCAATCGCGTGCCCACACGGCCGGCGACGACAGGCACCAGCGTAAGGCTGAGCTACAACAAGAACCTGGTCGACACCGGCACCAACTTTGCAGTGGCTGCTTACCGGTATTCCACCAGCGGTTACGTCGGGCTGCAGGACGCTACGTATATGCGTGACGCCGCAGCGCGCGGCGAGAACCCTGATGCCATTCAGCGCCAGCGCAATCGCGTGGATGTGAACATCAGCCAGAATCTTGGCAATACCTACGGCCAGTTCTTTCTCACCGGTTCCGTGCTCGATTATTGGAACGCGCGCGGTCGTCAGGTGAATTTCAGCGCGGGTTACAGTAATCGCTGGAAATTGCTCAACTACAGTATCAGCGCACAACGTACGCGTGACACGACGATCGCAAATGCGGCGTATACCGGCCCGATTGCCGACACCGTTCCCGGCAATATCGCTGGGGCGTTGGGTGCGCCCACCACGCCAGGTCGCGTCGATACCAGCATTTTTCTCACGGTTTCGATGCCGCTGGGCCGGAGCGCGCATGCGCCGATCTTCAATGCACTAACCAGCCATTCGCAGCAAGGCGGCAGCAACGAACAAGCCAGCGTCAGTGGCACACTAGGCGACGAGCAACGTCTGGCTTATGGCGCCACCCTAAGTCATGACGCGAGCACGACTAACGCAAGCGTGAACACCCAATACAACGGCAGTCACGGCAACTACGCAGCCAGCTACAGCTACGGCACCAACTATTCGCAGGCGAGTGTCGGCACCTCGGGCTCGTTGATACTGCATGCAGGGGGCTACACTTTCTCGCCGCCCACGGGCGATACCATTGCGTTGATACACGCACCCAACGCCAAAGGTGCGCGAGTCCTGAGCGGGCAAGGTTCCGTGGTGGATGGGAACGGCTATGCCGTCGTGCCGTATTTGCAGCCTTATCAGCTCAACACCGTCGAGCTCGATCCGAAGGACTCCAGCACCAGTGTGGAGCTGAAGTCCACCAAGGAAAGTGTGGCGCCGCGCGCGGGTACGGTGACGCTGCTCAACTATGAAACCACCCGTGGCCGCGCGTTGCTCGTTGAAACCAGCTTGCCCGATGGGCGTCCCGTTCCATTCGGCGCCAATGTGCTGAATGAGAAAGGCGACAACATTGGCGTCGCAGGCCAGGCGAGCCGCCTCTACATTCGCGATATGCAATCGTCCGGTGTCATCACCGTGCAGTGGGGCGACGGTGCGGCAGATTCGTGTCAGATCACTTTACAGCTCAAGCCGCAGCCAAAAGGTGTGCGTACGGATATGGAAAAAGTCCAGGCCGCCTGCGTTTTCAAAACTACGGCGGCTGCTCCGACCGGACAGGCAACAGGCGAGAAGCCCGTGGCGATGCTCGATGCCGGGCAACGCCATACCGGTATCGAAAGCGTCTTGCCTCTGCCTAGGAGTCGGTCTGCATGCTTTAGGCTCAAACGCGATCCGGCCGGTTTGCTAGAGAGGTTTACAGCATGAGCAACCACGCATCGGTTCTACGCAATAGTTGCATTGAACAGCAATTTGCAAATCAAGGAGCACGGCGTAGCTCGCTCGTGCCAGTCCCCAGGTCCATTGCGGTGCTATTGCGTTGCGGCCCTGCAAGCATGTGGTTCGCCATTATTTTGCTTTGCCTACTTGGTCTATTGCCGTCGCGTGTATGGGCAACGTGTTCCTATGCAAATGGCACCACCGCCATCACTATCCCGGTGGTACTGCAGGGAACCATTACGGTAGGGCGAGATGCTCCCGTTGGCACAGAGATCTACCGAACTTACGTTCATTCGAACCAAATAGTAGCCGTCACGTGCGATGAGGTCAGCCCGTTCAATTTCCAATACATAAGTCTCCCTTATCCCAAGGCAAACTATACGGACCCGGTGTATGGCAATAACGTCTATCAGACGAATGTACCGGGTGTGGGTGTCGTAGGCTGGGCAGGTGACCCTCCAAAGGCGATGCCCGCTTCGTTTAATTCTTCTATTGTCGGCACGACAACTGTGAATACCGACTGGTATTACTTCAGCTTTATCAAGATTGGACCGGTAAGTGCTGGAACGATCACTGGAGCTTCTCTGCCTACGCTGCAGTATGTGGTAGGTAGCAATAATCTGCGTTTGCAGTTGGGCGGAGCCACGGGATCGTTAAGCATCATTGCTCAAACGTGCACAACTCCCAACGTATCGGTCAATCTGGGCACGCACTTCACTACAGAGCTGAGCGGTGTTGGTACAACGACGAACCAATGGGTGAGCGTGCCTATTGCGCTGAATAATTGTCCGGCATTCTTCGGATACACGTCTACGAGCATCGACGATGGGGTAACCACGCCAGGGCTGCTTGGCCAGAATTCAATTCTGTACAGCATCACTCCGAGCAACGGTATCGCGGATGCCACGGATGGCGTGATGAACCTCTCATCTGGCGGTGCGACCGGCATTGGCATCCAATTGACCGATATCAGTAGTAACCCGGTTCAGTTCAATACGACGACGCCTTCCGGATTAACCCTTAATCAGAGTAGCTCAGCCAACTACACCATTAATCTCCAGGCGCGTTACTACCAGACGGGCGCATCTATCACTGCAGGGTCGGCTAATGCGACCGCAACCGTTACGTTGACCTACCTGTGATGACGGTGATGGCTATGAAACATAGGTGCTCGACTTGGGTTTCGCTCGCAGCGCTTGCGTCGCTGTCAATGCCCGCTTTTCCGGCGGACCTGACTATTAATTTCAATGGTCAGTTCGTCGTACCGACCTGCAACTTTTCGGTCAATGGCGGAAACATCGCGAACATAGGAATTTATCCTGACACGTATTTCAATACGAATACGTCAACACCTGCTGTGCAGATTCCGATCGTTGCAACCGGGTGCATCGCGGGCATCAACACCATTCATCTTTATTTCTCAGGTGCGGCAGATGCTTCGAACAACCACGTATGGGCTGTAAATGGTGGATCTGGGGTTCAAGGCGTAGCTATTGAGCTGCTGTACAACGCCCAGTCGACAGAAATCTGGCCGAACTCTCTCATTGACTGGAACGGTGTTGATCCGAGTAACCCACCCAGTACATTCAACATATGGGCGCATTTCTACAAAACGACTGGGCCCATTACTGCAGGCAGCGTCAACGTGCCCATCACTATCAACTTCACTTATAACTGATCATTGGCAGCAGGACATGGTCATGCGTACATTCGTTTTGAAAATCGCTATCACCACAGGCCTGTTGTGCGTCGCTTCGTATGCACAAGCTCAAACGACCTTCGACATCGTCGGCGCGATTACCGTGGGTACCTGTCAATGGGCGGTCGGTGACGACAATCGCACCGTTGTATTCGATCCTATCGATGCCAGCGTGCTCAACGCGCAAGGCTCGGGCAACTTTAAAACATTCAGTCTCACCCTCCAGAACTGTGCGCCGGGAATGGCTAGTGCGACGTTCGTGTTCGGCGGAACGCCAGATTCCGCTGATCCTTTACGTTTTCTCAATACCGGTAGCGCGCAAGGTACCGCGGTAGAACTGGAATCGGCAGATGATTTGAACATTGGTGCAAATGGCACCAACAACTCGCGCACGGTTCCTGTTGTTAGTAACGGAGCAGTGATTGCTTTGCGTGCGGGTTACTGGCGTGTAGGTGCGGTCACGGCGGGCAGTGTCGAGTCTATTGCTACGGTCTCCGTGACTTACCAGTAAGTGACAATGTGAGCTAAGTTTTTTGCAATACAAGGGTGAAGGCAACGCCGACTGTGTCGCGAGGTAACGTTTCCACACAATCAATGCGTTCGCCGTTGCCGTGCCGCAGTGATCGTAACGACGCCGACGAGAATAATCGTCATGCCAACCAGATCGAACGGGCCAACTTTCTCACCCAGTAACAGCACTCCAAACAGCACGGCTACGGGCGGATTGACGTAGGCGTAGCTTGTCGCCAAAGCAGGGCGTGCGTGTTTGAGCACATAGAGATAAGCGCTGAACGCGATGAGTGATCCGAATACCACTAGATAGGCCGCCCCCAATGTTGCGTGGAGGCTTGGATGGTGCGGTAGCGTCTCTCCGCCCGCGAATCCGACTACGAGCAATGCACCGCTGCCACATAGCATTTGTGCGGCCGTATTCATGGGGCCTGCCGGCATATCTTGACGACGACTCCACACCGAGCCAAACGCCCACGCAGCGGCAGCCACGAGCAGCGCAATAGCGCCCAAACGAGAGGCAGACAAGCTACTGCCCAGGTTCAATACAGCCACGCCGACGAAACCGATCAGCAAGCCAAGCGTTTCGCGTCGTGACGGCCATTCGCCGTAGAGACCCGCGAAGAGCGCGGCAAACAAAGGCATGCTGGCGACAGCGACGGCGGAGATGCCGGAGCTCACGCTTTGTTCGGCGTAACACACCAGGCCGTTGCCGAAGCCCAACAACAAAATGCCTGTGAACGCGGCATTGCGCCATTGCCGGGCGGTAGGCAGGGCGACGCCACGCAGTCGCAGTGCGCTCAGCAGCAATACGCCGGCACTTGCAAAGCGGCACCCCGCGAGCAGAAAAGGAGGGTAACTTTGCAACGCGACACGAATGGCCAGATAGGTCGAACCCCAGATGATGTACAGCGCGAACATGCACAGCGGCAACCACAGGTTGTCGCGTGAGGTTTCGGTTGGGGTGATGGAGGGAGTAGCGGAATCGGTCATAAGCATGTCGCGGGGATTGGAGCGCACGATAGCTGCGTCACGCATTCTGGGGAAGAGAAGGGTATGCAAGCCTGCATTGAAACGCGTTCAACTCAAGGCATGAACCTCCAATCGGCTTTTTTTGCTCGTTATTGACCAGCCGCGCTCTTGTAAAGCACTTCGGCGCAGGCCGGAATCCAGTGTCGACAAATTCGGTCAGTGCCTCGAACTACACGCCCGATCGCTACTGGATTCCGGCCTGTGCCGGAATGACGTTGGGGCGATATACGGGTTATCGAGAATGATACGGTGGAGTTTATAGGAGCTACATGCAGCCTTGAGCGGTCATCGCTTATGCGACGCGCTCTTGTCGAGCTCTCGCTCTAGCAACACGCGCTTGCGCTCCACACCCCAGCGCCAACCACCCAGCGAACCATCCTCGCGCACGATGCGGTGGCAAGGTACGATTAATGCCAACCGGTTGGTTCCGCATGCACGACCGATGGCGCGCGCAGCGCCAGGCTGTCCGAGTTCGGCGGCAAGTTCGCCATAACTCTTGGTTGTTCCGGCAGGGATGCGTGTCAACGCCTCCCAAACGCGCCATTGAAAAGCCGTCGCGGCGATATCCAGGGGCGGAAGTTCCGGAGCGGCTTTATCGCTCCAACCCAATTCGCTCGCGATGCGCGCAATGACGGCATCAAGCCATTCTTCGCGCCCGTTGTCGACACGCTCGCGTTCGGCGTGCGGAAACTCTGATGCCAACCGCTGTTCCAGTTCTTCATCGTTTGCGCCGAGCGTGACCGCACAAATACCTTTTGCGGTGGCGGCGACGAGCAGTTGTCCAAGTGGCGTGTCGGTCGTTGTGTAACGGATGCTCGCACCCTCGCCACCCGCGCGATAGCTGGCTGGCGTCATGCCTAGCAGGCGATTTGTGTGTTCATAAACACGACTACCCGAACCGAAGCCTGCGTCATACACCGCGTCGGCAACGGCAGAGCCTTTACGCAATGCCGATTTGAATTGGCCAAATCGGCGAGCGCGGTGGTATTCCGCAGGGCTCATGCCGTAGCGCTGGCGAAACGCACGTTGCAGACGCGTGGGACTAAGTTTGGCGATGGCAGCGAGTGCACTCAAAGACGGCGCTTCCGTCGCGCGCTCGATCAGCGCGCGGACATGTTCCAGCGGGGCTTCAAGCGTGGCGGACGAGTTGGTCATGACGGTATCCGGGGGAGGGTGCCGTCAGATTAGGCCCGCAGTGTGGCGGTAGCTATCCGAATCTTGCGTTCAGTGCGCCACCGGGCGGGACTGACGAATAACGACATATTCGCCTTCCAGCACTTCCGGTTCGTGTGGCTTCTGCGGCGCGGGGCGCGCGACCGCAACGCGGGCATGCTTCCATTGGCGCCAAATCAGCCAAAGTGCGCCGCCCACCATCAAAACGCCCGCAACAACCAGCCCAAATACCATCAGCACGCCGATAACAAATAGACCCAGCACCAGCGAAAAAGCCTGTGCGAGAGGGTGACGGCGACGATGCATCAGTGGAAGAACGATGCGCATGTTAAAAATCCGTATGGTAAAATCAAAGACTTACGCGTGTAACGATGACGCCTGAGAGCCAGCAAGGCAAGTGCCGATGGATACAGCCACCTCCCCCCGCCGCCTATGCCGGCTCGAAGACATGCCCAACGGCGAGGCCATGGCACTGGATGTCGTGCTGCCAACCTACGGCGAGGAAAGCGTCATCCTGCTTCGACAAGATGAGCACGTGAGTGCGTGGCTCAACATTTGTCCGCACGCGGGACGTCGACTCGATTGGGCGCCCGGCAAGTTTCTTATTTCGCGCGGCATGCTGGTCTGCGCTGCGCATGGTGCGAGCTTCAACATCGACAATGGTGAGTGTATCGGTGGCCCGTGCCGTGGGGAAAGTTTGCGCGGGGTGCCGGTGCGGGTGGAGCTGGGTGACGTGTTGTTGGACGCCTGAACCGTCGGTCTATCCTTTGAGTAGCTACTGACATTGTCAGCCGGGCTTTGAATATAGACGGCCAAATGATGTGTCTCTCTTTTTTGCTGGCCTCAATAGTTAGTACCCGCCGTGGCGAGAACATCCTGCGTGTCGATACCCAGGCGATGAAAGATCCAAGCGCGTTCGTTGATCAACGCGATGTTGGCGTCGCGCAGGGGCCACTCGATAGGAAAGAGAGATCAGCGGAACATCAGGTTGATGGCGACCAGCGTAATCACCAGCACGATGCACGTCAGTGGTATACCTGCGCGCAGGAAATCCCTGCTGCGATAGTCGCCGGGGCCCGTCACCATCATCAGGGCAGGATGGCCCGAGCTCAACAGGAACGTGTTGGAGGACGACACCGCGACGATCAAGGCATAAGCGGACGGATTACCGCCTGTCGCCACCGCCACGCTGATCGCCACCGGCACCATCATTACCGTCGCACCCACGTTCGACATCACCTGCGAGAAAAGCAACGTGAGGATGGCCAGCGACGCCTGCAGAATCCACGGCGAGGCATGTCCAAGGTGCAGCAATACTTCCTGTGCCAACCACGCCGCGGTGCCGGTAGTGTCCATCGACCAGCCCAGTGGAATCAGGCACGCGGTAACGAAGATCGTTTTCCAGTTCACCGCGCGATACGCCTCGTCCATGTTCAGCACGCCGGACAGCAGCATGCCGATGGCGCCGGTCATCATCGCCACGGAAAGGTCGAGATTGGTGAATAGCGCAAGGCATTTGGCGAGCAGGAAGAAACCCACCGCCTGCCATACCTTATTGGGGCGCTGCTCTTCGCGCGGAATATCGGTGATGACGACGAGGTCTTTGTCTTCCGATACTTCCTGCAGTGCGCGCCAGCTGGAATGCAGCACAAGCGTGTCGCCCGTGCGCAGGCTTACCGAGCGCAGGTCATCGCGATAGATCTGATCGCCACGCGTCACCGCGAGCACGGAAATGCCGTAGCGCTTGCGCAGACGAAGTTCGCCCACCGATTGCTTGAGAAAGCGCGAGTTCGGCGGAATCACCGCTTCGGAAATACCTGCGCGGGTAGGATTGAACAACTCCGCCAACTGACGCATGCGCGGCGACACTTTGCACAGCTGGTTGTTGGCGAAACGATTCAGTTCCTCACGCGGCCCTAGCACGCCGAGGATCGAGCCGACCCAGATCACCTGATCGGCCGGCGGCGCCATACGTGCTTCGTTGCCGCTCTTGATGGCGAGAATCAGCGGTGCGCCATGCAACTGCTCCACTTCGCCGATGCTCATGCCGACCAGCGGGCTTTCCGCAGTCACCGTCAGCTCGGCGGTTTCACCGACGATGCCGTAGGTCTCGGCGAAGTAACTTTCCGTACGGCCGGGTGTGACTTTCTGTCGTTCGTCTTCGCGTTCCGGCAGCAGCTTGTTGGTGAAGAAGTAGAAGAACAGCACACCCGTGACGGCAAGCGCGAGGCCCACCGGGGTGACGCTGAAGAGACCGAACTTGGGCACCGTCTGCGCGCCAGGCGGCAAATTGGCGTTGGCGCTGGCGATCAGGTCGTTGAGCACGATCAGTGGCGAGTTGGCGATCAGCGTGGTGTTCGTCGCGGTGAGAATGCAGAACGCCATTGGCAGCAGCAGTCGCGAGATCGGCACACCGGTGCGCGCCGACAAGCGGCTGGTGACGGGAATCATGAGCGCGGCCAAGGCCTGGCTTGGGATCACCGCGCTAAACAGGCTCGTGACAGAGTTGATCACGACGCCCAGGCGCGATTCCTTGCCGCGCGCCATGCGCATCACGAACTGGGCAGTGAGGCCGAGCACGCCGGCGCGGTCGAGCCCTGCGCCCATGATCATGATCGCGATGATCGCGATCACGGCGTTACCGGCAAAGCCGTTAAAGACGCGATCCGACGGGATCAGGCCGGTCAGTCCGATGACCACCACCACCAGCAGCGCCACCATGTCGGCGCGAATCCACTCGAGCACCAGCATGAGCATGGTGAAGCACACCAGCCCGAGTACCAGGATCATTTCCGGGGTGAGGGCGAGTGCCACTATCGAACGTCCCTATGGGGCGTCGGCCAACGCTTGATTTGGCGGGGCAGTGAATGATTCACGTAGTGACTCGTCCCTGTTTGACGTAAAAGTATAAGCGTCTGAGCAGGGACTCTGGTGAACCGTCGCCGCATTGTGAGCAGAGCGCTGCTGTCTTCAACGGAATATACGCAGCGTTGCGCTAACTCCCTCCCCTGCTGCAGGGGAGGGTTGGGGTGGGATTGCTCAGTCTTGCGTCGAGGCGCGTGTGTGCCCCTCATCCAACCTTCTCCTGCAGTCAGGGGGAGGAGATATGATCGGCCGCTGGATTCAGCGTTTGCGGTAAAGCAGGTCCCACACGC
>Ga0210390_10004247_pt1 | contig 12128 bp, 12 predicted proteins | sample IncBWH11OmetaG_FD_161050 | JGI IMG/M metagenome (GOLD analysis project Ga0210390, IMG submission 161050) | Forest soil microbial communities from Barre Woods Harvard Forest LTER site, Petersham, Massachusetts, United States - Inc-BW-H-11-O ... | reverse complement strand
CTCGCCGACGACCACCCGAGGAGGAGCCATGATGGAGTTTTCGCTCCGCATACCTGTGCCAACGCATCACGATGCGCGGACACTGGAACGAGTCACCTGACATGGGTAGGCCAGCAAGGGTCAGACCGTCATCGTCGCGGCAACCGATCGCCGCCGCACAGGCAACGGTGCTCGTCGCGTTGGAGCAAGATCGCCGGGCGGCAGCGGTAACGCGTCGTCGCGCAGAGATTGCCAGGACTGCGGCGAAGGTCTTCGCGACCAAGGGTGTGGGCAACACCACCATGCGTGACATCGCGGGTGAAGCCGGGATTCTCGCCGGTAGCCTGTATCACCATTTCGAGTCCAAGGAAGGACTACTCGAAGAGATATTGCGCGGCGTTTTGACCGATCTCGCCCATGCCTACGACAAGGTGCGCGAAGCCAACCTTGATACGGAGGCCTCGGTCGAACGGCTGCTGCTGGTGGGTCTGCAGTTTGTCACCGACCATCACGACGTAACCGCGATCGTGCAGAACGACTACACCTATCTCCACGACGTTGACGCGTTCATGTTCGTCGAGGAGCTCTCCGAGCTGCATTGGCACAGCTGGCGGGCGGTGCTGGCACGGGGCGTGGCGGCGGGCGAACTCCGTGCCGACCTGGACCTAGAACTTGCCTATCGGTCGATGATTGCGTCGATCGTCTCCGAGGTGCGCTGGCGGCGCGATAACCCGCGCCGGCCTGATGCCGCGAAGTTGGCCGCACAGTACTCGCGGCTGTATCTATTGGGCCTGGCGGGCAGTTGAATTAGCGACGCTGCTGTGCGACACCGCAACGTTGCATACGTGCGACAGTTGTCACGGCGTGGCGCACCTATTCACCGCCCTGCGCGTGCAGCACTGTCGGGGCACCTCTTTCACTACCCACCGGGGTGGCCGTCGGTTATCGGTCATTTGATGGCGGCTCCCGCGTCGACGGGCAGAGCCACTCCGGTCACGTAACGCGCCTCGTCGGAAACCAGCCACAGCAGCGCGTTACTGATGTCTTCGGGTTCCAGCCACGGCACCGGCAGCAGGTTCAACGGTGCCAGGACCTGTGCGACGTCTTCGATGGTGGGGTTTTCCAGGTCGGGCCGGAAGCGCTTGAATCGTGACGGGCTGAGGATCATCTCGGTGGCGACCGTGGTCGGATGAATGGTGTTGACACGGATGGAATGCGGCGCCAACTCGATGGCCAGTGTCTTCATCAGTCCGACGACGGCGTGTTTGGAGGTTGTGTACGCGCCAGTGCGCGCTGTGCCGCGCAAACCGGCCGTGGAGCTGGTGATCACGATCGAGCCGCCCCGGTCGGCCCCTATCATGTGTGGCGCGCAGGCCCGCACCGTGTTCCATACCCCGGTTACGTTGATGTCCAGGGTGTCCTCCCAGCGTTGGTCTGGAATCTCCCAAACGAACTCGCCGGAACCCAGGATGCTGGCGTTGGCCGCCACGATGTCGATCCGGCCGAACTCTTCGATGCCCGCCGCGACTGCGGCCGAAACTTGCGCTTGGTCTCGGACGTCGGCACTGCAGGCGATGATGCGTCTGCCGCGTTCTTCGACCAGCCTGACTGTCTCGGCGAAGTCTTCCCCGCCGGCCATGGGGTAGGCCGTACTGTTGACCGCGGTGTCCGGTGGCAAATCCAGGCCGATAATGTTCGCGCCCTCCTCGGCCAGCCGGACCGCGTGGGAGCGGCCCTGGCCACGCGCCGCGCCGGTGATCAGTGCCACCTTGCCCTCTACTCGCCGCATTAGATGCCTCCTCGCGCCGTACCGCCCAGTGCGTGCACTCTGTGCGGCCCACCGGGCGCTCTCCGTTTTTGGGAATATTTGCCAATACTCGAGGGTCTGACCCTTTGCCTTCTGACTGTATACCAAGCAAGTATTTGTCTGAATCGGATCGTCTCAGGGAAAAATAATACCAAACAAATAGTTGACCGATCCGGTCATCTCTGACACTGTAACGGTGTTGACGTTAAGGAGACCACGATGCACCTCCCGGTTGGGCTGACGATCGACGGCGCCGCGGTCCACACGATCGATCAGATCGAGGTGATCGATCCGGCGTCTGAGACGGTGATCGGTGTCGCACCCGACGCCAGCCGTGCCGATGTCGAGCACGCGGTGGATGCCGCGGCTCGCGCCTTCCGCGCGTGGGCCTGCGATAGCGACGTCCGCACGGTGGCGTCGCGTGAAACCGCACAACGGGTACGCGATGCCGCAGATGAGCTGGGCCGCCTGACGACGCGCGAGCAGGGCAAGCCACTGGCGGCCGCGGTGGGCGAAGCGCATGCGGTGGCCCAATTCTTTGACGAGCTGGCAGAGGTTCGTCCGCAGTCGGAGCTGGCGCGCGACGACGGAACCAACGTGGCTTGGGTGCAGCGCCGTCCGATCGGAGTGGTGGCCGCGATCACGCCCTGGAACTCGCCGCTGTATGTGATGGCCATGAAGATCGCGCCCGCGTTGGCCGCAGGTAACACGGTGGTGGTGAAACCAGCACCCGAAACCCCTTTGGCGACCCTGCGATTCGGCGAACTGGTGCGGGACGTCTATCCTCCTGGCGTCATCAATGTGCTGACCGGGCGAGAGGACGTCGGCCCATTGCTGACGGCCGATTCGCAGGTGCGGCTCGTCTCGTTCACAGGATCGATCGCCACGGGGCGGCACATCGCCAGTGCAGCGGGCAGTGACCTCAAACGTCTCGTGCTCGAACTGGGTGGCAACGATCCGGCTATCGTGCTCGACGACGCCCCGGTTGGGGACATGCTTCTAGACGCGCTGTTTTGGAATGCCTTTGGCAATGCTGGACAGGTATGTAGCGGCATCAAGCGCCTCTACGTTCACCGCTCGCTGTTCGACATCGTTGTTGAGGGACTCGCCCAACGGGCGCGCGCGGTCAAAGTGGGTCCGGGCATAGACCCCGCCACCGAGATGGGTCCGCTGACTACAATCGCGCAGCGAGCCCGCGTCGCCGGACTGGTCGACGATGCCGTCGCGGCCGGAGCCGAGCTAGTAGCCGGCGGACACGTGATCGAGGGCCCGGGATACTTTTACGAACCAACCGTGGTGACCGCGGATCGAGACGACCTTGCGCTGGTGGCCGAGGAGCAGTTTGGGCCGGTATTACCCATCCTCGCGTTCGACACCGACGGCGAGGCCATCGCGCGAGCCAATCTCGGCGAGTACGGCCTCGGCGGCTCGGTATGGACCCGCGACTTCGAGCGAGGAGCGCGTCTGGTCGCCGAACTCAACACCGGGATGGGGTGGGTCAATAGCCACAAGGGCGCAGACCCCACGCTGCCCTTCGGGGGCGCGAAGAACAGCGGCATCGGGGTCGAACGTGGTCGCTGGGGCATGGACTGCCTGACCGAAGTGCACTCAATCTCCGGAGTGCGATGGGACGTCGCTACCAGCAGAAAGGCGGGTTAACGGTGGCGCTGGAGGACACGAGGACCCCATCGGGCACAGATACCACGGCCGCGCCGGTCGGCTGCCCGGCCCATGTACCGCCGGATCAGTTCCGCCACTTCGACTACATCGACGACATCGAGTCGGCACCGACACCATTTGATGGCTATCTGCAGTTCCGCGGTGAACGGCCTTTCCGGTCAGACGTCTCGGGCGGATTTTGGGTTCTGACGGACGCCGCCACCGTCCGTGATTGTTTCCAGCAGCCTGAGAACTTTTCCAACTGCAACATTGGGCTGGGTTACACCGAGCAATCGCGGCGGATGATTCCCGAGCAACTCGATCCACCCGAGCACGGCAAATATCGAAAGCTATTGTCGCCGTTCTTCACTCCCTCATCGGCGCGCCGCCTGCAGGAGGGTATCCGGGCGGTATGCCAGGCTGAACTGGACAAGTTTATTCACCGCGGCCACTGCGACTTTGTCGAAGAGTTCGCCGGACGCTTCCCACAGATCGTGTTCATCCAGTACATCATGAACTTCCCCGTCGAGGAGATGGAGACATTTTTGGGATGGGAGCACGACATCATGCGCCATCCCGTTGAGGAAGCCACTGCCAAGGCCTCCGCGCAGGAGTTGTGGTCCTATCTGACCGAAACCATCGAGAAGCGCACCCACAACCCGATTGACGGCGACATGCTCAGTGAACTGGCGCAAGCCGAAATCGACAGTCGCCCGATCACCCTGGATGAACTGCTTGACATTGCGTGGCTGCTGTTCGCCGCCGGACTGGACACCGTCACCCAGGCGCTGTCGTTCTCGTTCTACTACCTGGCCCACAGCCCCGAACGCCGTGATCAAATCGTGGCCAACCCCGAGATCATCCCGATGGCGGTGGAGGAGCTTCTGCGCTACTGCTCGTTCGTCAACCCGGTCCGCACCGCCACCCGTGATATCGAGTTCCATGGCGCCAACATAAAAGCCGGTGACCGGATCGTGCCGTCATCCGTGTTGGCCGCGCGCGACCCCGCCGAGTTCGACCGGCCAGACGACATCATCTTCGAGCGGCCGATCAAGCGGCACATGGCATTCGGGGCAGGTGTGCACCGCTGCCTGGGTGCGCACTTGGCGCGGTTGGAACTGCAGACCGCGTTCGAAGAGATTCACCGCCGGATGCCGGACTACGAGCTGCGGCCCGGTGTCGAGATTAATTTTCACGGCGCAGGAGTCCTGGGCGTCGACAATCTGCCGTTGCGCTGGACTCCCACGGGTTCAGGAAGGGGGCACTGACAATGAAGGTCTCGATCGACCCCGAACGCTGCCAGGGCCATACGGTGTGCGCACTGACTGCCCCCGAGCTATTCACGATTCGCGACGATGACGTGGTCGCCTCGGTGGATTTCGAGGACGTGCCGTCGACTCTGGAGTCCCGGGCCCGCCTGGGCGCGAACAGCTGCCCTGAACGGGCGATCATCATTTCCGAATAGCGGCTCCGCGGCGTCACGAAATCGCCGATCCGGCCGCACGCTTAGCGAATGCCGCTGAGATCCCTGCGCCTGCATCACAACTGGGCCGGCACTCCGCGACTTCGCGATGATCGAGATGGACCGAAGATGGCGCCAACACACTTCGACGAGATCGCCGTTGGCCAGCGTTAAAGCGGTCGTCTGAGCCCTGCTTAGCGATCGACGGCCCGAGAACAGCCATCCGGCCGCAACGTCAACGGCCCTAGTTTCAATCCATCTCATCGGTCGGGGCGCCGCATCCGGTCAACTATCTCAAGTTGATGGGCCGGTGCACAGGTCCCGACAGCTCGCACTTCAACCGATCGCTGACGCAAGTAACATGTCTACCAAACAAATAGTTGACTAATTCCGTGAGGTCCGCCACGATGGCACATGCAACGAGATGCAGCACACGACCGGAGGGCCGACGCAAGCCTCGCCGGTCTCGTGCGTCAGCCACTGCGCAGACATAGGCCCCCGCGGGCAGAGCGTGTGCTGAGTCGACCAACTGACAGGGGCAGGATGGCAGTTTCAGCGGGTGTCATGGCCAAACCGCTTCACGCGGTTGGCGCAGGCGGCCGGTACCCCACCACCGGCCAGTATGTCGGACCCGACGGACGGATATACACGCAGAGCGACCTCGCTGGAATGGCGCCGGGGGCAAAGACCTGGCAGCAACTTTGTGGTCCCGCCGCCGGCGGCCCACTGACGGCCGCATTCACCCCGGACGGTTCTGGGTGTTCTGCATTTCACCGAAGGCCAAAGCAACCCCACGCGACGTGATATCCGACACTGAGATTGAAGCCTTGCTCGAGGGACTCACCGGGCAAGCTCGCCACGATCGGGCCGAATTGATCGCCTGGCTGCTCGATCGCGGCTTCACGGGGACCCAAATAGGTGCATCGCTGACCCCGATGATGCTGCCCGCCAACCGTGTGATGGGTGACGACGGCGTCTATGTATCGACGCGTGAAATGTCTGAGCGCACCGGGATCGAACTGGAGTTACTACAGCAACTCATGCGAGCCGCCGGTCTTCCCAGAATCGACGATCCCGACGCTGCCGTGGTGCCGCGGGCGGACGCCGAAGCTGCCGCAAACGCCAAGTACCTCGTCGAGATGGGCTTGGACTCAACCGAAGCTGTTGCGGTCGTGAAGGTTTTGACCGAAGGTCTTCGACGCGTCGCCTCGTTAATGCGTAAGCCCGCGTTCCGGATACTCGCCAGACCTGGTGCCAGCGAGGTTGAGTTCGCCGAGGCCGCTGAGGCGGCGGTGCGGGCATCCTTTCCGTTCTCAGGGCCGTTGGTTGCGGGTCTGCTACGGGTCCAATATCGCCACCTCTTCGAAGCCGAGGCGATCAGCGCCGCCGAACGTGCGGCGGGATCGCTTCCCGGCGCCCGGCACATCGCGGTCGCCTTCGCGGACCTTGTCGGCTTCACGCAGCTCGGCGAGATACTCACGCCAGAACAGCTTGAAAGCCTCGCCAGTCGTTTGGCCGAACTCGCCCAGGACGTCGCCGTCCTGCCCGTATGGTTCGTCAAGACCATTGGCGATGCGGCGATGCTGGTGTCGACCGACACGACGCGCCTGATCGACGCAGTCCTTGAACTCATTGACGTCGCGGCACAGAACGGCCTGCCGCGGCTAAGAGCAGGAGTCGCAACCGGATTTGCCGTCAGCCGGGCCGGAGACTGGTTTGGCAGCCCGGTGAACCTGGCGAGCCGGGTCACGGCCGTCGCACTGCCCGGAACCGTGCTGGTCACCGACACCGCGCGACAATCGAGCAGCGGGACCGATGATTTGACTTGGTCGCCGGCAGGCGCGCATCATCTACGCGGCGTACCCGGGCAGGTGCGCCTTTTTCGTGTTCGTCGACGCGCCTCATGCTGACGGCGCCCGACCGCTTGCTACCGAGTACTCGAAGTCCGTTGACATGACTCTCACGTTCAAAGCGTTGAGGCACAAGTGCTCAATGCCAGCCCAACGCCACAGACGACGAACCCGACGGCGCGCAGGTGGTGGTCGACCGCCCCGAGGCATTACGGGCCGCTGAAAGCCGCGGTGAGGCTGGCGAACTCGCAGTGTGACCGGCAGGATTAGCACTCGGCTGTGGTCAAGTCGCCAAACGGAAAATTGGCACAGAACTACCGTCAGGGTCAAATACGACATCCACCCTGAGCTCGACATCGACTTGCAGCGTCACGGCTCGCTCCAAGAGTAAACGTCCCCACCACCACGGGCCTTCACTGAATTGTGCGATAACCACCGGCTGCAGTATCGAATCGCTTGCGCCCGAGACGTTGTCGTACGCCCAGCTGACCAGCTTCGCACCTCCGGCCGCGGCTCGCCACTTCAGCGCGAGGGATCCGCACGTCTCGCACTGCTCAGCGTTGGGCACCGAATAGCCACCGCAATCGTCGCAGCAGCACAACATAAAATTGCCATCGTCGAGGTGGCGCACGAAAGCACTCAATGAACGGGGCTCAGCCGCAGCGGTGCTCGAGGTCATGCCGCCAAGACCAAGGTGGCATGGTGTTCGAGAACACCTCCGTTGCCAGAGACCAGCGCGAGGTCGTGGCGGGGGACTTGGCGTTGGCCGGCCTGTCCGCGTAGCTGTTCGATCGCCTCCACCAGCGGGGTCATGCCCCACAGGTAATAGCCCGACAGCTGCCCGCCACCGGTGTTGAGAGCAATCTTGCCCCCCGGGCCCAGGGCCCCGCTGGAAACGAACGCCCCACCTTCACCTTTCGCGCACAGCCCGTAGTCCTCGATAGTGAGCAGCACCGTGAAGGTGTAGCAGTCGTAGAACTCAAAGACATCGATCTCGTCGAGGCCGACACCTGCCATCGCCAAGGCTTGTTCGCCGCTGCGCGTCGCCCCGGAAACCAATCCGAAGTCGGGGTTGTTGCGCAGTCTCATCCCGGGATGGCTTTGTCCCCAACCCAACACATGCACGGGCGGTTGATCACAGTGCGCGGCATGTTCGCAGCTGGTCACCACCACCGCGGCGGCGCCGTTGGATACCAAGCAACAGTCCAGGAGTCGCAGCGGATCGGCCACCCAGCGCGCCGACAGGTAGTCCTCGATGGTCATCGCGGTGCGCATCTGGGCGCGTGGATTGAGTACCGCCCACTGCCGCTGCGTCACCGCGACTGCGCCCAATTGTTCGTGTGTGGTTCCGTATTGCTGCATGTGTCGCCGGGCAGCAAGCGCGTATTGGATGGTGGGGGAGCGGACCCCGGTCTGGTACAGCAATCCGCTCCAGCCTCGGCGCGGCTGCCGATAGGCCGATCCTGCGGGCCGCTCGGCTTGCAACGGTGCGTCCGCCCACACACAGACCACGACGTTGGCCTCGCCGGCGGCGATCGACCTCGACGCTAGTTCCACCATTTGGATGGCGCTGGAACCATATGCCTGTACTTCGACAGCCAGCTTCAGATCGCGCAGGTTCAGCTGTGCTTGCAGAGCGCCCAATGGTGGGTTGCCCGCAATCCCCCCTGAGGTCAGTAATCCATCGATGTCCGCGGTGCTCAGCCCCGCGTCGCTGACCGCGCGCCGTACGGCGTCGCAGGCGAAGTGTGTCGCCGAGCGCCCGAACACCTTGCCCACTTCGGTGATGCCCAGGCCGGCGATTGCGGTTCCGGGCCTCTGACGCTTGGCGCTCATCGGCTCCGCGGCCCCAGCCGAACGCCCGCGTCCAGGCCGATCGCTTCGGGGTCCACCGCCAGCGCGTCCTGCCACGCCAGCACCACCGGATCGAAAGCCTCGTTAATTTCGAATTCGTCGAAGTCGTTGATGGAAAGCTTGGCTCGGCGAAGCACGTCGGGGGTGGCGGCGATTGGGACGTCGAGCATGGCGATCGGATCACCACCACGAACCGAGTAATTCACCAGCCAGGCCAGCGGTTGCAATCTGTGCGCAGCTGCGGTGTCCGCGCCCATTAACAGAACGGCGGCGGCGCCGTCGGAAATCTGTGAGGCGTTGCCCGCGGTGATATGGCCGTCTGGCTGCAGGAACACCGGCGCCAGTGCGGCGAGCTTTTCCAGTGAAGTGTCGCGGATGCCTTCGTCCGCAACAACATTCACCGTTTCGTCGTCCTGGCCGCCACTTGTCTTACGGGGGAGTGGCACCATCTCGCGGTCGAACAGACCCCCATCACGTGCGCTCGCCGACTTGGCATGGCTTGCCAGCACGAACTCGTCGAGCCGCTCACGTGTTAGCTTCCAGGGGTCGACAGGCCGTTCGGCGGCGATGCCCTGCTGGATCAGTCCATTAGTGCCGTAGCTGTCGCGGTCAATGTAGCGGGACCGGACCTCCTCACCGTAGGGGTCGCTGACTTCACCGGTGATATTCGAGAACATCGGGACCTGGCTCATTGACTCGACGCCCGCGGCCACCACGATATCGTTGGCTCCAGCTGCGATGCTTTGTGCCGCAAAATGAATGGCCTGTTGTGATGACACCACTGCCGGTCGACCGTGCATCCCGGGACCGATTCGGGCCAGCCGGCGGCTAGCACCGCGCTTCGCGCTATGTTGTTGCTCGGTGCGCCGACCTGGGTGACACGGCCGACAACCACATCGTCGACCAGGACCGGGTCCAGGCCGACCGAGTCTATCAGCCCGCGCAGAACCTTTGCGGTCAATTCCACTGCGTGCCAACCCGATAATGCGCCGTTGCGCCGGCCAATCGGACTGCGCAGCGCTTCAACGATCACCACGTCACGACGCATCACGAACACCTTTCTGAGACGGCTGTGCCGACAACGACAGGGATCTGCCGATGATTTCGCGCATGACTTCGCTGGTTCCGCCGAAGATTCGGGTCACGCGGGCGTCCTGCCATGCCTGTGCAATGCGGTACTCGTGCATGTACCCATAGCCGCCATGCAGCTGCAGGCAATGGTCGATCACCTTGTTCTGCACCTCGGTGGCCGCGAGTTTGGCCTTCGCGGCGTCGACCGGTGTCAACTCAGCCGCAACATGGGCCTCGATGCACCGATCGACCCAGGCCGCCGTGACGTCGAGCATGGTGCGGCAGTCGGCGAGGCAGAAACGAGTGGCCTGGAAGTCGCCGATGGACTGACCGAACACCGTGCGCTGGCGGACATACTCGATCGTCTCGTCAAGAGCTGCGCGGGCGTGCCCGAGCGACGCCACGGCGCACGAAAGGCGTTCCTGGGCAAGGCGCTGCACCAGGTAACCGAACCCTGCGCCGGGTTCCCCGAGCAGGTTGGCTTCCGGGACATAGACGTTATCGAAGAACAACTCCGAAGTTTCCACCTCGGTTTGGCCGACCTTCTCAAGCGAGGTGCCGCGGCCGATCGGTGAGACTTCGGGTTCGACGACGAACAGGCTAATCGATCTGCTGGGCTTGGCTTTCTCGCTCTTGGCCGCCACGATGATCAGATCTGCCGAGGAGCCGTTGGTGATGAACGTCTTCGCGCCATTGAGAACCCAGCCCGACCCGTCGCGAATGGCGGTGGTTCGGATACCCAGGACATCGGACCCGGCGCCCGGTTCGGTAATCGCGATCGACGCGATGGTTTCACCGGACGCGAACGACGGAAGCCAGCGTTGCTTTTGCTCGTCAGTCGTCAGTTCCAACAGATACGGAGCGACGATGTCGGTGTTGATACCGAACGCCGAGGCGTCGCCGTAGCTCAGCCGTGACAGTTCCTCGCCTTGGACTGCGTTGAAGCGGAAGTCCGCAGCCCCGCCGCCGCCGTATTCTTCCGGTACGAAAAAGCCGAGCAGACCGAACTCACCGGCGCGGCGCCACGTCTGCCGGTCAATTGAGTGCTCCTGCCGATGCCGGTCCATCTCCGGGGCAAGGTGACGGTTGACGAACTCGCGAACAACCTCGCGGTAGGACTCGTGCTCGGGCTCGAAGATCGTGCGTCTCATGCGCCCTTTCCTTCAAACCGCTCGCGGGTGGTCACCGGATCGTCATCCCGCCGTCGACGACCAGCGTTGCTCCGGTGATGTAGCTAGACAGGTCTGATGCCAGGAAGGCAACGACGTTGGCGATTTCCTCGGCGCTACCGACTCTTCCGAGGGGGACGCGTTGGACGATCGTGTCGAGAGCGCCGTCGCGAAGTTCATCGAGCATCGGTGATGTGAAGTAACCGGGACAGATCGCGTTCACGCGGATTCCGCGGCGGGCCGCCCATTGGACCGCGAGGTCGCGGGTGAGCCCAAGCAGCCCGGCTTTTGAAGTAGCGTATGCCGCTTGCGGCAAGCCGACGCTAACCAGACCCAACACGCTGGAGACGTTGACAATTGAGCCACCGGCAGCCATCACGCTGGCAATGCGTTGGCACATCCAGTACGTGCCGTTGAGGTTCACATCGATGACGTGATGGAACTCCGCGGCCGTTTCCCGTGACGCTGGGACTGCGCTACCGATACCGGCGCTATTGATCAGGACCTTGACGGTTCCTAGTTCGGCTGCGTGCGCGGCTACTTCCATGCAGGCCTCTGGGCTGGACGCGTCGACCGCGAGCCAGGACACCGTCCCGCCGTCGTCTTTGATCGCCTGTGCTGTCGCCTCCAGACGCTTCGCACGCCGCGCCACCAGCAACACGTGCGCGCCCATCCGCGACAACAACTGCGCGCTGGCCTTGCCCAACCCTGAGGAGCCACCGGTAACAACGGCAACTGAGCCTTCCGGCAGGGAGGGTGTCAAAACGTCGGCGGTCACCGATGATCTTCCGTCGAGAACGTACTACCTGGGGCCATCACTCACCCTAACAAATAATTGGTCGCTATGGAGAATGGACTAAACCACTGCGCGCGGTCAACCCGGCGAGGCCCTCGCGGATGCGGATCACAGCCCGGCGTGTTTGCGTCAGTTAAAGATGCGTGGGTTCAGGCTCTTTGAGATCGGGACATCCAGGCGCTCGACGTGGCGTGAACCGACGACTAGGTCCGAGGGCCCGGTTTAGCCCACGGCCGCAAGCCAGCCCACCGGTTGGGTCGATGCACTGCGGCAACAGCAATGCCGCCGAGGCCCTCGGGAGAGCCGGGTGGCCGCGCAGTCGCCGCCTAACGATCGTCGGCGCGCGTCGCCGCTTGGGGGCGCCGCAACGCTGTCATCGCCGCCAGCGCATGTGAGGTCACGCCACTGTCAGCCGACTTTGCGCGAAGGCCGCCCAAGCAGCCGATCAAGGCCGGCCATTGTGGAGATCTCCGCCTGCCGG